>Ga0207710_10000094_pt1 | contig 118590 bp, 115 predicted proteins | sample KBSS24metaG_FD_184400 | JGI IMG/M metagenome (GOLD analysis project Ga0207710, IMG submission 184400) | Switchgrass rhizosphere microbial communities from Kellogg Biological Station, Michigan, USA - KBS S2-4 metaG (SPAdes) (version 2) | ecosystem: Host-associated > Plants > Roots >...
CGGTGCACAACATCGGCAAGATCCTCACCCACCTCGCCGCACCACCGCTCCCGGCCTAGGAGCGGCACCCCGCCACAGTCGAATCCACGCCACCCAAATGAGCGACAATCCATTTCGACACAGCCCGATATGGGAGCGGTTTGCGCGCCGAAATCGCAATTAGCCGGTGTACACCATGACGTGCTTGATGCGGGTGTAGTCATCCAGGCCGTACATCGACAAGTCCTTGCCGTGCCCGGACGATTTGAACCCGCCGTGTGGCATCTCGGCGACGAGCGGGATGTGCGTATTGATCCAGACGCAGCCGAAGTCGAGCGCATTCGACATCCGGATGGCCCGCGAGACGTCCTTGGTCCACACCGACGACGCCAGCGCGTACTCGACGCCGTTGCCCCACTCGAGCGCCTGTTCCTCGTCGCTGAACGACTGCACGGTGATCACGGGCCCGAAGATCTCGTTTTGGATCATTCTGTCGTCCTGAAGCAAACCGCCCACGACGGTCGGCTCGACGTAGAAACCCTTGTCGCCCTGTCGGTTTCCGCCAACGACTACGGAAGCGTGGCTCGGCACGTCGTCGAAGAAGCTCAGCACTCGATCCATCTGGTTGACGTTGTTGACCGGGGGCACCCACGCATCCTCGTCGTCGGCGGCCTTGCCGAAGGTCGTCTCAGCGCCCTTGGCCTGCTCCGCCAACGCCGCCGTGAGTTCCTCCACCACCGAGGAGTGGGCGAGCACCCGGGTGGCGGCAGTGCAGTCCTGGCCCGCGTTGAAGTAGCCCGCGGTCGCGATTCCCTCTGCGGCCGCGGCGATGTCGGCGTCCTCGAACACGATCACCGGAGCCTTGCCGCCGAGCTCGAGGTGAGTGCGCTTGAGGTGGCCGCCAGCGCTGACGGCAACTGCGCGACCCGCCGCGACCGAGCCGGTGATCGACACCATCTGCGGGGTGGGGTGCGCGACAAGGGAGGCGCCCGTGACGCGGTCGCCCGTCACGACGTTCAGCACGCCAGGCGGGAAGTGCTTGGCAGCGAGTTCCGCCAGCATCACCGTGGTGACCGGTGTGGTGTCACTGGGCTTGATGACGACGGTGTTACCTGCCGCGACCGCGGGACAGAACTTCCAGATCGCCATCATCATGGGGTAGTTCCACGGAGCGACCTGACCGATGACGCCGACCGGTTCACGCCGTATCCAGGACGTGTGGTCGGTCATGTACTCGCCAGCGGACTTGCCCTCCAAAACCCTTGCGGCACCGGCAAAGAAGCGGATCTGGTCGACCATCGGCGGAATTTCTTCGGCCATCGTCACGTGGTTGGGCTTGCCGGTGTTGCGGCCCTCGGCAGCCACCAATTCCTCGGCGGCGCCTGCCACCTCGTCGGCGAAGTCGAGCAGCGCCTTCTGCCGGACCGACGGCGTCGAGCGCTTCCAGTCCTTGAAGGCCTCCGCAGCGGAGGCGTAGGCATTGTCGATGTCCTTCTCGTTGGAGATCGGCGCAGTGCCGTACTCCTCGCCCGTGGCTGGGTCGATCAACGGCATCGTCGCGCCGCTCACGGAATCGACCGATTCGCCCCCGATGAAGTTCTTGACGGTGGTCACGAGTTCCAACTCCTATAGATCCTTGAGGACGAGCGCGAGCACGTCGAGGCCCTCGTCGAGCAGTTCGTCGCTGATGGGCAGTGGTGGCAGGAAGCGAAGGACGTTTCCGAACGTGCCGCAGGACAATACGATGACGCCCGCGGCGTGGGCCCCAGCACACAGCGCCTTGGTGAGGTCGGCATCGGGTTCGGTCGTTCCGGCCTTGACCAGCTCGACGGCGATCATTGCGCCGCGACCGCGCACGTCCCCGATGCGGTCGTCGTCGGCCTGCAGCCCGCCAAGCCGATCCTTCATCAGGGCCTCGATCTCCTTGGCACGCGCGACGAGGCCATCGGCTTCGATGGTCTCGATCGTCGCCAGCGCGGCCGCGCAGGCGATCGGGTTGCCGCCGTATGTCCCGCCGAGGCCGCTGACGTGTGGCGCGTCCATGATCTCGGCGCGACCCGTGACCGCCGAAAGGGGCAGGCCGTCTGCGATGCCCTTTGCCGTAACGATGAGGTCTGGGTCGATGCCTTCGTGCTCGCAAGCGAACATCGCTCCCGTTCGGGCGAATCCGGTCTGCACCTCGTCGGCGATGAAGACGACGTCGTTCTTGCGGCACCAGTCGAGCAGCGTCGGCAGGAAGCCCTCCGCGGGCACGATGAAGCCGCCTTCGCCCTGTATCGGTTCGATGATGACCGCGGCGAGGTTGTCGGCTCCGACCTGTTTGTCGATGACGCTCAGAGCGCGCTTGGCGGCGAGTTCGCCGTCGGTGGCCAATTCCTTGCCGAACTCCGCGTCGCGGAACGGGTACGAAAGCGGAGCCCGATAGATCTCGGGTGCGAACGGACCGAAGCCGTGCTTGTAGGGCATCGACTTCGCGGTCAGCGCCATCGTGAGGTTGGTACGGCCGTGGTAGGCGTGGTCGAAGGATACGACCGCCTGCTTGCGCGTATAGGTCCTAGCGATCTTCACCGCGTTCTCGACGGCCTCCGACCCGGAGTTGAATAGCGCAGAGCGTTTCTCGCCCTTGACGGGGGTGAGCCGGTTCAACTGTTCGCAGACGGCCACGTACTCCTCGTATGGCGTGATCATGAAGCAGGTGTGGGTGAATTCGGCGGCCTGTGCCGACACCGCTTCGACGACCCGTGGAGACGCGTTGCCGATGGTGGTCACCGCGATGCCGGAGCCGAGGTCGATGAGGCGGTTGCCGTCGACGTCTTCGACGATGCCGCCGCCTGCGCGCGCCGCGTACACCGGCATGGTGGTTCCTACGGCGCGAGAGACGGCGGCGTTCTTCCTTCCGATCAGCTCCTGTGATCGCGGACCAGGAATCGCCGTTGCTAGGTAGCGACTCTGTTCGAGGGTGCTCAACTGACCGCCTCCTGAAGTGACCGATGGGTTTCGACGCCACACGCGGGGGAGCGAGGGGTCGCGGTTGAGCTTAGTCCGACGGACACCGATCCGATTGGAAACTCATGCACCGTACGTCGAGATCATCAGCATTAGTGGAATGCAGCAACGGATTTCGTAGCTGCCAGTCAGTCTCGGTCGTGATGGCATACAGCCTCGAGCATCAGCCCCCACGGGTCGAGCCAGAACGTCGCGAAGTACGGCTGTGGGTATTCGGGAAACACGCGCGGCTGGTGCACGATCTGTCCTCCAAAACTCTGAACGAGGTCCGTGGCGGCGGCGTGGACGTCGACGACGGCCGTTCGGGTACGCACCATGAACGCCAGATGCTGCAGCCCGGTCCGGTGCCTCGAATATTCGGACGGCTCCGCAGACGGATAGAAGAACAAGTACGTGCCAGGTTTGCCGCCGGCGGGGCGGTACGCGAACTGGTCTGCGGCATCGAGATGCCGATCGAATCCGAGCAACGGCATGATCGCGTCGTAGTAGTGCTTGGCCGAGGCGAGATCGGGGACGTTGACACCGAGATGTCCGAGCATTCCGCGATTTCACCACGGATGGGCGGATAGCCTGGGCGCGGACCCGAACGCCGCGGTCTTCACGCCCTGCGAGGCTCGGTCCGTGACCCGTCGTAGCAGTTCGCCGTGGTGGGGGCCAACTGCGCTCCGGTACCGCAATGGCACACTGGTGGACTACGAGGCCTTGCCGTGACACGCGTCCGGACGCCGTACCCAGCTTGACCGACACGAAAGACGATTGCTCCGATGGAACTGGTCACCTTCCTGCCCCTGCTCATCATCCTCGGCGCCTTCATGTTCTTCGCGTCCCGGCGCCAGAAGAAAGCCATGCAGGCGACGATCGACCTGCACGACTCGCTTCAGATCGACGATCGCGTGCACACCACGTCGGGATTGCAGGCGACGATCAAGGGCATCACCGACGACACCGTCGACCTCGAGATCGCTCCAGGCGTCATCACCACCTGGATGAAGCTGGCCGTCCGCGATCGCATCGAGGACGACGACGATGACGATTTCGACGCCGACGATGCCGATTTGGACGCTCACCTTGACGCGACCGATGCGACATACGAAACGACGTCGGCCATCGAGGCTCCGTCCGACCCCGACAGCGTCAAGAAGGCGTCGGGAAAGACTGACGGCTGAGGGCTCAGCTCCACCACGTACCCTTTGCGTGCTGTCTTACTGATCTGAGGAGACCCAACCAACGTGGCATCGTCTTCGCCGCCGGTGCACCCGTACCGCTACCTGACGCTATTTCTGGTCCTGCTGATCGGTGCGTACCTTTTGGTATTCCTCACCGGCAACAAGCAGCCAGAACCCAAGCTCGGCATCGACCTTCAGGGCGGGACGCGCGTCACGCTGACCGCACGCACCCCCGACGGCTCCAGGCCGACCCGCGAATCGCTACTCCAGGCGCAGGAGATCATCAGCGCCCGCGTGAACGGCCTCGGCGTCTCCGGGTCAGAGGTCGTCGTCGACGGTGACAACCTCGTCATCACCGTGCCGGGCAACGACTCCAGCGAGGCGCGAAACCTCGGCCAGACGGCCCGCCTCTACATCCGGCCCGTCATCCACTCGATAGCGGCAGCGGGCCAAGGCCAACAGCCGCCCGCTCAGGGGCAACCAGGCGCGCCACCTCCGGGGATACCGGGTCTGCCCCCCGGTGCACCCCCTCCCGCTTCCGGCGGACCTCTCTTCGACCCCAATGCGCCCCTCCCGCAGCCGAACGTCGTGCCTGCACCGGGATCCGAGGCTCCTGCCACGGAGCCTGCACCGCAGCCGCGTCCGTTCCCTGAGGAGCCGGCCCCGTCGCCGAGCCCGGCCCCGACCACCCCGGTTCCGGAGGGACAACCGGCCACCAATGAGGCGACGACGTCGCCTGCTACGCCGCCACCTCCTGCACCGCCAGCTCCCGTGCCGCCGCCGGCTCCGAAGCCAGGCGCGGACCGGGCGCAGCGCATCGCCGACGAGAAGGCACTCCGTCAGAGCACCGAGCAACAGATTCAGGCGTTGGCGATGCAGTTTCAGGCCACTCGCTGCGACAAGGAGGACGACCTCGCAGGCAACGACGATCCCAAGCTCCCGCTGGTGACGTGCTCGCAGGACCACAAGGTGGTTTACCTGCTCGCGCCGTCGATCATTAGCGGCGAGGGGATCAAGGACGCCAGTTCCGGGCTCGATTCGCAACGCGGCGAGTACGTCGTCGACCTCGAGTTCAAGGGTGACGCGGCGAACGTCTGGGCGGACTTCACCGCAGCCAACGTCGGTACGCAGACGGCGTTCACACTCGACTCGCAAGTCGTCAGCGCGCCGACGATCAACGAGGCGATTCCTGGCGGTCGTACGCAGATCACCGGATCGTTCAACGCCAATTCCGCGCGTGAGCTCGCCAACGTGTTGAAGTACGGCTCCCTGCCGTTGTCATTCGAGTCTTCCGAGGCCGAAACAGTTTCTGCGACACTGGGTTTGACGTCCTTGCGGGCGGGTTTGATCGCCGGTGCGATCGGTCTCGGGCTTGTCTTGGTGTACTCCCTGCTCTACTACCGCGTACTCGGGCTACTGACGGCGTTGTCGCTAGTGGCCTCGGGTGCAATGGTTTTCGCGATCCTCGTCTTGCTGGGTAGATACATCAACTACACGCTCGACCTGGCAGGCATCGCTGGTCTGATCATCGGCATAGGCACTACGGCCGACTCGTTCGTCGTGTTCTTCGAACGCATCAAGGACGAGATCCGCGAGGGGCGCTCGTATCGGTCCGCGGTACCGCGCGGTTGGGCGCGTGCGCGGAAGACGATTCTGTCCGGCAACGCCGTCAGCTTCCTGGCGGCTTTGGTGCTGTACATCCTGGCCGTCGGTCAGGTCAAGGGCTTCGCGTTCACGTTGGGTCTCACGACGATCCTCGACGTCGTGGTCGTGTTCCTGGTGACGTGGCCGCTCGTGTACCTGTCATCGAAGTCCACGCTGCTGTCCAAGCCGGCCTTCAACGGGCTGGGTGCCGTGCAGCAGATCGCCCGCGAACGCCGTGCCGTCACGCACCCGTTGGGAAGGCGGTAGACCCATGGCCAAGAGCGACGCCAAGAGCGACACCGACGTGGTCGAGGTCGGACCCACCGGAGAGGAGCTGACGGGGTCGACCGCGACCCTGCCGAAGCATGGCTTCTTCGTCCGCCTGTACACCGGAACTGGCGCCTTCGACGTCATCGGCAAGCGCAAGCTGTGGTTCGCGATCAGCGGCCTGATCGTCGCGGTTGCGATCGTCAGCATCGCCCTGCGCGGCTTCACCCTCGGCATCGACTTCGAGGGCGGCACCAAGGTGTCGATGCCTCGTGGTGACGCGTCGACCAAACAGGTCGAAGAGGTCTTCACGAAGGCGATCGGTAAGGCACCCGAGTCGGTCGTCGTCGTCGGGAACGGGGCGTCGGCCACGGTGCAAATCCGGTCCGAGACGCTATCGGAGCCGCAGATCGAGCAGCTGCGTACGGCCCTGTTCGACGCGTTTCACCCGAAGGGCGGCAACGGCGAACCGAGCAAGCAGCAGATCAGCGACTCCAAGGTGTCGGAGACCTGGGGCGGTCAGATCACGCAGAAGGCGCTCATCGCCCTCGTCGTGTTCTTGGTGCTCGTCACCATCTACATCACGCTGCGCTACGAGAGATACATGGCGGCGGCGGCGCTTGCCGCATTGGGATTCGACCTGACGGTGACCGCGGGCGTCTACTCGTTGGTGGGCTTCGAGGTCACCCCTGCGACGGTGATCGGGCTGCTGACGATTCTGGGCTTCTCCCTCTACGACACCGTGATCGTGTTCGACAAGGTGGAAGAGAACACGCACGGCTTCGAGCACACCACCCGCAGGACCTTCGCCGAGCAAGCGAACCTCGCGATCAACCAGACGTTCATGCGGTCGATCAACACCAGCCTCATCTCGGTGCTGCCGGTGCTCGCCCTGATCGTCGTCGCGGTGTGGCTGCTCGGTGTCGGCACGCTCAAGGACCTGGCCATCGTCCAGCTGGTGGGCATCATCGTCGGCACGTACTCATCGATCTTCTTCGCGACGCCATTGCTGGTGAGCATGCGGGAACGGACCGAACTGGTCCGTGCGCACACCCGTCGAGTGCAGAACCGTCGGCGTGGCGCGTCGGCCAAGTCGAGCGCCGAGACGGAGACGGCCGTAACCGAACCCGCGACCGTCGCCGCAGCGAAGGTGGCCAGCACGGTCAGCACGGCGGTCGCGCCCGAGAAGCCCGCCCCAGGGGCGAAGCCGACCCGTCCGACCGGTAGGCCGTCGGGTAAGCGAAACACCAGGCGCTAAGCCGCGATGACGGCCCGATTCCGGCGAGGCGCTATTCCGGCGGCGATGCTGTCGTGCGTCTTGGCGCTGGGCCTGACGTCGTGCTCGGGCGACGCCGAGGGACAGATCGACTACGCCATCGACGGCACGGTCGTCACCTACAACACCAACACGGTGGAGGGTGCGGCGTCTGGGGGTCCGCAGGCGTTCGCCCGAGTGCTCACCGGCTTCAACTACCACGGACCCGACGGGCAGGTGGTCGGCGACCGCGACTTCGGGAGCATCTCGATCGTCGGTCGAACTCCGCTGGTGCTCGACTACCAGATCAACGATCAGGCCGTGTACTCCGACGGCAAGCCCATCACGTGCGACGACATGGTGCTCGCCTGGGCGTCGCAATCGGGGCGCTATCCGGCCTTCGATGCGGCCAGTCGGGCTGGCTACGGCGACATCGCGGCCGTCGACTGTGCGCCAGGCGCGAAGCGCGCGAGGGTCTCGTTTGCGCAAGACCGCCCGTTCGTCGACTACGGCCAGTTGTTCGCCGCAACCTCCCTGATGCCGTCCCACGTCATCGCCGACGAACTGGGCCTTGGCGACGGTGGCGTCACCAAGGCGCTGCAGGCGAGCGACCTCCCCGCGATCGATCGCATCGCCAAGGCATGGAACACCATCTGGAACCTGTCGCCGGACGTCGACCTCAAACGCTTCCCGTCCTCCGGTCCCTACAAGCTGAGCTCCGTCACGTCGGACGGTGCGGTCGTCCTCGTCGCGAACGACAAGTGGTGGGGTCCGAAGCCCATCAGTGCGACGGTCAAGGTGTGGCCGCTCGGCGCGGACATCCAGGACCGCCTCGTCCAGGGCAGCTACGACGTCGTCGACTTCGCGGTCGGCTCGGCGGGCACGATCAACGTCCCCGACGGCTACGCGCGCGCCGACAGCCCGTCCTCGGGAATCGAACAGCTCATTTTCGCCGCTGCAGGCCCGCTCGCGGATCCTGCGGTACGCCGTGCGGTTGCGTTGTGCACGCCGCGCGACGTGATCGCGCGCAACGCCCAGGTGCCCGTCGCCAACAGTCGGCTCAACGCCGCAGCGGAGGAAGCGATCACCGCGGCCGAGGCGCAAGCCGAGGCCGGGCAATTCGGCGCTGCGAACGTCGACGATGCGCGCGACGCGATCGGAGGCAGGCAGATCGCGGTGCGGATCGGCTATCAGACACCCAACTCGCGTCTGGCCGCGACCGTCGGCACCATTGCCAAGTCGTGCGCCCCGGCCGGCATCGCCGTGACCGATGCCGCGGGCGCCACGATCAGTCCGCAGGCGTTGCGGGACAACAAGATCGACGTCTTGTTATCCAGTACGGGCGGCGCATCCGGCAGTGGTTCGACTGGTTCTTCGACGATGGACGCCTACGCCTTTCACAGTGGCAACGGAAACAACTTGTCGGGCTACGTCAACGAGCGGATCGACGGGATCATCGACGCGATGGCCGTAACCTTCGATGCCAAGGAAATAGCGCGACTGTTGGCGGAGGGCAGTCCCGTCCTCTGGGGTGACATGCCCACGCTGCCCCTCTACCGTCAGCAGCGAACCTTGTTGACGTCGAAGAAGATGTTCGCCGTCAGCAGCAACCCGACTCGCTGGGGTGCAGGCTGGAACATGGACAGATGGGTGCTCAACAAATGACCGACCCCGCTCGCGACGTGTCGTCGTTGATCGACTCGCTGACTCGCGAGGTGGCGGACTTTCCCGAACCTGGCATCCAGTTCAAGGACCTCACCCCGGTGCTCGCCGACGCGCGAGGCCTCGCCGCCGTCGCCGACGCGATGGCCGAAATCGCAGCGGGCGCCGACCTGGTGGCGGGCGTCGACGCACGCGGCTTTCTGCTCGGCGGTGCGGTTGCGCTGCGACTGGGCATCGGCGTGCTCGCGGTGCGCAAGGGCGGCAAGCTGCCGCCGCCCGTGTTCAGCGAGACGTACACCCTCGAATACGGCAGTGCGACCCTGGAGGTGCCCGCCGACGGCATCGCACTCGCGGGCCGCAAGATCATGATCATCGACGACGTGTTGGCAACCGGCGGGACCCTCGCCGCGACGGCGCGGCTGATGACCGCCGCGGGCGCGGACCTGATGGGTGCTGCGGTCGTGCTCGAGTTGGCAGCACTCGGCGGAAGGGCGCTGCTGGAGCCTCTGCCGGTGACGAGCTTGCGGACGATCTGAACTGCGCCAGCTGCACGCTGGTCCTCCTGCGCATTCGGTACGCGATATCCTCGAAGCCTCGGGGCAACCTAGCGCGGCGATGCCGCATGATGTGCCGGGTGAGGAGGTGGTGACGTGGCCGACGATCACGCCCTGACGCAGACCCAGCCGATGCCGATCGTCGTACCGGATGCCACGCCGTCGGACGCCCCCAAGACCACGTCCAGCGCTTCGCGACGGGTGCGCGCGCGGCTCGCCCGCAGGATGACCGCGCAACGCGGTGCGGTGAACCCGGTGCTCGAACCGCTAGTAGCGGTGCATCGCCAGAAGTTCCCGAAGGCAGACCTCACGATTCTGCAGCGCGCCTACGAGGTGGCAGAGCAGAGGCACTCCGACCAACTCCGCCGTTCCGGCGACCCGTACATCACGCATCCCCTGGCGGTGGCCAACATCCTGGCCGAGCTCGGCATGGACACCACCACCTTGGTCGCCGCACTACTCCACGACACCGTCGAGGACACCGGCTATACCCTAGAGGCGCTGACCGCCGAGTTCGGCACCGAGGTGGGCCACCTCGTCGACGGCGTGACCAAACTCGACAAGGTCGAGCTGGGCAACGCCGCCGAGGGCGAGACCATCCGCAAGATGATCATCGCCATGGCGCGTGACGGGCGCGTGCTCGTGATCAAGGTCGCCGACCGGCTGCACAACATGCGAACCATGCGCTTCCTGCCCCCGGAGAAGCAGGCGCGCAAGGCTCGCGAGACGCTGGAAGTCATTGCGCCGCTTGCGCATCGGCTCGGCATGGCGACGGTCAAGTGGGAGCTGGAGGATCTTTCGTTCGCGATTCTGCATCCGAAGAAGTACGAGGAGATCGTGCGGCTCGTCGCAGACCGGGCGCCGTCACGCGATACCTATCTGGCCAAGGTGCGTGCAGAGATCGGCGCCGCGCTCGGTGCGATGAAGATCGACGCCTCGGTCGAGGGCAGGCCCAAGCACTACTGGTCGATCTATCAGAAGATGATCGTCAAGGGCCGCGACTTCGACGACATCCACGACTTGGTTGGCGTGCGGATCCTGTGCGACGAGATTCGGGATTGCTATGCGGCAGTGGGCGTCGTCCACTCGCTGTGGCAGCCCATCGCGGGGCGCTTCAAGGACTACATCGCGCAGCCGCGGTACGGCGTGTACCAATCGCTGCACACCACCGTCGTCGGGCCCGAGGGCAAGCCGCTCGAAGTGCAGATCCGCACCAACGAGATGCACAAGACCGCCGAGTACGGCATCGCGGCGCACTGGATGTACAAGGAATCCAAGGGCCGCAACGGAGTTCCCGCGGGCCACGCAGCGGCGGAGATCGACGAAATGGCGTGGATGCGCCAACTTCTCGACTGGCAACGGGAGGCCGCGGATCCTGGCGAGTTCCTGGAGTCGCTGCGCTACGACCTCGCGGTGCAGGAGATCTTCGTCTTCACGCCGAAGGGTGACGTCATCACGCTGCCTACCGGGTCGACGCCCGTCGACTTCGCGTACGCAGTGCACACCGAGGTCGGGCACCGCTGTATCGGCGCGCGCGTGAACGGCCGCCTGGTGGCGCTGGAGCGCAAGCTCGAAAACGGCGAAGTGGTAGAGGTTTTCACGTCGAAGGCACAGAACGCCGGTCCCTCGCGCGACTGGCAGACGTTCGTGGTGTCACCGCGCGCGAAGGCCAAGATCCGTCAGTGGTTTGCCAAGGAACGGCGCGAGGAGGCGCTGGAGACGGGCAAGGACGCGATCGCCCGCGAGGTCCGTCGCGGCGGACTTCCCTTGCAGCGCTTAATGAATGGCGAGTCGATGGCTGCCCTGGCCAGGGAGCTTCGCTACCTCGACGTGTCCGCCCTCTACACGGCGGTCGGCGAGGGGCACGTCTCCGCACGACACGTCGTGCAGCGCCTGTTGGCGCAACTCGGCGGTGACGACGAGGCCGAGAACGAGATCGCCGAGCGGTCGACACCGGCGACCATGCCAGTGCGGCAGCGCACTAGCGACGACGTCGGCGTCGCCGTCCCCGGAGCACCGGGCGTCTTGACCAAGTTGGCCAAGTGCTGCACCCCGGTACCAGGCGACAACATCATGGGCTTCGTCACCCGCGGGGGTGGGGTCAGCGTGCACCGCACCGACTGCACGAATGCGACGTCGCTTCAGGAACAGGCCGAACGCATCATCGAGGTCAAGTGGGCGCCGTCGCCGTCGTCGGTCTTCCTGGTTGCGATCCAGGTCGAGGCGCTGGACCGGCACCGGCTCCTTTCAGACGTGACGCGCGTGCTCGCCGACGAGAAGGTCAACATCTTGTCGGCCTCCGTGACCACGTCCAACGACCGGGTGGCCATCAGCAGGTTCACGTTCGAGATGGGTGACCCCAAGCATCTGGGGCACGTCCTCAACGTCGTGCGCAACGTCGAGGGCGTCTACGACGTCTACCGAGTGACGTCGGCCGCGTGAGCTGACGGCGCCGATTACGGCGGCGGCGAGGCACGCAACCGCGACCAATCCGGCAAAGATCGGGAAGACGGTTGGTAGCGGCCACCGCGTAGCCGGCCAACCCGCGGCGATGGTGGGCACTGCCATCGCGGAGTACGCCAAGAGGTAAAAGGCCGACATGGTCTCGCCGCGGCGGTCGGCAGGCACGACGTTCGACAGATGCCGCAGGGAACCGCCGAAGCCGAGACCGAACGTCGCTCCAAGCAGTGCGGCCGCGACGAGAACGAGCCACCACCGGTGGGTTGCCAACGCGGGCACGGTCAGCACTAGTGCGATCGCCATGCCGACGTCACCCGCGATGGCTGCGCGCATCGCGGGCACGCGTGCGGCGAGCAACTGCACGATCGCGGCGGCGAACGCGGTGCTTCCCGCGACCGCTCCGCCGAAGACCAGATTGTGCATCTGGGTCTGGTGAGACGCCAGCGACGGGTACAACGACAGCAGGACGCCGAGCACCGACCAGGACGCCATGGCGCCTAGCGCGGCGAACCAGAAATCAGCGCGAATCTCCTTGGGCACAGCCGGTTTGGTGATCCGAATGGGTCCACGTGACTTCGCGGAATGTGGTTCCCGGAGCGCCACGACCCCGACACCGACTACCGCACACAGCACCGCGACCACTGCGTACGGCGTGCGCATGGGGTGCGGTGCGTACTGAGCAAGGACCGACGAACCGACGATCGCCACAGTCATGCCGATGTTGAAGCTCACCCCGCTGCGGTGGTGCGCGGACCCGCCTGAGCGCCGATCACTGCTTCTTCTCGCGCCAAGCCCTCTCGAATGGCAACCGCCAGGCATTCGGGGCGATGAGCTGATGAATGGCATTGGGCCCCCAGCTGCCTGGCGGGTAGCTCTTCACCGGCGGAGGGTCCTCCAGCAGCGGTGCGGACCGCTCCCATAGCGACTCGATGCCCTCGGCCGTGGTGAAGAGCGTGTGGTCGCCGCGCATGGCGTCAAGGATCAGCCGCTCGTAGGCCTCCAGGACGTCACCGACGGAGTCGGTTTCCTGGGTGGCGAACTGCATCGACAGCTTGTCGAGCTTCATGCCCGGCCCTGGCCTCTTGCCGTAGAAGGACAGCGACACCTTGGAGGCGTCGGCCAAGTCGAAGGTGAGGTGATCGGGCCCTTGCGAACCGACTCCCGAGCCTGCGGGGAACATCGTTCGCGGAGCCTCCTTGAACGCGATCGAGATGATGCGCTGGCCCTCGGCCATCTTCTTGCCGGTGCGTAGGTAGATCGGTACCCCCGCCCAGCGCCAATTGTCGATGCCGACCTTCAGCGCGATGAACGTCTCGGTGTCGGAATCCTTTGCGACACCGTCTTCTTGGCGGTAGCCCGCATACTGCCCACGCACCACTTCGTTGCAGTGAATGGGCAGCATCGAGCGAAAGACCTTGTTCTTCTCCTCGCTGATCGCCCTCGGCTCCAACGCCGTCGGCGGCTCCATCACGACGAACGCCATCACCTGCATCAGGTGGGTGACCACCATGTCCTTGAAGGCGCCGGTGCTCTCGTAGAAGTTGGCCCTGGCATCGAGACCGAGCATCTCGGGGATGTCGATCTGGATGTGATCGATGAAGTTGCGGTTCCAGATCGGCTCGAACAGCCCGTTGGCGAAGCGAAACGCCAGGATGTTCTGCGCTGCCTCCTTCCCGAGGAAGTGGTCGATGCGAAAGATCTGCCGCTCCCGGAACGTTTCGTGCACGAAGTCGTTGAGTTCGATCGCGCTTGCGAGGTCCGTCCCGAACGGCTTCTCCATCACGACCCGAGACCGGTCAACCAGGCCAGCTTCCTTGAGCATGGTGATCACGGCGTGCGCGGCCTTCGGTGGGACCGAAAGATAGTGCAGCAGAAGGGTATTGGGGCCGAGCTTCTCTTCTGCGGCGGCTACCGCCTTGGCGAGAGCCTCCGGGCCTGCCCCTTGCGGGACGTATGTGAGCCTGCTCGAGAAGTCCGCCCACTGCTGCTCGGTCAGCTTGTGCGTACCGAAGGAATCGATCGCCTCCTTGGCCAGCGCCCGGAACTCGTCGTCGGTGAGATCTTCGAGCGACGTGCCGACGATCTCGATGTCGGGCGCCAGTTCCGATTGGTCCAGATACGCCATGCCCGGAATCAGCTTGCGCTTCGCCAGGTCGCCGGTCGCACCGAACAGCACGATGACGTGGGGTCCGATGGCGTCGTCGTCGTGACGTTGTGGGCGCGCGCCCGGTGCGGGGTAGGCGATCGTCTGAGCTTCAGTCTTCTTGGTTGCCACCCTCGGCATACTTCCACCGCCGGATGGCCGGCGCTTGACGAAATCCAGTCCAATCGGGTGGATTTGCCCGTGAATGCCGTCTACGTCACCGTCACCGACCGGATGATCACCCTCGTGACGGGCTTGCCATCGTCGGCGCCGCCCTGCACTCCGGCCGCCGCGACTTTGTTCAGCACGTCGAGACCTGGTGCGTCGATGGTGCCGAACACCGTGTAGGTCGGCGGCAGAGTCGAGTCGCGGTAGACCAGAAAGAACTGGCTGCCGTTGGTGCCAGCGCCGGAGTTGGCCATCGCGAGCGTGCCCCGCGGATACACGACGGGCACCGCGAGCGCGGGGTCGGACAACCGGTACTGGTTCGTCGGGTACTCGTTGGGGAATCGGTAGCCGGGGCCGCCGGTGCCGCTGCCCGTAGGATCGCCGCACTGCAGCACGCCGAGCTCGGCCGACGTCGTGAGTCGGTGGCAGGGCGTCCCGTCGAAGTAGCCCTGCTTGGCGAGGCTGGTGAAGTTGTTCACCGTGCACGGCGCCTTCGCGTTGTCGAGTTGGAGACCGATGGCGCCCCCCGACGTGACGATCGTCGCGGCGACGATCGGCGGCGTGGTGGCGATGCGACCTGACTGCGGCGGCTGGGCTGGCTTGCTTGCAGGCTCGGTCGTCATCGGGTACTGGCAGTTGCTCCCGAGAGTCTTGGGCGGGACGAACGTCGGAAGGGGGCTCGCAGGGGCATTGGGCAACGCCGTGGCGTTGGGATAGCCCGGGTCGTCGTACCTGTCGCGCACGTACTTGTCGAAGGACTGAAATACGACCGCCGTCCAGACGACGACGAGTACGAGCGCGATGATGCCGAACGCGGTGAACAGGTAACTCAGCACCAACCCCGCGATCGCAATTCCGTGCCCTTCCTCGCCCGATCGCTTGATCTGTGACAGCGAGATGTGGCCGAACAGGATTCCGAGCGGGGCGAACAGAAACGCGCAGACCAGCGACGCGATGGCCATGCCGTTGGTGGGTCGCGGCGACGGCGAGCCGTACCCGCCTCCGGAGGTCACCGGAGGCGGGTACGGACCGTAGGGCGAAGGCGGGATCGCCACGACGACCTCGTTGGGTTCGACCGGATCAGTTGTCGAGCAGGACCGACTTGATCTGAACGGGCTGCTTTGGCGAGCCGTCCTGGCCGCCGTCCGCAGTTCCTGCAGCGGCGATCTTGTCCAGTGTCTTGAGGCCGGTGTCGTCGATGGTGCCGAACACCGTGTACCCGGGGGGCAACTGCGAATCCTTGTAGACCAGGAAGAACTGGCTGCCATTGGTTCCCGGACCCGCATTGGCCATCGCCAGCGTGCCGCGCGGATAGGTGACCGGCTGCTGCAGCGCGGGATCGGCGGGCTGGAATTGGTTCGTGGGGTACTCGTTGGCGAACTGATAGCCGGGGCCGCCGGTGCCCTTGCCGGTTGGGTCGCCGCACTGCAGCACCGACAGGGTCGGCGACGTCGTCAGGCGATGGCACGGCGTGTCGTTGAAGAAGCCCTGCTGCGCGAGGCTGGCGAAGCTGTTGACCGTGCACGGCGACTTGCCGTTGTCGAGCTGTATGCCCACGTTGCCCTGGTTCGTTTCCATGCTGACGCTCACCTGCGCAGGCGTTGTCGGCACCTTGCCGGTGCGGGGCGGCTTGTTCGGCTTGCTCGCAGCCTCGGCGGCCGGGTACTGGCAGTTTGCGCCGAGGTCGGCCGGTGCGGCGAACGCAGGCAGCGGCGGAACCTTGCCGTCGGCGGGAGGTTGCGCAGCCCCGGAAGTCGGCGGCGTGCTGGTGGTCGCCGAGGCCGTGTTGCCGTTCGAGCCTCGGTTCGTGATGATCACGACGGTCGCGACCGCACCGATGACGAGGACTGCCCCGATGGCGGATCCGATGATGGTCAGGAGCCGTCGCCTGCGCGCCGCGGCGGCCCGGCGTTCGAGCTGGCGCTCCAGTTTGCGCTTAGCTGTCGCCCGTCGCTGTTCGTTGGTCGGCACTGCGGGATCCTCCTGATGATCGGCGTTGGTCGGCTCCGAGTGTGCCAGGCATTGCTGATCGTGGGCCCCGCGACCCGTCGTAACCAGGGATGGGAAACTGGACGTGTGTTGATCAAGGGATTTCCGGCGGGGATGTTGCAGTGCAACTGCTACGTCGTCGCGCTGCGGCCGGGCGCCGACGCGATCGTCGTGGATCCGGGACAACGCGCCTTCGCGCCGTTGCGGCGGATCCTCGACGACAACCGCTTGACTCCTGCGGCCGTGCTCTTGACCCACGGGCACATCGACCACATGTGGTCGGCGCAGAAGGTGGCCGACACCTACGGCTGTCCGGTCTACATTCACCCCGAGGACCGGTTCATGCTGACCGACCCCATCGCCGGATTCGGTCCGAGGCTTGCGCAGGTTGCATTCGGCGCCTTGTTCCGCGAACCTCGCCAACTGGTCGAATTGGATCGCGACGGCGACAAGGTCGAGCTGGGCGGTATGACGGTCACCGTCGACCACACCCCGGGTCACACCAAGGGCTCGGTGTCGTTTCGGCTGGCGGGCGGCCAGCTCGACGGCTCCGGAATCGTCACCGACGGTCCGAACGACATGGTGTTCAGCGGTGACACCTTGTTCAAGCAGTCGATCGGCCGAACGGATCTGCAGGGTGGCAGCGGACGCGATCTACTGACCTCGATCGTCGAAAAACTGTTGGTGCTCGACGACGACACCGTGGTACTACCTGGACACGGCCCCCTGTCCACCATCGGCTCGGAACGCCGCACCAACCCATTCCTCGAAGGCTTGACCTAATGACCAGGATGCAAGCGCCGTGACGGAGTTTCAGGCGCCAAAAGGCATACCCGATTACCTGCCACCGGCGTCCGCTCAGTTCGTCGCGGTCCGCGACGGCTTGCTCGAAGCCGCGCGGCGCGCCGGCTATGGCTACGTCGAGTTGCCGATCTTCGAGGACACGGGCTTGTTCGCCAGAGGCGTCGGCGAGTCGACCGACGTCGTCTCCAAGGAGATGTACACGTTCGCCGACCGCGGCGAGCGATCGGTGACCTTGCGGCCGGAGGGCACCGCTGGCGTGATGCGTGCAGTCATCGAACACGGCGTCGACCGCGGCCCGCTTCCGGCCAAGCTCTGCTACTCGGGTCCGTTCTTCCGCTACGAACGCCCGCAGGCGGGACGCTACCGGCAGCTGCAGCAGGTGGGGGTGGAGGCAATCGGCGTCGACGACCCGGCGCTGGACGCCGAGGTCATCGCGATCGCCGACGCAGGCTTCCGATCGCTCGGTCTTGACGGATTCCGGCTGGAGATTACCTCTCTTGGCGACGACACCTGCCGCCCGCAGTATCGGGAGTTGTTGCAGGACTTCCTCTTTCGGCTAGATCTTGACGAAGAAACCCGTAGGCGCGCCGAGATCAACCCCCTTCGGGTTCTCGACGACAAGCGTCCGCACGTCCGCGAGATGACCGCCGACGCGCCTCTGATGCTCGATCACCTCTCGGAGTTCGCCAAGGAACACTTCGAGTCCGTGCGCGCCTATCTCGACGCGTTGGACGTCCCGTACGTGATCAATCCGAGGATGGTTCGCGGATTGGACTACTACACCAAGACCACCTTCGAGTTCGTCCATGACGGACTCGGTGCGCAGTCGGGGATCGGTGGTGGCGGCCGATACGACGGGCTGATGGCTCAGCTCGGCGGAAAAGACCTGTCCGGCATCGGGTTTGGGCTCGGGGTCGACAGGACCTTGCTCGCGCTGCAAGCGGAGGGCAAGACCGTCGGGCCGTCGAGCGCGGTCGACGTCTTCGCCGTGCCTCTCGGCGACGCGGCCAAGCTGGAGTTGGTCAAGCTGGCGGCAGCGCTGCGTGCGCAGGACGTTCGAGTCGACCTCGCCTACGGCGATCGAGGACTCAAGGGTGCGATGAAGGCGGCCAACCGATCCGGCGCCTCGATCGCCGTCGTCGCAGGGGACCGCGACATCGACGCGGGCACCGTCGGCGTCAAGGACCTGGCGACGGGCGAGCAGGTCGACGTCGCAGCCGATGCGGTTGTCGCAGAGGTTGTTTCCCGCCTTCAGGGATGACGGTCGTCACGCACCTTCGGAGAGAAGGGCCAGCTCCTCGGCGAGCACCTTGACGGCGAACCGAATCTGTTCCTCGGAATGGCAGCTGGTGATGAAGAACCGCAGCCGCGCCTCATCCTCCGGCACGGCCGGGTAGAGAATCGGGTTCGCGTTGATGCCGCGCCGCAGCAGTGCGTTGGACAGCTTCATCGCCGTGACCGAGCTCCCCACGATGCACGGGACGACGGGCGTTCCCTCGCTGATGCCCGTGTCGAGGCCGGCATCGCGGGCAAGCTCGAGGAACAGGGTCGACATCTTCTTCAGATGACTCAAATGCTCTGGCTCGCAGTGCATCACGCGGATCGCGGCGAGCGCCGCCGCGGCGATGGCTGGCGCCATGCCGCCACTGAAGATGAAGCCTGGAGTCGTGTACTTCAGGAACTCGATGAGTTCGCGGCTCCCTGCGACGTAGCCACCGCAACCGGCAAGTGCCTTCGACATCGTGCCGGACCACAGCTCGACGTCCGCGCGGTCGACGTCGAAGTGTTGGCCGATGCCACCACCGGTGGCGCCGAGCACGCCGATGCTGTGCGCCTCGTCGATCATCAGCAGCGCGCCGTGCTTGCGCTTGACCTCGATGAAGTACGGGAGGTCGGCGATGTCGCCGTCCTGGCTGTAGACACCCTCGATGATGATCAACACCCGACGGTACTGGTGGCGGATGTTGGTGAGCAGCTCGTCGAGGGCGCCGGGGTCGTTGTGGGGGAACGGCCGGCGAGTTGCGCCGGAGAGCTTGCAGCCCTGCACGATGCTGTCGTGCGCGAGGCTGTCGTGGATGACGAGGTCGCCCTCGCCGAGCAGGTGCCCGATCACGGTGACGTTGGCGGCGTGGCCGTTGACCAGGGTGAGCGCATCCTCGGTGCCGAGTAGCCGCGCAAGCTTGAGCTCCAGGTCACGGTGGACGGGCTTCTCGCCGGCGAGAATTCGCGATGCCGAGCACGAGCTGCCCCAGCGGCGCACCGCGTCCGCCATGGCGTCGGCCACTGCCGGGTGTCCCGACATGCCCAGATAGTTGAAGCTGGAGAAGTTGACGACCTCTTTGCCGTCGACGATCGACGTGGCACCGGTGACGCCGTCGTTGACGACGAAGTAGGGATTGTCGATCCCCGCCGCCTCGATGAGTGCCTTCCGGTCGGCGAGAGCCTTGACTTCCTCGAACTCTGCGATGAGTGTCTGGGGCTTTACTGCCGCGTCCTGCGGCGTCGCCACCACGGTCTCCTTGGCTTGGCCGCCCGCCATCGCGATCACGTCGTCGATCGTCGAATCCTGGCCGAAGCCGGAGGTGTCGATCGTCGACCCGGGAATCCTGCGCGTCAGGCCCGCGAACAGGTCGGTGACCATGATCGAGTCGAACCCAAGGTCGCCCGTGATGGTCTGGGCGCTGCGTAGGGCACAGTCGGGAAATCCGCTGATTCGTGCGATCTCCGCGCGCACGATGCCGGTGACGTCCGCTTGGAGCATCGGCTCCGGTGCCGCGTCGACATGCGGTTCGACGGGCGCTGCGCCCCTGCCGTACGCGGCGAGTACGGCGGCCTGTTCGCGAAAGAGTGCGATGAGGTTGTCCATGGTCGAGTCCTTTGGGGTGGTTGCGGGCGTGGGCGTTGACGTTGCTGCCGACGTGGGCGGTGTGACGTTCTGCTCCTTGATCCAGAAGCGGTTGGCGGTGCTGAACGAGTACCCGCTGAGCCGTTCGATGGCCAGAGATTCATTGGGGTACAACAGGTTCCAGTCCGGGTTCAATCCGCCGCGATACAGGGCGGCAACGACCTCGGTCGCGCCAGCCGCCACCGCCATCGCATGGGGTGCGCCCTCGTGCGACCTTGCGATCATCGGGCCGAGGGTGCGCTTGGCTCCGAATTCGACGAGATGGGTCGGCTCGGCCTGCATCGCTTCGGTGGTGGCGTCGGCGAACCGAACCGTCGCGCCGACGTGAGCGGTCCAGTAGTCGGCGTCCATCGGTTCGTCGTCGCCGAGTAGCCGACCGTGCACCGTGGAGAAGATCGGGTACGCAGGCAGTTGGTAGGCGCAGTCGGCGGCGATCGAGGCGAACTCTGCCGTCATCGGGTCCATCAGCTGCGAGTGGAATGCATGGGAGACGTTGAGCCGACGGGTGGTGACTCCGTAGGCCGCCAACGCCTGCGCGGCATCTTCGATCGCATCGACACTGCCCGACAGCACGACCTCCCTGGGTCCGTTGACTGCCGCGACGTCGATGGGCAGGCCTCCCCAATGGTCGAGGTCCGCAAGGCCGGCGCGGACCGCAAGCATCGCGCCGCCGCCGGGTAACCGCTGCATCAATCGGCCACGGGCGACCACCAGGCGGCACGCATCATCGAGGCTGAAGACCCCGGCGATGGCTGCTGCGGCGTACTCGCCGATGCTGTGTCCGAGCAGCCACGCCGGTTCGGCGCCAAGCCGAAGCAGCGCTAGAGCCTGCGCGTACTGAAGTGCGAAGATCGCCGGTTGGGCGAACTCGGTGCGATCGATGCGGTCGTCGTCCATGACCTGACGGATCCGCATGCCGATGTGTGGCTGCAACGCGGCTTCCGCCTCGTCGAGCGCGTCGCGGAACGGTTGGCTGCTCTCGTATAGAGCCGTCGCCATGCCTGCGTACTGGGTGCCCTGGCCGCTGAACAGCCAGCCTGCCGACATTCCCGCCGCATTGCCGATCTCGAAGGCCTGATCGCGCAGCGCCGCAACGGCTTCGGCGCGATCGGAGACGACGAGTGCAAGCCTGCTCTTGCCGGAGGCCTTGATCCGGTTCGTGGACCGGCACAGCGTGGCGAGCGAGGCATCGCTGTTCTCGATGTCGGCTGCGAGCGCAATGGCGTTGCGACGCAGGGCTTCAGGGCAGTCCGCCGAGAGCGTGAGGATGCCGGCTCTGTGATCGTCGGCGAGCACCAAGGGTTCGGTCTCTGGAGCGGTCGCGACCACGACGTGGCAGTTGGTACCGCCGAGGCCAAAGCTCGACACGCCTGCGTATGTCGTGCCCGTCGACAACTCCATCGGTTCCGACAGCAGCCGCAACCCGCCGTCGGTAAGTCGCAGCTGTGCATTCCCGGACTCGGCGAACCGGGATGGTGGTACCACGCCGTGGTGCAGGCTCAGCACCGCCTTGATGAATCCGGCGATGCCGGCCGCACCCTCGGTGTGGCCGAGGTTTCCCTTGATGGAGCCGATTGCGCAGGGCTCGCCGCGATCTGAGCGGTGCAGGTCCGCAAGGGCTTTCGCCTCGATCATGTCGCCAAGCAGCGTGCCGGTGCCGTGTGCCTCGATGAAGCTGAGCTGGGCGGGCGTGACGCCGGCAGCCTTGTACGCCGTCGCCGTGACCTGTTGCTGCGCCCAACGATTCGGCGCCGTGATGCCATTGCTACGCCCGTCGCTGTTGACGGCACTGCCCTTGATCACGGCGTAGATCGGCAAGCCCGCGGACAGCGCATCCTCTAGGCGGAGCAGGACGACGACCGCAACGCCCTCACCTCGACCAATCCCGTCGGCCGATCCGCTGAACGGCTTGCAGCGTCCATCGGGGGAGGCCAACCCTGCCTTCGTGTAGAAGACGTTGAGTGCCGGGGTGAGCATCAGGTTGACACCGGCGGCGATCGCCTGGTCGCATTCCCCGTTGCGCAACGACTGCGCGGCAAGGTGAATCGCCACCAACGACGACGAGCACGCCGTGTCCACTGCGAGGCTTGGCCCTCTCAGGTCGAGTTGATACGACAGTCGGTTCGCTGTCATGAAGTACCCGTTGCCCGAACCATCCTGTGCGGTGATCTCTCGGTGGTCGCCCATATGCAGGTGAGCCCACTCGTTGGCCATCACGCCAACGAACACCCCTGTGGCCGACCCCGCCTGGCTGCGCGGATCGAGCGTCGCGTCTTCGATTGCCCGCCAAGTGGTTTGCAGGAGCAGGCGCTGCTGAGGATCCATCGCTGCTGCCTCCCTCGGGGTGATGCCGAAGAAGTCGTTGTCGAAGGCGTCGGCATTGGCGATGAATCCACCGGCCGAGTGGTTGATGACGCCATCTGCGCGCAGGACGGCGGCATTCCAACGAGCGGAGTCGATCTCGTCGATGCCTTCGGCACCGTCGAGCAACAGTCGCCACAAGGCCCGTGCGTCGTCGGCCTTTGGAAAGCGGCAGTCGAGACCCACCACTGCGATGTCGTTGGCGATGTCGTTCATGCGAAAACTCCTTCTCGACTGCGGATTCAGGCCAGTGCCGGGTCGAGGCTGGTGTGAACGACCTCGGTGAGTTCGGCGGCAACGAAGGCTGCCCGCATCGACGCGCGTTGCAACTTCCCGCTAGTGGTGAGGTGTATTCCGCCGCGATCGACGAAGACCACGCTGGGTGCGGGTATCTCGAACGCGCGCGCGACGGCACCCTTGACGGCGGCAGCGAGTTGGTCGTAGGTGGTGTCGCCAAGTAGCTCGGTCTTGACGGTCTGCATCAGGACCACGCGCTCGGTGTCGGCGACGTCGATCGCGACGGCACATCCGCGGGCACCGTAGACCGCCGGGTGAACGTCCTGTACGAAGTCCTCGATGTCCTGCGGATACAGATTGCGGCCGTTGACGATCAGCAGGTCCTTGATGCGACCCGTGACGTACAGCTCTCCATCGTGGAGCAACCCCAAGTCGCCGGTGCGCAGGAACGGTCCTTCGCCTGCAGCGGTATTCACGTGGAACCGCTCGACCGTCTCGATGGGGCGATTGTGGTAACCGCTGGTGACGCTCTTGCCGCCCAGCCAGATCTCGCCGACGTGGTCTTCGGACAGCTCGCGGCCGGTGTCGGGATCGACGATGCGCACGTCGACACCGGGCGCAGGGGACCCCGAGCTGACCAGGCTGATCGAGTCACCGTTCGCAGGTGCGTAGCGGTTCTGCTGAAGGGCATGCGCGTCGGCGTCGAGGTAGCGATGAACACCGCTGCTGGCGGTGGCCATCAGTGTCACCTCGGCCAAGCCGTATGCGGGACGCATGGCCGACGGCGAGAATCCCGCGGGAGCCAGCGTCGCGACGATCTGGTCGACGGTGCGACGGCGAATCGGCTCGGCACCATTGAGCGCGATCTTCCAGCTGGAGAGGTCGAGGCCTGCCAGTTGTTCTGGAGTGACTCGGCGCGCGATCAAGTCGTACGCGAAATTCGGTGCTGCGCTGCCGGTTCCGCGATACTTGCTGATTGCCTCTAGCAGCCGTACGGGTCGCTTCAGGAACGCCAAGGGCGACATCGTGACGACGTTTGCACCCACGCTGAAGAAGGTCAGCGAGCTGATCAGGCCCATGTCGTGGAAGTGTGGAACCCAGCCGACGATCACGGACTCGTCGGTGAAGCCGAGAGCTCCGGCGATGGTTGCCATGTTGCTCACGAGGTTGCCGTGGGTGACGACGACGCCCTTGGGGTTACCCGTCGACCCCGAGGTGTATTGCAGGAATGCGACGGTTTCGGCGGTCACGTCCGGCCTTGTCCACGCATCGGCATCGGCGAGCCGTGCGTCGTCGGTGGCCACGAACGCGACGGAACGGGGGAGGTCGAGTGGCTCGATGCCGGCCGCGAGCAGGTCACGCAGCTTCGTGGTCGTGAGCGCCAAGGCGCTGTCCGCATCGCGAAGAATCTCTGCGACTCGCTTCATGCTCCGCTCGTCGATGGGCAGCGGCGTTGGCACCGCCACGACTCCGGCGTAGAGGCAGCCAATGAAGGCCAGCCAGAATTCCGTGCCTGGCTCGAATAGCAGCAGCACCGGTCGATCGGCCTCTGGCCGTGAGGTCAGCCAAGCGGCGATCTCGCGTGCACGGCGGTCGAGGTCGCGGAAGCTGGTCACCTCTTCGACGAGCTGTCGGCCGGACTCGATGAGAAAGGTCAAGCTGCGGGTGTCGGCATATACCTGGAACTGTGACGACAGTTGTGAGACAAGGTCTTCGTGCCGAGTGCTGATTTCGGTTGTCATAGTGTTGTCCCCCGGAGTAGATGGCTGTTACGTCAGAGCCGGCTGCCGCCCGGCGACGGCACCGCTGATGAATTCGGCGATGTGCGACAGGGTCGGATAGTCGAAGATCAGCGTCGGGTCGACGTCGATGTCGAAGTGCGCCTCGACGTCGCCAACGAGGCTCAGCGCGTGTACCGAGTCGACGCCCATTTCGGCGAGGGGAACCCTTGGGTCGATCGCCGTTTCCGGAAGGGCAAGGTAGGACCCGAGACGGGTGACGAGCCAGCGTTGGATGGGGCGGAGGTGTGTGTTCACGTTCGGCTTCCTTCTACGGTGTTGGTTCCGTGAGCGCTTCGGCGTTGAAGTGGCCACACGTCTCGTGCATGTTGGGCGACAGATTTCCGCAGGTGCCTTGACGAATTCTTGGAAGTTCGTGATCGGTAGGCGATCAGACGATGAGATCATCCGCGCTCGGTCCACCACGTTTGGCGACCAACGCATTTAGGCCGCTGATACGGCGCGTGCAGTCAGCTCGGGTTGAACACCGTTGCGGTGAGTACTTCGACGAGATTGCCTATTCCGCCGTTGAACGGATTGCCGCGCTTGAGGATCCGAGTGCCCCTTGGCGTCACCGCCACCAGCATTGCGGAGCTCGACCCTAATTGCGTCTTGCGCTGGAACCGTGTGTGTTCCAGTGAGGCAAGGACCACCCCGTCTTGGACGAACACGCGATTGGCCCGATCGAACACCGCGACGGGGGAGTAGTCGCTCAGTGGCTTCGCCTTGGCGCCGCGGATTCTCGCCACGACGGCGACGGCCGCTGCGCCAAAGGCGACGCCGATCAGAAGGAAGATCGTGTTCAGCCACCAGGGCGGTACGGTATTTCCAGTGGCGCCGAGCGATAGCGTCGCGGCACCGAAACCGCCGAATACCAGAGCAACGACGCCCAGTACGAAGGTGACCGTCGCCAACGGTCCGGTCCCACGATCGATGACGAGCACCAAAGGTCCCAGTTCTGCCACGGCGAGGCCCCCGACCTCGGCGACGACGCAGGGTTCGCTGGGTCCGGTCATGCCCGGAGTCTGCCACCGTCGACGGTCTCGCGTGGCAGCATCGTTGACCGTGCGGGTACTGGTGCAGAGGGTGTCGTCGGCGGCCGTGGTGATGGACGGAGTCGAGGTGGGTCACATCGCGCCGGATGGACAGGGTCTGCTGGCGTTCGTGGGAGTCACGCACGCGGACGGCGCTGCAGTCGCTCGGCAGATGGCCGAGAAGCTTTGGCGCATGCGGATTCTCGACGGTGAAACCAGCGCGGCCGACCGTTGCGCACCGATTCTGGTAGTGAGCCAGTTCACTTTGTATGCAGACACCAAGAAGGGACGCAGGCCGACGTGGAACGCCGCCGCCCCTGGATCGGTCGCCGAACCGCTCGTCGACGAGTTCGTCGCTGCGCTGCGGGAATTGGGCGCGCACGTGGCCACGGGCGTCTTCGGCGCCGACATGCAGGTGGCGCTGGTGAACGACGGGCCCGTCACCGTGATGCTCGAGGTGGAAGGGCTGGGGTGACGAGTGTTGCGCGATGTAACGATCCGGTAGCGTCGGTCGATGTGACTGGCATGCGAACAGCTGAATCGAAGGTCGGGGCGGTACTAGGTGCCGCGGTGTTGATGGCGTCAGCGGGTTTGGCCACGGGTGTGGCGACGGCACACGCCGATCCGACGGGTCACAAGGTCGTGTACACGCTCACGACGGACGCCTCCTACGAATTCGATCTGTACTACATGGCTGCTCAGCCCCCCAGTAAGGCGGCATTCAACGCCGACAGCTACTCGTTCCTCAAGAAGCAGTCGATCACCTTGGATCCGGGCGCGCCATGGACGTTCGAGACCACGCTCGAGGATCCGTCGTGGGCAATCTTGACGGTGAGCAGCACCCAACATGGCGGGCGCGGCGCGCCGAATCCGCATTGCGACATCAGCGTCGACGGCGTGTCGACAGTGGCATTGACCGATCCGTACAACCTGCAGTGCCGGATGCCCGGAAACCAGATCTAGAGTCCGCAGCGCCCGAAAACACGCACACCCACGCCCGTTCGCCGGAACGCAGCGGCAGCGATGTCGGCTGTTCTGACGGCGAAGACGGTGCCCTCTAGCGCGGCATCCGTGCCGACGCTCGGCTTCAAGACGGGATGGCCCCGGTGCTACCGCTCGCCGCGATCACGCACGGGTCGGTGATCGTGACCGAATCCAACGAGCGCATCTCGTTGAGCACGCCGGTGCTGACCTGAAAACGACTGTGGGCTGGCAAGGTTCAACCTTGCCAGCCCACAGATCGTCAAGTCTTTAGATCGCGGTCACTCCGGTGGCCTGCGGTCCCTTGGCGCCCTGTCCGACATCGAACTGAACGCGCTGATTTTCCTCGAGCGAACGGTAACCGCCGCCTTGGATCTCAGAGTAGTGGACGAAGACGTCCGGGCTACCGTCGTCGGGAGCGATGAAGCCGAAGCCCTTTTCGCTGTTGAACCATTTCACAGAACCCTGTGGCATATCTCTTCTTCTTTTGTCGATCACATACGGATGCATGAGTACATCCACGTGCGGATGTTTCCTACATCCTGAAGGCAGTCTACTGCACGAATCTCCTTCGGATTTCGTTTCCGTGCCCAAATGCTTGCCGTTCATTCGAATATATGTTCGACTATGCCAGTGCGGTGGGATGACCAAGCGGTGGGTTTCGACGACGGGGCGCTCCCGGGACTGCAGCGTATGGGCCTGATACGGACCGTTCGCACGCCTCAATTCGATGGCATCACGTTCCACGAGGTCATGTGCAAGTCAGCCCTCAACAGGGTGCCCGGTTCGTCAAATCTTCCGTTCGCGTTCACCGTCAACGGCTACAGGGGCTGCAGCCATGCCTGCCGATACTGCTTCGCAAGGCCGACCCACGAATACCTCGACTTCGACAGCGGTCACGACTTCGATAGCCAAGTCGTCGTCAAGGTCAACGTTGCAGAGGTGCTCCGTCGCGAACTTCGCCGCAAGTCCTGGGCGCGCGAGACCGTCGCGCTCGGCACCAACACGGACCCCTATCAGCGTGCCGAGGGGCGTTACGGCTTGATGCCGGGAATCATTGCCGCGCTTGCTGATTCACGCACGCCTTTCTCAATTTTGACCAAGGGTGTGCTGCTTCGGCGTGACTTGCCACTGATCGTCGAGGCGGCGAGTCGCGTCGATGTCACCGTCGCGGTGTCGTTGGCCATCGGGGATCCTGATCTGCACCGAGACGTCGAGCCGGGAACGCCGACTCCGTCGGCCAGGCTCGGCCTGATTCAGTCGATCGTCGAGGCGGGCCTCGAGTGTCACGTCATGGTCGCGCCGGTGCTCCCGTTGCTGACCGACTCGGTCGAACATCTGGATGCCCTTCTCGGTCGGATCGCGGCGGCGGGTGCCACCGGTGTGACGGTCTTTGGTCTGCACTTGCGAGGATCCACTCGCGGTTGGTTCATGGCGTGGCTCGCGCGTGCACATCCCGAGCTGGTCGGCGATTACCGCTCGTTGTACGGCCGCGGTGCGTATCTGCCTGCCAGCTACCGAGACATGCTGCGGTCGCGCGTAGCCCCGTTGCTCGCCAAACACGGCCTTGGGCCCGACAGTCGTTCATTTGCGATGCGCAGCGCCCCGGCGGCTCCGCCCGCCGGGGCGTTGCAGCCCACCTTGTTTTAAGGCGTGCCGCGACTGTCTATTGAACATGTGTGGAAGTGAGCCTTGTGCCCTTCGGTACCAACGCGTACCGTTGCCGGTACTCCACCGTACCGAATCAGAGGGTGCGCAGTGACACACGAGGTGTTTACATGGCCGAGGCGACGACCGATCCAGTGCGGCTTCCGCCCGCGCCACGGATTCCGAAGGTCCTTCAGGGCATTGGCTTTCTAGCAAGCCGCGACAAGGCCGCAGCCACGTTGCGCGGACGGTACGGCTCCGAGTTCACGATCAACCTGCCGATCTTCGGCAGGACGGTGGTGATCAGCGATCCGGCGCTGATCAAGGAAGTGTTCACGATGAATACCGACTTGATCGCCCGTGGCGGCAACCTCGGGGCGGTCCTCGGCCCAGGGTCGACGTTCAGCCTCGACGGCATCGAGCATCGGCAGCGGCGCAAACTGCTGGTTCCACCGTTCCACGGCAAGCGGATGCAGGGCTATGAGCACATCATCGAGGAGGAGGTCCTTCGCGAAATCGCGACGTGGCGCGAGGGCGAGGAGTTCGCGACGCTGCCGTCGATGATGCGGATCACCCTCAACGCCATATTGCGTGCTGTGTTCGGCGCTGACGGTGCCGCACTCGCCGAATTGCGTGAGCTTCTCCCCTCGATGGTGTTGCAAGCGTCTCGGCTGACGGTGATGCCGCCCGCGGTGCGGCGTGGCATCGGTCCGTGGAGTCCGTGGGCGCGCGTCGACGCACTTCGAAGGCGCTACAACTCGGTCGTCGCCGAACTCATCGCCGACGCCCACCGCGATGCTGCGATCGACGAGCGGAGCGACGTACTCGCGATGTTGCTTCAGGCGCGATACGAGGACGGTTCGCCGATTGGCGACGACCACGTGGCCGACGAGCTGCTGACCCTTCTTGCGGCAGGACACGAGACGACCGCCACCACGCTGGCGTGGGCCGTCGAACGCCTTCGCAGACATCCGAGACTGCTGACGCGTCTCGCCGAGGAGGTCGACTCCGGCGGATCCGAATTGCTACAGGCCACCATCTTCGAGGTGCAGCGCACGCGCCCGGTCATCGATGCCACGTCCAGAAAGACGAGAACGCGGATCAGGTTGGGCGAGTGGGTCATTCCCGAAGACCATGCGTTGCTGGTGAGCATCTCGCTGGCGCACGCCTCGGAGTCGAACTACTCCGATGCGGCGGCGTTCAATCCGGACCGTTTCGTTGGCAACCCGCCCGACAACTACGCTTGGGTGCCCTTCGGCGGTGGGTTTCGTCGGTGCATCGGTGCCGCGTTCGCCAACATGGAGATGCTGGTCACCCTGCGAATACTGTTGCAGGAGTTTGAGTTCGGTGTCACCTATGGTGCAGGCGAGCCAGCACGTTCGCGCGGTGTCGCCATTGCGCCGGGCCGCGGCGGCGAAGCCGTGGTCTACCGCAGGCAGCCCGTGCTGACCAGTGCGGTGTCGGCTGATGCGGCGAGGGTGTCGGCGTGACGGCGACGGAGCTGATCGTTCCGGTCGGCCGCGGAATCGAGTTGTGCTACGACCAGTTTGGCGACGCGGGAGAACCTGCCGTGCTGCTGATCGCCGGTCTCGGCCAGCAGAAGCACACGTGGCCTGAAGACTTCGCGACGGCTCTGGCCGACCGTGGTTACCGGGTGATCCGGTTCGACAACCGCGACGTAGGCCGGTCGACGCATGCGCAGTTCAAGGCGCCGAACCCGCTGGCCGTCCTGCGCGGTGGAAACGACAAGCGGCAATATCATCTCGGCGACATGGCGCGCGACACCGTCGGTCTGCTCGACGCGGTGGGTGTGCCAGCCGCCCACCTCGTGGGTGTCTCGATGGGCGGCATGATCGCTCAGACGGTCGCAGCCCACTACCCGGGACGGGTGCGCACCCTCACCTCGATCATGTCGACCACCGGTGCGCCCCGGATCGGCCGCCCCGCACCGTCGACCTGGTGGCGGATGGCGACTGCGAAGAAGGCCCGCACTCGGGAGGAGGCGATCGAAGCCGCGTTGGTGATCTTTCGCCACATCGCATCGCACGGGTTTCCGTTCGACGAGGCGGCCGTACGCGAGAAGGTCGGTGTCGCATGGGATCGCGACCCGGCCTCCGACGGAATGCAACGTCAACTCGCGGCTATCTTCGCATCGGGGGACCGGACGCGGGAAATCGGCCAGATCGACGTGCCGACCCTTGTGATCCACGGCGACCGCGACCGGATGGTCAATCCCACTGGCGGCGCCGCAACCGCCCGTGCCATTCCTGGCGCGCGACTGGAGACGATCGTCGGCATGGGACACGACCTACCGGTCGCTGCGCGTGTCCGCATCCTCGACCTGATTACCGAACACATCGAACGAACATCCGTACCAAGCGAGAAGACAGGGGAGACACGATGAGCAAGTCATCGACATACGTCATCAGCGGCCGTACGGTGGTGATCACCGGTGCAGCGTCAGGCATCGGACGTGCTCTGGCCCAACGGCTTTCGTCCAAGGGCTGCCCGGTCGTGATCGCCGACGTCAACGAGGTCGCCCTCAAGGAGACGGAGGCAAGCCTGGTCGGTCCTACGCTGACGAAGGTGCTCGACGTCCGGGATGCCGAAGCGCAGTACGCCTTCGCCGATGAGGTTCGGCAGTGGACACCGGCCCCACTGGGCGCAGTGTTCAACAACGCGGGCGTGGCGGTGTCCTCCAGCGTGCTCGACACGGTGCCGGAAGACGATGATTGGCTGTGGGACATCAACTTCCACGGTGTCGTCAACGGCACGCGAGCGTTCCTACCCATTCTCGTCGAGCAGGACTCGGGCGCAATCGTGAACACCTCTAGCGTGTTCGGACTCGTCGGGATGCCCAATCAGAGCGCCTACTGCTCGGCGAAATTCGCCGTCCGAGGGTTCACCGACTCGCTACGACAGGAGTTGCGCGGCAGCGGCGTTCGTGCCATCAACGTGCACCCTGGCGGTATCAACACGAACATCGTGCGCAACGCGCGGTTCAGGAAGGATCCCGACGGCCGCGGTCGCACCCATGACCAAATGGTCAAGGAGTTCGCGGCCGTCACCATGACCGAGCCCGCCAAGGCAGCCGAAATCATCCATCGAGGAGTGGAGCACGGCAAGGCGCGGATCCTCGTCGGCCCAGACGCGCGCCTCTTCGACGCCCTAGCCAGGCTTGCGCCCACGCACTACTACGACATCCTGAGCCAGTTCGAATCGCGATTGCGCGGACGAGCGCGGGCGGAGCTGGCGAAGGAGCCCGCACAGACTCGCTAGGCGAGTGTTTCCCAGAAGCGCGTGAGCGCCTCGGCGCCACGGGCTGGGTCCTCCACCATCCACCAATGTCCTAGTCCCTCTAGGACTGCGGTGCTGGCGCCTGCCCGGTCCGCGGCCCGGCGGCGGTGGTCATCCGGCCGGTGGTCATCCGGCCCGATGTAGGGATCCTCGGTGGCGAGCAGGGAGAGGCCCGAGGGCGTCGGCGAGCGGACCCCACAACGCATCAGTCTCCGGATTGCCGTGCACCAGTACGATCGTCATGGTTGCCATCCTGGCACGACGGCGCTCGCAGCTTTTCCATCTCGCGAATGACGTTGTCGTAGAGCGTAATTCGCGGCCCGCGGACCGATAGAGAAATGCTGGCTGGAGTGGGCGAGCGAGCAATCGTGCGGCATGCGGCAGACTAGGTGCGTCCGCGCTTCACCTGGTTGAACGGCACTCCGCGGTCGGCGGCGTACTCGCGGGGGAACCCGAGGATCCGTTCACCGATGATGTTCTTGGCGATCTCGTTGGTGCCACCGCCGAGCGACGCTGCCTGCCGCGACAGGAAGCGATCGCCGAAGCGTGACAAGTCGGATCCGTCGTCGACGACTCCGCCGGTACCTGCGATCGCCAGTGCCGAATCCATTTCGCACTGCACGGTTTCGGCGTGAAAGATTCTGATGATCGACCCACCCGCAGGCGGCAATGAGCCATCTAGGACCGCGTGATAGACGTGGTCGATCAGCTGGTCCTTGACGGCCCGATGCACCAGCGCCCTGCCCGCGATCTCCTGCAGACGCTCGTTGTCGGGTTGGCCTGCCGCTGCCAGCAGAGCGGGATAACCGATCGGCTGTTCCGACTTGCCCTCGGCGCCGATGCCACTTGCGAACTCGGAGCCACCGCCCACCGCGCGACGTTCGTGGTAAAGCTGGCGCGACGCCACTGCCCAGCCCCCGTTGACCTCACCCACGACCGCGTCGTCTCCCAGCTCTAGGCCGTCGAAGAACTCCTCGCAGAACTCTTCGCCGCCGTCGACCTGCTTGATGCGCCGCATGGTGATTCCGGGGCTGTTGATCGGCACTAGGAACATGGTCAAGCCCTCGTGCTTGGGCACGTTCCAGTCCGTACGCGCCAACAACAGGCCGTAGTCGGCGGCGAAGGCGCTGGTACTCCAGGTCTTCGCGCCGTTGATGATCCACTTGTCGCCCTTGCGGTCGGCACGCGTGATGACGCCCGCCAGATCCGAACCGCCGCTGGGCTCGGAAAGCAGCTGCACCAAGATCTCGTCGCCGCTCAATACAGCCCGAATGCGTTGCTGCTTCTGCTCTTCGGTGCCCGTGTCGAGAAGCGTCGCCGCGCAGATCGTGAACGTCGGCGTGTTGAGGATGATGGGCATCTCGTAGTTGCGCGTCTCGTTGTCGAACGCCTTCTGGTAGGCGTACGGCAGACCGACGCCGCCGTATTCGCGCGGGAAGCAGATTCCCGCGAAGCCGCCCTCGAAGAGCTTCTTCTGCAGTTCCTTCGCGCGCAGCCATGGCGCTTCCTTGCCGCGGTCGACGTCGGGGAGGTCGGTCGGGTCGATCGGTGGCATGTTGTCGGCGAGCCACACCCGTGCGCGCCGGACGAACTCGGCGATCGACTCGCCAGTGTCGGCCTGCACGGATTCCGCTCGAACCGATCGGGTCTCGGTCACGAGGCGGACTCCAGTTCCTTCGTCAGCGAATACACGCGCAGGTTGTGTTCTTCGGGCGTACCAAACATGGAGCGGTACAACGTCGTCCGGCGGAGATACATGTGAAGGTCGTGCTCCCACGTGACGCCGATGCCGCCATGCAACTGAACGCACCGCTGCAGCATGGGGGCGGCGTGTTCACCCACGTACGACTTGGCAACGCTCACGGATATCTCGGCGGAACTCGCCCGCGCGGATACGTCGGCGACGGCAGCACGCGTCGTTGCGCGGCAAGCCTCCAGCCAGATCTTCATGTCCGCGAACTGATGTTTGAGCGCCTGGTATGACGCCAACGGCCTACCGAACGAGTGGCGGTCGAAGCCCCACTGCACGGTGAAGTCCATGACGGTGTCGAGGATGCCGACGACTTCCGCGCACTGAAGAACCTGCGCGACCTGGCTCTGACGCGCGATCAACGCTTCGGTCTGCGCCGCGGTACCAACCGCAGCCGACTCGTCGACGTCGACGCCGTCGAACGTGACTTTGGCGTAGCGCTTGACGAGATCGATCGACTGCTGTGGTTCGACGGACACGCCGTGTGCATCCGCTGGAACGAGGAACTGGCGCAGTGCACCATCGGATTTCGCGACGACGAGGTAGACATCGCTCTCGGGGCCAGCTTCGATGCGATCCTTCACGCCGTCGATGCGAAACCCGTTCGCGGTCGGCGTGGCCGTCGCCGAGGGCTGTAGCGGTGACCACGCCTGCCCGGGTTCATATACGGCCCAGGACGCGACGAGTTCGCCGGAAACCAGCGCTTCGATGGTGTCCGAATGCCGCTCGACGTCATCGGCATCGACGAGCCCAGCCAGCACGGTGCTGACCGGGTGCAACGGTCCCGGCGCCACTGTTCTGCCGATCTGTTCGGCGATCAACGCGAGGTCCGCCACACCGTCACCGGAGACGCTTCCGCCGCCCAATTCCTCGGGAACCAGGAGACTGGCCCAACCGAGCTCGGCAGCTCGTCGCCACCAGTCGGGCTCGAATGATCTTCCAGCGGCGTGCAACTCACGAACATGGCTCAGTGACGCTTCCTTCTCGAGGAAGGCCTGGGCCGTGGACGCGAAGAGCAGCCGCTCGGGGGAAGCGACGTCGGTCACGGTGTGGGAACCTCTCGTGTCTATCAGGTAAGGACGAGCGCGGGGACGTCGTGCTTGTAGACGATCTCGTTCGGAACCTTGAACAGGTCGATCATGTTGCCGCCCATGACCTTCCGTTGGCCCTCTTCATCGAGACCCTGCAGGTCGTCGACGAGCGTGATAGGATCGGACATGCCTTCGGGGTGGGGCCAGTCCGACCCGAAGATGATCCGGTCGACGCCGCACAGGCCGGCCATCTTCGCAAAGTCGTCCTCCCAGAACGGCGCAACGTACACGCAGCGCTTGAACGCCTCAATGGGGTCCTCGGGGAACTCTTGGGGCATCTTCGAGTAGACGTCCTTGAATTGGTAGAACAGGTGGGGCACCCACGATGCGCCGTTCTCGATGGACAGGATGCGCAGATCCGGGTTGCGGGTCAGCGCTCCGTGGCAGACGAGCGCCGCCATGGTGTCCTCGATCGCGCGCTTGCCCATCGCGACCATCCGGAAAGCCGTTGGCTTGAACGGCTTGTACTCGTCGCCCGGCTCCCAATCGTTGAGGTACTCGGCGTAGCCGCTGTCGGAAGCGTGCATCGAAACGGGGATTCCGGCCTTGACGCATGCGTCCCAGAACGGGTCGAACTCCGGCAGACCGAGGGAGCGGCTACCGCGGTAACCGGGCACCGGTGCGGGGCGCACCAGGACGGTCTTGGCGCCGCGCTCTAGGCACCACTCGAGCTCTTCGATGGCGCGGTCGACAACGGCCAGATTGATCACCGGTGTCGAGAAGATGCGGTCCTCGTAGTTGAATTGCCAAGTCTCGTACATCCACTCGTTGAGTGCGTGGATGATGTCGAGGATCAGGTCCGGATCGTCCTTGAGCCGCTCCTCGACGAGGCTGGCCAGCGTCGGAAACATCAGCGTGTAGTCGAGGCCGAGTGAGTCGAGCACCTCGAGCCGTGCGGCTGGGTTGCGGAAGGCAGGGATCGCCTTCATCGGCTTGCCCATCACCTCGCGGAAGCTCTTGCCGCCGCTGCCGTGCTTGAAGTACTCCTCTTGGGCGCCTGGTCGCGCGACGACCTCGAACGTCGGGTTGGGGATGTAGTCGCTGATGACGTTGCGGACCATGATCTTGGTGCGGCCGCGGACGTCGATGTAGTCGATGACGCCCTTGCGGTGATCCGGCAGGAATTGGGTCAGCGCTTCCTTGGGCTCGTAGAAGTGGTTGTCCGCGTCGAACACGGGATAGGGAAGCTCGCGTGATGGCATATCCGCCTCCTGGAAGTCTGATTTGCGGCAAGTGGTAATGACGTTACCACGTCCGGACGTAACGCATAACCACCCAGGTCTGACGGATACGTCACACGTTGCGGCGCAGGTCAGGGCGATATCGCTGCTATTTCTTGACGGCGCGCAGGCAGAAGTCGTAGATGTGCTCAGCGTCGATCGGGATGCCATGGATTTCGGCGCCGAGCACTCTCAGGCGTAGTGCACCCATCACCGTCTGCATGATCAGCGTCGCGGTGGTGTCGACGTTCAGACCGTCGTAGAAGGTCCCCTCGGCGATGCCGCGCCTGATGATGTCGCCGATCAAACCGTGCAGGGGCGACAGGACCCTGGCGTACTCGCCGGGCAGCGATTCGGCAAGGTGATCGTTGTAGTACGTCAGCCCACGATTGATGCTGTCCTGCTTGGTCGACGCAGCGGGCGCACTGATCCGCTCGATGAGTCCGTGCAAGGCGGGGATGGCGTCAAGCCCGTCGGTGTCCTCCCGCCATCTCGCCGTCGACTCGGTCATGATCCGGTCGATCAGGGCGAGAAGAAGTTCATCCTTTGTGGAGAAATGCTGGTAGAAGGACCGAAGCGAGGTCTTCGAGCGTTCGACCACCTCGAGTACCGTGAAGTCGGTGCGTCCGGTCTCGCCCAGGATGGCCAGCGCTGATCGCATGAACCGGCTGGACCTGGACTCTTCGTCGACGGTGTCGGAGTCGGCCGCGCCGGCCCCGGTTCGTCCGCTCGGCTTCCCCATGAGAATGACGTTACCGCTTTCGTGGATCTGATGGTGCGGATGCGGCTAAGGTTCGCTCCGATGACTGAATGGTTCTTGTTCCTGCCCCAGGTTCGACTGGGCATCGGAGACATCGTCGAGCGTGCTCGCGCGGCCGAGGCCAGCGGATTTGACGGCATCGCATTCATCGACCACCTAGAGCCCCCTGGTGCTACCGACCAAAGCATCTGGGAGGCAATGACTATCGCGACGTGGGTGGCTGCGCATACCGAAACGCTGCGCATCGGTCATCTGGTGCTATGCGATGCATTCCGACATCCCGCAGTCCTGGCCAAGGAGGCCGTCACGCTCGCCGAGGCCTCTGGTGGACGCTTCGAGTTGGGCATGGGTTGGGGTTCCTGGCCGCAGGAGTTCGAAAGATTCGGCCTAGAGAACGGTGACGATCCACCTGCGAGGGTCGCGCGACTTGATCGCGATCTTGCGCTGGTTCGGCAGTATTGGGGTGATGACTTTGGGTTCGGTGACCCCCCGGCCATCGTTCAGGAACCACGGCCGTCGAGCCGAATTCCATTGGTAGTCGGGGGAACCGGCAAGAAGACGATGGAACTCGTCCGCAAGTACGCCGACTGGTGGAACGTGCCATCACACCAACTGGACCGGCTACCGGCACTGCTTCCAACGGTCGGCTCGGTAAGGGTGTCCATGCAGCAGATGGTCGCTTTCGTCGGCCGCGACGCCGATCGCTCGGCAGTGACCGACCTCGCGACGCGGCGGTTCGGCCATCTCGGCAACGGACTTGTCTGTGGGGACGCCGCCGATCTCATCGAACACTTCGCCGCGCTGTCGAGCCAAGGCGTCGAACGCTTCTACGTCTGGTTCGCGGACTTTGCCAAACCAGACACCCTCGCCGAGTTCGGCGAAACCGTGATCGCCACAATGAGAGGTGCAACAGCATGACTGCGAATACCGAGCAATCCAATCAGTTCGAGTGGACGGTTGAGGGCCTGCTCGATCTGTTCGACGTCGAACCCGAGGGCGAGGCATTCGTCGGCCAGACGGGGATCGCTGGTGCCGACGAACGTCAGGTGGTCGAGGGTTCGCAGGTGCTGGCCCAGGCGATCGTCGCCGTGGCGAAGCGGTTTCCGGAGAAGTCGGTGCGCTCGGTGTACGCCGTGTTCGCCCGCGCGGTCGTCGTCGGCCCGCCCGTCGAGCTCTCGATCGACGTTGTCGCCGAAGGCCGTTCGACTGCTACGGCGGTGGTCAACGTCACGCAAAACGGCAAGCGTTGCATCACCGTGACTGCGTTCACGGACGTCCCCTCCGCCGACGTGATCCGGCATCACCTGCCGCGGCCAAACGTGGCGACACCTGCCGATGCCAACGTTTCCGAGATGCCCATGGTCGGACGCCAGCTGCGGCTCGTCGACGTCGTGGACGTCAACAGCCCAGACGAGGTCGGACCGCCCGAGCTCTTCGCGTGGCTGCACTACGATCCGATCCCCACGCGCGACGAACTGGCCAAGGCGCTGATCGCCTATTTCACTGGGCACCTGGGTATTTCGACAACAATGCGGGCGCACGAGGGAATCGGGACTGCCCAGGCGCACTTGACGGTGTCCACCGCGCCCATGACGATCTCAGTGAGCTTCCACGAGCCCTTCACGTGGGACGGCTGGCTTCTTTACTCGCACGAGAGCACCCAGGTGGGCGCGGGTATGTCCTACGTCCGTGGCGCCGTCCACACCGAGCAGGGGGAGCTCATCGCCTCCTTCGCTCAGGACGCGATGATCCGCCCGCTGCGCACCACCGACACGTCGATCGGCGCGGAGTCCCGCCTCTAGTCTCCACCCGCGGCTTGTCAGTCTCGGTCCTGCGCGGCCTCCTGATGCTGCCGGGTGACGTCCCAGGCGTGGTGAACGATGTCGTGAAGGTGATAGAGCGCGATCGAGCCGACGGTGAACTCGCTGCCGTTGCTTCGCAGTCCGCGTCGCGACCACCCATCGCCGGAAACTCCCGCGTAGGTGTCGGCGACGGTTGTTGCCGCGGCGAGGAGTTCGCCCGCCACGGTGACGGGTACCTGCGACGCATAGTCATCGACGATCGCGGTCTCGTCTTGATCCCAGTTGGGAAAGAGCGGGTCATCCTCGGTCAGCATCAACTGGACTCGGTGCTCGAAGATCCGGTGGACGTCGCGCACGTGACAGCCGTACTCGAGGACGGACCACACGGTCGGCGCCGGTCGAGCACCGACGTCGGCCGAGCCGAGCCGATCGACCCAGGCGGCCCCATCGCGGCGAATGTGGTCGGGAACGTCCTCTCGGCGTATCGCCGACGCGTCGAAACCGCAATCAGGACATGGCCGTTGGAGAACCCAAGTCCAATCCTTGCCGTCCGGCTCGATTGCGTCGCCGTCAACCGTCATCGCGAGCCCAGCCGTTCTGCGCTAGCCGAGATCGCGCACCGCGAACGTGTCGCACTTGTTCGGATCGCCCGTCTGGTAGCCGATGGTGAACCACTTCTGCCGTTCCGCCGACGAACCGTGCGTCCACGACTCGGGGTTCACGCGCCCTGTCGATGCCTTCTGAATGCGATCGTCGCCAACCGACGACGCCGCGGACAGGGCGTCCTGAATATCCTTGTCGGACAAAGGCTGCAGGAAGGTTACGTCGGTTCCCTCCTGCTTGGTGATGGCGGCGTAGTGCGCCCATACGCCCCCGTAGCAGTCGGCCTGCAGTTCGGTGCGGACACTGCCACCCGAGGCGCCCTGGGCGCCCTGCTGAGCCCGGCCGAGGGTGCCCTGGAGATCCTGGACGTGGTGCCCGAACTCGTGGGCCACCACGTATTCCTGCGCCAACGGCCCACCGCTGGAACCGAACTGGTCGACGAGCGTCTGGAAGAAGGTCGTGTCGAAGTAGGCGGTCTTGTCGACAGGGCAGTAGAACGGCCCAACGTCGGTAGTGGCTGGACCGCAACCGGTTTGGACTTGTTGGCTGAACAACCGAACGTTCGGACGCGTGTATCCCTTCATGAGCTGGGACCACACCCCATCGACGGAGTTGCCCGTCGCGACCACGCGGCACTCGACTATGTTGTTGGCGTCCGTGCCAGTCTTGCACTGGCTCAAGTCGAAGCCCGGCGCGTCGACGCCTTGTGTGTCGTATTGGTTGGGGCCGCCCTGCGGTAGCACCGAGCCGGGATCTACTCCGAGGAACAGCGCCAGGACCACGATCAGGAGTCCGCCGAGTCCGCCACCGATGGCGATCCCGCGCCCTCCTCCACCGCCGCCACCTCCGCTGGTCGAGGTGGTGCTGGTGTCGATCTGCATGCCCTCGTTGAAGGTCATTCCATCGGTCCTTCCGCTTCCGTACGCGACCTGTCGACACCCGCCCGCAAGGCTGAGCTTCAGCCGCGTTCAGCTTCCCACACTACGATTCGGACCGTGTCTGCCCAGGGCGAAACGTCTGATTCCCCCCTCGCTCCGCTCGACCCCCAGGGTCAAGATTCCCCCCTCGCTCCGCTCGACCCCCAGGGTCAAGATTCCCCTCTCGCTCAGCTCGACCCCCCCGGCGAGCCCTCGACCATTGCCCACACATCCGCGGGAACTCTTCGCGGTACCACGGAGGGCGGGGTAAACGTCTGGCGCGGAGTGGCCTACGCCGAGCAGCCGATCGGTGACCGACGCTTCCGCGCGCCCGCACCCTTGGAGCCGTGGACGGGAGTGCGGGACGCGGTCGAGCATGGGCCGCTACCACCGCAGGGCAGGTCCTTCGTCGGCGGTGGTCGCGACGATCCGAAGATCCGTGACGAAGCGTGCCTCACCGTGACGGTCTGGTCGCCCGACGTGACCGGTTCATTGCCGGTCATGGTGTGGATCCCAGGCGGCGCCTTCGTCTATGGCGCGGGCCAGCTGCAGCTCTACAACGGATCGAGGCTGGCACGCAACGGCAACGTCGTCGTCGTCAACGTGACCTACCGGCTGGGCGTGTTCGGCGGCTTCGAGCTCGGTGACCTCGGCACGGACTTCGACGACAACCTATGTCTGCGCGATCAGATCGCAGCACTCCGATGGGTGCGAGAGAACATCGGGGCATTTGGCGGTGATCCCGACAACGTGACGGTGTTCGGTGAATCGGCAGGTGCGACATCGGTGTTGGCGCTGCTGGCAAGCCCGGCCGCGACGGGGCTGTTCGCCCGCGCGATCGCCCAGAGTCCGGCGCTGCCACTGATCGCGGATCACGAGACAAGGGCACGCCAGGCTCAGCGCTTCGTCGAGCGGCTCGGCGTGCCCGTCGACGAAATCAAGGCGCTGCCTCAGCGTCAACTTCGGCGCGCTGCGGGCGAATTGCAGGGGATGAGTGCAGCGACGACGCCCACGTTGGCATTCGGCCTGACGTACGGCGTCGACCTTCTGCCGCGGCATCCGATCGACGCGGCCCGGTCGGGGTCGGTGATGGGCGTACCGCTGATCATCGGTACCAACAGCCACGAGGCATCGATGTTCGCGTGGGGCAAGCCGCCGATGTTGCCGACGACGCCTGAAACCATCGACGCCTACTTCGCGCGGACGGCACCGGACAGCAAGGGTCGCGTGTTGTCGGCCTATCCGCGCTACCCACGTCGTACTGCCCTCATCGCAATCGGGTCCGACACCATGTTCTGCGCTCCCGTATGGGCGTTCGCCGATGCCTATAGCTCGCAGGCGCCGACCCACGTCTACCGCTTCGACCACACCACCTGGACGCTGAAGCTATTGGGCCTTGGCGCCACTCACGGTAGTGAGATCGTTCATGTGCAGCACAGCTATTCGTCGTACCTTGGCAGGAAACTGCATCCTCTCGGGCGTCAGGTGCTGCCCTCGGTGGGACGACGGATGCAGCGCACCTGGCTGAACTTCGCGAAGGGCTCGCTGGATCCGGAATGGCCGCTCTACGACGCGGACCGGCGACGTACCCGGGTCATTCGCTCGACGCGTGACGACACCGTCGCGGATCCCGACGGGGTCAGGCGTGCGGCGTGGGAGGGTCTGTACTGACGGAGTCCGGAGTGGTTGGCGCATAACGTTTGTCGGTGTAGCGACGAAGGTTGTGCAGGAACCGCTGGAACAACCACGACATCACGGGTTGACTCATCAGCATCCCAATCCGTCCGGCGAGACCGCTGGGCTTCATCGCCATCACCCAGGTGACGTGGCAGCCATCGGAGGTCTCGACGATTCGGTAATCCTCGGCGAACGCGGAGATGGCGTTCGACGTGCTTTCGTTGAACCGAAAAGCCATGTGGGAGAAGGGCTCCCACGCGAGAAACTCTTCGCCGCCTACGATGTTTCCGCGCATGCTGACGGTGCGGGTGGTCCCGACGCCACGAGGCTCAGGGCTCGTCCACACAACCTTGGTGATGACGGTGGCCCACTGCGGCCAAGAATCCGCGTCGGCGAGCACCTCGAACGCTTGCTCGGGGGTGATGGCGAGGTCGACGGTGCTGACGAACCGGAACGGGGCATGAGCGATGAAGCCGAGGTCGACGTGTTCGCACGGATAGGACTTGGCCACGAGTAGACAGACTAGGCGCAAGTGTCTACCGGCGGGAAGGCGTCAGCCCGGACCGTCGCTCGCGGCTGCGAGCAGTGGGACGACGACGTCGCCGATCGGAGTGGAGATTCCATGCACTGCGGCCTTGCGCACGACGACGCCGTTGCGGATGTCCCACTCCAGTGGCCTGCCGTGCTCGCGATCGGTCAGGATCGACGTCGTCAGGTCCTCGGGTAGCGAGGTGAACAGCTCGATCACCTGATCGATGACCTCGTCACCCAGATCGGCGCCCTCGGCCCGCGCCACGGCGAGGCATTCGGCGAGGTAGCCGCGTCCGAGGGTGGCGATGTCCGCGCGGTGGAACATCCCCGACTTCCGTCCCGTCAGGACCATGAGTCCGGCGACGGCGTTGACGAGCAGCTTGTGCCAGGCGTTGGCGACGAAGTCGGGATCGGTGTCGATCGACAGCCGTGGGCCGCGCAGCATGTTCGCGAGGCGTTCGGAAGCGGTTCCTTCGGGCAGGACGAGCCGAACGGGGGTACGCAGGCGAACCCAGCCCCCGGGCTCCGTCGCGGCCGAAAACCACACTGCACAGGGCAGGACCGTGGACTTGGGACACAGCGGACCGACCCGTTCGACCTGTTCGACGCCGTTCTCGAGCACGCACACGACGGTGTTCTCGTCGCACAGGCGAGCGAGCCACGGGGCCACTGCGTGGTTCTCGGTGTCCTTCACCGCCAGCATTACGACGTCGACGGCCGTGGTGATGTCGGTCGGATCGGTGTGCACTGGTCCCGGAACCACGATCGGGTCCCCATCGTCGGGCCTGAGCTCGAGCGAGGGCCGCGGCGTTCGGCCGCACAGCAGCACCGAGTGACCCTCGGCGTGCAGCAGCGCCGCGACGGTCGTTCCGATGGCGCCGGGGCCGATGAGCGCGATCGAAGGCGCCGCGCCGTCTGCAGGGTTCACCACACTGGCCAAATTACCGTTTTGGGGACACCTCTAGACTGTGGCGGTCCTCGTATCAGGTCTTTCCCAGGGAGTTTTTCGTGCTGCGCAGCCATGACGCCGGATCGTTGCGGTCCACCGACGCCGGCCAGAAGGTCACCCTGGCTGGTTGGGTGGCTCGGCGGCGTGACCACGGCGGCGTCATCTTCATAGACCTGCGCGACGCCTCGGGCGTGGCGCAAGTGGTGTTCCGCGACGCCGACGTTCTCGAGCAGGCGCACCGGTTGCGGGCCGAGTTCTGCGTCCTCGTCGAAGGCGTGGTCGAAGTGCGGCCCGAGGGCAACGCCAACGCCGAGATCGCGACCGGCGACATCGAGGTCAACGCCACCTCGCTGACGGTGTTGAGCGAAAGCGCGCCACTGCCGTTCCAACTCGACGAGGCGCCTGGCGAGGAAGCGCGGCTCAAGTATCGCTACCTCGACCTCCGTCGCGAAGGACCTGGCAACGCAATTCGGTTGCGGTCCAAGGTCAATGCAGCGGCACGCGGGGTCTTGGCCGAGCACGACTTCGTGGAGATCGAGACGCCGACGATGACCCGGTCGACGCCCGAGGGCGCGCGCGACTTCCTGGTACCCGCGCGCCTCCAACCCGGGTCGTTCTACGCGCTGCCGCAGAGCCCTCAGCTGTTCAAGCAGCTGCTGATGGTGGCAGGCATGGAGCGGTACTACCAGATCGCCCGGTGTTACCGCGACGAGGACTTCCGCGCCGACCGCCAGCCCGAGTTCACTCAGCTCGACATGGAAATGAGCTTCGTCGACGCCGACGACGTCATCGCCATCTCCGAAGAGGTTTTGAGGGCTTTGTGGTCTTTGGTCGGCTATGACCTCCCGACGCCGATCCCGCGGATGTGTTACGACGAGGCGATGGGCCGATTCGGTTCCGACAAGCCCGATCTGCGGTTTGCCGTCGAACTCGTCGAGTGCACCGAGTACTTCAAGGACACTCCGTTTCGGGTGTTCCAGGCGCCGTACGTTGGTGCGGTCGTCATGCCGGGCGGGGCGTCGCAGCCGCGTCGGACCCTCGACGGCTGGCAGGAGTTCGCCAAGCAGCGTGGTCACAAGGGGTTGGCGTACGTGCTCGTCGCCGACGACGGCACGCTCGGCGGCCCGGTCGCCAAGAACCTCACCGACGCCGAGCGCGACGGCCTCGCCGCACACGTCGGCGCCGCGCCGGGGGACTGCATCTTCTTCGCGGCGGGTCCGGTGAAGTCGGCGCGTTCACTGCTCGGCGCCACGCGTATCGAGATCGCCAAGCGGCTGGACCTCATCGATCCGAAAGCGTGGGCCTTCACCTGGATCGTGAAGTGGCCGCTGTTCGAACCGGCCGACGATGCGACGGCAGCCGGCGACGTCGCGGTGGGGTCGGGCAACTGGACGGCCGTGCACCACGCATTCACCTCGCCGATGCCGGAGTCGGAGGCCACCTTCGACACGGATCCGGGGTCGGCGCTCGCCAACGCCTACGACATCGTCTGCAACGGCAACGAAATCGGCGGCGGCTCGATCCGCATCCACCGTCGCGACGTTCAGGAGCGGGTGTTCGCGATGATGGGCATCGACCACGACGAGGCGCAGGACAAATTCGGATTCTTGTTGGACGCCTTTACCTTCGGCGCGCCTCCGCACGGCGGCATCGCGTTCGGCTGGGATCGCATCACCGCCCTGCTTGCCGGGGTGGACTCCATCCGCGAGGTCATCGCGTTCCCGAAGTCGGGCGGCGGCGTCGACCCGCTGACGGACGCGCCTGCGCCGATCACCGCGCAGCAGCGCAAGGAGTCGGGGATCGACGTCAAGCCGAAGCAGCCAGAAGCCAAGTGATTCGTGCACGTTGGCCCGCGCTCACCGCGGGTGGACGTGCACGAATCGTCAGGCGGTCGGCCAGTCGCAGCCGGTGAGTTCGACCGACTGCTGCCACAACTTGGCCGCCACCACGGGGTCGACGGCCTTGGCGCGGAGCTTGGCGACCTTCGGCTTACCCCACTGGTTGAACCGCGGCGCGAAATAGGTGCCGCTGGGCTGGTCGGTCGACACTGCCTGGATGCTGGCCCGCGCGCCCTGCTCCGGTGTGTGGGTGAGGAACCGAGAGCCTGGAATCTTCTCGGCCCAGCGAACCAAACCCGTTGCGTCCCGGTAGATGTCGGTATCGGTTGCGCCAGGATCGCTCGCGTAGGCGCGCACGCCTCGCCTCGCCAACTCCGCGGTGAACAGTAGGATGGCGAGCTTGGACTCGCCGTAGGCGGCCCACTTCGAATACGGGCGGGTGTGCGAGTTCAGGTCGTCGAGGTGCAGGTTGCTCATCGCGTACATGGCGCTCGTCACCGAGATGACGCGGTCGGAGATCTTGTCGGCCAGTAGGCAGGTCAGTGCGAAGTGTCCGAGGTGATTGATGCCGAAGTGGGCTTCGAAGCCGTCGACCGTCCTGGTGAGTGGCAGGCCCATGACGCCTGCGTTGTTGATCAACACGTCGGCGTCGCCGATGGACGCGGCGAACGTCCGCACGCTCGCCAGGTCGGCGAGGTCAAGACCAGCGACCTCGACGTCGCCGGTCATGGCGGCGGCAGCCTGCTCCGCCTTCGGGATGGTTCGACACGCGATCACGACCGAATGGCCTGCCGCGGCCAACGCTGCGGCCGTCGCCTTGCCGACGCCGCTATTGCCGCCAGTGACGATGATTCTCACCCGGTGATTATCGGGCGGAAGCAACGGGTGAGGGAATACGCCGCTGGGGCTGCGGTTTGATTTACCCATGAGCGAGATACCCGACGTCAAGGCCATGCAAGCGTTCAACGAGAGCATCGTCGACGAGTTCCGTGCCAACGGCGGCAAGGTGGGTGGTCAGTTCGCGGGTGCAGACCTTCTACTACTAACCACGACGGGCGCGAAGTCAGGTCAGCCGCGACTGGCGCCGCTGGCCTACTTCACCATCGACGGCAAGGTGATCGTCATCGGCTCGAAGGCCGGAGCCGACACCAACCCGGACTGGGTGCACAATCTGCGGGCCAACCCGCGGGTGCACGTCGAGGTCGGTACCGACGCCTACGACGCGACCGCCCGCGAGTTGCCGCAGACCGAACGCGACGAGCTCTTCGACAAGGTTGTCACCGCCGCCCCGAACTTCGGTACGTACCAAGCGAATACGAAGCGAATCATCCCGTTGTTCGAGCTGGTGCGGACTTAGCGACTCGTGCACACGAACCCGCGCATCACGCGGGTCCGTGTGCACGAATCGCTGCTAGAGCCGTTCGATGATCGTGGCGTTGGCCATGCCACCGCCCTCGCACATCGTCTGCAGGGCGAACCTGCCGCCGCGCTGCTCCAGCGCGTTCACCATCGTGGTCATGATGCGAGCACCGCTGGCTCCCAACGGGTGACCGATCGCGATCGCACCACCGTTGACGTTGGTCTTGGCGAGATCGGCCCCTGTGTCGCGGGCCCACGCCAGAACGACGGGCGCGAACGCCTCGTTGACCTCGAACAGGTCGATGTCGGCCATCGTCAGCCCAGCCCGTGCCAGCACCTTCTCCGTCGCGGGGATCACGCCGGTCAACATGTACAGCGGATCGGAGCCGACCGCGGTCATGGTGTGGATCCGCGCCAGCGGTCGCAGTCCCAGCCTGCGAGCGGTTGCTCCGCTGGTGATCATCACCGCGGCGCTACCGTCGGACAGCGGTGACGAGTTGCCAGGGGTGATCTCCCACTTGATCTGGGGAAAGCGCGTGGCGTAGGCCTCGCTGTAGAACGCGGGCCGCAGGCCTGCCAACGTCTCGACCGTCGTCCCTGGCCGGATGATCTCGTCGGTCGTCAGCCCTGCGATCGGAGCCAGTTCGTTGTCGAAGGAGCCGTCCTTGGTCGCGCGGACGGCCTTCTCGTGGCTGCTCGCGGAGAACTCGTCGAGTTCGGTACGCGAGAGCCCCCACTTGGCGGCAATCAACTCGGCGCTGATGCCCTGTGGGACCAGTCCGTCGGGGTAGCGCTCGGCCATCCCGACGCCGAACGGATCACTTCCGGGGAGCACGCTGGTGCCCATCGGCACCCTCGACATGGATTCGACGCCGGACGCGATCACGATGTCGTACGAACCCGCGAGCACACCCTGCGCCGCGAAACTTATTGCCTGCTGGCTACTTCCGCATTGACGGTCGACGGTCGTACCGGGAACGCTCTCTGGAAAGCCTGCGCCAAGCACGGCGTTGCGGGCAATGTTGACCGACTGGTCGCCCACCTGGGTCACCGCGCCTGCGATGACGTCGTCGACGTCGGCGGGATCGACCCCGGTGCGCTCGACGATCTCGCGAAGGCTGTGCGCAAGCAGGTCGACGGGCAGCACGCCGTGCAACGCTCCGTTCGCCTTGCCCTTGCCCACCGGGGTGCGGACGGCACCGACGATGACGGCGTCGCGATCGGAATATGCGGTCATGGTTTCTCCTAAGTAACTCGTCGCTGAGTACCGCTCTCTATACTTAGGTGTAACACCTAGGTCTACTCGTAACAACCCAGCTATGGAGTGATGTACATGACAGTCCTGCAAGGGATGCTTGCCGACCGCGACGCGTGGTCGCCGGTTGGCAAGTGCCCGATCGAGAAGACGATGGCTCTGGTGGGGACGAAGTCGGCGATGCTGATCATGCGCGAGGCCTTTTACGGCACCACCCGATTCGACGACTTCGCGCGCCGCGTCGGCATCACCAAGGCGGCAACGTCCACCAGGCTTGGCGAACTCGTCGATGCGGGGATGCTGACCAAGCGGCCCTATCAGGAGCCCGGTCAGCGCAGCCGCGACGAATACGTCCTAACCGAGGCGGGCACGGAATTCATGCCGGTGGTGTGGGCGATGTTCGAGTGGGGCCGAAAGCACCTCAACGACACGGCGTTACGGCTCACCCACCTCGGGTGCGGCGCCGAGGCGACCGTCGACGTCCGTTGCTCGGCGGGCCATGACGTGCCCGCCGACGAACTCGGCGTCCGGTTGGTCAAGCGTTCTCGGACAGAAACTTCTTGACCAAGGTCTTTGGCGCCTGAGCCAGCCAGGCGTCGGTGACGAGTTCGGTCAGCTCGGATTCGCCGATGGCCGCCAGTCGTACCAACACCATCGGGTATCCATCGAAGTGCGGCGTCGTGAAGAACACCGCAGGATCGTCGGCGACGAGCGCGAACTTCACGCCCTCGTCGGCAACCCGCGCACCGAGGATGTCGCCAGCGGGGGCGTCGTCACCCAGCGCCTCGTAGTCCGCCGGACGGAGGGGCCGCTCCCACACGATCAGCTTCTTGCGCACCCGCCACGTGCGCGGCGAGGTCTCCTCGGTCTCGGGGAGGGTCGCCACGACGCGGGACACGTCGGCCCAACTAGCCATGGCTCGATTGTCCACTCAGGGCCATGCGTTCTGCATCGGTGTGCCTGGTGTGGTGGGATCAGTCCCTATGGGTATCAAGGTGGCGCTGGAGCATCGCACCAGCTACACGTACGACCGACTGGTCACGTTGGAGCCGCACGTCGTACGGTTGAGGCCAGCGCCGCACTCACGGACCCCGATCGAGGCCTATTCGCTCACCGTCGAACCTGCCGACCACTTCATCAACTGGCAGCAGGACGCGTTCGGCAACTTCCTGGCCCGACTCGACTTTCAGAGCCGGACCCGCAGCCTGACGATCACCGTCGGGTTGATCGCCGACCTGAAGGTGATCAACCCGTTCGGGTTCTTCGTCGAGGAGTGGGCCGAACACATCGGGTGGAAGTATCCGAAGGACTTGATGGAGGATCTCAAGCCCTACCTGCGCCCGATCGACGAGAACGGTGAGGATTCCGGACCCGGCGAGTTGGTCACCGACTGGGTGAAGGACTTCGCCTACCGGCCCGGCACTCGGACCATCGACTTCCTCGTCACCCTGAATCAGGCCATCAGGCAAGACGTGGGATACAGCCTGCGCATGGAGCCCGGCGTACAAACACCTGATCACACCCTGCGTACCGGAATCGGATCCTGCCGCGACTCAGCGTGGCTGCTGGTCTCCATCCTGCGCCAGTTCGGGCTCGCGGCGCGGTTCGTATCCGGCTACCTCGTCCAACTCGCCTCCGACGTCAAGGCGCTCGACGGTCCGTCGGGCCCAGTTGCCGACTTCACCGATCTGCACGCCTGGACCGAGGTCTACGTTCCTGGCGCGGGTTGGATCGGCATGGATCCGACCTCGGGACTGTTCGCGAGCGAGGGTCACATCCCGCTTTCCGCCACACCGAACCCCGCCACGTCGGCCGCGATCACGGGTGCGCTGGCACTCGTCGACTCCGACGCCAAGGCCAAGATGGACTTCTCCAACACCGTCGTCCGGGTGCACGAGGATCCACGCGTCACGTTGCCCTACACCGAAAAGGCGTGGGCAGACATCAACGCTCTCGGCGCGAGTGTCGATGCCAGGCTCGCCGAAGCCGACGTACGGCTGACCATGGGCGGCGAGCCGACCTTCGTGTCGATCGACAACCAGGTCGACCCCGAGTGGACCACCGCCGCCGACGGTCCGCACAAGCGCGAGCGTGCCTCCGACCTCACCGACAAGCTCAAGGCGGTTTGGGCGCCGCAGGGTCTCGTCCAGCGCAGCGAGGGAAAGTGGTACCCGGGAGAGCCGTTGCCGCGTTGGCAGATTGGTATCTTTTGGCGCACCGACGGTGAGCCGCTGTGGAGCACGCCCGCACTGTTGGCCGATCCATGGAAGCCAGGGGAGAAGCCGGCGATCGCCGCCGACGCCGATCGACTGTTGCTTGCCCACATCGCAGACGGGTTGCGGCTGCCGTCGACTCAGGTCCGGCCCGCCTACGAGGACGCGCTGAGCCGCCTCAATGCTGCGGTCCGGCTCCCAGCGGGGCAGCCGGTGGCCGCTGAGGACGATCTCGCCGAGGACGACGTCGACGCCCGTGCGAAGTTGCTCGCGCGGCTGGAGGATCCGGTGACGGAGCCCGCCGCCCACGTGCTGCCGCTGCACCGCCGCGAGGACGACGCGGGGTGGGCGAGTTCGGACTGGAAGCTGCGGCGCGGCCGCATCGTGCTGCTAGAGGGCGACTCGCCTGCCGGACTTCGCCTTCCGCTCAATTCGATCCGCTGGCAGCCGCCTCGTACGACGTTTCCCGCCGACCCGCTCGCGTCGAGGGGCCCCCTTCGCACCAAGGTCGAGCAGACCGAACCGGAGGCGTCAGACGACGAGGAGGCCTCGCCGCCGACGGCGATGGTCGCTCAGGTCCGCGACGGTGTGCTCTACGTGTTCCTGCCTCCGACCGATGAACTCGACCACTTCGTCGATCTCGTGACCAGGATCGAGGCCGCCGCCGTGGCGATCGACACCGCCGTGGTGATCGAGGGCTACGGTCCGCCGCCGGACGCCAGGCTCACCACGATGTCGGTGACCCCCGACCCCGGCGTCATCGAGGTCAACGTCGCACCGACGAAGAGCTTCACCGAACAGCGCGACCAGCTGGAGACGCTCTACGAATCCGCCCGCCTCGCCAGGCTGTCGACCGAGGCCTTCGACGTCGACGGCACGCACGGTGGCACCGGTGGCGGCAACCACATCACGCTCGGCGGCGTGTCGCCCGCGGAATCCCCGATGCTGCGGCGGCCCGACCTTCTGGTGTCGATGCTGACGTACTGGCAACGGCATCCCGCGCTGTCCTATCTGTTCTCTGGCCGGTTCATCGGAACCACGTCGCAGGCCCCCCGGGTCGACGAGGGTCGGTCGGAGGCGCTGTACGAGCTGGAGATCGCGTTCGCCGAGATCGACCGGCTCAGCCGTGAACAAGGTGGCGCAAACCGGGAACACGGTCGCTCCGCAAGCTCCGCTCCATGGGTGACCGATCGCGCGCTGCGCCACCTACTGACCGACATCACCGGCAACACGCACCGCGCCGAGTTCTGCATCGACAAGCTCTACAGCCCTGACAGCGCACGCGGTCGCCTGGGATTGCTCGAGCTCCGCGGCTTCGAGATGCCGCCGCACTTCCAGATGGCGATGGTGCAGTCACTGTTGGTGCGGTCGCTGGTGGCGTGGTTCTGGGACGAGCCTCTGCGGGCGCCGCTGATCCGCCACGGTGCCAATCTCCACGGCCGATACCTGTTGCCGCACTTCATTATTCATGACATCGCCAACGTCGCCGCAGATCTGAGGGCGCACGGCATCGAGTTCGACACCAGCTGGCTGGACCCCTTCACGGAGTTTCGCTTCCCCCGGATAGGCACCGCGGTGTTCGACGGCGTCGAGATCGAGCTTCGCGGCGCGATCGAGCCGTGGAACGTGCTCGGTGAGGAATCCACGGCTGGCGGCACGGCGCGCTACGTCGACTCGTCGGTGGAGCGCATCCAAGTCCGCATCATCGGCGCCGACCGGCATCGCTACGTGGTTGCGTGCAACGGCTACCCGATCCCGCTATTGGCGACCGACAACCCCGACGTCCAGGTCGGCGGCGTCCGATACCGCGCATGGCAGCCGCCAAGCGCGCTACATCCGACCATCACCGTCGACGGGCCGCTGCGGTTCGAGCTCGTCGACGTCGCGGCGGGGATGTCACGCGGCGGCTGCACGTACCACGTCGCACATCCGGGCGGCCTGGCATATGACAAGCCGCCGGTGAACGCCGTCGAAGCCGAGTCCCGACGTGGCAGCCGCTTCGAAGCGACCGGTTTCACGCCGGGGCAGGTCGACATGTCCGACATTCGCGAAAAACAGGCGCGCCAGTCCACCGACGTGGGCGCGCCTGGCATCCTGGACATGCGCCGGGTGCGTACCGTTCTGCGTTGATGGTCCTACGCGCCAGCAGCTCGCCAGAGCCGCTTCCTCCCTTCGGCGGTGCCGACATTCCCGACGCCGACAACGTTCTTGCTGGATACCGCAGGGCCCGTGCCCAGGAGAGTCTCTTCGACCTGCGTGGGGGCGCCGGAACCGGGTACGACGAGTTCGTCGACGGCGCTGGCAACGTCCGGCCCGCGTGGCAGGAACTTGCCGAATGCGTGGGGGACCGGGGCCGCGGCGGGCTGGATAGTCTGCGGACTGTCGTGCGCAGGCTCGTCGACAACGACGGCATCACCTACGTTCAGGTCGACAGGCACGGCGACGCCATCACCGACGGCGACGGAACGGCCGCGCCTGGGCCGTGGCATCTCGACGCACTGCCGCTGGTGATCTCGTCGGCGGACTGGGACGTGCTGGAGGCCGGACTCGTTCAACGGTCGCGATTGCTCGACGCGGTGCTCACAGATCTGTACGGCCCGAGGCGGTCCATCACGAGCGGCGTCCTGCCCGCTCAGCTGCTGTTCGCCCATCCCGGCTACGTGCGAGCCGCACGCGGCATCGAGGTGCCGGGGCGGCATCAACTCTTCCTGCATGGATGTGACATCAGCCGGGGCGGCGCAGGGGACTTTCTGGTCAACGCCGACTGGACCCAGGCGCCGTCTGGGGCAGGCTATGCGCTGGCGGACCGTCGCGTCATCGCACACGCGATTCCGGATCTCTACGAACGCATCGGTCCGCGGCCCGCGTCGCCGTGGGCGCAGGCACTGCGTCTTGCGCTCATCGACGCGGCGCCGGAATCCGCAGAGGAACCCGTCGTGGTCGTCCTCAGCCCAGGCATACACTCCGAGACCGCGTTCGACCAGGCGTACCTGGCGAGCGTCTTGGGCTTCCCATTGGTGGAGAGCGCCGACCTCGTGGTCCGCGACGGGAAACTCTGGATGCGTTCGCTCGGCACGCTCAAGCGCGTCGACGTGGTCCTGCGTCGGGTCGACGCAGCCTACGCCGACCCCTTGGACCTACGGGCTGACTCGCGCCTCGGCGTCGTCGGCCTGGTCGAGGTCCTGCGCAGGGGTGCGGTGACCGTGGTGAACACGCTCGGCAGCGGAGTGTTGGAAAGCCCTGGGCTACTTCGCTTTCTACCCGAACTCGCGCAGCTGCTGCTCGGCGAGACACCGCTGTTGTCTACCGCGCCTGCTTACTGGGGCGGCATCGACGTGGAACGCTCGCATCTCCTCAGCCGTCTCTCGTCGTTGTCGATCAGGCCGGTCACCGGTGGTGACGCGATCGTCGGCCCAGCCCTGTCCAACGCCGAGCGCGAGGAACTAGCAGCACGCATCGCGGTGACGCCTTGGCAGTGGGTCGGCCAGGAGCTTCCCCAATTTTCCTCGGCGCCAACGGACTATCACCCCGGCGGACTTTCGGCGGCTAGCGTTGGCATGCGGTTGTTCACCGTCGCGCAGCGCGGCGGTTATGCCCCGATGATCGGCGGCCTCGGCTACCTGCTCGCGCCGGGCAATGCAGCGTTACGATTGAATACCGTTGCAGCCAAGGATATCTGGGTGCGAACCCCGGCGAGGGTGACGGCCGAGCGGACCGCGACGCTCGCGGTGGACTTGCCCGCGATGACGCCGAGCCCGACTCGCGCCGTCAGCTCGCCGCGCGTGCTATCGGATCTGTTCTGGCTGGGCCGGTATTCCGAACGTGCGGAGAGCACAGCCCGATTGCTGACGGTCACCCGCGAGCGTTACCACGAATTCCGCTACCGCCGTGACCTCGCGGGCAGCGAATGCGTTCCCGTCTTGCTCAACGCTCTCGGCGAGATCACCGGCACCCAGACCGCAGCCCACGACGACGACGCCGAGACGGTCGCGATCGCCCCGACGACGCTGTGGTCGCTGACGGCCGACCGGCATCGCCCAGGCGCTCTTGCGCAGTCGGTGGAGCGCCTTGGTCTTGCGTCGCGTGCAGTGCGCGACCAAATGTCCAACGACACGTGGATGGTGTTGGCCGCAGTGGAACGGGCGGTCCTCAATTCCACTGTCGGGCCGCCGGAATCGCAGACTGAGGGGGAGGCCTATCTCGCTTCGGCGCACAGCCAGACCCTCGCGGGCATGTTGGCCCTGTCGGGTGTCGCTGCCGAGTCGATGGTGCAGGACGTCGGCTGGACCATGATGGACATCGGCAAGCGCATCGAGCGAGGGGCCTGGCTGACGGCGCTCCTGCGCGCGACACTGACCACCGTGCGCAACCCTGGCGCGGAACAGACGATCACCGAGTCGACGCTCATCGCCTGCGAGTCATCGGTCATCTACCGCAGGCGCATGCTTGGCAAGGTGAGCGTCGCCGCGGTGGCCGACCTGGTGCTCTTCGACGAGCAGAACCCACGATCGCTGGCCTTCCAGTTCGAGCGATTGCGTGCAAACCTCAAGGCGCTGCCGTCGTCGTCGGGTTCGACGCGACCCGAGCGGCTCGTCGACGAGATGGGCTCGCGGCTGCGGCGCCTCGATCCAGCCGATCTAGAGGACGTGAGTGCCGACGGCACCCGCTCGGTGCTCGCCGACCTGCTCGACGTGATGCATTCCGACTTGCGCGAACTGTCGCGCCTCATCACGGGCACACACCTGTCGCTACCGGGTGACATGCAGCCGCTGTGGGGACCCGACCAGCTTCGGGTGGTGCCGTGACGTCCTATTCCGACGGTCCGACCGGCGCGGTCGGTCGTTGCTACGAGATCACCCATCGCACCACCTATCGGTATTCCGACGTCGTCACCAGCTCCTATGGCCGAGGGTTCCTGACGCCACGGGACTCCACCCGCCAGCGGTGTCTGTCGCACGAACTCGTCATCGAACCGGAGGCCGCCGACAGTTCGACCAGCCGCGATGGCTACGGCAACGTCAGTTCGTACTTCCACGTCACCGAGCGCCACGACAGGCTCAGCGTCGTCAGCCACTCGGTGGTCGAGGTCGATCCGCCCCCTGCCGATCTGTACGGGAGCGGTTCGGCGACCGCGCCGTGGGAGATCGCCCGCCCGGTGGGCGCCGATGGCGCACTGGCAACCGAGTTCACCCTCGACCTACAGCCCGCCGAGATCACCGACGAGTTGCGGGCCTACGCCGCAGCAAGTTTCGTGCCGGGGCGGCCGCTGATCGACGTTCTTCGGGACCTAAATGCGCGGATCAACCACGACTTCACCTACCGGTCCGGCTCGACGACGGTCTCTACCCGGGTCTGCGACGTCTTGGCGGCCGGCGAGGGGGTCTGCCAGGACTTCGCCCGCCTCGCCATCGCTTGCATGCGCGCCAATGGTCTTGCGGCCAGCTATGTTTCGGGTTACCTGGCCACCGATCCGCCGCCAGGGCGCGAACGCATGGTCGGTGTCGACGCCACGCATGCGTGGGCGTCGGTGTGGACGCCGCAGAATCAGTGGCTCGGCCTCGATCCGACCAACGATCAAATGATCGACGAGCGCTACGTCGTCGTCGGTTTCGGACGTGACTACGCCGACGTGCCGCCACTTCGCGGAATCATTTACACCGACTCGGAGAGTAGCGTGATCGACGTGTCAGTCGATGTAGCGCCCTTCGAGGGTGGAATTCTGCGTGCGTGACTTCAACTGCCCCAACTGTGGACAGCGATTGGCGGTGGAGAACTCGCTATGCCTTTCGTGCGGCAGCGCGCTGGGATTCTCGTTGAAGGACATGGCACTTCTCGTCATCGCGCCGGGTTCGGAAAGCGACCACGCTGGCGCAGTCGATGAGAGCAAATATCAACTGTGCGCGAATCTGCATCTGGCCGAATGCAACTGGCTCGTCGAAACCGAGGAGTCGCGACAGCTCTGCGCTTCTTGCGCGCTGACCCGCACCCGCCCCGGTGACGGCGACACCAAGGCCATGGCGGCGTTCGCGATCGCCGAGAAGGCCAAACGCCGTCTCATCGTCGAACTCCACGAGCTCAAGCTGCCGATAGTCGGCCGTGCCGAGGATCCCCAGTTCGGTCTGGCGTTCGACTTGCTCTCCAGTGAGCACGCGAAGGTCCTGACGGGGCATGCCGACGGTGTGATCACGCTGGATCTGGCCGAGGGCGACGACGTGCACCGTGAACAGCTGCGCATCGCCATGGCGGAGCCATATCGGACGATGCTCGGTCACTTCCGGCACGAGATCGGGCACTACTACTTCTACCGGCTGGTCAGCACGTCGTCCGAGCGCATCGCGCAGTTCACCGAGTTGTTCGGTGACCCGAACGCCGACTACCAAGCAGCGCTTGACCGCCACTACCAGCAGGGCGCACCCGCCGGTTGGGAGAAGTCCTTCGTATCCTCTTATGCCACCATGCATCCCGCAGAGGACTGGGCCGAGACCTTCGCGCACTACCTGCACATCCGCGACACCCTGGACACCTGCGCGGCGTTCGGGTTTGCACCATCGGGAGCGACGTTCGATCGAAAGATGTTGGGCCCTAGCGGCTTTGACACGATCATCGAGATGTGGCTGCCGTTGGCTTGGGCGCTGAACATGGTGAACAGGTCGATGGGCAAGGAAGACCTCTACCCGTTCGTCCTGCCTCCGCAGGTGCTGGAGAAGATGAAGTTGATCCACACGATCATCGATGATCTGGCCTGAGCTCGTTGACCGCCAGGAACTGCGTAGAGCAACATGTCGCACCATGACCCCAACACTTCGCGATCGCGTCGGCGCTGCACTCTTGATCGGCGCGACCGTGTCGTCGCTCGCTGCGTGCAGTGACTTGCCAAAGCGGATCGATCCCGAGGGCCGGCGAAGTTCAAGCCCAGTGACGTCAAATGTCCAGACGGTGTCAAGGCTGAGGTTGGCGTCACGTTCGACTGCACGTTTACCGGTCCTGACGCCAACTACGTGGCGCACATGAAGATCCTCGCGGTGAACGGCGACGCGGTCCAATTCGACGTCAACTCCGAGCCAGTCAAGTAACGGACGAGCGGCGCGAGCCCAACCTTCTGATTGGCTAGGTTCCCGCGTCCAAGTCGGGGGCACAGGGCACGCGGCCCCCGCGCGTGCGACGGTGAATCCCTCGGCCCGGTGCAGCAGCAGAACGGACTCGCACACCGCAACCGCGTCGTCGCCGCCGACCGACACCACTGCAGGACCGAGGAAGTGGCAACAGCCTGTCCTCGCCACGGCGGGACGTTCGGGACTCTGACCTGGACCGTCGGCGGGGAGCTGGACGCCGTGCGTTTGGCATGTCACTCGCTAATCAGCGACGCGTTTTCATAACGACCCGGCGAGCCGCACCGAGTCATGGCACGACGTTCCTAGGATCGCTCGGGTGAAAGATCGATACGGCTCCGACGTGCTGGCCCGCGACCCCCATGCCTCCAGGAGCGTCCGCTCCACCGAAACACCCGCCGACATCGGCTTGGTCGTCGAGGATGCGCAGACCGGTTACGTCGGCGCGGTCGTACGCGTGGAGTACGGCCGGGTCGAGCTCGAAGACCGCAACGGTCGCAGGCGTCCCTTTCCGATGGGACCCGGCTTCCTGATCGACGGGAAGCCCGTCATCCTCACCAAGCCCAAGGTGGCGACTCCTTCAGGACCCGTCAGGACGGCGTCGGGTTCGGTTGCCGTGAAGGGCGGTCGTGCTCGCGTCGCGCTGCCAAGTCGCATCTACGTCGAGGGCCGACACGACGCCGAACTCGTCGAACAGGTGTGGGGCGACGACTTGCGCATCGAGGGCGTCGTCGTCGAATACCTCGGCGGCGTCGACGATCTCGTCGACATCGTCGCCGAATTTCGACCAAACCACGAGCGCAGGCTCGGCGTCCTGGTCGACCACCTCGTCGCGGGATCGAAGGAGGCGCGCATCGCCGAGGCCGTTCGTCGCGGGCCTGGAGGCTCCGACACCCTCGTGGTTGGCCACCCGTTCATCGACATCTGGCAGGCGGTCAAGCCGGCGCGCATCGGGCTTGCGGCCTGGCCGCGGATACCGCGCGGAGTCGACTGGAAACACGGCGTATGCGATGCATTGGGGTGGCCACACGGTCAGCAGGCCGACATCGCACGCGCGTGGCAGCGGATACGCAGAACGGTACGGGACTGGAACGATCTCGAGCCCGAGCTCATCGGTCGCGTCGAGGAGTTGATCGACTTCGTCACCGCAACTTGAGGTAGGCCTTGCCGCGCGGTGAAATGCGGTATCCGACATCGAGACTGATCGTCAGACCGAGTCCCTTGAGCTGACGCACCCGGCGCTTGAATCGAGCCGTCTCCTGACCGACGCTGGTCGCGAGGTCGGGTGCGCGCACGGCTTCGTTGCCGGCGATCAACCTCAGGTATTCCACGGTCCACGGACCGTAGGAGCTCGCGGCGTCCCATGACCGTAGGCGCGCGCTGATGCTCGCGACCTCTCGTTCGGTCAATCGGTCGTCAGCGGCAAGGTCCGTGCGCTCGTCGGGTGCCACGAAGGACACCGCGATGACGTACGTGTGCGCTGCTGGACGTCTATCGAGTTCGGCCTGAGCCGATTTCGTGTCCGCAAATCCTGCGGCACGTGCCTGCGCCCGGGTCACCGCGTAGTCGGCGGGATACTCGCGGACGCCGTCGATGCGAACGGTGCCCGCCGGAGTCCGCTGTGTGCCGCCCACCTTCGCGCGCGGTGCGTCCCAACGTCGCAGCACCAGAGTGACACTGCCGTCGGCTATCCCGGCGGCGACGGCCCGGTTGATGAGCATGTGACCATCGTCGCTCACCCGTGGTAAGCCTGAGAGGTGTCCGACGGTTTGTTCGACGTGTCCGTGGATCCGGGTGCACCGACCGGATTGCCTGCGCCGTCACCCTCATCGCCACTTGCGGTACGGATGCGCCCCGCGTCGCTCGACGAGGTCGTCGGCCAAGCGCACCTGCTCAAACCAGGTTCGCCGTTGCGTCGACTCGTGGACGGGTCGGGTGCGGCCTCGGTCATCCTCTACGGACCGCCTGGCACTGGAAAGACCACGCTGGCGTCACTGATCTCGCAGGCGACGGGCCGACGCTTCGAGGCGCTCTCCGCGCTGTCGGCAGGGGTGAAGGAAGTCCGTGCAGTCATCGAGGGCGCGCGCACCGCACTCATCCGAGGCCAGCAGACGGTGCTGTTCATCGACGAGGTGCATCGCTTCTCGAAGACCCAGCAGGACGCGCTCCTGGCGGCGGTCGAGAATCGTGTCGTCCTCCTCGTCGCGGCGACGACCGAGAATCCTTCGTTCTCCGTTGTCGCGCCACTACTTTCGCGTTCACTGATCCTTCAGCTTCAGGCGCTCGGTCCCGACGACGTGCGCGAGGTGATCGAACGCGCGATCGCCGACCCTCGGGGCCTCGGCGGCAAGGTCGAGGTCGAGGTCGACGCGGTGGACCTGCTGGTGCAGCTGGCCGCCGGTGACGCACGTCGGGCGCTCACCGCGCTGGAGGTGGCGGCGGAGGTGGGCGAACGGGTGACCGTGGACGTCGTCGAGCAGTCGCTCGACAAGGCCGCCGTGCGCTACGACCGCGACGGGGACCAGCACTACGACGTCATCAGCGCGTTCATCAAGTCGGTGCGCGGGTCCGACGTCGACGCCGCTCTGCACTACCTCGCGAGGATGCTGACTGCGGGGGAGGACCCGAGGTTCATCGCGCGACGGTTGATGATTCTGGCCAGTGAGGACATCGGGATGGCCGACCCGACAGCGTTGCTCACCGCGGTAGCCGCAGCGCAGACGGTGCAACTGATCGGCCTGCCGGAGGCGCAGCTGACGCTGGCGCACGCGACCGTGCACTTGGCGACGGCGCCCAAGTCGAATGCGGTGACGACGGCGTTGGGCGCGGCGATGGCCGACATCAAGGCGGGCAAGGCCGGCCTGGTGCCGCCGCACCTGCGCGACGGTCACTACTCAGGCGCCGCGGCCTTGGGCAACGCTCAGGGCTACAAGTATCCACACGATGATCCGGATGGCATTGTGCCGCAGCAGTATTCACCAGATGAAGTCGCGGATACCGACTACTACAAGCCGACCTCGCACGGCGCCGAACGGGAGATTGTGGGCCGCCTCGACAAGCTCCGAGCCATCCTCCGCCAACGACGTCGTTAGCGAGGTGACCGCCGCCCCCACTCTGCGTTGATTGCGCAGAAGTGCAAGAGTGCAGCGCTGTCGCAGAGTGAAGACGGGCCGCGCGCGTGCCGCACCCCTTGACAGTCACTGGCAACCTCTCTACCTTGATAATCAATCAATTGGTTGATCAAGTGAGAGGTTGACTATTGAGAGGCGAGGTGAACTCGGAGGGCCTAGACCGTGCCTTTCTCGCGTTGGCCGACCCAGTCCGGCGGGCCATCGTGGCGCGGTTGTCGCGCGGTCCGGCGACCGTCAACGACCTCGCCGAGCCCTTCGAGATCACCAAGCAGGCGGTGTCCAAGCACATCGGAGTGCTCGAGCAGGCGGGACTGGTCACCCGGAGCCGCGACGCTCAGCGCCGACCGGTTCACCTGGACGCCGCCGCGCTGGAGGAACTCACGGCGTGGATCGACCGCTATCGGCTAGACGCCGAACGCAACTACCGCCGGCTGGACGACCTTCTGGCCGTGATGACCGAATCCGACGAGAGAGGAAAGACAACGTGACGAATGCACTCAAGCTGGTGGCACCGGTGGACACGCTGGCGATGGAGTTCACGCGCGACTTCGATGCTCCGATCGAAGCGTTGTTCCGCGCACACGCCGACCCCAAATTGGTAAAGCAGTGGCTGGGACCTGCACGCAATGAAATGTCCATCGCGCGTTGGGATTTCCGCACCGGCGGTGGCTACCGCTATCTGCACCTGGGCCCCGATGGCGACGAGTACTGGTTCAACGGAGTCTTTCACGTCGTAAGGGACGGTGAATTGGTCATTCAGACGTTCGAATTCGAGGGCGCACCGGACATGGTGAACATCGAGTTCGTGTGGTTCGAAGACCTCGGAGACGGCCGAAGTCGCCTGCGAGGCCGGTCGATTTGCCCCAACGTCGAGGCTCGCGACGCGCTGCTCGACTCGGGCATGGAGGGCGGTATGACCGAGGGCTACGAGCGTCTCGACTCGCTGTTGGTGAGCGTCTGATGGACTGGACTCTCGAGGTGGTTCAGATTCCGGTCCGCGACGTCGACGAGGCCATCGCCTTCTATCGCGATCAGGTCGGGTTCAACGTGGACTTGGACGTACGGCTCGGCGAGTCGCGGTTCGCGCAGCTGACTCCCGAGGGATCGGGCTGTTCCATCCAGGTGGCGGACCCTGCTCCGATGGCCCCTGGCTCGCTCCGAGGGTTGCAGCTCGTCGTTTCGGATGCCTACGCGGCGCATGCCTACCTCGTCGAAAGAGGCGTTGCCGCCGGGAGCATCAACGTCATCGATGATCGTGATGGGGGCACGATGTTCGACTTCTCTGATCCCGACGGCAACGCATGGGTGGTGCAGCAAATCAAGGCGAGGGGCGGAACGCCGTTGCTGCCCAAACGACTTGGTTAGCGGAACAACCCCGAGCGACGTCCACTGAGCACGCCGCCGCTGCGACGTCCGCCCATCAGGCCGGCTACCAGCGCGACGCCCAGTGCCGCGACGATGACCTGCACGAGAAGCTCCAGCCAGTCGATGCCGTTGGTAACCGTTGGAATGCCAAGTGCGCGAGCAATCGCAGTACCGATGAAGGCTGACACGATGCCGACGAGGACGGTAACGAGCATGCCAATCGGCTGTCTGCCTGGCAGTACGAGTCTGCCGAGCACGCCGACGACGGCGCCGATGAGAATGGCGGTGATGATGCCGGTGATGGTCATTGCTTCCTCCAGGGTGGGATGGTTCATGGGTGGTGCGGTTCAAGAGCAGTACCCCCGTCGGGTCGACAAATAAACACCAGCGTCAATCGGGTCGGCCGTAGGCTTCGTGACGTGCAGAGCGAGCTATTGGACGTCGACACCAGCCGTAGGCGCACGGTGGACCTCACCGACGCGGTCCGGACTTTCTGCGCGAATCGCGGGGATGGGCTGTGCAACGTGTTCGTTCCTCACGCGACGGCGGGCGTCGCTGTCCTCGAGACCGGTGCGGGATCCGATGACGACCTCGTCGACACGCTGGAGCGCTTGCTGCCGCGCGACGATCGGTATCGACACGCGCACGGTTCGCCTGGTCACGGCGCAGATCACGTCCTGCCTGCGATCGTGGCACCATCGGTGACGGTGCCGGTCGAAGGTGGTGTCCCGCTCCTCGGCACGTGGCAGAGCGTCGTACTCGTCGACCTGAACCGCGACAATGCTCGTCGCTCGGTGCGGCTGAGCTTCGTCGCCGGTTGACGGCCACGGAAAGGCCACCCGCGCCTTCCCATCGCCCGACTGCCGACCGGTACTGTAATGCGGTCGAGAAACTCCATCACCTAAGGACAACAGCACTGTGCAGACACACGAGATCAGGAAGCGATTCCTCGATCACTTCGTGAAGGCGGGCCACACCGAGGTGCCGAGCGCCTCGGTGATCCTCGACGATCCCAACCTGTTGTTCGTCAACGCGGGCATGGTGCAGTTCGTGCCGTTCTTCCTCGGCGCACGCACCCCACCGTGGGACCGTGCGACGAGCATTCAGAAGTGCATCCGGACCCCCGACATCGACGAGGTCGGCATCACCACCCGGCACAACACGTTCTTCCAGATGGCTGGCAACTTCTCGTTCGGTGACTACTTCAAGAAGGGCGCGATCGAGTTCGCCTGGACGCTGCTGACGAACCCGCAGGACAAGGGCGGCTACGGATTCGACCCCGAATTGCTTTGGGCCACGGTATATCTCGACGACGACGAGGCAATCGAGCTGTGGCAGGAGGTGGCCGGACTGCCGCTGGAACGCATCCAGCGCCGCGGCATGGCCGACAATTACTGGTCGATGGGCATTCCCGGCCCGTGCGGCCCTTCGTCGGAGATCTACGTCGATCGCGGACCGGAGTACGGCGTCGACGGCGGCCCAGAGGCCAACGAGGACCGCTACATCGAGATCTGGAACCTCGTGTTCATGCAGAACGAGCGGGGCGAGGGGACCTCGAAGGAAAACTTCGAGATCCTTGGGCCGCTACCGCGCAAGAACATCGACACCGGCATGGGCGTCGAGCGCGTGGCGTGCCTACTGCAAGGCGTCGACAACGTCTACGAGACCGACCTCATGCGGCCCGTCATCGATCTCGTCGCGAGCATCGCGCCCCGCGGGTACGGCGTGGGCAACCACGAGGACGACGTGCGGTATCGCGTCATCGCCGATCACAGCCGGACTGCGGCGATCATCATCGGCGATGGGGTCAGCCCAGGAAACGACGGTCGCGGGTACGTGCTGCGTCGGCTCCTTCGCCGCGTGATCCGGTCGGCCAAGCTGCTCGGCATCGACACCCCGATCGTCGGCGACCTGATGGTCACCGTTCGTGACGCGATGGGGCCGTCGTACCCGGAATTGGTCACCGACTTCGACCGCATCCAACGCATCGCCGTCGCGGAGGAGACGGCGTTCAACCGAACGCTCGCTTCCGGGTCGAGGTTGTTCGACGAAGCTGCCAAGGCCACCAGGTCGTCTGGTACGACGGTGCTTTCCGGTACCGACGCCTTCGCGCTACACGACACGTACGGCTTTCCGATCGAGCTCACGCTGGAAATGGCGGCCGAGGCAGGGTTGTCCGTCGACGAGGCGGGCTTCCGCGGCCTGATGGCCGAGCAGCGAGCGCGCGCCAAGGCCGACGCCGCCGCTCGCAAGCACGCTCATGCGGATCTCACTGCATACCGCGAACTCGTCGACGCCGGCCCGACGGAGTTCACCGGCTTCGATGAATTGACTTCTGAAGCAAGGATTCTCGGCATCTTCGTGGATGGCCGGCGAGTGCCCGTCGTCGCACACGGTGGCGAGACCGCCGGTGCCGACCGCGTCGAACTGATCCTCGACCGCACCCCGCTGTACGCGGAATCCGGCGGGCAGATCGCCGACGTCGGCGACATCTCGGGCACCGGATCCAATGCCACCGCCAAGGCTGCGGTCACCGACGTGCAGAAGATCGCCAAGACCCTCTTCGTGCACCGTGTGAACGTCGAGTCCGGCGAATTCGTCGAGGGCGACACCGTCGTCGCGGCGGTCGATCCCAAGTGGCGCCACGGCGCCACCCAAGGCCACTCCGGTACTCACATGGTGCACGCAGCACTGCGACAGGTGTTGGGGCCCAATGCCGTTCAGGCCGGGTCCTTGAACCGACCCGGATATCTGCGCTTCGACTTCAACTGGCAGGGATCGCTGTCCGACGAGCAGCGCACCCAAATCGAAGAGGTCACCAACGAAGCGGTCGAGGCTGATTTCGCGGTGAACACCTTCCATACCGAACTCGCTCGTGCCAAGGCGATGGGCGCGATGGCGCTCTTCGGCGAGAACTACCCCGACGAGGTCCGCGTCGTCGAGATCGGCGGACCATTCTCGATCGAGTTGTGCGGCGGTACGCACGTGACGAATTCGGCACAGATCGGACCGGTGACCATCCTCGGGGAGGCTTCGGTCGGTTCGGGTGTGCGACGCGTCGAGGCCTACGTCGGGCTCGACTCGTTCAAGTACCTGGCCAAGGAGCGTGCCTTGTTGGCCGGCCTCGCGTCATCGCTCAAGGTGCCGTCCGACGAGGTGCCTGCCCGCGTAGCGACCCTCGTCGAACGTCTGCGCGTGGCGGAGAAGGAGGTCGACCGCATGCGACTGGCGACGGCGCGGGCAGCTGCAGCGAATGCGGCCGCCGGTGCCGAGTCGATAGGCAAGGTGCGTCTGGTGGCACAGCGGATGGCGGGCGGGATGTCGGCGGCCGACTTGCGCAGCCTCGTCGGTGACGTGCGCGGCAAGCTTGGATCCGAACCGGCGGTCGTGGCCTTGATCTCCGAGGCCGACGGTGGTTCGGTGCCGTTCGTCGTCGCCGTCAACGCCGCGGGTGTCGACCTCGGCCTTTCGGCGAACGATCTCGTCAAGACCATCGGTACGGCGGTGAACGGGCGCGGCGGCGGCAAGGCCGATCTGGCGCAGGGCTCTGGCAGTGATGCCTCGGGCATCGACGCGGCGTTGGCCGCGTTGCGTTCCGAGGTAGGCCGGAGCTAACTGGGTGGAGCTGAACGAAGATCCGGCGGGCAGGACCGAAGCGACCGGGGTTGTGCACCGCTCACCGGACAGGCCGGGTGGCCCGCTGGACCCCCCGGACCCCGGCCGCGGGCGGCGGCTCGGCGTCGACGTAGGCACGGTCCGCATCGGCGTCGCGGTGTGTGATCCAGACGGCATCCTCGCCACGCCCGTCGAAACCGTCCGGCGCGACCGCCATGATCGACACCTACGCCGGCTGGCCACTCTGGTGGACGAACTCGACATCGTCGAGGTCGTCGTCGGTCTGCCGCGCACCCTTGCCGACCGGACCGGACCGTCGGCACTGGACGCAATCGCAACGGCCGACGCACTGGCGGAACGCATCAGCCCGACACCCGTACGGCTCACCGACGAACGGTTGACCACGGTCACGGCGCAACGATCGCTGCGCGAAGCCGGCGTCCGCGCGAAAGGACAAAAGGCGATGATCGACCAGGTAGCGGCCGTCGGGATTCTGCAGAGCTGGCTGGACCAGCGTCGTGGAGCGGCCGATGCCTAGCGACTGGGGCCGTGAGCGCACGGAACCGGTTGCCGTTGGAGCACCGCGGCGCGGGATGAGCCGGGTCGAGCGAGTTCGTGCGCGGGAACGCCGGCGCAGGCGGCGCTTTCGGACCAACCTCGCGCTCGTCTCGTTGATCGTGTTCGTGGTCGGCGCGGTCTTCCTTGGATCTCGCCTGTGGCACGGGCTCGTCGGCGGCGACGACGACTACGCCGGTGGCGGCGTCAAGGACGTCGTCATCGAGGTGCACAACGGTGATTCGACGACGGTGATCGCCCAGACGCTGCTTGACCACGAGGTGGTGGCGACGGTCAACGCGTTCGTCAAGGCAGCCTCGGGCAGCAGTGCAATAGGCGCGATCCAGCCGGGCTTCTACAAGGTTCGCACCGAGATCCCCGCGTCGGATGCCGTTGCGCGCCTTTCGGATCCTCAGAATCGGGTGGGAAGGCTCGTCATCCCGGAGGGTCGTCAACTCGACGACATCACCGACGCGAAGACCAACGACGTCACCCAGGGCATCTTCTCGATGATCTCGGCGGCCACGTGCGTGGATCTCGACGGCATCCAACAATGCGTGAAGGCGGACGATCTCCGGCAGGCCGCCGAATCTGTCGATCCCTCGGCGCTGTCCGTGCCAGCGTGGGCACTCGACCCCGTCAAGGCGCTCGGCAAGGACCACCGACGAATCGAGGGCCTGATCGCTCCCGGCACGTGGAACGTCGACCCGTCCGGGTCCGCCCAAGGCATCATTGCCAATCTGATCGGTTCCAGCGCCAAACAGTACGAGGCGAACGGCCTTCTCGAAGCGGGCAATGCGACACACCTTTCGCCGTACCAGGTTCTGACCGTCGCGTCGTTGGTGCAGCGCGAATCCAAGCCCGATGACTTCGCGAAGGTCGCCCGCGTCATCTACAACCGGCTCAACGAGCCCGACCACCGTCGCTTGCAGTTCGACTCCACGGTGAACTATCCGCTGGACCGTCAAGAGGTCGCCACCACCGATGCCGACCGGGCGGCGGATACGCCTTGGAATACCTATGTGCGCGAAGGGCTTCCGGCGACGCCGATCTGTTCGCCGGGTCAACCCGCGCTTGCCGCTGCCGAGAATCCTGCGGCGGGCGACTGGCTGTACTTCGTCACCGTAGATCTGCAGGGCATGACGCTGTTCACCCGCGACTACCCGCAGCACCTGGCCAACATCGAACTGGCGAAACGAAACGGTGTCCTCGACAGCGCACGCTAACGCTCCACGTCGGGCCGCGGTACTGGGATCGCCGATCTCCCACTCTCGCTCGCCCCAGCTGCATCTCGCGGCGTACCGCGCGTTGGGCCTCGCCGACTGGAGCTACGATCGCATCGAGTGCACGGACGTCGAACTACCCTCCCTCGTAAGTGGTTTGGGTCCCGAGTGGGTGGGGTTGTCGGTAACGATGCCAGGCAAGTTCGCCGCGCTGAGATTCGCCGACGAACGCACGCCGCGCGCAGACCTGATCGGCTCCGCCAACACGCTGGTGCGAACGGACACCGGGTGGCGCGCCGACAACACCGACGTCGACGGTGTCACGGGTGCGCTCGGATCTGCGGCGGTGTGCCGCCTCGGTCGCGCCGCGATACTCGGTTCGGGCGGCACCGCGCCTGCCGCTGTCGTCGGCCTCATTGAGCTTGGACTGCAAGAGATTTCGGTCGTGGCTCGCAATCCCGACAAGGCTGCGCCGTTGCTGGCCCTCGGCGCGCGGCTCGGGGTCGACGTCCGATTCGTCGACCTCGGCACGCGGGTGGCCGACGTCGACGTGGTGGTGAGCACCCTGCCCTCCGACGTCGCAGAGGAACACGTGGACACGGTCACGGGCGTGCCACTGCTGCTCGACGCCATCTACGAACCGTGGCCGACGCCCCTGGCGACAGCGGTCGAAGCGGCTGGCGGTGTCGTCGTCAGCGGTTTGCAGATGCTGTTGAACCAGGCCTTCGCCCAAGTCGAGCAGTTCACCGGTAAACCGGCACCGAAAGAGGCGATGAGAGCAGCCCTCGACAGCCGTTAGCCTTCGATGATGGGGGCGGGGGTGTTCGGCGTGTGCGTGCTGGCGTGGTTTACGGCCTTGAGCGTCTACGACATTCGGCAACGTCGGCTGCCGAACTGGCTGACGTTGCCAGGGGGTGCGATCGTGCCTGCCGTCGCCGCGGTGTGCGGCCATGGTCGCGAGGCGTTGGCAGGCGCCGCCGTGCTGACGCTGCTCTACCTCGTCATGCACCTCGCCACGCCTGCCGGAATGGGAGCCGGTGACGTCAAGTTGGCAATCGGTGTCGGCGCACTCACCGGTGCGTTCGGCTTCGACGCCTGGGTGTTGGCGGCTATCGCCGCGCCACTCCTCACCGCACTGTGGGCCGTCGTCGTCGCCGCCACGCATCGGGGCAAGACCGTGCCGCACGGTCCGTCGATGTGTGTTGCCTCGGTGGCCGCGATCGCGCTGGTGCACGGCTAGATCGACCTGTCGGTGGATGGTTCTAGTATCGAACACATGAGCGATCGAGCGCCGGACCCGGTGGAGGTGGCGATGGTGGCGCGGTTGGCGGAGTTGGAGCGGGAGAAGTCGGCTGCGGCGGCGGAGCAGGCTCGGGTTGCTGCGGGATTGGATGCTCATCGTCGGGCTCGGGAGGCTGCCGCCGGGGTGCCCGCCGGCAGGCGGGGCAAGGGGCTGGGCAGTGAGATCGCCTTGGCGCGGCGGGATTCGCCGAATCAGGGTGGTCGGCATCTGGGGTTCGCGCGAGCGTTGGTGTACGAGATGCCGCACACTCTTGCCGCGCTGGAGGCTGGAGCGCTCTCGGAGTGGCGGGCCACGATGATCGTTCGCGAGTCGGCGTGTCTGAGCATCGAAGACCGCGGCATCTTGGATGCCCGGATGTGCGCCGACCAGGCGGCGTTGGAGGGCAAGGGCAACAAGCGGATCGAGGCCGACGCCAAGGCGATTGCCTACGAGCTGGATCCGCACGCCGTGGTCGAGCGGGCTGTGCGGGCGGAATCCGAGCGCACCGTGACCAGCAGACCCGCGCCGGACAACATGGTGATCGTCTCGGCGTTGTTGCCAATGGCCAAGGGTGTTGCGGTGCACGCGAGCTTGATTCGGGCCGCCGACACCGCCGGCGACGGCCGTAGTCGCGGTCAAGTGATGGCCGACACCCTCTATGAGCGGGTCACCGGGCGCCCCGCCGAGGCGCCGGTCCCAGTCGCGGTGAACCTGGTGCTCTCCGACGAGACCCTGCTCGGTGGTGACCGGGCCCCGGCGCGGGTTCCTGGGTATGGTCCGATTCCGGCTGCGATCGCGTGCCGGTTGGCTGCTGATGCCGCCGGTGACGAGCGGTCCAAGGCGACGCTGCGCCAGCTGTATCGGCATCCGGCGTCGGGAGCGTTGGTCGCGATGGAGTCGCGGGCTCGGCTATTCCCCAAGGGGTTGGCCCGCTACATCGCGCTCCGTGATGACACCTGCCGCACGCCCTATTGCGACGCCCCGATCCGGCACATCGACCACGCCACAGCCCACATCACGGGAGGCAAGACGTCCGAGGTCAATGGCCGCGGCACGTGCGAAGCCTGCAATTACGCCAAGGAGGCACCCGGCTGGCAGGTCACGTCCAGCCGCGACCGCGACGGCACCCACACCGCCGACGTCACCACCCCGACCGGTGCACGCCACCGCTCCAAGGCCCCACCACTACCGGGCCCCCGACGATCATGGACAAGCATCGTCGAAATCGCCTTCGCCGAACGCCTCACCTGGGGGCGGGCAGCGTAACAGGCGCGGCTGAGCAGTCACGACTGTGCGTTTCATGGATTTCAATCGCGACACGCCGTCATGGGAGGATGGGACGCGTGTTGCGATGGACCACAGCTGGTGAATCCCACGGCCGCGCGTTGGTGGCCGTAGTCGAAGGCATGGTGGCCGGCGTCCATCTGACGTCCGAGGACATCGCCGCGGAGCTGAAACGTCGCCGACTCGGGTATGGCCGCGGCGCCCGCATGAAGTTCGAAGCGGACGCGGTCACGATCCTGGCCGGCGTACGCCACGGGGTGACCCTCGGTGGCCCGATCGCAATCGAGATCGGCAACACCGAGTGGCCAAAGTGGGAGACGGTGATGGCCGCGGACCCCGTCGACCCATCCGCGCTCGACGGCGACGCTGCCCGCAATGCGCCGCTGACCAGGCCTCGGCCAGGTCACGCTGACTACGCGGGCATGCTCAAGTACGGCTTCGACGACGCCCGTCCCGTCCTGGAACGCGCGAGTGCCCGCGAGACGGCCGCCCGCGTCGCCGCAGGGACCATCGCGAGGGCGTTCCTTCGCCAGGCGTTGGGTGTCGAGGTGTTGTCACACGTGATCTCGATCGGGGCGTCGAAACCGTATGACGGACCTCCGCCGCAACCGCAGGATCTGGCGGCCATCGACGACAGTCCCGTGAGGGCATTCGACGAGAACGCCGAACAGGCGATGATCACGGAGATCGAGGCCGCCAAGAAGGACGGCGACACACTCGGGGGCGTCGTCGAGGTGGTCGCAGCAGGACTGCCGATCGGGCTGGGGTCATTCACCAGTGGTGACAGCCGTCTGGACAGTCAATTGGCCGGCGCGGTGATGGGCATTCAGGCCATCAAGGGCGTCGAGATCGGCGACGGTTTCGAGACGGCGCGCCGCCGCGGCAGCGTGGCCCACGACGAGATGTACCCCGGTCCCGACGGCGTGATGCGCTCGACCAACCGGGCCGGCGGCCTGGAAGGCGGCATGACCAACGGCCAGCCGCTTAGGGTGCGGGCCGCGATGAAGCCGATCTCGACGGTTCCCCGCGCCCTCGCGACCGTCGACATGGCCACGGGCGAGGAAGCAGTGGCCATCCATCAGCGATCCGATGTCTGCGCGGTGCCCGCGGCAGGTGTGGTGGTCGAGACGATGGTGGCGCTGGTGTTAGCCCGTGCGGCACTGGAGAAGTTCGGCGGCGATTCGCTCACTGAGACGCGCACCAACATCGGGACGTATCTCGCTTCGGTGGCGGAACGCGAGCCAGCGCAATCCGACGAGCAGGCGTCGGGCTGATGCCTCCCAAGGCCGTGCTCGTAGGGATGCCAGGGTCGGGCAAGTCCACCATCGGGCGCCGCGTCGCCAAGGCGCTAAATCTTCCCCTGCTGGACACCGACGCCAAGATCGTCGAGACGACGGGCCGCAGCATCGCCGACATCTTCGTCGAGGGCGAGCAGGAGTTCCGTCGCATCGAGGCCGACGTGGTGTGCGCAGCGCTGGCCGAACACGACGGCATCGTCTCGCTTGGAGGCGGTGCGATCACGTCGCCCGAAGTGCGTGAAGCCTTGGCGGGCCACACCGTGGTGTACCTGGAAATCAATGCGGCCGAAGGGATTCGGCGTACGTCGGGCGGCGCTGGGCGACCACTTCTCGCCGGTGACCCCGCCGAGCGGTTCCGTACGCTGATGCGGCAACGCGTGCCGCTGTACCGTCAGGTCGCGACGATCCGGATCAACACCAACCGACGCAACCCCGGTGCGGTGGCCCGCCAGATCGTGCATCGACTAGAGCAATCGGGGTCGCAACAGCAGTCACGTCGCCGCAGGCGCTCAAACTGGCGAAGGCTGCCGACCGTCCTCAATCCCGAACCGACCAACGAGGCGCCGCCGAGTCCTGCGGCGCTCGCCCGCCAAGCGGAAGCCCGTCATGAGTGAACCCGTGACCGTCGACGTCCTCGTCGAGCGCCCCTACCCCGTGATCATCGGGACGGGACTGCTAGGCGACCTGACCCGCGTCCTGAGCGGCCGCCACAGGGTGGCGATCCTGCATCAGCCAGTGTTGGCCCAAACCGCCGAGGCCATTCGCACTCGTCTCACCGAGGAGGGCGTCGACGCCCATCGCATCGAGATCCCCGATGCAGAGGCAGGCAAGGAGCTTCCTGTCGTCGGCTTCATCTGGGAAGTGTTGGGCCGCATCGGTGTTGGCCGCAAGGACGCCATCGTCAGCCTAGGCGGGGGAGCGGCCACCGACGTCGCCGGGTTCGCCGCAGCCACGTGGCTGCGTGGCGTCGACATCGTGCACGTACCCACTACGCTGCTCGGAATGGTCGATGCGGCCGTCGGCGGCAAGACGGGGATCAACACCGACGCTGGCAAGAACCTCGTCGGCGCGTTCCACCAACCGCTCGCCGTGTTGGTGGACCTAGCGACCCTGGAAACGTTGCCGCGCAACGAGATCGTCGCGGGAATGGCCGAGATCGTGAAGGCCGGCTTCATCGCCGACCCTGTCATCCTCGACATGATCGAGGCCAACCCGGAAGTCGCGCTCGACCCGACGGGTGCCGTACTTTCCGAGCTGATCCGGCGTGCGGTTGCCGTCAAGGCCGAGGTCGTCGCCGCCGACGAGAAGGAATCCGCGTTGCGCGAGATTCTGAACTATGGCCACACGCTGGCTCACGCGATCGAACGGCGCGAGCGTTATCAATGGCGCCACGGCGCGGCGGTGTCCGTCGGCCTGGTGTTCGCCGCCGAACTCTGTAGGCTCGCAGGCAGACTCGACGACGATACGGCCGACCGGCACCGGTCGATCCTGACGTCGTTGGGATTGCCGGTTACCTATGATGCCGATGCGCTTCCGCAGCTGCTCGAATACATGGCGGGTGACAAGAAGAACCGTTCGGGGATACTGCGATTCGTGGTGCTCGATGGGCTCGCCAAGCCAGGAAGGCTAGAGGGTCCGGACCCGTCGCTGTTGGTGGCGGCCTACTCGGAGATCGGAGCCGAATCGTGACGGCCAAGGTGAACGTGATCAACGGGCCGAACCTCGGTCGCCTCGGCAAGCGCCAGCCCGAGGTCTACGGAAGGACCACGCACGACGACCTGATCGCTCTCATCGAGGCCGAGGCCGCCGAACTCGGGCTAGAGGTCCTGGTGCGCCAGAGCGACAGCGAAGCCGAGTTGCTGCAGTGGATCCACGACGCCGCCGACGCGGGCGAATCCGTCGTGCTGAATGCGGGTGCATTGACGCACACCTCGGTGGCGCTGCGGGACGCGTGCACCGAGTTGAAGGCGCCGCTCATAGAACTGCACATCTCGAACGTGCACGCACGTGAGGAATTTCGGCACCACTCGTATCTGAGTGCGGTAGCGACCGGTGTGATCGTCGGGCTCGGCGTGCAGGGCTACCTGCTTGCCCTGCGTTACCTTGCGAGCCTCGACTAGCCGGGTTCGGCGATGTTCTAGGTGCTCTTCTCGTGCACCGCGGTGGCTTCTTCGTCGGAATGGACGGCGGCGAAGACGTCTGTGTCAGCGCGTTCCATGTCGGCTGCGCTGTGGCGTTGCACCGGCGGCGCCTTGCGGTCCACCAGGTAGCGGCCGACCGTGACACCGATGATCGCGGCGACGAAGGTCAAAAGCGCCGTGAACGCGGCGAAGGTAGTGACCTCGTTGATGAGGCCCTCCGCGTACAGCCCCTCGTAGAACAGCGAGATGAACCACGCGACGAGCCCGCTGACCACGCCCGCGAACAGGCCGGCGAGCAGCCACGTCATCGCATAGTCTTCGCGACGATCGGGGTCGGGATTGGCTCGCGCGTCAGCGCGACCGTCGGCGAGCCCCCAGATCACTGCGCCTATTGCGAACAGGGTGACCAGCGTGAGACTGATCCACAGCGCCTGGGATTCCCACAGATTGATCAGAGCGCCCTGGATCAAGCGGACGATGACCATCGACGCCGCGAACACCAGTCCGCGCAGCAACCACCTACTCATGAGGGGACAGCCTAGCGAGTACCGTCAAGCGCTGTGACGATTTCCCAGCGCCGCGACCGCCTGCGCCGCCGTCTTTACGCAGCCGAACTCGACGCAATGTTGGTAACCGACCTGGTCAACGTGCGTTATTTGTCGGGATTCACGGGTTCGAACGCCGCTCTTCTGATTCACGTGGACGACGACGTTCCCGTGTTGGCCACCGATGGGCGATACGTCACGCAGGCGGCCCGCCAGGCTCCCGACGCCGAGATCGTGATCGAACGCGCCTGTGCGCCGCATCTGACCGGTCGTGCACGAGAAGCCAAGGTTCACAGGCTGGGCTTCGAGAGCCACGTCGTGACCGTGGACGGCTACGCGGTGCTGGCGCAAGCGGCGGGTGACATGGAGCTCGTCCGAGCAGCCGGAACCGTCGAAGCGTTGCGCGAGGTCAAGGACGCCGGTGAGATAGCCCTGCTCCGGTTGGCGTGCGAGGCCGCCGACGCGGCCCTCACCGACCTGGTGGCGACCGGAGGTCTGCGTCCCGGCCGCACCGAGAAGGAGGTCGGTCGCGAGCTAGAGTCCCGGATGCTCGACCACGGCGCCGACGGCATCTCCTTCGAGACGATCGTCGCGGCAGGGGTGAACTCGGCGATCCCGCATCATCGTCCGAGCGACGCGATCCTGGCTGCTGGCGACTTCGTCAAGATCGACTTCGGCGCCCTCGTCGCGGGATATCACTCGGACATGACGCGGACGTTCGTCCTTTCGCCTGTCGCGCAGTGGCAGAGCGAGCTGTACGACCTGGTCGCCACCGCGCAACGGGCTGGCCGCGACGCCCTGACACCCGGGGTGGCGCTCAGCGCCGTCGACGAGGCATCGCGCCAAATCATCGCCGACGCCGGGCACGCAGAACACTTCGGCCACGGGCTAGGACACGGGGTCGGCCTGCAGATCCACGAAGCGCCGGGAATCAGCGCGTCCGCCGCCGGTACACTGCTTCCTGGCTCTGCGGTGACCGTGGAGCCGGGTGTTTATCTGCCCGGCCGTGGCGGCGTCCGCATCGAGGACACGCTGGTCGTGGGCAGTGACGGAACACCCACACCCGAACTGCTTACCCGGTTCCCGAAGGAACTGGCAGTCCTCGACTGACCTCGAGACTGACGTCTAGGAGAGAAACACACCGTGGCATCCACCGCAGACTTCAAGAACGGACTCGTCCTGCAGATCGACGGCCAGCTCTGGCAGATCACCGAGTTCCAGCACGTCAAGCCAGGCAAGGGACCTGCCTTCGTGCGGACCAAGCTCAAGAACGTGCTATCCGGCAAGGTCGTTGACAAGACCTACAATGCGGGCGTCAAGGTCGAGACTGCGACCGTGGACCGGCGTGATGCCACCTATCTGTATCGCGACGGCAACGACTTCGTGTTCATGGACTCTCAGGACTACGAGCAGCACCCGCTGTCGGAATCGCTGGTGGGCGACGCGGCCAACTATCTGTTGGAGAGCCTGCCCGTGCAGATCGCCTTCCACGACGGCGTCCCGCTGTACTTGGAGTTGCCGGTGACGGTGGAGTTGCTCGTCGCCAACACCGAGCCGGGCCTGCAGGGCGACCGCTCCTCGGCTGGCACCAAGCCGGCCACCATGGAAACCGGCGCGGAGATCCAGGTGCCACTGTTCATCAACACCGGCGACAAGCTGAAGGTCGACTCACGCGATGGCAGCTACCTCGGTCGCGTGAACGCCTAACACATGCCTGACCGAAAGCCTGCGTCGCACCGCAAGCCGGACAAGGGCCGCCATCAAGCCCGCAAGCGCGCGGTCGACCTGCTGTTCGAGGCGGAGGCGCGAGGGCTCACCCCTGCCGCAGTCGCCGAGGGACGAGGCTCCCTCGCCGAATCGGAAAGCGATGTCGCACCGCTGAATCCGTACACCGTCACCGTTGCCAACGGCGTCACCGAGCACTCGGCACACATCGACGACCTGATCTCGGCCCACCTCCAGGGGTGGACCCTGGAACGCCTGCCCGCGGTCGACAGAGCCGTCCTTCGTGTGGCGGTGTGGGAACTTCTTCACGCCGAGGACGTCCCGGAACCGGTTGCCGTCGACGAGGCGGTCGAGCTGGCCAAGCAGCTGTCCACCGATGACTCTCCGGGTTTCGTCAACGGGGTCCTCGGTCAGATCATGCTCGTCACTCCTCAGATACGGGCGGCCTCGGCCGCCGTTCGCGGGGCCGCGGACGGTTCGTGATGGAAGTTCCACAGGACTGGGCGCCGTACTTCAGCGTGGAGGACGCCGCCAAGGTTTACCTGAGGGATTCCGAGCTGGCACCCGATCAGATCAGGGCGCTCGTCGACTTCGGCGCCGTCGCGTCGTTCACCATGTTGCGTGGCGTCACCGCGCTCTCACACTCGATGTAGCTGGCGCCGCGCGACGACTAGGTCGGGTAGTCGGGCAGTGTGAAGTTCTCCGCCTTGCTCATCCACTTCCGATCGGCAACCGGCCGAAAGGGCCAGCGCTGCATCCACTTCATCACCTGTGCCGTTATCACGATGTCGGCGTTGGACTTTGGTGCGTAGCCGTCGATGCCCGCTGGGAGATCCTGGGCGCTCACCACGTACGGGCGCACCAATCGTTCGTATGATTCGAGCCCAGCGCGCAGCCGCTCGGGTGACAGTTCGGCCGCCTTAACCAACTCGCCGGCCAGTACGTAGGCGCCGACGAGGGCCAGGGCGGTGCCCATCCCGCTCAACGGTGACGCGCAATACGCGGCGTCTCCGACGAGTGCGGCCCGCCCGCAGGACCACGAATCCATGTGCACTTGGACGAAGGAGTCGAAGTAGAAGTCGTCGGCGGTGCGCGCGGCCGCGAGCAAGGCCTGTGACTCCCACTTCGCATCGGCGAACCGCTCCTCGAGGATCGCCCGCTGCGAGTCGACGTCGCGTCGGTCGTACGTCAGGGGCTCTGAGCGAAATGCCAAGCCCGCCTTCGACAATTCCGGCCAATGATCGGGCCGCATCGAGGCAACGAGACCGGGCTCCTGGTAGATCAGGTACCAGCCGTCCAGTCCGACGTGATCGGGTGCGGTGAACCAGGCGTGGTAGCCCCCGAGCGGCGTGACAAACTGTTCCTCCGACCCCCACACCAACCGCCGGACCGCCGAGTGCGCGCCGTCTGCACCGACGACGAGGTCAGCCTCTACGCTGTCACCGTCCGACAGGGTCGCGGTCACGCCATCGGATTCCTGTACGAGCCCGGTGATCCTGGCGTCGAACCGGTAGTCGACGTCCGACGACGTAGCACCGTATAGCACGTCGGCAATGTCGCCGCGCAAGATCTCGAGACTGCTCACGAGCCCATTGCCGTTGAAGGCCTCGACCGGCATCTCGGCGCGGCGACTGCCGTCGGCCTTGACCCACGCCGCACCGCGCTGTTCCAGCGACCGCTGGGTCATGTCCTCGAGCAGCCCCATTCGGTCTACCACCTGGCGCGCCACGCCGCGGAGGTCGACGGTCTGACCTCCTGGTCGGATGCCAGGCGAGACTTCAACGACGACCACACGGAAGCCGTTGCGGTGCAACCAAAACGCGAGCGCCGGACCCGCCACCCCTGCTCCGCTTATGAGGACGGTCGGTTGAGGCATGGGGCTGAACCTATGACAAATGGAGTCGGCTGACAATCGAGATAGATGCGCAGCTGACCGATTGCGTACCAGGACGCCGTGTACCGCGGCGGTGCCGACCCGGTGGTCGTCCGGGATGCCGAGTGCGTATCACTGCACCGAAGACGGCAGTGCGCCGACGGCTAGAGTTCTAGCGCCTGATAGGTGCGGCGCACGAACCGCGGCTGGGCGGTTTGCAGCCTGGCGAGCGACGTGTTGCCGGCTATCGCGGCGCCTACGTCCGCACTCAGATCGGGCATGTTCTGGATCAGATAGAGCAGGACGAGGTCCGCCGAAGGGTCTGCCTGCCACCAGGTTCCATATGCCCCCGGCCACGTGAACGTGCCAAGTCCACCCGGCCCATACAGCTGGCGCGACTGTGCGGGATCGGTGACGACCGACAGGTTCAGCCCGAATCCGCGCCCGCGCCAATACGGCATGCCGAGGAAGGGGACCCGCTTCTGCTCCGCAGTCAGCCGGTCGGTGCGCATCAGCCGCACGGACTCCTCGGAGAGCACGCGCACACCGTCGACGGTGCCGCCTCCGAGCAGCATCCGGATGAAGGCGAGGTAGTCGTCGGCTGTCGACCACAGCCCGGCCCCGCCAGCGCAGAACTCGGGCGGCGTCACCTGGGCAGGGCCCATCGCGTCGTCACGAAGACTGCCGTTCGCATCGAGCTTGTACATCGTGGCGGCGCGCCTGCGGCCCTCCATGGAGACAGCGAAGCCGGTGTCGGCCATGCCGAGTGGGTCGAGTATCCGGGTCGAAAGCACTTCCGAGAGTGGCTTTCCCTCAATCCGAGAGATGGCGATGCCCAGCACGTCGGTGGCGTGGCTGTAGGTCAACCGGTCGCCAGGTTGATGGGCCAGGGGAAGCGCGGCGAGCTCAGCCAGCCAGCGGTCCTGATTCTGGCGGAACATCAGCTTGCCGTAGGCCTTGCCAAGCGGCGGGCCGACCGAGAACGCGTAAGCCAGACCGCTGCGATGGGTCATCAAGTCGTCGTAGGTAATCGGACGCTGCAGGGGCACGGTCTTGTCGAGCGGGCCCGACGGGTCGGCCATCACGCGAAGGTCGGCGAGCTCGGGCACGACGTCGGCTACGGGGTCGGTGAGCGCGAGCTTGCCCTCCTCGACAAGGGCCATCGCGGCCGCGACCGTTACGGGCTTCGTCATCGACGCGATCCGGAAGATGGTGTCGCGCTCCATCGGCAGTCCGGCGTGGACGTCGCGGTAGCCGAGCTCGCTGACCTGCAGCACCTTGCCGCCGTGCCAGACCATGGTGAGGGCGCCGGCGAGCAAGCCTCCGTCGATGACTTCGCGGATGGATTCCTGATTGCCGTCGAGATTCACCGGCCTAGCCTAGAGGCGACGGCAGAAAGACGTAGTCAGCGGCCGCTGCGTGGCCAGCGGGTGTTAAGCTGCCCGGCAGTTCGACGTCCTTTAACGATCCGTCCCGAGAGGCGGAGAAGGAGGTCCAGGTTCATGGCGGCTGCTCCCAGCCCCGACCGGGAATTGATGTCCGCCGCAGACGTCGGTAGGACCATCTCGCGCATCGCGCATCAGATCATCGAGAAGACCGCGCTGGACGGTTCCGACGCGCCGCGCGTCGTGTTGCTCGGCATTCCGACCCGCGGCGTCACCCTCGCTGCGCGGCTCGCGGACAAGATCCAGGAGTTCGCGGGCGTCATCGTGCCGCACGGAGCGCTCGACAACACGCTCTACCGCGACGACCTCGACAGCAAGCCGCCTCGCCCGCTAGAGGAAACGTCGATTCCCGCAGGCGGGATCGACGACGCGCTCGTCGTCCTCGTCGACGACGTCCTCTACACGGGTCGTTCCGTGCGCGCCGCCCTCGACGCCCTGCGCGACGTCGGCCGTCCGCGGGCGGTCCAACTCGCCGTGCTGGTCGATCGCGGCCATCGAGAGTTGCCCTTCAGGGCCGACTACGTGGGCAAGAACGTGCCGACGTCGCGCAGCGAGAACGTGAAGGTGCGGCTCGCCGAGAACGACGGCCACGAAGGTGTGTCGATCGCACCGTACGGAGGTCCCAAACGATGACGAGGCACCTGCTCTCCGCGGCTGATCTGACCCGTGACGAAGCGACCGCGATCCTCGACGATGCCGACCGCTTCCGCAAGGCCTTGGTGGGTCGCGACGTGAAGAAACTGCCGACGCTGCGCGGTCGCACGATCATCACGATGTTCTACGAGAACTCCACGCGGACGAGGGTGTCGTTCGAGGTCGCGGGTAAGTGGATGAGCGCCGACGTAATCAACGTCAGTTCGTCGGGGTCGTCGGTAGCCAAGGGCGAATCGTTGCGCGACACCGCGCTCACGCTACGGGCGGCGGGCGCCGACGCACTCATCATCAGGCATCCGGCATCTGGTGCGGCGCAACAACTTGCGGAGTGGACCGCAGAGGCCGAGCACGGTGGACCAAACGTGATCAACGCGGGCGATGGCACCCACGAGCATCCGACTCAGGCGCTTCTCGACGCACTGACGATCCGCCAACGTCTCGGCAGCATCGACGGCAAGCGGGTCGTCATCGTCGGCGACGTCCTGCACAGCCGGGTCGCGCGGTCGAACGTTCTACTGTTGGCCACGCTCGGCGCGGAGGTCGTGCTGGTGGCGCCTCCGACGCTGTTGCCCGTCGGGGTGGCTGGCTGGCCGGTCACGGTGTCACACGGTCTCGACGCCGAACTCCCCGCGGCCGACGCGGTCCTGATGCTGCGCGTGCAGGCCGAGCGAATGAACGGTGGCTTCTTTCCATCGGCCAGGGAGTACTCGACGCGTTACGGCCTTTCGGAGAAGCGGTTGGCGCTGCTGCCGGAGGACGCAGTCGTGCTGCACCCCGGTCCGATGCTGCGCGGTATGGAAATCTCGTCTTCGGTGGCCGATTCCTCGCAATCGGCTGTCCTTCAACAGGTTTCCAACGGGGTGCACGTCCGGATGGCGGTGCTGTTCCATCTGCTCGTTGGCGCCGACCAGGAGGCGATCAGCGCATGAGTGTCTTCATCCATGGTGTTCGCCCCTACGGCGAAGGTGACCCCGTCGACGTCATCGTCGACGGCGGACAGATCGCCGACATTGGCCCCGGTCTCGTCGCTCCCGAAGGCGCCGACGTCGTCGATGCCCAGGGCCAGATCCTGCTGCCCGGCTTCGTCGATCTGCACACCCACCTGCGTGAGCCAGGACGGGAGTATGCCGAGGACATCGAAACCGGCTCGGCTGCGGCTGCTTTGGGTGGATATACCGCCGTCTTCGCCATGGCCAACACCGACCCCGTTGCCGACAGCCCCGTCGTCACCGACCACGTCTGGCATAGGGGGCAGCAAGTCGGACTGGTCGACGTTCACCCCGTCGGCGCGGTCACGATGGGTCTCGCAGGCACCCAGCTGACCGAGATGGGCCTGATGGCAGCGGGAGTCGGGGCAGTACGGATGTTCTCCGACGACGGTATCTGCGTCCACGACCCATTGGTGATGCGTCGCGCCCTCGAGTACGCCACGGGCCTCGGTGTGCTCATCGCACAACATGCCGAGGAGCCACGGCTGACCGTCGGCGCCGTCGCCCACGAGGGTCCGAACGCCGCACTGCTCGGCCTGGCGGGCTGGCCTCGCGCCGCAGAGGAGTCGATCGTCGCGCGCGACGCATTGCTCGCCCGCGACGCGGGGGCGCGGGTGCACATCTGCCATGCCTCCACCGCAGGCACCGTCGAGATCATCAAATGGGCCAAGGACCAAGGTATTTCGATCACGGCGGAGGTGACCCCGCACCACCTACTGCTCGACGACAGCAGGCTGGCGACCTACGACGGTCGCAACCGGGTCAACCCACCACTGCGGGAGGCCGACGACGCCGTCGCGCTGCGCCGGGCCTTGGCCGACGGCATCATCGACTGCGTCGCCACCGACCACGCCCCGCACGCCGAACACGAGAAGATGTGCGAGTTCGCCACGGCGCGACCGGGAATGCTGGGATTGCAAACGGCGCTCTCGGTCGTCGTGTCCGCCATGGTCGAACCGGGACTGCTGACCTGGCGTGACGTCGCGCGCGTGATGAGCGAGGCGCCTGCCCGCATCGTCGGCTTGCCCGACCAGGGGAGGCCGCTCGAGGTCGGCGAGCCCGCGAACCTCACGGTCGTCGACCCAGCCGCGACGTGGACGGTGAGCGGTGCCGATCTGGCCAGTCGGTCGGACAACACGCCCTACGAGTCGATGACGTTGCCCGGTGTCGTGACCTTGACGCTGTTGCGGGGCAAGGTGACCGCTCGCGACGGGAAGAGCCCCGTCGCGGCCAGGGGCGTAGCGACCGGGGGATCGGCACGGTGAACACCCCGACCCTCGTCGCCTCCCTGGTCATGGCGGCCGCGCTGGCCCTGATCATCGCCCTGCTGATCCGCCAGATGATGCGCGGGTGGTTGCATCGGGCGCAGCGGCAGCTGGAGCTCGTCGGGCGCCTGCCCGCGCTTCCCGACTCCGTTGGTGCTGCGATCATCCCGACGACGAAGGGACTGTACGTCGGCAGCACGTTGGCGCCGAGCTGGCTGGACCGGATCGCCGTCGGCGACCTCGGCGATCGCTGCAAGGCCACGCTGACTCGCTATCCGGAGGGAATCATGGTGCAGCGCAGCGGGGCAACACCGATCTGGATTCCCGATGAGTCCATCACCGCGATTCGGACCGAGCGAGGGATCGCGGGCAAGGCGATGACGACCGACGGGATCCTCGCCATCCGCTGGCGGCTTCCGTCGGGCACGGAGATCGACACCGGATTCCGCAGTGACGATCGTCGTGAACTCGCGCTCTGGGTGAAGGAGGATGCTGCGTGAGCGGCAAGCGCATTGACGCCGGCAGGGCCGTACTGGTTCTCGAGGACGGAAGGGTGTTCACGGGCACCCCGTTCGGCGCGGTCGGACAGACGCTGGGCGAGGCGGTGTTCTCCACGGGGATGTCCGGATACCAGGAGACGCTGACGGACCCGAGCTACCACGGCCAGATCGTCGTCGCGACCGCGCCGCAAATCGGCAACACCGGTTGGAATCAGGAGGACTCCGAGAGCAGGGGAGACAAGATCTGGGTCGCTGGCTATGCGGTCCGGGACCCCTCGCCGCGTGCGTCCAACTGGCGTGCCACCGGAACCCTCGACGACGAGCTAACTCGCCAGGGAATCGTGGGAATCGCAGGCATCGACACCCGAGTCGTAGTGCGTCACCTACGCACCGCGGGCTCCATGCGAGCAGGCGTGTTCTCCGGGGAGGCCCTCGCACAGATCGAAGAACTCGTGGACCGGGTCCTCGGTCAACCGTCCATGCTCGGTGCCGATCTCGCAGGCGAGGTCAGCACCGATGCAACCTACGTCGTGGAACCCGAAGGTCCGCAACGGTTCACCGTCGCCGCCATCGACCTCGGCATCAAGACGAACACCCCGCGGAACTTCGCCAAGCGTGGCATCCGCAGCCACGTGTTGCCCTCCTCGGCGACGTTCGACCAGATCGCGGAATTGCAGCCCGATGGCGTCTTCCTCTCCAACGGCCCAGGGGATCCCGCGACAGCCGATCACGTCGTCGCCGTGACGCGCGACGTGCTCGCTGCCGGAATCCCGCTCTTCGGCATTTGTTTCGGCAACCAGATTCTCGGTAGGGCGTTTGGCCGTTCGACGTACAAGATGGTGTTCGGGCACCGCGGCATCAACATTCCGGTGATGGACCATGCCACCGGTCGCGTCGCCGTCACCGCGCAAAACCACGGCTTCGCGCTAGAGGGTGAGGCGGGTGAGGAGTTCGACACTCCGTTCGGACGCGCCGTGGTCAGTCATACCTGTGCCAACGACGGCGTCGTCGAAGGCATCAAACTCGTTGACGGAAGGGCGTTCTCGGTGCAGTACCACCCGGAGGCCGCCGCGGGCCCTCGCGATGCGGAGTACCTGTTCGACCAGTTCGTCGACCTGATGTCAGGGGAGAAGTAGTGCCCCCAATCACCGCGAGCGAGCGTGTCTGCCCGCGACACGCCGGGCATTTCCGTACAAATGCGCACGCTCGCGCCGAAGAGGAGAAGCGCTAGATGCCGCGCCGGACAGACCTCAACCACGTCCTGGTCATCGGGTCGGGCCCGATCGTGATCGGGCAGGCCTGCGAGTTCGACTATTCGGGGACGCAGGCATGCCGGGTGCTGCGCGCGGAGGGCCTGCAGGTCACGCTGATCAACTCCAACCCGGCCACGATCATGACCGATCCCGAATACGCCGACAACACCTACGTCGAACCGATCACCGCGGTGTTCGTCGAGAAGGTACTTGCGCAGCAGGCGGAGCGTGGCAACAAGATCGACGCCGTGCTCGCCACACTCGGTGGCCAGACGGCGCTCAACACTGCCGTCGCCCTGTACGAGAACGGTGCGTTGGACCGTTGGGGGGTCGAGATGATCGGCGCCGACTTCGAGGCAATCCAACGTGGCGAGGATCGACAGCGATTCAAGGACATCGTCGCGAAAGTCGGTGGCGAATCGGCTAAGTCGCGCGTGTGCTTCACCATGGACGAGGTCCGCGAGACGGTCACGGAACTCGGACTTCCCGTCGTCGTGCGCCCCTCTTTCACGATGGGCGGGCTGGGCTCCGGCATGGCGTACTCCGCCGAGGACGTCGAGCGGATGGCAGGCGACGGGCTTGCCGCATCGCCGAGCGCCAACGTGCTGATCGAGGAATCCATCTACGGCTGGAAGGAGTTCGAGCTCGAGCTGATGCGCGACCACCACGACAACGTGGTCGTGGTCTGTTCCATCGAGAACTTCGATCCCATGGGCGTGCACACCGGCGACTCGGTGACCGTCGCCCCAGCGATGACGCTCACCGACCGCGAGTACCAGACGATGCGGGATCTGGGCATCGCGATCCTGCGCGAGGTCGGCGTCGACACGGGTGGCTGCAACATCCAGTTCGCGATCAACCCGGCCGACGGCAGGCTGATCGTCATCGAGATGAACCCGCGCGTCTCCCGATCGTCGGCGTTGGCGTCGAAGGCGACGGGCTTCCCCATCGCGAAGATCGCGGCGAAGTTGGCCATCGGCTACACGCTCGACGAGATCGTCAACGACATCACGAAGGAGACGCCTGCCTGTTTCGAGCCGACGCTCGACTACGTCGTCGTCAAGGCTCCCCGCTTCGCCTTCGAGAAGTTTCCCGGCGCGGACCCCACGCTAACGACGACGATGAAGTCGGTCGGCGAGGCGATGTCGTTGGGCCGCAACTTCATCGAAGCGCTTGGCAAGGTGATGCGATCACTGGAAACCGGGCGGGCAGGATTCTGGACTGCGCCCGACCCAGACGTCTCCGTCGACGAGCTGTTGACTGGGCTGCGCACGGCGACCGACGGACGGATGTACGACATCGAGTTGGCACTACGGCTGGGTGCCGGCGTGGAAGTGGTGGCCGAGGCGTCCGGGGTCGACCCGTGGTTCGTCGAACAGATCGCTGGTCTGGTGGCCCTGCGCGCAGATCTGCTCGAAGCGCCGGTTCTCGACGAGTGGCTGCTTCGGCGGGCCAAGCACAGCGGTCTGTCTGATCGCCAGATCGCAGCCCTCCGGCCGGAATTGGCAGGCGAGATCGGCGTGCGGGCGCTGCGCAGGCGACTGAACATCCACCCCGTGTACAAGACCGTCGATACCTGCGCAGCCGAATTCGAGGCCAAGACGCCCTACCACTACAGCAGCTACGAACTCGACCCCTCTGCCGAAACCGAGGTCGCTCCGCAGACCGATAGGCCGAAGGTTCTGATCCTCGGCTCGGGCCCCAACCGGATCGGCCAGGGGATCGAGTTCGACTACAGCTGCGTACATGCCGCGACGACGTTGAGTGCGACGGGCTTCGAAACCGTCATGGTCAACTGCAATCCCGAGACCGTCTCCACCGACTACGACACGGCGGATCGGCTGTACTTCGAGCCACTCACGTTCGAGGATGTGCTAGAGGTCTACTACGCCGAATCTGCCTCAGGCGCAGGCGGTCCCGGTGTCGTCGGAGTCATCGTGCAGCTCGGTGGGCAGACTCCACTCGGCCTTGCCCAGCGGCTCGCCGACGCGGGCGTGCCGATCGTCGGCACCAGCCCGAAGGCGATCGATCTGGCGGAGGACCGCGGCGAATTCGGCGAGGTACTCAAGAATGCGGGCCTGCCTGCGCCGCGCTTCGGGATGGCCACCAGCTTCGAGCAGGCCCGCCGGATCGCGGCCGACATCGGCTATCCGGTTCTGGTACGGCCGTCCTACGTGCTCGGCGGCCGGGGCATGGAGATTGTCTACGACGACGAGACGCTGCGGGGGTACATCACTCGCGCCACCGAGCTATCGCCCGAACATCCGGTCCTCGTCGACCGGTTCCTCGAAGACGCCATCGAGATCGACGTCGATGCATTGTGCGATGGCACCGAGGTGTACATCGGCGGCGTGATGGAGCACATCGAGGAGGCGGGCATCCACTCCGGCGACTCGGCATGTGCTTTGCCGCCCGTCACGCTTGGGCGTCAGGACATCGAATCGGTGCGTCGCGCAACTACCGCGATAGCCCACGGCATCGGCGTGGTCGGGCTTCTCAACGTGCAGTATGCGCTCAAGGACGACGTGCTCTACGTGCTGGAGGCCAATCCGCGAGCGAGTCGCACGGTGCCCTTCGTCTCGAAGGCCACGGCCGTTCCGCTGGCCAAGGCCTGCGCGCGAATCATGTTGGGGGCCACGATCGCCCAACTGCGCGACGAGGGGTTACTCGTCAAGTCGGGCGACGGTGCCAGCGTGGCGCCCCACGCCCCGATCGCGGTGAAGGAGGCCGTGCTGCCGTTCCACCGTTTCCGCAAGGCCGACGGCTCGCAGGTGGACTCACTGCTCGGGCCAGAGATGAAGTCGACCGGTGAGGTCATGGGTATCGACCGCGACTTTGGCAGCGCCTTTGCCAAGAGCCAGACCGCCGCATACGGTTCACTGCCGACGGAGGGCACGGTGTTCGTGTCGGTTGCCAACCGAGACAAACGATCGTTGGTCTTCCCCGTGAAGCGGCTGGCCGACCTCGGCTTCCGAGTTCTGGCCACGGAGGGCACGGCGGAAATGCTGCGCCGCAACGGGATTCCCTGCGACGAGGTCCGCAAGCACTTCGAGCCGCCAAGCCCGGGTCGCCCCGCTGCCTCGGCCGTGGATGCGATCAGGGCCGGCGACGTCAACATGGTGATAAACACGCCCTACGGAAACGCGGGTCCGCGCATCGACGGCTACGAGATCCGAGCGGCTGCGGTGTCCATGAACATTCCCTGCATTACGACGGTGCAGGGCGCCTCGGCTGCGGTGCAGGGTATCGAGGCGGGCATTCGTGGAGACATCGGAGTGCGGTCGCTGCAGGAGTTGCACAGCACACTGGGCGCACGCGAGGAGCAATGAGGCAGGGGCGCACGCGAGGAGCAATGACGGATTTCGGTGCACGGCTCGCCGCTTCGATGGCATCCCGAGGACCGCTGTGCGTCGGCATCGATCCGCATCCCGAACTGTTGACGGCATGGGGGCTGCCCACCAGCGCAGAAGGGTTGAGGAGGTTTTGCGACGTGTGCGTCGATGCGTTCTCGGGCTTCGCAGTCGTGAAACCTCAGGTGGCTTTCTTCGAAGCCCATGGTGCGGCAGGTTATTCGGTTCTGGAAGAGGTGATCCGGGCGCTGCGAGCCGCAGGAGTTCTGGTACTCGCCGATGCCAAGCGCGGTGACATCGGCACGACGATGGCGGCCTACGCCGCGGCGTGGTCGGGCGACTCACCCCTGGCCTCCGATGCCGTGACGGCGTCGCCGTACCTCGGGTTCGGTTCGTTGCGCCCGCTGTTGGACACGGCTGCTCAGAACGGTCGAGGCGTCTTCGTCCTCGCAGCGACGTCGAATCCCGAGGGGGCCAGCGTGCAGTTGGCCGAGGCGGACGGGCGCTCCGTCGCCCAGTCGATCGTCGACTCCGTTGCGAAGGAGAATCTCTCTGCGGGAACGGGTTCCATTGGCGTCGTGGTTGGCGCGACTCTATCCACGCTGCCGGATCTGAGTGCTCTGGCGGGTCCGGTGCTGGTCCCGGGAGTCGGAGCGCAGGGTGGCAAGCCTGACGCGTTGCGCGCTCTCGGTGGAGCAGCGGCTGGATCCATATTGCCTGCGGTGTCGCGCGAGGTGCTGCGCGTAGGACCCGACGTCGCCGCGCTGCGGGCAGCGGGGGAGCGCATGCGCGATGCGGTCGCCTATCTGGCCGAATGAGGCCCAAAACAGCGGCGGGCCACCAACATTGGTGACCCGCCGCATCGTTTGTCGGTTTACAGCGGGGTCCACATGCCCATGAACCAGAATCCCCAGCCCGCACCGTTGCCTGCGGGGATGGGATTGACCTGTACGCCGTTCCAGTTGAACGGTTGGTGGTCCTGGCGGCCCTGATCGATGCCGCGGCCGTGCCAGTCGGCCGGACCGCCGCCGTGGTTGTCACCGGGTCCGTTGTTCCAGTTGTTCCCAGGTCCGTTGTTCCCGTAATGCTGGTCCTGACCGCACGGCGGCTTGCCCGGCGCGTTGCACCCTGGGCCGGGATCGGCAGACGCCGTCCCAAGGCCGACGCCGAGCAGCCCCGCGAGTCCGACCCCTGCAGCCAACGTCGACGCGCATACGACTCGCTTGAAAGTCATTCAGTCACTCCATCTCTCGTCGGTGTGGCGATGTCCGCCTCACTGAAGGAAACGTTATGAGAGCAACGTGGGGTGGCTTTGTGCTGACCATGGGCACTGGCTGTGCAAGCGGTAACGGGTTGAAAACCGTTTACTCTCAGGCTGATTGCGGCAGCCGACAAGCCAGGAAGAACAAGACCATCGGCAACGCGAGTTCGATGATCAGCATTACCGAATAGAACGCGTTGGGCGGTCCCGATATCGCAATCGAGAGAAGTCGGGCCAGGCCGCCCACCAGGAACGTAGCCGCCAAAAGGTTGATCTGCCGCTTCTTGGTCTCGGCGGCGGGAACGCACCACAAAAACGCCAATCCGTAGCACGCGAACAGAGCTGCGAAGAACCGGTGTTCGCCCTGTGCGGTTGCGTTGAGTGGACTACCGCCGATCACGGCCGCACCACCGAGCACTAGATGGAAGAGCCCGATCCCGACCGTCGCGACTCCCGTGATTGCCAAGAGGGCCTGAGTTGCACGTCGCATTGCGATCACTCCTCGGTATCTACTACGCAGCGTAGTTATGCGTGGGAGGGTACGCAACGACATGCGGCCGGTGCTGTGATCAGCACCGGCCGCATCTGGCTAAATCTCGGGTCAGGACGTCACAGGGGAATCCACACGCCGAAGAACCAGAATCCCCAATTGTTGAAGATCGGACTGTAAATCGGCTCCACCCAGAGGCCGTTGTAATTGAACGGCTGGTGGTCGTAGCGGCCCTGATCGATGCCACGCCACGCGAGGCCGGGTGGCGGCGGTCCCCATACCGGCCCGCCGGGTCCGCCACGGTAGTCGGGACTGTGCCAGTCAGGGGGTCCGCCGGGACCGCCGTTGTGCCAGTCAGGGGGTCCGCCGGGACCGCCGTTGTGCCAGTCAGGGGGACCTCCTGGCGGTGGGCCACCGTGATCGCCAGGGCCGCCTTGGCCTGGCGGTGGGCCGCCGTGGTCACCCGGAGGTGGACCGCCCTGGTCGTGTTGAGGGGGTGGTCCGCCTCCCGGACCGCCGCCGGAACCTCCGCCAGGTCCGCCCTGGCAGCCCATCGGCGGGGGGCATGGAGGCGGAGCGGCGTTCGCTGTGGTGGCCCCGACGGTGAACGCAGATGCCCCGACCCCGATGGCGATGATGGACGCGTAGGTCACGCGTTTGATGAGCATGGCCAATTCCTTTCGTGGCCCTTCGGCACGTTGTAATCGACCCCGACGACCGCACGCTAAGTCGCGAACCTATGTGCGAGCTATCTCTTGGTTATGAGTGGCATTGGCGGTTGCTGATGTGACGGGCGTCACTCGAGTGACAGACGTGGTTTCGCCTGCCGCAGTCTGGTCGCGCCGACACGCCCGACACGCCGTGACCAGCGAAAATTTATCTGCAACTTTCCCCGTTGCCCCGGCCTAGAGGCTCCCGCCGATCGCGCTCGGCGACCCAACCGGCATCGACGGTCACCAAAACCCTTGATACGCAGGAGGTTCGATCCCGCGCACATCGTGTTGGTCGTCGGCAGGGGCGTTGTGCGACATCGATCGTCGATCGGCCGCGTGCACTACACGCTGCGCATTCGGTGCTTTTAGAGGGGGGTGGGGTTAGCTTTCGTCACCGGGCGTGGGTACGGTCGTCGTCGCTGGCTGGTTCGTTGACCAGTCGAGACACAAGGTAGATGACGGCTAGAGACGGAGGAACCCCGTGGCCCTTCCCCAGTTGACCGACGAACAGCGCGCGGCAGCGTTGGAGAAGGCTGCTGCCGCACGTCGAGCGCGAGCTGAGCTCAAAGATCGGCTCAAGCGTGGCGGCACCAACCTCAAGCAGGTCCTCAAGGACGCTGAGTCCGACGAGGTCTTGGGCAAGATGAAGGTTTCCGCGCTGCTAGAGGCGTTGCCCAAGGTGGGCAAGGTCAAGGCGCAGGAGATCATGACCGAGCTCGAGATCGCCCCGACCCGGCGCCTGCGCGGTCTCGGTGATCGTCAGCGCAAGGCCCTGCTGGAAAAGTTCGACTTCACGGCGGATTAGCGCCGGCGGAGGGCCGGACAGCGATGGACCGCTTGGGCCATGAGCCGTTGGCGGTCGCCACTGCTCGTGTCGTGGTGCTGTCCGGTCCCTCTGCGGTCGGGAAGTCCACTGTCGTTCGCTGTTTGCGCGAACGTGTTCCCGACCTTTACTTCAGTGTTTCCGCCACCACGAGATCGCCTCGCCCTGGCGAAGTGGACGGCGTCGATTACTCATTCGTCACGGCGGATCGGTTCCAGCAGCTGATCGATCGCGGCGCTCTGCTCGAATGGGCCGAGATCCACGGCGGGCTTCATCGCTCTGGCACCCCATCCGAGCCGGTGCGGGCGGCGGCTCGCGCGGGAAGGCCAGTGCTCATCGAGGTCGACTTGGCCGGCGCGCGCGCCGTGAAGGCGGCAATGCCGGAGGCGACGACGGTCTTTCTCGCCCCACCTAGCTGGGAAGCGCTGGAACAACGATTGGCCGGTCGGGGCACTGAAAGCCCCGCGGTAATGGCCCGACGGCTCGACACGGCAAGGGCCGAACTGGCCGCCCAGGATGGCTTCGACAGGGTGGTCGTCAACAGCCAATTGGAGTCTGCCTGCTCAGAATTGGTATCCTTGCTGGTGGGCCATTGAATGTCCGCGTGCAAACACGTGCGCTAAGCGGCCCGACAACTAGCTAGCCATTCGCGCAAACGCCAGGAGATTACTTCGTGACCACCCCAGTCGAGAGCATGGACTCCGACGCAGCCAACGCCTACGACACCCCGCTCGGCATCACCAACCCGCCGATCGACGAGCTTCTTTCGCGGGCGTCCAGCAAGTACGCGTTGGTTATCTACGCGGCCAAGCGTGCGCGGCAGATCAACGATTACTACAACCAACTTGGCGATGGCATCCTCGAGTACGTCGGCCCAATGGTCGAGCCGGGACTACAGGAGAAGCCGCTGTCGATTGCCTTGCGTGAGATCCACGGTGACCTTCTGGAGCACACCGAGGGCGAGCACACGGGCTAGGCCGGCATGAGCCACACGGGTGAAGCACGACGATGACCGAGCGCAAGCAGGTCGTCGTCGGCGTCGCCGGCGGGATCGCCGCGTACAAGGCGTGCACGGTAGTTCGGCAGCTGGCCGAGGCCGGTCACTCCGTTCGAGTCATCCCGACTGAATCCGCGCTGCGTTTCGTCGGCGCTGCCACGTTCGAAGCGTTGTCGGGCCAACCCGTGCGAACGGGAGTCTTCGAAGACGTCTCGGAAGTTCCGCACGTCCGAATCGGTCAACACGCCGATCTCGTCGTGGTTGCACCCGCGACGGCTGACCTGCTTGCGCGTGCGGTGGCGGGGCGCGCCGACGACTTGCTGACCGCCACGTTGCTGACGGCGCGATGCCCCGTGCTCTTCGCACCTGCGATGCACACCGAGATGTGGTTTCACCCCGCGACGATGGCGAACGTCCAAACTCTGCGCCGTCGAGGAGCGACCGTCCTGGAACCCGCGTCGGGCCGCCTCACGGGCGCTGACAGCGGTTCTGGCCGGCTACCGGAGGCCGAGGAGATCACCACCCTGGCGCAGCTCTTGCTGGACCGCGCCGATGCCCTTCCGTACGACCTGTCGGGCGTGAAGGTGCTCGTCACGGCCGGTGGCACACGTGAGCCGATCGACCCGGTCCGGTTCATCGGAAACCGCAGTTCGGGCAAGCAGGGGTATGCGCTCGCGCGCGTCGCCGCCCAACGCGGAGCCGACGTCACGTTGATTGCGGGACACACCGCGGGTCTCGTCGATCCCGCGGGAGTCGAGGTCATTCGCATCGGGTCGGCCGGTCAACTCCGCGACGCGGTTTCGAAGCACGCCCCCGACGCGCACGTCCTCGTCATGGCGGCCGCAGTGGCCGACTTCCGGCCGACCCATGTCGCGACGAGCAAGATCAAGAAGTCCCACGAACCTGGCCACACTGCCGACGCCCCTGCCATCGAGCTGACGCGCACCGATGACGTGCTCGCCGGTGTGGTTCGCGCGCGCAGCGATGGCCAACTACCCGACATGCGTGCGATCGTCGGCTTCGCCGCCGAGACGGGAGACGCCAACGGCGACGTGCTGTTCCATGCTCGGTCCAAGCTGCAACGCAAGGGCTGCGATCTGCTCGTCGTCAACGCCGTCGGCGACGGCAAGGCATTCGAGGTGGACAACAACGACGGCTGGCTGCTGGCGGGTGACGGTACCGAGGCCTCGCTGGAGCACGGGTCGAAGACTTTGATGGCCAGCCGTATCGTTGACGCGATCGTTGCCTTCCTCCACGGCGGTGGTGGGCACGACAATGGCGTAAAGAACATCGATGGGTGACGCGAAGCACACGAAACGCTGCACTTAAGGCTTGCGTGCCGACGGGGCCAACGCTTGGCTGCATCTGGGCGAACATATGATTCGCTTAACTAAGTATTGAAGGGATGAACCGTGAGCAATGGTCGGCTGTTTACCAGTGAGTCGGTAACCGAAGGACACCCCGACAAGATCTGCGACGCGATCAGCGACTCGGTCCTTGACGCCCTGTTGGCTCAGGATCCCAAGTCTCGCGTGGCGGTCGAGACCCTAGTGACGACGGGTCAGGTCCACGTCGTCGGTGAAGTGACCACGACGGCCAAGGAAGCGTTCGCCGACATTCCGAACACGGTGCGCGAGCGCATCCTCGAGATCGGTTACGACTCGTCGGAGAAGGGCTTCGACGGCGAGACCTGCGGCGTCAACATCGGCATCGGGCGTCAGTCGCCCGACATTGCGCAGGGTGTCGACACGGCTCACGAAACCCGCGTGGAGGGCGCCGCGGATCCGCTGGATCTTCAGGGTGCAGGCGACCAGGGTCTGATGTTCGGGTACGCGATCAAGGACACGCCCGAGCTGATGCCGCTTCCGATCGCGTTGGCGCACCGGCTGGCGCGCCGGCTCACCGAGGTCCGCAAGAACGGAGTGTTGGACTACCTCCGACCCGACGGCAAGACCCAGGTCACGGTCCAGTACGACGGCACCACCCCGGTGCGCCTCGACACGGTCGTCCTCTCCACACAGCACGCCGACGGCATCGATCTGGAGTCCGGGCTTGCGCCCGACATCCGCGAGAAGGTCGTCAACACCGTCCTCGCCGACCTCAACCACGACACCCTGGACACATCCGATTTCCGACTGCTGGTCAACCCGACGGGCAAGTTCGTGCTCGGTGGTCCGATGGGCGACGCGGGCCTGACGGGCCGCAAGATCATCGTCGACACCTACGGCGGCTGGGCCCGCCACGGCGGCGGTGCATTCTCCGGCAAGGATCCGTCCAAGGTGGACCGTTCGGCGGCCTACGCGATGCGTTGGGTGGCCAAGAACGTCGTCGCTGCAGGACTGGCCGAGCGTGTCGAGGTTCAGGTGGCCTACGCGATCGGCAAGGCCGCTCCCGTGGGGTTGTTCGTGGAGACCTTCGGCAGCGAGGCCGTCGACCCTTCGCGGATCGAGAAGGCCATCACGTCCGTCTTCGACCTGCGGCCAGGCGCGATCGTCCGCGACCTCGACCTGCTTCGCCCGATCTACGCTCCGACAGCGGCCTATGGGCACTTCGGGCGCACCGACATCGACCTGCCGTGGGAGCGCACCGACAAGGCCGACGACCTCAGGGCGTCCGTCTAGTCCGTCCGGCATTACTCCACCGAGGAGTCACGGGGGGGAGATGGCCACAGCCGCCCTGGTGAGCGTCGCGGCAGTGCGAACGATGCTGCTCGTTGCGGCTTCGGGCGTGAGGCCGCTCAGGTCGATCAGTGAGAAGAGCGCCTCTGGGCTCACGACCACGGCAAGGTCCCTCTTGAGCTGGGCGAAGGCGTTCTCATCGCTGACGCCGAGCGTTTCGGCCAGTGGGGAGAGGGACTCGTCGATATAGGCGAAGCGGTGCCGCGGTCGGGCAGCGCCGAGTTCGGGATGGGCGATCGTGGCCGAGATCATGGCGCGTATCGCACCCTGATATGCCTGCACCCTGGTCAGGTAGAAGTCGGCGAGGAAGGTGACCCGTTCGACGGCATCACGGGAATCGGCGACTGGGCCGAGCGCGTCGGTTGGGCTCGGCCACAACCCGACGACGGCTTCGCTCAGCAGTGACGAGACGTCCGGGAAGTAACGGTAGGCGGTGGCCTCCGAGACCCGCGCCATGTCGGCTACTCCAGGCATGGTGACGGGATCTCCGGACTGGATCAGAACGCGACAGGCGTCGATGATCGCCATGCGGGTGCGCCGCTTTTGGTTGGCACGGCCTGCAGCGGGGTCGACGGTCATCACCTTACTTTCGCCTTTATGATATCTGACTCTCTTTATGAGAGTAGGTTCTCATAAACTCGTGCAACTGAAGAGGACGTAGAGGAGAACCGAACGTGAGCATGGCCTACATTGCTCAACCCGAGCAGCAGCAGCAACTGGAATGGCTCGACGGCGGCACGCTCGCAATGTTGCTCGACGGCAAGGCCACCGACGGACAGCTGATGGTCGGGCGATTCGACGTCAGCGAGGGCGAGGCGCCGCCATATCATCGCCATACCCACGAGGACGAGGTCTTCATGTTGATCAAGGGCACCGCTTTGGTGTGGGTGGACGACGAAGAAATGGAACTCGCCGAAGGCGGAATCGTGTTCCTGCCCAAGATGATTCCGCACGCTTACCGCATCACGTCGAAGAAGGCAGACTTGTTGATGATCAACACCCCAGCCGGTATCGAGGGGATGTTCCGGCATGCCGGTCGGGACAGGTCGACCCCGCGGCCCGACGGGTTCGAGATCTCGCCTGACCTGTTGACCGAGGCCTCCGAGATGTACGGCAGCGTGATCGTCGGCCCGCCGCGCTGATCGGATCTCGACTCGTCGGCTCGCGGCGCCCTCGCGCTGGGTTTCCAGCAGGATGGTGGTCATGGATCACGTGAAGTTCGTGCCGACCGTCGACGAGATGACCTTCACCTTCGGGGGCGCGGCGGCGGTGCGGCGAATCAAACCCGGAACCGCCCTGACGCTGTGGACCGAGGATGCCTTCGGTGGCCGGATCACGACGACGGACGACGTCGCGAGCACCGTCTTCGACACCGAGGACCTCAATCCACAGACCGGACCGTTCTGGATCGAGGGCGCCGAACCTGGGGACACGTTGGCGGTCCACCTCGTCGATCTGACTCCGGCACGAAGCTGGGGCGCATCGACGCTCATTCCGTTCTTCGGTGGGCTCACCAGTATTCCGGTCAGCCCCACGCTGCAAGACGCGCTGCCCGAGCGCACCTGGATCTACGAATACGATTCGGCCACCGAAACGCTCGGCTTCTCCGCACGGGGAAGTGACTTCCACGTGGCGCTGCCCGCCAATCCGATGCTGGGTACCGTCGGCGTGGCCCCGGCGCGCCGCGAGGTGCGCACCTCGCTGGTGCCGGACTATTTCGGTGGCAACATGGATACCCCTGAAATGGCAGCTGGCGCAACGTGTTATCTCCGGGTGAACGTTGAGGGCGCACTGTTCTCGCTCGGCGACGGTCACTACCGGCAGGGCGAGGGCGAGTCATGCGGCACTGCGGTGGAGGGCGCCATGAACGTCACTGCGATCGTGGACTTGATCAAGGCGGCAGGGCCGGCCTGGCCCAGGATCGAGAACGACACCCACCTGATGTGCATCGGATCCGGCCGACCACTCGAGGAAGCGTGGCGGGCTGGGCAGGTCGAGATGATCGGCTGGCTTGGTGAGCTCTACGGACTCGACCGGCTGGACGCCTACCAGCTGCTGAGCCAGATATCGCAGGTGCCGATCGCGAACGTCGTCGACACCAACTACAGCGCCGTGACCAAGGTCGACAAGCGGTTGCTACCGGTATCGCCGGCCTACGGCGGCATTCATGACGAAATGCGTAGTGCAGCAAGGGCGCTCGGCGCGATCTCATACTGACACCTCTATCGAACGGAGTCGATGTGGAACTCGGATTGACTGGCAAGAGATTCCTGGTCACGGGCGGCACGCGGGGGATAGGGCGTGCGGTGGTGGACGGACTGCTGGCAGAGGGTGCCGTCGTCGCGTACTGCGCCCGAACTGAGGCCGCCGTTGCCGATGCCCAGTCCGAACTCACGGCCGATGGCGCCACTGCGATCGGAACCCCGGTCGACGTCAGTGATGCCGTCGCGCTGGCGAAGTGGGTGAGCGATAGCGCAGCGACGCTCGGAGGCATCGACGGCGTCGTGGCCAACGTCAGTGCGCTCGCCATTCCCGACAACCCGGAGAATTGGCGCACCAGTTTCAACGTCGACCTAATGGGCACGATCGGTCTGGTCGAAGCGGCGTTGCCGCATCTGCTGCAGAGCGACTCGGGTTCGATTGTCACGATCTCGAGTGTGTCCGGCCGCGAGATCGACTTCGCCTCAGGCCCTTACGGCACGATGAAGGCCGCGATCATTCACTACACCCAGGGCCTGGCGTACAACCTGGCCGGCAGGGCAGTGCGAGCAAACACGGTCAGCCCCGGAAACACCTACTTTCCCGGTGGGGTGTGGCCTTCGATCGAGCAGAATGACCCGGAGTTGTTCGAGACGGCCCTCGGACTCAACCCGACGGGTCGGATGGCGACCCCGCGGGAGGTGGCCAATGCCGTTGTCTTCCTCAGCAGTTCGGCGGCGAGCTTCATCACTGGCACGAACCTGGTCGTCGACGGCGCACTCACCCGTGGCGTGCAGTTTTGAAATCAGGCGCTGAACTCGTAGTCCCCGAGCGGAAACCGGCGGCTGCGCCAGTAGGCCTCCACCGTGGTCGTGGGTCTAATCGGGACGTCGCCGTTCTTGTCGAAGTAGTAGCTGTTGGCGTTGCCGCAGCTGTCCTGCCAGAAGACCTGTCTGTGCCGCTTGCTCATCATCTCGGCGAAGTAGCGGTCGTTGGCCACCTGGGACACCTCGACGCGCGTAGCGCCTTCGGTGGCAGCCTCCTTCAGGCAGCGAACGATGTGATGCGTCGAGGTCTCGATCAACGCGAAGAACGACGATCCCACGTACCCGTACGGACCCATCACCGAGAAGAAATTCGGAAAGCCAGGGACGCTGACGCCTTCGTAGGCCTGTAGCCGGTGCTCCGACCAGAACGCGGCCAGCGACCGGCCACCCGCGCCCGTCACCGGAAAGGTCGGCATGCTGTCGACGTCCGCCACCTTGAATCCCGTGGCGAGGATCAACACGTCCACGTCGCGGGTGGCGCCGTCGGTGGTCGCAACGCCCGATCCCGTGATCTTGTCGATCGGCTCGGTCACCAGCTCGACGTTGTCGCGGTTGTAGGTGGACAGGTACGTGTTGTGGAAGCCGGGACGCTTGCATCCCACGGCGTAGCGCGGCGTGAGCTTGTCGCGAAGCTCGGGATCCTTGACCGTCCGGCGCAGATACGCCCGCCCCATCTTCTCGCCACGCTTGACCAGCGGGAATACCGTGTAATACTGCGCGGCCAGGGTGAAGGTGAGCTCGACATAGGCTTGGCTGAGCCATCTCTGGATCGCCTTGCCCCCCGGCAACCGCATCGCCAACCGAGCGGGTGCGGGAAGCGGCACGTCGAACTTGGGCATGCACCAGATCGGAGTGCGCTGGAACACCTTGAGCTGCTTGACGATCGGCGCGATCTCCGGGATCACCTGAATCGCTGAAGCGCCGGTGCCGATGATGGCCACGTTCTTTCCAGTGAGGTCCACCGAGTGATCCCACCGCGCGGTGTGCATCGTCGTGCCCGCGAAGCTGTCGACACCGTCGATGTCCGGTAGGTTCGGCACGTTCAACGGGCCACACGCGTTGACGACGAACCGCGCGGTAATGGAGCCGCTCGAGTCCAAATCGAGCCGCCAGCAATCGAGTTCGTCGTCGAACGCCGCCCCGGTCACCGTCGTGTTGAATCGAATCTTGCGGCGGACCCCGTACTTGTCCACGCAACGGTCGGCGTACGCCTTCAGCTCGCGACCGGGAGCGTAGGTGCGCGACCAATCGGCACTCTGTTCGAAGGAGAACTGATAGGAGAACGACGGAATGTCCACGGCGATGCCGGGATACGTGTTCCAGTACCAGGTTCCGCCAGGCTCCTCGCCAGCCTCGATGATCTGATAGTCGCCGAGTCCTGCCCTGTCGAGTTGGATCGCCATGCCGATCCCGGAGAAGCCCGCACCGATGATGACGGTGTGGAAGTCGGGTGTGCTCACTGGTCGGTTCCTCCCTGGTCGCCTTCGACCCGAACATATGCCGACTGCGGCGAATTCTCCAGCTTCGTCCGATACGACGCCGCTAGCCTGGCCAACGTCCGTCGGCTTTCGCCGCGTTCACCTGGCGAATACCGGCCGCGCGCATCCGCTTCGCGGCCGTGAGCCGTTGCACCCGTTCGACATTCGACGCCGACCACGGGCTCTTGGCCTTGCGCGGACTGAACCTTTGGATGCGTGATACGTCGTCGTAGCCCCTGGTCATGCTGTCGACCCAGCCGAAGCACAGAGCGATCTCGACCGATTCCGAGTAGGACACCGGGATGTCGCCTGCAGCCTTGTTGAACAACCGCAACCACACCTCGGACGCAGACTCGTGGTTGTGCTCGAGCCACTGCTCCCAGTGCTCGGGAGACCGAGCATCGAGTACGAATCGCTCGCCGTGGGCCGTGCTCACGGGTGCAATGCGGCATTGAGCGCAGCGAAGGCGCGATCGGCGGACTCGGTGGCCGCGGGAACGATGCCGACGTAACCGAGGTATCCGTGGACGAGGCCCACGGCGTTGTGTACCTCGACTGGAACCCCCGCCGCAGCGAGCAGTTCGCCGTACCGGACACCGTCGTCGCGCAGAGGGTCATGTCCAGCGACCGCGATGTAGGCGGGTGCCAGTCCGCTCAGGTCGGATGCGCGAGCGGGCACCAGCGTCGCGGGAGGATTCCTCAGGTCGACACCGGATGCGTACCACCTAGAGAAGTCGGCCGTCGCTTGGGTGGAAAGGATCGGCGCTTCGGCGTTCTCGGCGAACGACGGCAGCGAAGTGTCCCACGTCGTCGCGGGGTACCACAGCAGTTGAAAGCTGATCGGCGGCGCGCCCGTATCGCGAGCGAGTTGCGCCACCACCGCGGCAAGGTTTCCTCCTGCTGAGTCGCCCGCAACGGCCATGCGGTTCGGGTCGCCTCCGAAGTCCGTCGCGTTGGCGCCGACCCATTGCGTTGCCGCCCAGACGTCGTCGACGGCTGCGGGATAGGGGTGCTCCGGAGCGAGTCGGTAGTCGACCGACACGACGATGGCGTCGCACGCCACGGCGTGCTGCTGCGCGGAAAGGTCGTAGGTGTCGAGGTCGCCGACGACCCAGCCGCCGCCGTGGAAGAACATCACCACCGGCAGCGGCGTCGAATCCGCGACCGTGGCAGGCCAATACAGCCGGACCGGTATCTGACCTGCTGGTCCGTCAATCGTCCGGTTCTCCACGCGGAGACGACTGTCGACGGGTGGGCGGGGCACGTCGCGAAACCGTTGTCGCGCAGCTTCTGGGCCTCCGTCGGCCGTCAACTGGAAGGGAACGGCTTCCAGTACCTTCTGCAGGATGGCATCGAGTGCGGGCTTGTCTTCGGAGACCGGCATGGGCCCACGGTACGCACCTCGTCGGACGGTGCTGCCGTGGGTCGCGGCGGCCATCGTCGCAGCCGGATACGGCGTCTTTCTCATCGTCACCGCGGCGCGGCTTCCCTCGGGTGCCGACCTCACTGGGCAGTTCGCCCTGCAGCCCGTGGTCAAGGCGGCGACGGCCGTGTTGCTCGCGGTCGCGGTCCTCGGCCACCCGCTCGCACGCGAGCGGCGATGGCTACTCGGGGCACTCCTCTTCTCCGCACTGGGCGACTACCTGCTCGCGATGCCGTGGTGGAAGCCGTCGTTCGTGTTGGGCCTCGCTGCGTTTCTGGTCGCTCATCTGTGCTTCCTGGTGGCTCTCTTGCCGTTGGTCGTGCGCAGCGTCCCGCGAATTGCGGCGGGCGCGGTGGTGATCGCCGCGTGCGTCGCCCTCCTGATCTGGTTCTGGCCTCGACTCACTGCCGAGGGGATGGCGTTGCCGGTCACCGTGTACATCGCGGTGCTAGCAGCGATGGTCTGTGCCGCACTGTCGGCGCGCCTTCCGACCCCATGGACGGCACTCGGTGCGGTCTGCTTCGCGGTATCGGACGGGATGATCGGGATCGGCAAGTTCGTCCTTCGATCGGAGGTCCTTGCGGTGCCGATCTGGTGGGCATACGCGGCGTCCATTCTGTTGATCACCGCAGGCTTCCTGTTCGGCCGATCGCGTCGTCCGTCGGACGACTCTGCTACACAGCCGGTGTGACCAAGACAAGGCAGGCCGCCGAGCACGAGCCGATCGCTCGGGTGCTGCCCATGCTCTCGGTGCCGCATCTCGATCGCGACTTCGACTACCTGGTTGCCGCCGATCAGTCGGACGACGCCCAACCCGGTGTGCGGGTGCGGATCCGTTTCCACGGCCGCCTCGTCGATGCGTTTATTCTCGAAAGACGTTCGGAGACAGATCATTCCGGCAAGCTCGGCTGGCTTGACCGGGTAATTTCCCCCGAGCCGGTGTTGACCTCCGACGTGCGCCGCCTCGTCGACGCCGTCGCTGCCCGTTACGCAGGCACCAGGCCGGACGTCCTGCGGCTGGCCGTTCCGCCGCGGCACGCAAACGTCGAGAAACAGGTCGTGCCCGGTCTGCCGCCGCTGGCTGCCGCGTCCGTGGACAGCACGGCCTGGTCGTCCTATGGGCGCGGCGAACAGTTCATCGCCGCACTGGCGCAGGGCCGGGCTGCGCGTGCGGTCTGGCAGGCGCTACCCGGCGAGCAGTGGGCCGACCGACTCGCCGAGACAGCCGCCGTGGTGGTGAACGCGGGCCGTGCCGCCCTGATCGTCGTGCCAGATCAACGCGACGTCGACGCGCTGCACGCCGCCGCGATCCGCTACGTCGACGAGTCGCGGGTGGTGGCATTGTCGGCGGGCCTCGGCCCGGCGGCGCGCTACCGTCGGTGGCTGGCCGTCCTCCGCGGCCACGCGCGACTGGTCGTCGGCACGCGCAGCGCGGTCTTCGCGCCGGTCGCCGATCTGGGCCTCGTCATCGTCTGGGACGACGGCGACGACAGCCTCGCCGAACCCCGCGCTCCGTACCCGCATGCTCGTGAGGTGGCGATGCTGCGCGCGCATCAGCTGCGGTGCGCGGCGTTGATCGGCGGCTACGCGCGTACCGCCGAGGCGCAGGCGCTCGTGCGCAGCAAGTGGGCGCACGACCTGGTGGCCACACGCCCAGTGGTCAGGGCAAGGACGCCGCGCATCGTCGCGATCGACGACAGCAGCCATACCCAGGAGCGCGACCCGGCCGCTCGTACCGCACGGCTGCCGTCGATCGCGCTGAACGCCGCTCGGGCAGCACTGCAGGCACAGCGACCGGTCTTGGTGCAGGTTCCACGCCGGGGGTACGTTCCCGCGCTGGCGTGCGCCAAGTGTCGAACCATCGCCAGGTGCAGGCACTGCACGGGGCCGATGTCGCTGCCGGATCGCGACACGGCAGGTGGCGTGTGCCGATGGTGTGGTCGGCACGAGCCTGCACTTCGATGTGCCCGCTGCGGCTCCGATGCGGTGCGCGCCGTCGTCGTCGGAGCCAGGCGCACAGCAGAGGAACTCGGAAGGGCGTTTCCAGGCACCAGCGTCGTCACCTCCGGGGGAGAAGCCGTCATCGGCGAGGTATCCGATGCGCCTGCGCTCGTGGTGGCCACGCCAGGTGCCGAGCCCGCGGCACATGGGGGGTACGGCGCAGCGCTACTCCTCGACGCCTGGGCGCTTCTGGGGCGACAGGACCTGCGCGCAGGCGAGGACGCGATGCGGAGGTGGATGGCGGCTGCCGCGCTGGTGCGTCATCGGGGCGACGGAGGTGTCGTCGTGGTAGTCGCGGAGTCGGCAATTCCGACCGTGCAGGCACTCATCCGCTGGGATCCGGTCGCACACGCCGAATCCGAACTCGACGCACGCGTCGAGGTGGGCTTGCCTCCCGCGGTCCACATGGCGGTGGTCGACGGCGGTTCGGCCGAGGCGGCGGCTCTGCTCGACACAGCGCGTCTGCCGGACGACGCGGAGGTGCTCGGCCCGGTCGAGCTACCGCCGGGGGCGCGACGTCCGCCAGGCGCCGAGGTCGGCGGCCCGATCATCCGCATGCTGGTGCGCGTGCCCACGGACCGCGGGTTGGCGCTCGCGGCTGCGTTGCGACGGGCGACCGGCGTCATGTCAGCGCGTCACGACCAGCAACCCGTTCGCGTGCAGATCGACCCGCTCCACATAGGGTAAGTCGGACGAAACGGGCCCTAGCTCAGCAGGAGGTGGCATGCGGCGGCTATTCGGCTGGCTCATCCTGTTCCTGCTCACCGCCGTTGGACTGCTGTGGCCGCTCGTCATCGGCAGCGGATCGAACGCGAGCACCACGACCGATCCCGTCGTCATCACCGACTTCCGCGTCGACTACACGGTCAGCGCCGACGGCCGACTCGACGCGGTGGAGACCATTACGGGTAACTTCCCGCCGGGCAGGCACGGCATCTTTCGCTATTGGGACGTCGCCAACCAAAACGATCCGCGGGTGCGACAGAAGCCGGACATCACCTCGATCCTGATGGACGGCGAGTCTGTCTCCTACCAGATGCTGTGGGAAGACGGGGAGCGCTTCCGCGTAGCCAAGATCGGCGATCCCGACAACACCGTGTCTACGGGTGAACACACCTACGAGCTTCGATACTCGATCCCCGGCGTGCTCGATCCCGGGAGTATCGGCGAGAACCGGCAATTCGCAGACTCCGTTGGTAGTCAGAACTCGACTACGGCGTTCTACTGGAACGTCGTAGCCCCGTCGTGGAACAACTACATCAAGCATGTCGACGTCCACGTGACCCTTCCCGCCGACGTCGCCGGGGCCCAGTGTTCCGTCGGCGCCGGCGTCGGACGTACCTGCAGTGATCTGACCGTCACCGGCAACACGGTCGAGTTCTCGGCGAACCAACTGGAGCCCTGCACACCGGTCACGTTGCGCGCGGGCGTCGACGTGGCCACTCCGCCGCGTCTAAGCCTGCCGTGGCCGTTCACCTGGGATCGGATTCTCGGGCAGTCGATGACGGGCGTGGCATGGGTAGGGGGGCTGTGCGTCGCCGCTGCGCTCGGTGCCCTGCTCTGGTACCGAACGACCGTCGAACCAGAGCCCGGATTCCCGCTCCAGTACGCCCCTCCGCCTGGCCTCGGCCCGGTCCAGACGGAGTACGTCCGCACCGAGTCGGTCCCCAAGAACGCGCTCACCGCGACGTTGTTCCACCTCGCCGAGCAAAAGGTCGTCGAGCTCAGGCAGGTCAACGGTGCGCAGTGGAACATCCGAGGGCTCGTCAACAAACAACAGTGGAATCAGCTGGATCCGGTGGGCCGCATGGTTGGCACGGTGCTCGAGATCAATACGAAGGGTGCCGAGTTCGCAGCCAAGAAGTCGGTGAAGGCGGGCGAGCACCTCAGCGAGGCCAAGACCGGCATCGCCGAAGCCGTCGAGAAGTGGGCGTTCGACAACGGCCTGATGGTCAAGCGCAAGAAGGAACTGTGGGTCCGATCGGCGAACCTCGTCGCCGCGCTACTGGCCACCTGCGGGTTCTTTCGCTGGGGCTTCCCCACGACCATGTGGGGCCTGCCGTTCGTCGTGTTCTTCGCCCTCTCCGTCCGGTCGTGGAAGGACGGCGTCGGCACGCGTCGCACGGAGGCTGGCCGCCAATTGTGGTCTCAGGCAGGTGGATTCCATCGGGTGCTTGCCACCGAATCGGCTGAGACGCGCTTCGACTTCGCCGCGCGAAAGGATCTCTACACCGCTTACATCCCGTTCGCCGTAGCGGCGGGTAGCGCGGCGGTGTGGGCCAAGAAGTACCGAGACACCACGGGATACGTTGCGCCACAGCCGGAGTGGTACCACACCTCATCGTCGAGTTCCAACATTGCTCGAGGCATCGCGGCCGGTTCCGACGGCCCGAGTTTGGATGACTTCGATTCGGCGTTGTCGTCGTCGATCGGCGCCTACACCGCGTCTCAGTCCAGCTCTTCCTCTGGGAGCAGCAGCAGCGGTGGCGGCTTCAGCGGCGGTGGCGGCGGTGGTGGCGGTGGCGGTGGGGGAGGCGGTTCGTGGTGACGTTCGTCCTTGTCGTGGTGCTGGCGATTGCGGTGGCTGTACTAGTCGGTTTCGTCTTGGGCTACAACAAGATTCGCACCGCAGACGTTCAGGTCTCCGAAGCGCTCAGCGGAATCGACGTCGAGTTGACCCGTCGTGCATCGCTGATCCCCAGCCTGGTCCAGACGGTGCAGGTGTTCGCGGCTCACGAGAAGGGAATCCTCGATCACGTAACCGATGCCCGTGGCGCCTTGACCACTGCGACCAGTGGAAGGTCGGTGGCACAGCGCGGTGCTGCGGAGAAGAACCTCGACACCGCTCTGGGGCAGCTGATGGCGCTCGGCGCGAGCTACCCGCAACTCAACTCGTCCAACAACTTCCTCAATCTTCAGGACAACCTTGCCGACACCGAGAACAAGTTGGCGTTCGCCCGTCAGTACTACAACGATTCGGTGGCCACGTTGAATCGCCTCATCGGCAACATTCCATGGAACCTCGTCGCGCCACTGACCGGGGTGTCGGCGCGCGAGTACTACAAGATCCCTGGCTGAGGACTCGAGACACATGCGCATCGTCTTCGCGGGCACTCCAGAAGCCGCCCTGCCATCGCTTCGCCGCCTGATCGACTCGCCGCGTCACGACGTGGTGGCGGCCATCACGCGTCCCGACGCCGCGTCGGGGCGACGAGCCAAGCCGTCGCCGTCGCCCGTTGCGACGCTCGCCCTCGAACACGGCATACCCGTGCTGCGGCCGGAGCGTCCCAACAGCGACGAATTCGTCGAAGAGCTCACCGATTTGGCGCCAGAATGCTGCGCCGTCGTTGCCTACGGTGCGCTGTTGCGTGACGGGCTGCTCGCGGTGGCACCGCTGGGCTGGATCAACCTGCACTTCTCGTTGCTGCCCGCGTGGCGCGGCGCCGCGCCGGTGCAAGCGGCCATCGCAGCGGGCGACGGCGTCACGGGTGCGACGACGTTTCGAATCGAGCCCAGTCTCGACTCGGGTCCGGTGTTCGGCGTCGTCACCGAGACGATTCGGCCGACCGACACCGCTGGCGATCTGCTTGATCGGTTGTCGAAATCCGGTGCAGGACTGTTGGAGACGACGCTCGACGGGATCGCCGACGGTGTGCTACAGGCGGTTCCACAACCGGAGGACGGCGTGACCGTGGCACCGAAGATCACGGTCGACGGTGCGCGGGTGCGCTGGGACCTACCCGCTCATGTCGTCGAGCGACGTATCCGCGCCGTGACGCCGAACCCTGGCGCGTGGACGATGATCGGAGACCTACGGGTGAAGCTCGGCCCGGTTCTGTTGACCGGGCGAGAGTCGTTGCAGCCCGGCGAGATTCGTGTCGACCGCGAAGGCGTCCACGTCGGTACCGCAACGCAGCCCGTCCGGCTTGACCGCATTCAGCCGCCGGGAAGGAAGTCGATGGAGGCCGCAGCATGGGCCCGCGGAGCGCGCCTGGACGAGACGGTGCGCGCCCAATGAGCGGGCCCAGAGACCGACGGGCTCCGCGACGCACGCCCCTGGACCCGGCACGCCGCGCGGCATTCGACGTGCTGCGTGCGGTCTCCGAGCGCGACGCCTATGCCAACCTCGTCCTGCCGGGGATCCTTCGTGAGCGGGGGATCACCGGCCGCGACGCAGCGTTCGCCACCGAGCTTGCCTACGGTACGTGCCGCAGCATCGGCCTGCTCGACGCCGTCATCGAGCGTGCGGCGAACCGCCCCACAGACCGGATCGATCCCGTGCTGCTCGATCTCCTGCGGCTGGGCGCATACCAACTGTTGCGCACCAGGGTCGAGCCGCATGCCGCGCTCGACACCACGGTCGATCAGGCTGGTATCGAAATGGACTCTGCACGAGCCGGTTTCGTCAACGGTGTGCTCCGCACGATCGCGGAACGCGACGAGGCGGCGTGGGTCGCGGAACTGGCCCCCTCCGCTGACACCGACCCCGTCGGCCACATTGCCTTCGCGCAGGCGCATCCACGTTGGATCGCCCAGGCGTTCACCGACGCGCTCGGCGCGGACGCGGGTCAGTTGGGTGCCTTGCTCGCCAGTGACAACGACCGGCCGCTCGTCCACCTGGCCAGCAGACCCGGCGTCCTGACCGCCGAGGCTCTCGCCGACGAGGTCGACGGAAGCGTCGGCCGCTATTCGCCGTACGCGGTCTATCTCCCGGGCGGTGACCCCGGCCAGCTCGCCGCCGTCCGTGGTGGCTCGGCTCTCGTACAGGACGAGGGCAGCCAACTGGTCGCAAGGGCGCTGACGCTCGCGCCCGTCGATGGCGACACCGGGCGCTGGCTGGACCTGTGCTCTGGCCCTGGCGGGAAGACGGCGTTGCTGGCTGCCATCGGCAACCAATCTGGGGCACGAGTGACGGCGATCGAACCGGCCCCACATCGCGCGGACTTCGTCGAGCAGAACACGAAGGGCCTTGGTGTCGACGTGCTGCGGGTCGACGGCCGGGAGTCCGGCCTGCCAGCGGACTCGTTCGACAGGGTGCTCGTCGATGCGCCGTGCACTGGTCTCGGCGCGCTGCGACGCAGGCCCGAAGCGCGATGGCGGCGGCAGCCGAGCGACGTACCGGGCCTTGCGAAGTTGCAACGCGAGTTGCTCGGTGCGGCCATCGCCCTGACCCGGCCTGGCGGTGTCGTCCTGTACGCGACGTGTTCACCCCACCTGGCGGAAACGGCGGGCGTGGTGGCCGACGCCATTCGCAGGCATCCGGTGCGAGCCATCGACGCGCGACCGCTGTTCGATCCCGTCGACGACCTCGGTAGCGGACCCCACGTGCAGCTCTGGCCACATCGCCATGGCACCGATGCGATGTTCGCCGCTGCACTGCAAGTAACCTGAGCGCCATGGCAACTCCGCTGATCGCGCCCTCAATCCTGGCAGCCGACTTCGCGCGGCTGGCCGACGAGACCGCCGCGGTGAGCGGTGCCGACTGGTTGCACGTCGACGTGATGGACAACCACTTCGTGCCGAACCTGACGCTCGGCCTTCCCGTCGTGGAAAGCCTGCTGAAGGTCACCGACATTCCCATGGATTGCCACCTGATGATCGACGACCCGGGCCGATGGGCACCGCCGTACGCCGAGGCGGGTGCTTACAACGTGACGATTCACGCCGAGGCGACCGACGATCCGATCTCCGTCGCCCGCGACATTCGCGCTGCAGGTGCCAAGGCAGGCCTGAGCGTCAAGCCGGGGACGCCGATCGACCCCTACTTGGAGATTCTGCGCGAGTTCGACACCCTGCTGGTCATGTCCGTGGAACCGGGCTTCGGCGGGCAGAAGTTCATCCCGGAGGTGCTGCCGAAGGTGGCGATCGTGCGCCGATTGGTCGACGCGGGTGAGCTGACGATAGTGGTGGAGATCGACGGCGGCATCAACGCCGACACCATCGAGGCTGCTGCAGAGGCCGGCGTCGACTGCTTCGTCGCAGGCTCGGCCGTCTACAGCGCCGCTGACCCAGCGTTGGCCGTCGAGTCCCTGCGCAGGCGGGCTGGCGCGGCGTCCAAGCATCTCACGGCATGAACGTCGAGGCCGCGATGCGGCTCGCGATCGAACAGTCCGAGCTGGTCAAGGGAATGACATACCCGAATCCGCCCGTCGGTGCAGTGATCTTGGACCGTGACGGCGACGTGGCCGGTGTCGGCGCGACGGAGCCACCGGGTGGAGCCCATGCGGAGGTGGTCGCCCTGCGACGCGCGGGTACGCGCGCCGTAGGCGGCACCGCAGTGGTGACGTTGGAACCGTGCAATCATCACGGACGAACCCCGCCCTGCGTGGATGCCATTGTCGCAGCCGGGGTTTCGTCGGTCGCGTACGCCGTTGCCGATCCGAACCCGTTGGCCGCTGGGGGAGCGGCGCGGTTGGCGTCGTCCGGCGTGAGCGTTGTGCCCGGGGTGCTTGCCGACGACGTCGCCGGCGGCCCCCTACGGGAATGGTTGCACAAGCAGCGCACCGGAAAACCGCACGTCACATGGAAGTTCGCGACGAGCATCGACGGGCGCAGCGCTGCGGCGGACGGCAGCAGTCAGTGGATCACCAGTGAGGGCGCACGAGCCGACGTCCATCGACGAAGGGCCGTCGCCGACGCGATCGTGGTCGGCACCGGCACCGTGTTGGCGGACGACCCGACGCTCAGCGCGCGGCCCGACGGCAAGCTCGCCGAGAAGCAACCTCTGCGCGTCGTCGTCGGTCAGCGCGAAATATCGCAAGATGCAAGGGTTTTGAACGACGACTCGCGCACGATGATTCTCCGAACACGCGATCCGCACGAGGTCATCAGGACGCTGTCGGACCGCACGGACGTGATCGTCGAAGGTGGCCCGACGCTGGCGGGGGCCTTCTTGCGAGCTGGGGTGATCGATCGGATCCTGGCATACGTCGCACCGATCCTCCTTGGTGGACCGATCGCCGCGGTCGACGACGTCGGCGTGTTGAGCATCGCCTCCGCCCAGCGATGGCGCTTCGACGGTGAGGTACGCATCGGGCCCGATCTACGACTCAGTTTGGTTCCCGGCTGATATCGGGCTCGCCGCCGAGATCTGCAATGGCATTGGTCTCGGTTCGACGTGCGGTGTTCGCATCTTGGAGAAGCTGGCCGTCTAACTGCTGGCCCGCACCCGCCAAGCTGCGAAATGCAATGCCGCCCAAGGTATTTGAATCTGACTCTGACCCTCCGCGTCGTCGGCCGACGCCTATTCGCCACCGGCAGCGCGGTTCGTAGGGCGGAGCCTTCGTAGGTTGGGCTCGACATCACGAGCGATGCGTGAAACATCATCATGAGTTATTGAAATGCAATTACTAAGTCGGTTAGGCTCACTTCTCACATCCTCGTTGTTGCAAGGAAGGCTCAAGATGTCTGGTGCGAGCGGGGTCGAGCCGATCAGAGTCGGCTTCCTAATCGACTATGTCGCAGGCAGCGCTGCGATTGACGACCAGACCATCTACACCAACCCGATGGAGCTGGTATTCGGTAGGGCCTACGAATCGGGGATGATTCACCGGCCGATCGAGCTTGTTTCGAGAACGGTCCAGGGTCTGCCGCGCGGAAACGTCAGGGCAGTCGTCGATGCGTTCGGTGAGCTCGTCGACGAGGGCTGCCTTGCCGTCATCGGCCCAGGCATCAGCGACAACGCCATACCGCTTCGTCCTGAGATAGAACGTCGGTTCCGCGTACCGGCGATCAGCGTGTGCGGTTCCGAAGAGTGGCTCGGCAAGTGGACATTCGTGCTGCCGAATGGCTCGATGACCGACGAGCCGATCTTCTGGGCCCAGATGTTGAAGAAGCACGGCCATTCCACTGTCGGGCTGCTGATCGAGCAGGCCTACATCGGATTTCACTACGCAGAGAACTTCCGCCGCGTCGCTAGTGCGGAGGGCATCAAGATCCTGGCCGAGGAACAGGTGTCGCAGACGGGCCAGGACGTCTCGGCGGTGATCGAGCGGCTCCATGACACGGGACCGGATGCGCTCGTGCACTGCGGATTTGGACTCGGCCACGCGGGGATCAACGCTGCCCTCGAGAAACTGGGCTGGGATCCACCGCGGTACATTGGCACGGCCTTCGAGACTGCGTTCAACGAGCACCTGTGGGACGCCACCAGGGGATGGATCGGCCTCGAACAGTACGACGAGGGCAACGAGGTGGCGACGCAGTTCCTCGACGATTACGAAGCCGCATACGGCGACCGACCGGCGTTCTACGCCCCTTTGCTGTTTCGTGACTTGGCGACGGTCGTCCTGCACGGTCTGGCCGGTGCGAAGCCGCTTTCGCCGCAAGGTGTCCGGGAATCCCTGGAGCGCTTGAAGATGCTGCCCGCTGCGTGCGGATCGGCTGGGACCCGAATCTCCTTCGGGCGCTGGATGCACCGTGGCTGGGTCGGGTCACGCTACCTCGTTGCGCGAACACTGGACGACGACGGAAAGCAACTGGGTCAATATTGGAAGTCGACCTTGGTCGATCGGTTCGGTGACGAATGACTGCCGGGATGTCACGGCAGCGGGTGCTGTCGTTGATTCAATTCGCCGTCGTGCCGTGGTACCAGGCCCTAAGCGAAATTTCTTCAGCCACGTCGACTTCCTTTAGTGAGCAGTCGGTTACGTAGCGAGCGTGGGATGAGCCCGCGCTGCGAGAGTGAGCTGCGGGATGAAGCTGCTGCGTCCGCAGCTAATGACGGAGCCCACGACATCGGTGAGGTGTTCGACGTCGATTATTCCGCTTATGTGACCATCGCGGAGCCACGTTTCGATCGCTGCGTTCAGCGCGGCGGGATCCCAGTTCTTGTTGATCTCGGTCGTCGAATCGCCCTCTCCGCCGGGGCAGTCCCCGAGGGCGATGCTGGAGAAGCCGACTTCCGGGTGTTCCACGCGCCATGCGACGACGAGTTTGTCGAGCGCAGCCTTGGAGACCGCGTACGCCCCGAGCATCGGCCACGGGGTGGTGTAGTTCGCGGTGAGTGAGGACAGGTAGATGGCCGTTCCACGAGCTTTGGCGAGGTGGGGCAGCATTGCCGCAGTGATCAGCGATGCGCCGATTACGTTGGTGGCGAACAGCATCGCCCATTGCTCGGCAGTCATCTCCGCAAGTGGAGCGAGGACCCCCATACCGGTGCTGTACACGAGCGTGTCCACGCCACCGAGTTCACCGACCATCTCGTCCGTGGCCTGCTGGCACGAGCTGGGATCGGTGACGTCGCACACCACGGCGACCGCGCCATCACCGGCCTCGCGGGCCGCATTGATGAGCCGTTCGCGACGGCGCGCGAGCAGTGCGACGCGATGCCCCCGCTTGCCAAGCCCAATCGCCATGCTGCGACCCAAGCCGCTCGATGCGCCGACCACAGCGATGCGTTTAAGTTCAGTTGTCACCGTCGTACCTCTCAGAAGCCGTCAGTCGTCGACTGATGGATGGAAATCCGGACGCACGGGTGGCCTTCCTGACACCGCGTGGTCGAGTGGGCTCTCAGGGGGCGAAAGTGGCGCGGCCCCATGTGGGCATGTCCAGACTGCTGTACAGACCCGGTGCCGCGTCACAAACGTGGGGGATGGCATTCACGACGCGGCCCGCGGTGGCGTCCACTCCGGGTTGGTCGCCCCCCGAGAGGTTCAGCAGCACATCCACTTTCGGAGTGCCGTCGATGACTACCTGGCTGGTGCGCACGTTCACGTCGGGTGTGCCCGTGATGACGGGCGCCCACTGGTCGACCACCTTGTCGATCATCGAATACACGATGCTCATGGTGACGCGTGGTTGGCCACCGACGAACGCTTCGTGAACGAAGCGGACGGTCGCTACCGTGCCCTTTGGGATCGGGCCCGCCGGACATTGGTAGTCGGCGTCGGCGATCGCGACCTCGCGTCGTGTACGAACGTCGTCGAATTTCACGCCGAGTGTCTTTCCCACGGCCAAGAACGCTCCCTTGAACCCGCCGGTGCCCACGCTTTCGACCATCGCGGGTTTGTCGGGTAGGCTGCCAAATCCCAAGTAGTCGAACACCATTGGATCCTGGTACGTCGCCATGAAGACGCGTTCGGACAGCGTGATGGACGTGATCGCATGTGAGACGCTGCCACAGGCAATGATGAACGCGTCGGTGGTGAATCCGGGCGCTATCCCGCTACAGAAGAATGAGGAATTGCCTGCGTTGCAGCCCTCTTCGAGGCGATCGGTGATCTCGTTCGGCATTTGCGGAGGGTAGGACAGTGCAGGCATGGTCGAGGTGACGATGTTCTTGCCAGAGGCAAGTATGGTGGCCATCTCGTCGATGACGTCGCTCTCTTCACGTCCGAAGTCGGTCGCGAAGTAGGCAACGCAGTCTGCGTCGGAGGCGAGGAATTCGTCGAAGTCGGTGGTGGCAGCGAGCCCGACTGGGCAGACGCCTGCGAGTTCTCCCGAGTCGCGACCGGCTTTCTCTGGCGTGTGCACCAAGTGCGCGACCAGCTCGAGGTCGTCGCGGGCAATCACCTCCCGCAGGGCCTGCGCCCCGGTGTCGCCCGTGCCGTAGTGCGCGACGCGGTAGGTCTTCGGGCTCACCGCGATGCCGCGCGCCGTGTCGCGTAGAACGGCAGATCGACCGGCGACAGGTGTCCCGACCGGGCTGCGACGACCGCCGGGATTGCATTTGTCGCGGCAAGCGCGGTCATGGGCAAGCCGGAGGTGATGCCGTCGTCCATCGGATCGGGCATCAACAGGGCTCGATACGTGGGCCGTCCCTCCACCGTGTAGGCGATCGCGCCGTCGATGCCCGCGGGGAGCCTCGGCCAGTGATCGGGAACCTTGGCGTCGCGGGTGATTTGCGCGATGTACTCGATCGACACCACTGGCATGTCGGCCACGACGCCGGCGAGCCGCCAGTAGTACCCGCAGACGGTGCCGGCAGGGTAGGTTCCGACCATCGTGGTGACGATGTCGACGGGACTAGCCGCCGTCTCCCACTCCAGTTTGATGCCGTCGAGCTTGATGCCCAACAGATCGGCGATGAAGTGGATCTCTGGTGTCCACCGGATCTCGACCGTGCCGTCGACCACCCGTGGTGGTGCGGTGCCGTCGGGTTTGCCGAAACCCATCGAGTCGCGCAGCACCGCCTCGAGCGGATAGTCGTTGGCAAGGTCGGGAGTGAACTGCTGCTCCTTGTATCCGGTCACCTCGCCCGACATCGACAGCAGTGCCGCCGGGACGTTCATGCTCATCGCTCCTGGCTCGCTTCCGGTGGCGTACAGCGACGCGCCGCCGGCCTCGCAGGCCGACTCGATGACCTCTCGAAACTCAGCTGGGGTCGCACCTGGGTAGCTGATTTCGACGGCGACAAACGTCACGACGTTGGTGCCTGCGCGTAGAAACTTGGCCATCTCCTTGACGGCGTCGAGCTCGCGACCCACGGCGTTGCCGGCGTAACAGAGGCAGTCGGCCTTGAGTTCGACCAGGGCGTCGAGATCGCCACTGGCGAGGACCCCGGTGGCCGGAAGCCCGCACAGTTCCCCAGCGTCTTTGCCAACCTTTTCCGGGGTGCTGACGTACTGGCCGACGAGTTCGAGTGCCGGATCCTCGATGATGGCGCGAAGCGCCTCACGACCCGTGACACCCGTGCCACAGTGAACGACGCGTAGCGTCAACGTGTTTCTCCATTTTCATGCATTGCGGCGTATACCTCGGCGGCACTTCCGCCGACGCCATCGGGATAGAACTGCTTGGCCCACTTACGAAGTGCGGTGAATCCTTCGTATTCGGCGGTCGCCAATGCCGGTGGATCCGAATAGCGTTGATGCTGCCAGATCAGGAGGTCTTGTTCGAACTGCCGTATCACTTCTTGGCTGAAGACCTGAGCATCGGCGTCGCCGTAGACGTCCTCGGCACGGCCGATGTACGCGGTGAACCGGACGTCACTGGTGCAGTCGTCGACTGGGGTGATCCCTTGGACCGTGCGGCCTTCGAGCAAGCCCCAGCTCCTCGTCACGGTGATACCGACGCCTCCGTTGATCGCCTCCACGAAGCTCTCTGTGACGTCGACTCGTGTCTCGTCACCGTCCGCTGGGTCGCCGAAGGCGAACGCCAGCTTGAAGTCAACGAACGAGACCGGCCCGGTGAAGTCATGACGAGTGAAGGTGACGTCCGGAGTGTCGTGCACATACTTGAAGTGCGCGAAGTCAACACCGTTCTCCTGGATGTATTGAGGGTGCAGTTCAAGTCGCTGTTGGTACATCCGCAGCGGCTTGTGGTAGTCGTTGACGCTGCGGCCGTCGTCGAAGTCGGCGAAGACGTTGGGCGGATCGTAATACGGTTCGCGACCCTGGATGTCGTGCCAGATGTACACCGCTTCGTTGCGCTCCACTACGGCATAGGTGCCGATCCGCCTGGCTCGGTTGGGCCGGTCCTGGTACGGGATACAGACGTTGCGGCCCTCCTGGCTCCATTGCCAGCCGTGGAACCCGCACTGCAAGACTTCGCCTACGACCTTGCCGCCGAACCCGAGGTGGGCCCCAAGGTGTTCACAGAAGGCGTTCATCACCGTCAGTTGCCCAGACTCGGCGCGCCACGCGATTAACTCCTGACCGAAATACGTCATTCGATGCACGCCGCCGACACCGATGTCGTCGGACCAGGCGACTTGGAACCAGCCGGTGGGCTTCATCGACAACGGCGGTTTGGCCATGTAGAAAATGCTAGCGACCGTGGAGCCATTTTTTCTTGCAGTCCTAGAAATTATCCTTCACCACGGCAACGTCGTCGACGTGAACCGCCGTCGGTGACGTCAACGTGCTGAGCATTACCTCAGCGCAGCGGTGGCGCGTCGACGGTGAAGCGCACATCAGGCCGAGTCTGCGATTGAGCTTGGTTCCTGGCCGATATTGGGCTCACTGCCGAGATCTGCAATACCCTTTTCCCTCAACGTGACTCGCATCACCGACGAAGTCGGTTCGTTCGGCGACTCGTTACCGCTTCGAGATGCTTGGGGTACGTTCGCCGCCCGCTCATCACGGCGCCCGCAAGTAAAATTGGCTGGAGCGCGGGTTGCGACCCGCATGAATATCGCGCCTTCACCGACGATGTCTTGCGCGGCGGTAAGCACGAACAAAGGACGACGAGCATGACTGCACTGCAGGACCGGCTCAGTTTTCGCCAAGTCGATCAGAACGCCCTAAGGCAACTGGTCTGCCGCTCATTCCGCGCAGTTCGCGCCGCCTTCGACGTGAACGAGGAAGGCGAAGAGCTGAAGCTGCTGACACCGGGCGTCGAACGCTGCTGACGTATTCAGGTATGCACCTGACCATCCCACCCGTACCGAGCAGGTCGAGGAGCTGGTAGCGCCCCAGCGAACCGGCGTCCAACGGCCTTCCCCTCGAGCCGCTACTGAGTGAGTTCTGGTTCGTCCAAGCTCGCGTCGGCGGTTACCTGCGCTGCAGGTTCCTCGGCGTGTTCGTGCCGACCGGCGATCAAAACCCCCAGCAATGCGCCGACCACGCACACCACCGCGGTGATGGTGAAGATCGCACCGAACTGGTGGAAGTAAGCGGCCACTGTGCGGTCCGCGATTGCACCGAAGTCGCCAGCCTTGACGGGATGCGTTCGGATGTACGACGCGACGAAGTACAACCCAAACGCACTGAGGGCCGAAACACCGATCAGCATGCCGATCATTCGTGCGACCACGACGGCCGCCGACGCAATGCCGTGTTGGGCCGCGGGCACCACACGCAGCGTCGCCGCAGTCAACGGGGCGATGACCAGACCCAGACCGATGCCTGCCAGCACGAGATCGGTCGCGAAGGTAGGTAGCGTCACGAAGCCGAGGTCGTGGTGCGCCGACAGCACGTTCGGAGTCCAACGCGACACGAGCCAGTAGGCGGCGGCCGCGATCAGCAGACCCACCAGGGTCACGATGCGATCGCCGATCTTGCTGGCGAGGAATCCGCCGACGAGTGCACCGACCGGCAGGGCGCCGAGGAACCACGACAGCGAAAACGCAGCCTCATACGAGTCCAGGCCCAGCACGCCCCGCCCGAGCAGCTCGATGTTGACCAGCGTGACCATGAGTGCAGCACCGGTGCACAGCGAGGCGCCGAGCGCAGCGAGGAATGGCCGGAACCGCACTCCGGCGGGTTCGATCAACCGGGTGCGCGCGCGCTTCTCCCACAGGAAGAAGACGACGGTGACTACCAATGCGGCACCCAGCATTGGCAAACCCCAACTCGGAAATACTTGCTTGCCGTCGGGTTGCGGGTTGTACATCCCGATGACGGCGAGCCCGAGCGCGACGGCGAGAAGCAGTCCGCCGACGACGTCGACCTTCTCCGGAGTGTCCGTCTTCTCCCGCGCGGGCAGGCTGAACTGCACCATCACGATGGCCAGCACGGCTAGCGGCAAGTTGATCCAAAACACCGACTGCCAATGGTGGAACAGCCACACACCCGCGATGCCGTAGAGCGGACCGAGCACGCTACCTAGTTCCTGGGCGGCACCGATGCCACCCAGAACCGACGCTCGATTGCGCTGTGCCCACAGGTCGGCGGCCAGCGCCAACGTCACGGGCAACAGCGCCCCAGCAGCGGCGCCCTGAATGGACCGACCGATGACCAAGACGACGAGGTCGGTGGACAGCGCAGTGATGAGGGAACCGATCGCGAAGCCAGCCAGGCTGACCTGGATCAGGAGTTTGCGGCCGAAGCGATCGGAAGCCCTTCCCAGCAGCGGCATCGCTGCGATGTAGAAGAGCAGATAACCGGTGACGATCGGGGTGACCTTTTGGAGCTTGTTCACCGGGATGCCGACGTCCTTCATGATGTCGGTCATGATCGTGACGACGACGTACGTGTCGAGTGCGCCGAGCAGCACGGCCAGGCCGCCGGCGGAGATCGCGACCCACCGGTTGGTGCCTGACGTCGGCGCTGTGGCGTGGGCCATCAAACCCCTTCGGGCTTGGTGACGGTGACGGGCTTGTCCCAATCGCTCAACGTCATCTTGACCACGTTGCCTGGGGTGGGCTCCAACTGTGCCTGGAGGAGCTGACCGCCGTCCTCCTTGATCCACACGACGGCGGGCACGGGTCCTGCGGCCTCGATCTGTGGGGCAATGGCGTTGACCGCGGTGTCGGTGACCTTGCCAGTTATCTTGACGGCCTCGACACCGTTGATGGACTCGCGGCCTTCGGCCTTCGCGTCGGAGAAGTTGGCCAGGATGTTGGCCAGGCCCTTGTCCGGGCTGAGGATCGCCGAAACGTCGTAGATGTCACTGGCGGGGCCGTAGTCGCTGAACGTGCCGGGCGAGAAGGCGTCGGCGTAGAGGTTGCCATCGGTCACGACGAACGACACGTCGTCGAGCTTCTGGCCGGCGGCCGTGAGGCTGACCTTGCCCGAGGCGCCAACAGCGGGGACGTTGGTCAGGTCGCCGGTCAAGTTCGTGATCGGCAGCCTCTTGATCTCACCCGTCACCGTCAAGACCAGGTGCACGCTCTTTGCGGCCTTCGTGGTTTCCGCTGATTGCTTGAGCAACGTCGCGGCGTCTGGGAGAGGGCCATCGTTCTTGGTCTCCGAGGAGGAGCACCCCGAGGTCAAGACGAGCGCAGTCATCAAGGCGGTGAACAAGGACAGGAGCACGGCAAGCCGAGGGCGCGTCTGCATGACTGCATCGTAATGGGTGACGATGGCTGGGCCGATTCCCCGGGCACCGGGTAGGAATGGATTCATGGCTACTGATCTGGACTTTCGTCCGGTGCCCGTCGACGAGGGCGACGGTGCGGCGCTGGTCGAGGCGATGATCGAGGAAATGCGTGAGCTCTACTGGGACGTCGGGGATGGTCTGGATCTCAACTCGCCCGACATGCCAAAGGCGGGGCCTGGGGAGCTGGGCCCGCCGGACGGGGTGTTCTTGGTCGGTTACCGCAACGGCGCCGCAGTGTGCGGAGGCGGAGTCAAGCGACTGCCCGACGGCGGCTGCGAGATCAAGCGGATGTACGTCGTGCCGCCGGCACGTCGGCAGGGTCTTGCGCGTGTTCTCCTGCACGAGTTGGAGGACGCCGCCCGTCGCCTCGGCTATCAGGTGGCACGTTTGGATACCGGACCGCGCCAAGCGCATGCCCAGGGGCTGTACGAGGCCGAGGGCTACGTCGCCATCGCCAACTTCAACGGCAACCCGGTGGCGACGTTCTTCGGCGAGAAGCGGCTCTAAGCTTCAACCATGTTCACCGGCATCGTCGAGGAGTTGGGTGAGGTCGTCGGCAAGGAAGACCTCGCCGACGCCGCCCGCTTCGTCATCCGCGGCCCGCTCGTCACCGCCGACGCGGGACACGGGGATTCGATCGCGGTCAATGGGGTGTGTCTCACCGTGGTCGACGTGCTTCCGGAGGGCGCCTTCACCGCCGACGTGATGGCGGAGACGCTCAACCGGTCCAGCCTGCGCGGCGTCGACGTCGGCAGCCACGTCAACCTCGAGCGGGCGGCCGCACTCAACAGCCGCCTCGGCGGGCACATCGTCCAGGGCCACGTGGATGGCACCGGCCACGTGCTCGCGCGAACCCCGTCTGAGCACTGGGAGGTAGTCCGCATCGCGTTGCCCGCAGCGATCGCGCGGTACGTGGTCGAAAAGGGCTCGATCACCGTCGACGGAGTCTCGCTCACCGTGTCGGGTTTGGGCGACGACTGGTTCGAGGTCTCTCTGATACCCACGACGCTTGGGTTGACCACGCTCGGCCGCGCGGCCGTGGGGACGACCGTCAATTTGGAAGTCGACGTCATCGCGAAATACGTTGAGCGACTACTTACTCCGAAAGATGGCTCTGCGAACTGAGGCACGTCGAAGGCCGTCACCGTCACTCCTTCTGGCTTCCAAACGCTCGAGTGCTTTGTCCTTTGCATCCCCTCCGCACGGCTACGGCGAGGTCATTCCGAATGCGGTGCGCAGCGCCAGCAAGTGCGGCTTGGCCGCGCTCGCCGTGAGGAAACGGCAGGAGGCGCGAGCCGGACTTTTTGAATATACATCATAAACCCCTAGAGTGTGGCCATGCGACTCCTCCTGATCCGTCATGCGAAACCGAAGCCGATCGTGCCCGGCGAGGGTGCAGATCCGAACCTCTCATACGACGGCAACGAGCAGACCCGACGTCTGCCGGACACACTGAGCAAGTTCACGCTCGCCCGTGTCGTGAGCAGCCCACAGCGGTGTGCAAAACAGACGGCGGCGCCGGTCGCTGATCAATTGGGGATGACGGTCGAGGTCGACGACAGGTTGGCGGAATTCGACTACGGACTGGAGCGGAACCTGCCGGCGGCAGACGCGCCGACCGGTGATCTACCCCAGGAGGTCGACGCTGAAGCCTTCATGGCGCGAGTCAAGGCGGCCATTGACGACGTGGTACAAAGCGGCGAAGCCAGTGACACCGTAGCGATAATCACCCACCGGGGTGTCATCAGCGCACTCCTTCACTCCGTCATGAAGACCGAACAGTTTTTCTCCGTCGAACTCGACTACGCAGGCATTACGCGACTAGAGACGTCTGCCAACGGGAAGCTGACGGTCGCTTCGGTAAACGGCACCGATCACGTGTGGGACATCTTGTACCGCACCCAGTGGTGGAGTGAGGAACACTAACCGCCGCGGACACTCGGCGGCCGCGGTGGCATCATTGCCGAGCGTCGGAAGAGCAGTACTCTGCCTCTACGCCTCTACGCCTCTACGCCTCTACGCCTCTACGCCTCTACGCCTCTACGCCTCTACGCCTCTACGCCTCTACGCCTCTACGCCTCTACGCCTCTACGCC
>Ga0207710_10000095_pt1 | contig 116153 bp, 101 predicted proteins | sample KBSS24metaG_FD_184400 | JGI IMG/M metagenome (GOLD analysis project Ga0207710, IMG submission 184400) | Switchgrass rhizosphere microbial communities from Kellogg Biological Station, Michigan, USA - KBS S2-4 metaG (SPAdes) (version 2) | ecosystem: Host-associated > Plants > Roots >...
CACCAAGTGGGGCCTCGACACCCTCGGCGCGCTCATCGAACTGTTCACGACCGGCGCCTGGCTCCCGCCCGCCACCCAGCCCAACTGATCGCGATCAGCCACCAGCCACCCAAGCTGAATAGCTACGATCGCGCAGCGTTCTGCTGATGTGCCGGTCGCGTGTCCGCGTCTTCGGTAACCGGCACAGCCCCCGCAGCCGCCAGGCCTGGTCAATGGGTGTGTCAAACAGCCATTGCCGGCCATCCGGCCAGACGACCTCCCATTTCGCCAGCGCGTCCAGCAGATGCTCGAGGTCGGTGGCTGATCTTCCCGCGTGGGAGAGCGCCACCACGACCTCGGCCGTGTTCTGCGGGTTGGGTATGACGTCGGCTACCCAGCCCCAGCCGCCGGCCGGGGACTCGGCCTCCTCAAGCCATCGGCAGGCGAGGTCGATCCGTCTATCTATCGTCAGTTGCATTGGCTCTCCGGATGAAACTCTCGACGAGGCTGCACACCTTGGCGCCGTTTCGCTCAACCCCGCTGTTGACGTTCACGCCCCACGGCCGCACCATTCGGACGGCCTCCTCGACGTTCTCCGGGCGCAGCCCGCCGGCGAGGATGACCGGGATGGGAGAGTCCTTCACGATGGCTGCCGAGATCGACCAGTCGTGGGTGCGCCCGGTACCACCGATCCTGTTTTCTGAGTGGTTGACCGAGTCCACCACCAGTCCGTCTACCAGGGGGTACCACGGTTCGCTGGCCGGTGCGCCGCAGTCGTCGACGACATGCACGGCCTTGAGTAGACGAATATGCGGCGCGCGGTCGCGGACGGCTGGAATCGCGGCGGGCTCCACATCTCCGTGCAACTGAATGGTGTCGAGGGGGAGCTTGGCGAGGGCGAGAATCTCGGCGACACCGGTGGCATGTGTGACCGCGTAGCGGCCGACATAGGGCGGTACCCGGGCCAGGAGCTCTCCGGCCTTATCCAGATCCACCGCGTCCTCGGCGCGATGGCTGACCTGGACGAGTACGCCTATCGCGTCCGCTCCTCCTTCCACACAGGCATTGACATCCCGATCTGTCTGGTTCGCACAAATAGACGTACGTATGCGGAGTGTGGGCAGAGTCATAGTGCCTCCAGAGGTGGTTCCTCGGTTGTGAAACGGTCGATTCCCGATGATCTGGAATCCCGGTCGTGCATTCTCCCACCAGCGCATCCGAGCAGTTCGGTGGCCATCGGACCACCCTGCGGCCGAAGAAGTGGACATAGGACATTCCGATGCATGGGACGCGCCGTGCGGACTCGTCATGGCCGCGCCGGTCCCAACCAGGACACGGGTTCCGACGGCGTGGCGGCACGCCACCTGAGCCGGCGGGGACCGCGGGTCGACGCGCGCGGTCCCCGCCGCGAGGAAGACTCCCCCGCCTGTCGTACGATGTTCGCGAGCTGCACGGGAAGGCCGCAATTTCCGGCCCCGCTCCGCGAACCGCTGTCACGGACGCGCACCCCCCCGTATGGAACGTCGTCATGAACAATCAACGGTCTCAGGAAAGTCGCCCCGCTTCGCAGCCAAACGTACAGCCGGGCGAGATCGTCCCCGCGGGTGTTGATGAGAGGGAGCGCCGGCTGTTACCCACAGCAGGCGAGAGCTCCGTCGGGTGGTCGCCGCCGGCGGATGAACACCGCGCTCGGGCAGCGTCTTTCGCGGCTGACGGCCGGGCGTGGACCGCTGAACTGGAGAAAGGCGGCTACGAGTGGCTCCCGGGTGCGCTACCGCAAAAGGCCCCGAGAGGTGAGCCTCCGCGCCGTCCTGCTACTTTGTGTGAGAGCGGTTGGCTTTCGCGCTGCCGGTGGCAGTCGTCACACTGACGCCACCTTGGTGTCATTTCGTGCGCACTTATGGCGCGGGATGGGCCACCTGGTGTATCGCGGATACCGGGCGCCCGGATGGTTGTAGGCCGCGTGTCTGGGGGTCGCGGCGTCATGTGGCGAACACTCCGTTTGCTGTCCGCTTTGGCCCACTGTTCGAGACATTCACTGACGCGATGGTGTCAGGATCCCGCTCGGCGGATCGCGACCCGACGTCCGTATCCTCAGGCGCGGCCCGAGGAGCCGGCCTCAGCGGGCCTCCGCGAGCCTCAGCCGGTGGCAGGCGGGCGCAGGTGGTGTTGGCAGGCGGCGGTGAAGGAGTGGACGGCGGGGCGGTCGTCGCCGGAGCGCCACAGGACGGCCAGGTCGGCGGGGGGCAGGTCGCGCACGGGGCGCAGAACGACGTCGTCGCGGGGGGCGATGTCGGCGTGGCCCGCGGGCAGGAGGGTGATGCCGGTGCCGGCGGCGACGGCGTCGAGGGACTGCTCGGTGGTCGCGGCCTCCGCGGCGATGACCGGCGGGGTCGTGCGCTGGGCGGTGGCCAGCCAGAAGTCACGAGGTGGGCCGGCCTGAGTGGGCAGGGCGATGAACGGATCGGCCGCCAGATCCGCGAAGTCGAGCTCGGCGCGGTCGGCGAGGGGATGCGTCGCCGGCAGGGCGGCCCACCGTCGCTCGGAAGCGACGACCCGCCAGGAGAAGCCCGCGCCCGCGGGAACCGGCAACCAGGCGAGCGCGACGTCGACCTTGCCGCCGGCGAGCCCTACCGACGGATCGCTCCAGCCGATCTGGCGGAACAACAGCCGCCACTCGGGGAGCTCCGCGTCCACGGCCGCGGTGACCCGGGGAATCAGGCCGCGGCCGATCCGGGTCTGGAAGCCGACGATCAGTGTGCGGTACTGGGCATCGACGGCGTTGGCGACCGCACGCTGAGCATCCTCCCACTGCGCGATGACGCGGCGGGCGTTCGGGAGGAGCGCCTGGCCCGCCTCGGTGAGGCTGACCGTGCGGGCACTGCGCTCGAAGAGGGTCGCGCGGAAGGACGACTCGAACTGGCGGATCTGCTTGCTCAGGGCCGGCTGGGAGACGAAGAGCCGCCGCGCGGCCACGGTGAAACTCAGTTCCTCCGCGACGGCGACGAAATAGCGCAGGTGCCGGATGTGCACATCCACGGCCGCAGGGTATGGCAATGCGCCCGTTTCGGAAACGGGGGTGAACTGGAGGTTGGGAACACGGTGCGGCATCGATGTGATATCGGTGCCGCACCGTTGCGCCGCAAAGTCGTCCCGAAGTGAATGTGATGCGGACTACGTGTCTCAGGCCACTCGGAAGTTCGGAGTTCGGTGGGAAAAGGGGGTGGGTGGAGGCTGTCGGTGGCGGGATCGGCCCGCCTCAGACGGCGGCGGCCGCCACGCCCTCCTCGACGGTGCGGACGACGTCGTTGATGGAGCGGAGGGCGAAGACGTCCTCGTCCTCGATCTCGATCCCGTAGGTGCGCTCCACCCGGGAGATCATGACCAGGACCTTCACCGAGTCGGCACCCTCGACGCCGCGCAGGTCCAGGTCGGGAGCGAGTCGCTCGACGGGAATGCCGATCTCGCGATGGACGATCTCGGTGACGGTACGGACGATGTCGTCACGGCTGGCAGTCATGGGTGGAGGTGCTCCTGACTCTGGGTGCTGTTGGGGGAGGTGACGGCGGCTGTGAGGGAGGCTTCGGCGCGGTCGAAGGCGTCGGCCGTCAGCGTGAGGTGCGCGCGGGCGCCGTCCATCGAGATGGGGCGGTAGGTCGCGGTCGCCGTGGCGACGATGGTGCCGTCGGCGTCGACGACCTCGGACTCGGTGCGCAGCAGGCCGCCGGCGCCGGCGCCGGCGTCGACGGCGACGCGGGAGCGGTCGGTGAGCCGGGCGGTGCAGCGGTACTCGGCGTTCACCCGCACCGCGTTGACGTAGCGCAGCCGCATGCCGATGGTCAGGGACGTCAGGCCGGTACGCAGGACGATCAGGTTCCCCATCGTCTCGTCGCAGATGACGCCGATGAGGCCGCCGTGCACGATCCCGGGGTACGATTCGAACGTACGATCGAGTCGGAAGAGGGTTTCGATGGCACCGTCGTCGCGGGTGGCGAAGCGCAGGCGCAGGCCACTGGCATTGGTCTGGGAGCAGCCGAAGCAGCGATGGTCCGGCAGTGTGGACCAGGGCACCGGCTGGTACTCGTCGGCACCGAGGGGACCGGCTTTCGGCTCGGGCTGGTTCGCGGCCGTGCTGCTGGCGGCGGCAGGTGTGCTGGGCTCGATGGAGGCGGTGGCCCGCTCGGCGGGCTCGGTGGGCAGCAGTCGCATGAGCGCGGGCGCTCAGCCGGCCGCAGCGGCCGCAGCGGCCGGGGCGTCGGAGAGGTCGGCCATCGCGCCGCGAATCGCGGAGTTACGGCTCAGGTCCAGGCCTACGGCCGTGCCGAGCATGCGCCGCAGCTTGGCCTGCAGCTTGTCCAGCGCGTCCGGCGGGGAGATCTGGATGTAGACGTCGATGACGTCGTCGACCGTCTCGTAGCCCCGCATCTCCTCGACCCGCTGGTGCTTGTAGACGCCGACGGGGTGGTTCAGCCGGGCGCTGGTGACGTAGAAGTGAATGCGCTCCAGCACCGACTTCAGCTCGTGCGGGTGCGTCACGAGCCGGCGCTTCAGGTAATAGAGGAACTCGCGGGCGTGGCCGGCCTCGTCGCGGCTCGCGCGCAGGAAGAGGTCGGACAGAACCGGCTCCTCCACCCATTCGGACAGGGCACGGTAGACCGTGTTCACGATGATCTCGGAGATCACGTTTGTCGTGAGCGTGGCGCTCGGCGTCACGCCCGCCTCGTACGGCTCGCGCAGTGACTCGATCCTGCTCTGGTCGATGTTCACGCCGACAGCGCGCAGCCAGGCACGGAAGGCGTAGTGATGCTGCAGCTCCTGGTACGCCCAGACCGCGACGAAAGCCGAGCAGTCGTAGTCGTCGTCGAATTCGCTGAGGAATCCGTGCAGCCCGGGGAGCGACGTTGCCTCGCCCATGACGACCCCCTTGACTAGGGGGACGTAGGCGGGGTGAACCAGATCCTGGCGGATGTTGTTCAGGTCGAGGTCGGAAACCTTCCACTGCAGGCGCTCGTAGTGCTGGAAGACCTCGAAGCTGTGGGCGGTGTCGGCCGTGGCGGTCGGCATGGTTGAACCCCTCCGGCGTTTTTCTGCGGCAACTTCCGTCACCGTAGGCGGGTCCGCCGACCGCGAAAACCTTCGTTGTGACATCCTTATCGGCCCATACCGATCGGCTATCCAGTGGTGGCGACCAGGCGGTTCGCCGTGTTAACGGCAGGCGACCGGGATGAGGCGACTGTGGAGGATCGGGAGAATTCGGGGCGCCGCCCCGATCGGATCCGGCTGGCGGAGACGCCGGCGTGGTAGGTGAATGGCGGAACGCGTCAGGGCTGGACGAGGCGCAGCGAGGGCGGCGCGGCCAGCGTCGACCTCGAGTCGGGACGGCGCGTCGACGCGGACTACCTGGTCCTCGCGACCGGCTCCCGGTACGCCTATCCGGCCCGGCCGACGGTCGACGCCGTCGACGACGCCCTCGACGACGCCCTCGAGGAGCTGCGCCGGACGCACAAGGAGCTCGCGGGCGCCCGGCGCGAAGCCGGCAGGGCGGCGACCTTCACGGTCACGACGAACCGCGGCGACGAGATCACCGCCGACATCTGGTTCCAGGCCCACACGGGGTCAGCACCGCCAGCGACTACCTCACCGACGGCCGGCTGACCACGCTCTCCGCCCGCGGCCAGGTCCCTGTCACCGAGACCCTGAACGTCAGCGGCCACAGCACCGTCTACGCCGTCGGCGACCTGACCGATGTCGCCGAGACGAAGCTGGCTGCGAGCGCCCTGGCGCACGCGGAGATCGTCGCCAGCAACATCGGCGCCCAGCTGGAGGCGAGGCGGCCGACGGCCACCTACCAGCCGCACCCCCACCCGTTCATCCTCCTGCCGCTCGGTCCGCGCGGCGACGCCGGGCAGCTGCCCGGCGAGAACGGGCCGACCGTCGTCCCGGCCGCCGTCGTCAGCGAGTACAAGGGGCTCGATCTGTTCACCGACCGGTTCCGCCAGCAGTTCGCGGTTGCGTCGGCGATCTGTACACCGCGCAGGTAGTTCTCCTCGGTCACCCCGCTGGAATACAGCGAACAGCGACCCTCGCGATCGCAGTGCCAGACGTAGACCGCGACCCCGGTGAACGGTGCGCTGGTCGCGAGATGGTGATGGCCAGCGTCATCGGCACGCCGGCGGCCGTGCCGCTCGCCGACCCGAAGCTGGACCGGATGTCGCTGCGCACGATTCCGCTCTGCGAGAGCACGTCCGGCCCGTTGGAACCGTCACCGGGGTACGGTCCGGCCGTCTCCTCGGGGATCTCCTCGGTGGCGGTGCCAGCCGATTCCGTCGCGGCCGCCGACGCGGTGCTCGAGGTACCGGTCGACGGCGCGCTCGCCGTCGTGCCGCTTGACGATGTCGAGGAAGCCGTGCCGCACGCGACGAGTCCCGCCGCCCCCATCCCGAACGCGCCCAGCATCCGCCGGCGGCTCCTCAGCGTGCCCAGGTCGAAGCCGAGCCCCTGGTCGACGATCTCCTCGTCCGGCCGGGGCAGCGGACGCCCCTCGTGAACCCGTCCTCTGCCCCGCCCGCGTGCCCGTCCTCTCCGGGACTCGCTCTTCCGCTACTCGAACCTGGCCACGGCGTTCCAGACCATGGCGTTCCTCGGTGGCATGCTCTACATCACCCCGCTCATGCTGCAGCAGGCCGCGGGACGGTCCCCGCTCGTCGCCGGCCTGGTCCTCGCGGTGGTCCCGGTGGGCGTGGTGATCTCCTCGCAGACCGTGGGGCGGGCCTTCGACGTGCTGGGGCCGCGGCTCCTCGTCGTCGCGGGCCAGTCGCTGCTGGCCGTCGACCTCGTGGTGCTCGCCCGGTTCGACGCGGACACCCCGCTCTGGGCGTTCTGCGCGGCGATGCTGGTCGCCGGGCTGGTGAACGGCATGGGAATGGTGGGCCTGCAGGCGTCGATGTTCGGCACCATCGATGCCGACGAGATCTCCAGGGCGACCGCCGCGCTGACGATGAACAGGCACGTGTCGACCGCGCTCGGGGTGGGCCTGGTGACCGGCCCCGCAGGCCTGACCGGCAGCCGGACCGAGCCGGGGCACCGCCTGACCGGCGCGTTTCGCGTGGCCACGCGGATCCGCGGAGCAGGGCGGACCCGCGTGACCACGGCGCGCCCGGGTCAGGGGTGAGAGAGCCGGCCTCCCGTCCACGACCGGACGGGCGGCCAGCGCGCGTTCATGGGGGCGGTGAGGGCCGCCGGGGCAGCAGGTGGACAGGTCCCGAGCCGGCGACCGGCGAGTGCCGCCGGGTCGGGGCCCGTCCACAGACGGTTATGGCAGTTCGCGCGCGCAGTTCCGGCAGCGGTCGCTGAGGATCGAGAGCAGTTCGACCGCCTTCAGCGAGGCGTCACGGACCTTGGCGATGTCCTGTGAGGAGTTCAGCCGGATCAGCGCCGTCTCGGCGCCGTCCGAGGCCCCCTCGCGCACGGCCTCGACGATCTCGGCCGCCGGGGTGCCGTACTGGAAGAGCAGGATCTCCTTGTCCTGGTAGGCGGGTAGCTCCATGGGCAGGTGCCCCAGGCCGATACCGGCGAGGTTGCGGCTGAGGATCTGCCGGACGTTCGTACCGAGCCGGCCGTAGCCACCGATCTCCCGCAGCGCGCCCATGGTGGTCCTGAAGACTCCGTTGTTCCCCACCACGGCGGCCCGCAGGTCCTCCCAGGTCCCCGGGGTGTCGGTTGGCACGCCGATCATCTGCGCCTCCGACATCTCTACCGTCCCAGCTGACAACCGACGTACCCCGGGTACATGTGCACCGACACGGTCAGCTCCTTCCGCTCGCCCGCACGGGGAAAGCACTGCGTGGTGCGGCCGGGCCCACCCTGAGCCCATCCAGACAGGTCTCATCCAGACAGGGCTGGCGTGAGCCCGGCATTATTTTCTTATCGATAAGAATATCCGACGGGTCTGCCCGAGGTCCAATCCGGGAACCCGTCCAAGGGTTTCGAAACCGTTAACCCTCGCTGCACAGGACGATGGTGACGCCATCTGGCCGTGCCGATTAGTGCGTACTCCGCACCGCCGGTTTCCCGCAGCGTGGAGGCCGCGAAAGCAGCGGTCCGTAATCAAGTCATCACGCATTGCCGGCCGTCGGTGGCTCGATCGGACTAACGGGCATCCGCACGGTCGAACGCCGCCCGGCGAATGGCGTTATTCGCGCCCGGGCCCCCGGCGCCCTCGGTGAGCTCTGCGACCCAGCGGGCCCCCGACCTGCCAAGGTGCCCACCCCACCGGTGTGATCGGGGTCATGCCCGGCCCTGGCCACGCTGCTCGCGGGGGGCTCTCAAGGAAAAGTTAATCCTTGGATTTATCCTGCGAGCTTTCCTCGGGAACAACCCGCGGAGAAAGCTTCCGCCCATCTCCGCAGAATACCTGTTAACCGCGAAGTTACCGGCGCTTGCCGGCTCGAAATAAACGGCTCCTAGTCTGATTCATGTCGCCGCCGAACAAACGGTGAACCACAGTTCGCGGCGCGGCCCATGGTCTTGCAGTTCCGGAGCGACGGCTGGTGATGACAGTGCGCGAAACCCGTTTTCCCAGCTCATCTGCCACGGCGACACAGGCGGACGCGGCGATCAGATTCTGCGACACCACGCTCCGCGACGGCGAGCAGGCGCCTGGTGTCGCGTTCACCGCGGCCGAGAAACTCGCCATCGCCGGCGCCCTGGACGCCATCGGAGTACACCAGATCGAGGCCGGTATCCCGGCGATGGGTGTCACCGAACGGGACGTGTTGCGGGAGATCCTCGCGACCGACCCGCGGGCGGAGATCGTGGGCTGGTGCCGGGCCGACCACCGTGACGTCGAGGCCGCGGCCAGTTGCGGCCTTGTCACCGCGCACCTGACCATCCCGGTCTCCGACTTGCACCTGAAGAGCAAGTTGGAGCGGGACCGGGCCTGGGCGCGGCGGCGGGTCCGCGACTGTGTCGTGGACGCGACCGACCGGGGGATGCGGGTGAGCGTCGGCTTCGAGGACGCCTCCCGCGCCGACGACGCGTTCGTCACGGACCTGGCCGGCGAACTGCGGGAACTGGGCGTCACCCGGTTGCGCTGGGCCGACACCGTCGGCCTGCTCGACCCGGTGAGCGCGTACGACCGGCTGGGGCGACTGGTCAGGGCGGTCCCGGGGCCGTGGGAGATCCACGCCCACGACGACTTCGGCCTGGCGACGGCCAACACCATCGCCGCCGTCCAGGCGGGGTTCACCTGGGTCAGCACCACCGTGCTCGGCCTCGGTGAACGCGCCGGGAACGCTCCGATCGAGGAGGTCGCGATGGCCCTTCGGCACCTGCTGAAGCTCCCCGTCGACCTGGACACCACGGCCTTCCGCACCCTCGCCCACCTGGTCTCCCGGGCGGCCCGCCGCCCGCTGCCGGCGGGCAAGGCGGTGGTCGGCGAGTCCGTGTTCGCGCACGAGTCGGGCATCCATGTGCACGGCATCCTGCGCCACCCGTCGACCTACGAGCCGTTCGACCCCGCCGAGGTGGGCGGGCGCCGGCGGCTCACGGTCGGCAAGCACAGCGGCCGGGCGTCGGTACGCCACGCCCTGGAGCAGTGCGGCATCACCGCCGAGGAGAGCGAGCTCGAACCGCTGGTGGAGCAGGTTCGGCTCGCCGCCACCCGGCACAAGCGCGGCCTGACCGGCCGCGACTTCCACGAACTTCTCGGGCGGGTCGACATGCCGACCCCCCGGGCGGGGACCCCGACGCGCGAGGAACCGGTCTGACCGACCCTCGGGCCCGCGCCGACGGGTTCAGCACGACAAGCACAGCAACGGTAGTGCCGACGTCCCGGTCAAACCGACCGGCGGCACGCCCGGCAGCCCGCGGCCCCGTGCCGTGTGACCGGCCCGACCGGCCAGGTCACGTCCGGGGATCCGCGAGCCGGGCGACCGTACCTCTAGGAGGAGCACCGCATGCGCCAGATCGCGTTCTACGGCAAGGGTGGTATTGGCAAGTCCACCACCCAGCAGAACACCATGGCGGCCATGGCCGAGGCCGGTCAGCGCGTCATGATCGTCGGCTGTGACCCGAAGGCCGACTCGACCCGCCTGATCCTGCACTCGAAGGCGCAGACCTCCGTCATCCAGCTCGCGGCCGAGAAGGGCTCCGTCGAGGACCTGGAGCTCGACGAGGTGCTGGTCGAGGGCGCGTGGGGCATCAAGTGCGTCGAGTCCGGCGGCCCGGAGCCGGGCGTGGGCTGCGCCGGCCGCGGTGTCATCACCTCCATCAGCTACCTGGAGGAGGCCGGCGCCTACGAGGACCTCGACTTCGTCACCTACGACGTCCTTGGTGACGTTGTGTGCGGTGGCTTCGCGATGCCGATCCGCCAGGGTAAGGCGCAGGAGATCTACATCGTCACCTCCGGTGAGATGATGGCGATGTACGCGGCGAACAACATCGCCCGAGGCATCCTCAAGTACGCGCACACCGGTGGCGTCCGCCTCGGTGGCCTCATCTGCAACAGCCGTAAGACCGACCGCGAGGACGAGCTGATCATAGAGCTCGCGCGCCGGCTGAACACCCAGATGATCCACTTCATCCCGCGTAACAACGTCGTGCAGCACGCCGAGCTCCGCCGGATGACGGTCATCGAGTACGACAAGGACAACGAGCAGGCCCACGAGTACCGGCAGCTCGCCAACAAGATCATCAACAACGAGATGAAGACCATCCCGACCCCGATCGAGATGGACGAGCTCGAGGAGCTCCTCATCGACTTCGGAATCATGGAGGTCGAGGACGAGTCGATCATCGGCAAGGCCGCCGCGGTCGCCTGACGCTCTTCTCCGACTGCTCCTTTTTCCGCCCACCGTCGAGGATGAGGTCCCGATCATGACGACGACGCCGGTACCGACCCGGGCCGAGACCGAGGCGATGATTGCCGACGTCCTGGCCCAGTACCCCAAGAAGGCCGCGAAGTTCCGGGCCAAGCACATCAAGGCCAACGACCCCGCGGGGTCGAAGGAGTGCGAGGTCAAGTCCAACATCAAGTCCCGCCCCGGAGTCATGACGATCCGCGGGTGCTCCTACGCCGGTTCCAAGGGCGTGGTGTGGGGCCCGGTGAAGGACCTGGTCACCATCAGCCATGGCCCGGTCGGCTGTGGCCAGTACTCCTGGGCAACCCGGCGCAACTACGCGCACGGCCACCTGGGCGTGAACAACTTCACGGCGATGCAGGTCACCACCGATTTCCAGGAGAAGGACATCGTCTTTGGCGGTGACCCCAAGCTGGAGCAGGTCTGTGACGAGATCGTCGATCTGTTCCCGCTGGCCAAGGGCATCTCGGTGCAGTCCGAGTGCCCGATCGGTCTGATCGGTGACGACATCGAGGCCACCTCGAAGAAGGCCTCGAAGAAGCACGGCATCCCGGTCATCCCGGTCCGCTGCGAGGGTTTCCGCGGCGTGAGCCAGTCGCTCGGCCACCACATCGCGAACGACGCTGTCCGCGACCACGTGCTCGGCACCGGCGCCGGCACCTTCAAGCAGACCAAGTACGACGTCGCGCTGATCGGCGACTACAACATCGGCGGTGACGCCTGGGCGTCGCGGCGGATCCTCGAGGAGATGGGCCTGCGGGTCATCGCCCAGTGGTCCGGCGACGGCACGCTCAACGAGATGGCCTCGACGCACCTGTCGAAGCTGAACCTGATCCACTGCTACCGGTCCATGAACTACATCTGCACCACCATGGAGGAGCGCTTCGGCACTCCCTGGACCGAGTTCAACTTCTTCGGCCCGTCCAAGATCATCTCCTCGATGCGTAAGATCGCCGAGTTCTTCGACGATGAGATCAAGGAGAAGACCGAGGCCGCGATCGCGCGCTACCAGGTGCGCTTCGACGAGATCACCAACGCTTTCCGGCCGCGGCTGGAGGGCAAGCGGGTCATGCTCGCCATCGGTGGTCTGCGCCCGCGGCACACCATCGGCGCGTACGAGGACCTCGGCATGGAGGTCATCGGGACCGGCTACGAGTTCGCCCACAAGGACGACTACACCCGGACCTACGGCATGCTCAAGGAAGGCGTCGTCCTCTACGACGACCCGACCGCCTTCGAGGTCGAGGAGTTCGCCAAGCACCTCAAGCCCGACCTGATGGGTGCGGGTGTCAAGGAGAAGTACGTCTTCCACAAGATGGGCATCCCCTTCCGGCAGATGCACTCCTGGGACTACTCCGGGCCGTACCACGGCGTGGACGGTTTCGCGGTGTTCGCCCGCGACATGGACATCGCGATCAACAGCCCGGCCTGGGACCTCCTCGAGGCGCCCTGGTCGAAGTCCGGCCAGGTGGCCTGACCGGCGGTCCCGCCGGCACGCCAGCACGGCATCAGCAGTTTTTCCAGCACTGGCCGACGGCAGCCGCCGCCGCTGCGCGCGGCGGCTGCCGTCGGCAGGCAGGCATCGAGCCCCCCGCGGGGGCGGCACCCCTCACAGGGGCGGTCCCACCAGGGGAGAGGAGGACGTCCGGTGACGACGACCCCGGAGAAGACGAGCACGAAGACCAGCGAAGTCCCGCTGCGCGTGCTTGACCACAACGACATCTTCCGTGACGAGGTCTACCAGAAGCAGTTCGAGGGCAAGCGCGAGTTCGAGGACGCGGCCTCCAAGGAAGAGGTCGAGCGGGTTCTCGACTGGACCCGCACCTGGGAGTACCGGGACAAGAACTTCGCCCGGGAGGCCCTGACCGTCAACCCGGCGAAGGCCTGCCAGCCGCTCGGCGCGGTGCTCGCCGCGCTCGGCTTCGAGGGCACGCTGCCGCTGGTGCACGGGTCGCAGGGCTGCGTGGCGTACTTCCGCAGCCACTTCGCCCGGCACTTCAAGGAGCCGGTGCCCGCCGCGTCCACCTCGATGACCGAGGACGCCGCCGTGTTCGGTGGCATCAACAACCTCGTCGAGGCGATGGACAACGCGACCACGCTGTACAAGCCGAAGCACGTCGCGGTCAGCACGACCTGCATGGCCGAGGTCATCGGCGAGGACCTGTTCGCCTACATCGGCGCGGCCCGTGAACAGGAGGCGATCGGCCCGGACTTCCCGGTCTCCTACGCCCACACCCCGTCGTTCGTCGGCTCGCACATCACCGGCTACGACGCGATGCTCAAGGGCATCCTCGAGATGCTGTCGAAGTCCCCCGACGCCGACGCCTCGAAGATCGAGAAGTCGGACAAGGTCCGGCTGAACGTCCTTCCCGGCTTCGACACCTACGTCGGCAACCACCGCGAGTACCGCCGCATCCTCGAACTGATGGGTGTCGAGCCGATCATCCTGGGCGACCACTCCAGCTCGCTGGACTCCCCGGCCAACGGTGAGTACGACCTCTACCCGGGCGGCACCACGCTCCTCGAGGGCGCGCTCGCGAAGTTCAGCCGCGCCAGCGTGGTCGTGCAGGAGAGCAGCCTGCGCAAGACGACCGAGCTGATCAAGGAAACCTGGAAGCAGGACACCCTCGTCCTGGAGACCCCGGTCGGGGTCAAGGGGACCGACGCCTTCCTGACCGAGATCGCCCGGCTCGCCGAGGTCACCGTCCCGGCGGAGCTCACCGCCGAGCGCGGCCGGCTCGTCGACGCCATCACCGACTCGCATGCCTACCTGCACGGCAAGCGCGTGGCCATCGCCGGCGACCCCGACCTCGTCGTCGCGCTGACCCGGTTCGTGCTCGAGCTCGGCATGATCCCGGTGCACATCGTCTGCACGAACTCGGACTCCACCTTCTCGGCCCGGATGGAGAAGGTGCTCTCCGCCAGCAAGTTCGGCAGCGAGGCCACCGTCTGGCCGGAGAAGGACCTGTGGCACCTGCGGTCGCTGGTCTTCACCGAGCCGGTGGATGTGCTTCTCGGCAGCATGCAGCTGAAGTACATCTCCCGCGAGGCGAACGTGCCGTTGGTCCGGGTCGGCTTCCCGATCTTCGACCGGCACCACCTGCACCGGTTCCCGATCGTCGGGTACACCGGCGGGCTGCACCTGCTCACCCAGCTCGTCAACACGATCCTCGACGAGATGGACCGCAACGCTCCGGCCCACAGCTTCGACGCGGTCCGCTAACCCGCGTCCCGCTGTAACCCAGCGCCTCCGGCGACAGCCACCGGCGACCTCCTCCACCGCCCGGCTCGTCAACGACGACGAGCCGGGCCGGGACCGGGAGCCACCGGTGGTGGGAACGTGCCGGACATGACGTGATCGGCCGGCCGTGCCCACCGCGCTCCCAACGGTCGGTCGATCACTCGGTGGGTCGAGGCAGCCGGGCCGCCCGTGGTGGATCCCCACCCCAGGCCGTCGATGGTGATCTTCCGTCAGGCCGTCTGTGCTGGTCTCCCACTCCGGGCCGCCCGGGTTGGCTTACCCACCCCAAGCCAACCCGTGCTGGTCTCCCCGCCCCTGGGCGGGTCGGTCGACTCCCTCCCGGGTCGACCGACCCCCTGGATGTCCGATTTAAGCCTTTTGTGGGTTTCCGTCGGCCAGTTCCCGTCCAGCCTCACCAGAGGACCGCCCCCTCCCGAGGATGGCCCATGACCGCTCCTGAACGCGCCGCCCTGTTCACCGAGACGGCCTGCGACACCAACAACGCCAAGAGCCAGAAGCAGCGCAAGGCGGGCTGCCCCAAGCCCACCCCGGGTGGCACCGCCGGCGGCTGCACCTTCGACGGCGCCATGATCACCCTGGTGCCGATCGTCGACAGTGCCCACATCGTGCACGGCCCGATCGCCTGCGCCGGCAACTCCTGGGACGGCCGCGGCAGCCTGTCGTCCGGCCCGACGCTCTACCGCCACGGCTTCACCACCGACATGACGGAGAACGACGTCGTCCTCGGCGGCGAGCAGCGGCTGTTCGACACGATCTGCGAGGTCGTCGAGCGCTACGCGCCCCCCGCGGTCTTCGTCTACTCCACCTGCGTCACCGCCATGATCGGTGACGACCTCGACGCCGTGTGCGGCGCCGCGTCCGCCCAGACCGGTGTGCCGGTCATCCCGGTCGAGGCGCCGGGCTTCGTCGGCAACAAGAACCTCGGTAACAAGATCGCCGGCCAGGCCCTGCTGGACCACGTCATCGGCACCGTCGAACCGGACGACGCCGGCCCCTTCGACGTCAACCTCATCGGCGAGTACAACATCGCCGGCGAGCTGTGGGACGTGCTGCCGCTGCTCAGGCGGCTCGGCATCCGGGTGCGCGCCTGCATCAGCGGGGACGCCCGCTACCACGACGTGGCCGCCGCTCACCGGGCCCGCGCGACCATGGTCGTCTGCTCCCGGGCACTGCTGGGCCTCGCCCGCGGCCTCGAGGAACGCTACGGCATCCCCTGGTTCGAGGGCAGCTTCTACGGCACCCGGGCCATGGCCGACACGCTGCGCGGCTTCGCCCGCCTCCTGGGCGACGAGGACCTCACCCGGCGCACCGAGGAGCTCATCGCCGCCGAGGAGGCGGCCACCGAGGCCGCGCTCGCGCCGTACCGGGCCCGCCTGACCGGACGCAAGGCCGTCCTGTACACCGGCGGGGTCAAGAGCTGGTCGATCGTCTCGGCACTGCAGGACCTCGGGATCGAGGTGGTCGGCAGCGGCATCACGAAGAGCTCCGACGGGGACGTCGACCGGATCCGCGAGCTGCTCGGCGACAGCAAGATGATCAAAGACAGCAGCCCGCGGGAGCTGCTGCGGGTCGCCGAGCAGACCGGGGCGGACATCCTGGTCGCCGGCGGACGCAACCAGTACACCGCGGTCAAGGGCCGGCTGCCGTTCCTCGACATCAACCAGGAGCGGCACATCCCCTACGCGGGCTACACCGGGATGGTCACCTTCGCCCGCCAGCTCGACATGGCGATCGCGAGCCCGGTCTGGGAGCAGGTCCGCGGCCCCGCCCCCTGGGACGCGTCGGGCGGTCTCGGTGCTCGCGACGGCCGCGATGGCCGCGTCGGCCGCGATGGCCGCGTCGGCCGCGATGGACGTGTGGCGGGGGCGGCGTGATGGCCAAGGTCACCGTCGTCGAGCGCGGCGCCGCGATCGACCCGCTGAAGTTCAGCCAGCCCCTCGGCGCGGCGCTGGTCTTCCTCGGCCTCGCCCGCTCCATGCCGATCATGCACGGCTCGAAGGGCTGCGCGTCGTTCGCCAAGGCCCTGCTGACCCGGCACTTCAACGAGCCGATCCCGCTGCAGACCACGGGCATCACCGAGGTGACCGCGGTCGTCGGCAGCGGCGAGTCCATGGTCGCCACCCTCGACGCCATCCGCAAGAAGCAGCGCCCGGAGATCATCGGGCTGCTGACCACGGGTGTCACCGAGGTCTCGGGCGAGGACGTCGGCGGCCAGCTGCGCGCCTACCTGGCGGCCTGGGCCGACGCCGACAGTGACAGTGGCACCGGACCCGGCGGCGAGTCGGATCCGGCCGCCGCCCCGGCGCCGCTGATCATCGGAGTGTCCACTCCCGACTTCCTCGGCGGGCTGTCCGACGGCTGGAGCGCGGCGCTGGAGGCGCTGGTCCGGGCGGTCGTCCCGGCGCCCGCCTCGCGCCGCGCGCTGGACACGGGCCAGACCGCGCTGGTCGCGGCCTCGGCCGCTCCCGCCGCCGACGTCGTCCCGCCCGCCCCGGTGGCACCCACCCCGATCCGGTCGGCCGGCGCCGCCCGCGCGATCCCCGCCGCGACGCCGGCCGCCCCTACCGCCGGACCGGTCCCGCCCATGACCCGGCGGACCGGCCCGGTCGCCGGGATCGGTATCACGGATCTCGCCGCGCCTGGCGAGGGCGGCTCCCCCGACCTGGTCGCCGTTCTCGCCGGTCCGGGGCTCACCGCCGCCGACCTCGACGAGCTCGCGGACCTCGTCCGCGCCTTCGGGCTCACCCCGCTGCTGGTCCCCGACCTCTCCGGCTCCGTCGACGGCCACCTGGCGCCCGCCTGGTCGCCGACGACCACCGGCGGCACGACCGTCGACGACCTGCGCGCGCTGCGCGAGGTGGGCGCCGTCGTCGTCGCCGGGGCCACCGCGTCCGCCGCGGGCGAGCTGCTCGCCGCCCGCACCGGCGCCCCGCTGCTCGCGCACCCGCACCTGTCCGGAATCACCGAGACGGATGCCCTGGTCAGCGAGCTGATGGAGCTGACCGGCCGGACCGCCCCGCGCCCCGTGCGCCGGGCCCGCGAGCGCCTGGCCGACGGCCTGCTGGACGCGCACTTCGTGCTCGGCGGCGTGCGGGTCGCGCTCGCCGGGGAGCCGGACTTCCTGGTCGCGGTGGGCTCGCTGCTCCGCGACGTCGGCGCCGAGATCGTCACCGCGGTGGCGCCGACCCCCGCGCGGGGACTGGCCGCCGCTCCTTTCGACGAGATCGTCGTCGGGGACCTGGCCGAGTTCGCCGAGCGGGCCGCGGCTGCCGGGGCGGAGCTGGTCGTCGGCTCCAGCCACCTGCGCGAGATCGCGCACCGGATCGGCGCCGCGTTCCTGCCGCTCGGCTTCCCGATCTTCGACCGCCTCGGGGCGACGTTCGCCGGCACCGCCGGCTACGGCGGCAGCCTGCGCCTGCTTCTCGACGCGGCCAACCGTGTCCTCGACCACGGGCACGCGCCTGCCCACACCGGGAGTGCGTCGACCGGATCCGCGCCCGCCGCCGGGACGTCCTCGCAGGACATCCCCCGCCAGCCGCGCGCCACGGCCGACCCCGATGAACTCGACAACCTGTTCCTGGAGTCACCGTGTTGAAGATCGCTTTCGCGACCAGCGACGGGACCGCCGTGGACCAGCACTTCGGCTGGTGCCGCCGGTTCGACGTGTACGAGGTCGGCCCCGAGGGATCGCGCCTGCTGGAGACGCGCCTGCTCGACGAGGCGTCCGACGACGAGGAAAACAAGATCGAGACGCGGCTGGGTGCCGTCACCGACTGCGTGATCCTCAACATCTGCGACATCGGTGGCACGGCCGCCGCCCGGGTCGTCAAGGCCCGGATCCACCCGGTGAAGGTCGTCAAGGGCACCAGCGTCGCCGACCTGCTCACCCGCTACGTCGCCACCCTCGCCGGGACGCCGCCGCCCTGGCTGCGCAAGGTCCTGAAGGCCCGCGACGGCCAACCCGCCACCCAGAACTGGACCCGCAGCGTCGCCGCGGTGCTCAAGGGAGATGCCGCATGAGTGAGATGACCGGATTCCTGCGGGACCTGCTCGACCAGGTCCGGGCCGGTGACGCCTACGGCCATCTCGGTCGGTTCTCCGACGAGACGCTGCTGGCCCCGTTTGTGGTGTCGAAGGAGGACCGCCGGAAGATCCCGGCGGCCTGCGACCTCGAGCCCGCCACCGAGGCCCGGCTGCGGTCGTTCTACCAGGCCGTCGCCGCCGCCACCGAGAAGGCGACGAACGCGTTCACCACCACCATCCTCGACCTCAGCCACGAGGGCTTCGGACGGGCGATCATCTTCGCCGGCCGGCTGGTCGTCCTCGACGACGCCCTGCGCGACGTGCAGCGCTTCGGCTTCGACTCGCTGGAGAAGCTCGCCGCCCGCGGCGAGTCCCTGGTCATCAACGCGACGAAGATCATCGAGCGCTTCCCCGAGGTGGCCCGCGATGACTCCTGACACCCCGGCCACTGCCGCTGGCGCCACTGCTACCGCCGCCACGCCTGCCGACGTCGCGAACCTCGACCCCGAGGAGGCCCGCAAGCGCGCGCGCAAGCTCGGCGTCAAGGCGTCGCAGCTCAAGCTCGACCTGCACGACCTCGCCGAGGACCTGCCGCTGGGCTGGGAGAACATCCTCGACGTCGCGCGGCGCACCTACGACGCCTACGCCGAGATCGCCCGGCTCGAGGGCCGCGCGAAGGAGGCCTCGGGATGAGCGCCGCCTCCGACGCGGGCGCCGCCGCGCCCGCCCCCACCGCCGTTCCCGCCGTCCCCGCCAGTGCCGCCGACCGGCTCGCGGCCTTCCACCGCTGCACGACGGCAGAGCAGTACTTCGAGCTCTTCGAGATCGAGGTGGACCCGCGGGTCATCGCCGTCAACCGGCTGCACATCCTGCGGGTGTTCTCCGGCGAGCTGGCGAAGCTGCATGACGCCTCCGGCGGCGAACGGGCGGACGCCGAGGAGCTGCTGCGTGACTACCGCGCGGCGCTCCAGCGCTCCTACGACTCCTTCCTCACCGCCACCGCGCTGGACCACCGGGTCTTCAAGGTCCTCAAGGACCGCGCCCCCGAAGCGGCGGCCTTCGTGCCGTCGTCCGAGATCACCGTCCACCGGCCGGGCCAGAACCCGACGCCGGCACCGTCACAGCAGCCGGAGGATGCCCGATGAGCAGCAACACCTACAACGTCGGGGATGTCGTCGCCACCGTCAAGGACCTGCGCAACGACGGGACGTACCCGGATCCGGCCTTCGCCGTCGGCGAGATCCTGGTCGAGGCCGGGACCGTCGGCGAGGTCATCAACGTCGGCCTCTACCTGCAGGAACACATCGTCTACGCGGTCGCGTTCCGTAACGGTCGGGTCGTCGGCGCGCTGGAGCGCGAGCTCGCGGTTCCGGTTCTCGACGGCGAGGACGACGAGAACACCCAGACCCTCGAGGCCGCGGCCGCCGCGGCCGGGGTCGCCCGGGCGGAGGTCGAGAAGGCCGCCGCCGCCGCGGCCACCGCGGACAAGTCGACGGAGGCGAAGACCGGGGACGCGCCGGCGATCGTGCCGATCGCCGCCGTCAGCGGGAACGGTCACGGCGGTGGGCACGGAGAGGGGCACGGCGGGGGCGGCGGCTGCAAGCACGGGTCGTCGAGCTGCGGTTCCGGCAAGGGCAGGGCGAAGGCCGCCGAGGGGGAGGCCGCCGCGCCGGCGGCGGTGGCGAAGGGCGGGTCATGATGGCCGGCAAGCCACTCGCCCTCGCCGACCGCGCCGGCGGCTGCGCGAGTACCACGAGCTGCGGGACGTCCGCGCCGGTGCGGGACGCGGCGATCGCCGAGAAGATCGCCAACCACCCGTGCTACAGCGCGGAGGCGCACCAGTACTACGCCCGCATGCACGTCGCGGTCGCCCCCGCCTGCAACATCCAGTGCAACTACTGCAACCGCAAGTACGACTGCGCCAACGAGAGCCGGCCGGGCGTCACCAGCGACCTGCTCACCCCCGAGGACGCCTTCGCCAAGGTCAAGCTGGTCGCCAGCGAGATCAAGCAGATGAGCGTGCTCGGCATCGCCGGGCCCGGCGACCCGCTGGCCAACCCGAAGCAGACCTTCCGCACCATGGAACTGGTCGCCCGGGACTGCCCGGACATCAAGCTCTGCCTGTCCACCAACGGGCTGCGGCTGCCGGAGTTCGTCGACCGGATCGCCGAGCTGAACGTCGACCACGTCACGATCACGATCAACATGACCGACCCCGAGGTCGGTGAGCGGATCTACCCGTGGGTCGCCTACAAGGGCAAGCGGTACACCGGCCGCGAGGCGTCGGAGATCCTCTCCGAGCAGCAGCTCACGGGTCTGAAGATGCTCACCGAGCGCGGAATCCTCTGCAAGGTCAACTCGGTGATGATCCCCGGGGTCAACGACCAGCACCTCGTCGAGGTCTCCCGGACGGTCAAGGACCTCGGCGCCTTCCTGCACAACGTGATGCCGCTCGTCTCGGCGCCCGAGCACGGCACCCACTTCGGGCTGACCGGCCAGCGCGGGCCGACCCCGCAGGAGCTCAAGGCCCTGCAGGACGAGTGCGAGCGGACCGACGGCGCCGAGATGACCATGATGCGCCACTGTCGGCAGTGCCGCTCCGACGCGGTCGGCCTGCTCGGGGAGGACCGTGGCGAGGAGTTCTCCCCGGAGACCTACCAGGGCCGCGAGATCGCCTACGACCTCGCGGGCCGGCAGGCGGCGCACGAGGAGATCGAGCGCTGGCGCACCGAGGTGGCCGCCACCCGGGCGAGCCTGGGCATCTCCACCGGGGCCACCCTTCCCACCGGCCCGGCGGTCTCGCCGGAGGCGGCCGACACGCCCGAGCCGGTCCGGCCGGACGAGGTCGTCCTCGTCGCCGTCGCCACCAAGGGCAGCGGCGTCGTCAACCAGCACTTCGGCCACGCGACCGAGTTCTGGATCTACGAGGCCGGCGCCGGCTGGGCCCGCCTGGTGCAGACCCGCGACGTCGACCGGTACTGCGACGGGCCGTCCGAGTGCGACGAGGACGAGTCCCGGCTCGACAAAACGATCGCGATGCTGTCCGACTGCGCCGCCGTGCTCTGCAGCAAGATCGGCGGCGGCCCCCGCGAGGCGCTGACGGCGGCCGGCATCGAGCCGGTGGAGATCTACGACCTCATCGACAAGGCGGTGGCCGAGGTCGGCGGCCGTCTCACTCCCGCGAAGGCAGGTACCCCGTGACCACGACCGCGACCGCCATCGAGCTGACCGACCGGGCCCGCGCCCAGGTCCGCCGCCTGCTGGGCTCGACCCCCGGCACCGACGGGTTCGCCCTGCGCATCGGCGTCGACCCGGGCGGCTGCTCCGGCTACACCTACAACCTGTCCCTGGTCCCGGGCGCCGAGTCCGACGACGTCGTCTGGCCACAGGACGGCTTCGACGTCGTCGTCCGCGCGTCGATGGTGGACCTGCTGCGCGGGATGCGTGTCGACTACGCCGAGACGCTGACCTCGTCGGGCTTCACGTTCACCAACCCGAACGCGAAGAGCTCGTGCGGCTGCGGCTCCTCGTTCGGTACCTCCGACAGCCCGGAGCGTACCGAGGCCGACGCGAAGCTGCGCGCCCAGGTCGAGGACGTGCTGAACGAGATCCGGCCGTTCCTGCGTGGCGACGGCGGCGACGCCGAGATCGTCGCCGTCCTCGCCGGCGGCGGCCAGCCGGGCTCGGCCGAGGTGCACCTGCGCCTGACCGGCGCCTGCGGCGGCTGCTCCAGCGCCAACGCGACCCTGACCGGCGTGATCGAGACCCGGCTCAAGGAGCAGCTGCCCGAGATCGGGCGGGTCGCGCTGGTCTCCTGACCGGCACCTCCTGCCCGACCGGCGCCTGACCTGCCTGTCCCCCTACCTGCTGATTTCCGCGGAGCGCGCCATGGTCACTGCCCGGTCTCACTCCCACCCGCGACTGAGGTCGATCTGCCCCGGCCCGCCGGCCCGGACCCTGCCGGTCCAGACGGCACCGCCGGACGTCGACGCCTTCCTGCGCTACGACCGGCAGCTGACCATCCCCGGTTTCGGGGTCTCGGTGCAGCGCCGGCTGAGTCAGTCGACCGTTGTGGTGGCCGGGGTCGGCGGGGTCGGCGGGGCGGCGGCGACCTACCTCGCCGCCGCCGGCGTCGGGCGGCTCATCCTCATCCACCCGGGTGACCTGGAGGAGCCCGACCTCAACCGGCAGACGCTGATGCGCCCCGAGCGGGTCGGCCAGCCCCGGGTGCTGTGCGCGGCCGACACGTTGCGCGCGCATCACCCGGCGATCGAGGTCGTCCCGATCGACCAGCCGCTGACCGACCCGTCAGTGCCGGGCCTGATCGCCGAGGCGGACGTCGTCGTCGACGCCCGGCACAACTTCCCCGAGCGCTATCTGATCAACCGGATGTGCGTGCGGGCCGGGGTGCCGCTGGTCGTCGCCGCGATGAACGCCACCGAGGGGTACCTGCTGGTGACGCGGCCGGGGGAGCCGTGCCTGCGCTGCGTGTTCCCCGAGGGCGACCCGAGCTGGGAGCCGCTCGGCTTCCCGGTGCTCGGGTCGGTCGCGGGGACGATCGGCTGCCTGGCGGCCACCGAGGCACTCAAGGTCGCCGGCAGGTTCGCCGAGCCCGCCGCCGGCCGCCTCGTCCACATCGACCTGTGGGACGTCGAGATGCGCGCCCCGCGGACCCACCGCGACCCGGCCTGCCCGGACTGCGGCTCTGACCGCGGCGGCCCCAGCAGCGGGAGCAATCCGTGATCTACCTCGACCACAACGCGACGACCCCGGTCGACCCCGAGGTCCTCTCGGCGATGCTGCCGCTGCTGCGCGAGCACTACGCCAACCCGGCGAGCAAGCACGCTCCCGGTGAGGCGGTGGCCCGGTTCGTCGACCGGGCCCGGCGCGACATCGCCTCCCTGGCCGGTGCGGGCCCGCGCGACGTCATCTTCACGTCCGGCGCGACCGAGGCGGCGAACCTGGCGATCCACGGGGTGCTCGCCACCGCACCGCCGACCCGGCGCCGGGTGCTCGTCGGCGCCACCGAGCATCCCGCGGTGCTCGCCGCCGCGCACGCCGCCGCCACCCGCCACGAGGGCAGCGTGCAGACCGTCCGGGTCTATCCGGACGGCACGCTCGACCTGCCCTACCTGCGCACCCTGCTGCGTCCGACGCCGGCGGGCGGGGAGGTCGCGCTGGTCGCGGTGATGGCGGCGAACAACGAGACGGGCACGCTCACCGACCCGCGGGCCGTCGCCATGCTGGCCCGCGAGGCGGGGGCGCTGTTCCTCTGCGACGTCACGCAGTCGTTCGGGCGCCTGCCGGTCGCCCTCGGCGAGATGGGCATCGACCTCGCCGTCGCCTCGGCGCACAAGGTCTACGGGCCGAAGGGCGTCGGGGTCCTGCTGGCCGGGCGGGAGGCGCGGGCGCGTCTCATCCCGCTCATCAGCGGCGGCGGGCAGGAACGCGGGCTGCGCTCCGGCACGCTCAACACCCCCGCCATCGTCGGCTTCGGCGCGGCGGCGCGGATCGCCGCGGCGGTGATGGCCGACGAGGCGGTGCGCCATCAGGAGCAGACCGAGCTGCTCTACGACCTGCTCGTCGGCTGGCTCGGCGCCGACGCGATCGAGGTCAATGGCCCGGTCGAGGAGGGCACCGGCCGCCCCGGCCCGGTCCGGCTGCCGAACACGCTGAACCTGCGCTTCATCGGCGCCGAGGCGGACGCGGTGCAGGCCTGCCTGCCCGACGTCGCGGTCTCCGCGGGCTCGGCCTGCAGCGGGGGCGGCGACCAGCCGTCCCCGGTGCTGCTGGCGATGGGGCGCTCGGCGGCCGCGGCCCGGGAGAGCCTGCGCTTCAGCGTCGGGCGCTTCACCACCGTCGACCAGATCCACGCGGCCGCGGCGACCGTGGCCCGCGCCGTGCTGCGGGTGCAGTCGCTGCGGGCCGTCGGCACCGGCGACCTGCCCACCCCCGCGGAGCCCGCCGATCCCGGCGCGCCGGCCGGATCCGCCGGATCCGCCGGATCCGCCACCGCCGCCGTCGGCGGCAAGGACCGGGCCCCGGAGCTGCCCGTACCCCGTTCCGCCCTGCCCTGACGATCGATCGCCCCCCCCACGGGACTGACCGTCCCCGCGACCGATCGCCCCGAGTCACCGATCGTCCCGAGATGAGGTACTCCGATGTCCACCGAGCAGTTGTCCGCGCGCCCCGACGGGGTCAGACGGCTGGAGAACGTGGTGATCCGCTTCGCCGGCGACTCCGGCGACGGGATGCAGCTCACCGGCGACCGCTTCGGCGCCCAGGCCGCGGCCATCGGCAACGACGTCGCCACCCTGCCGAACTACCCGGCGGAGATCCGCGCCCCAGCAGGAACGGTGGCCGGGGTGTCCAGCTACCAGCTGCACATCGCCGATCACGACATCACCACCCCCGGTGACCAGCCCGACGTGCTCGTCGCGATGAACCCGGCCGCGCTCAAGGCCAACGTCACCGAGCTGCGGCCCGGCGGCGTCATCATCACCGATACCGACGCGTTCACCGCGCTCGGCCTGGAGAAGGCCGGCTACGAGTCCGACCCGCTCACCGACGGCTCCCTGGACGCCTACCAGCTGCACGCGATCAACCTGACCGGTTTCGCTGCGGCCGCCGTCGCCGACCACAACCTCAAGCGCAAGGACGCCGCCCGGACGAAGAACATGTTCGCCCTGGGCCTCGTGTCCTGGATGTTCAGCCAGCCGATCGAGGACACGGTCGCCTACCTGCGCAAGCGGTTCGCGGCCAAGCCCGACGTGCAGGCCGCGAACATCTCCGCGCTGCGCGCTGGGTGGATCTACGGCGAGACGACCGAGGCCTTCGCGAGTGTCTACGAGGTGAAGCCGGCCCCGCTCCCGGCTGGCACCTACCGGCACATGAAGGGCAACAAGGCGATCGCCTACGGTCTGGTCGCCGCTGCGCACCAGGCCGCGATGCCGCTGTTCCTCGGCGCCTACCCGATCACGCCGGCGTCCGAGGTGCTGCACGAGCTGTCCGCGCTCGCCTCGTTCGACGTGCGCTCCTTCCAGGCCGAGGACGAGATCGCCGCGATCGGTGCCGCGATCGGCGCGTCGTTCGCCGGCATGCTCGGCGTCACGGTCACCTCCGGGCCCGGCATGGCGCTCAAGGCCGAGGCCCTCGGCCTCGCGGTGATCATGGAGCTGCCGCTCGTCGTCGTCAACGTGCAGCGTGGTGGCCCGTCGACCGGTCTGCCGACGAAGACCGAGCAGTCCGACCTGCTCCAGGCGCTCTACGGCCGGCACGGCGAGGCGCCGCTGCCCGTCGTCGCGGTGCGCTCGCCCGCGGACGGCTTCGCCGCGGCGGTGGAGGCGGCCCGGATCGCGCTGACCTACCGCACCCCGGTGATCCTGCTCTCCGACTCGTACATCGCCAACGGCAGCGAGCCGTGGCGGGTCCCCGAGCTGGACGAGCTGCCCTCGCTCGGCATCGACCTGGCCACCGAGCCGAACGCGGTCGACCCCGAGGGCAATCCGATCTTCCTGCCCTACGCGCGTGACCCGAAGACCCTCGCCCGGCCGCTGGCCATCCCGGGCACCCCCGGCCTCACCCACCGCATCGGCGGTCTGGAGAAGGCCGACGGAACCGGTGCGGTGTCGTATGACCCGGACAACCACGACCTCATGATCCGCACCCGGCAGGCCAAGATCGACGGTGTCGACGTGCCGCCGCTGGAGGTCGACGACCCCGACGGCCCGCCCGGCTCCGGAGCGGACGTGCTGGTCGTCGGCTGGGGCTCGACCTGGGGCCCGATCGGCGAGGCCTGCCAGCAGGTGCGCGCGCAGGGCCTGAAGGTCGCCCAGGCGCACCTCACCCATATCGCGCCGCTGCCCGCCAATGTCGCCTCCGTGCTCTCCGAGTACCACACGGTGCTCGTGCCGGAGATGAACCTCGGGCAGCTCGCCGGCCACCTGCGCCGGGAGACCCTGATCGACACCGTCGGCTACAACGTCACCCGAGGCATGCCGTTCCGGTCGTCGGAGCTCGCCTCCGTCATCACCCGGGTGATCGCCGGCATCGCCGACGAGGACGGCACCGCCGCGGTGGGAGATGTGGCGGCCCGGCTGGCCGCGAACGCGAACGCGAACAAGCAGGACGCGACTCTGGAGGCGGGACGATGAGCGAGGTCAACGAGGCCAGCGGGGCGACGGCGGACGGCGGCGCCAAGCGGGCGCCGACCGTCGCCGACTTCACCACCGGTGCGGAGGCGCGCTGGTGCCCCGGCTGTGGGGACCACGCGATCCTGTCAACGATGCGCGGGCTGCTGCCGGCGCTCGGCGTCGCCCCGGAGAACACCGTCGTGGTGTCGGGTATCGGCTGCTCCTCCCGGCTGCCCTACTACCTCGACACCTACGGCATCCACTCGATCCACGGGCGGGCACCGTCGTTCGCGACCGGCATCTCCATCAACCGGCCGGACCTGTCCGTCTGGGTCGTCACCGGTGACGGCGACGCGCTGTCCATCGGCGGCAACCACCTGATCCACGCGCTGCGCCGCAACGTGAACCTCAAGATCCTGCTGTTCAACAACCACATCTACGGTCTGACCAAGGGCCAGCACTCGCCGACGTCGAAGGTCGGCACGGTGAGCCCGTCGAGCCCGCACGGCTCGCTGGACAACCCGTTCAACCCGCTCGCCCTCGCCCTGGGCGCCGGTGCCACCTTCGTGGCCCGCACCATCGACTCCGACCGTCGCCACCTCACCGCGACGCTGACCGCGGCCGCCGCGCACAAGGGCGCCGCGCTGGTGGAGATCCGCCAGGGCTGCCCGACGTTCAGCGCCATCCCGCGCCAGCCGCGCGGGTCGGCCGGCGCCCCGTCGGCCGAGGCGGACAACCCGGCGTCGCCGGAGCAGGGCCCGATCCGGCTCTCGCCCGGCCTGCCGATCGTGTTCGGCGCCAACGAGCAGTGGGGCGTGATCCGCGACCCGAGCACCGGGGAGCTGGCGATCGGCCACGGCGGGGACTCCCGGGTGGTCGTGCACGACCCGGGTACCCAGAACTCCACGTACGCGTACGCGCTGGCCCGGCTCGCGGAGACGGCGCTGGCCGAGCCGCCGATCGGCGTCTACCGCTCGGTGTCGCAGCCGAGCTTCGACCAGCTCTTCCAGGAACGGCTCGCGACTGCCCGCCCGGGTGGACGCGGTGAGCTGCGGACGCTGCTGACCGGTGTCGACTCCTGGCAGGTTGCGGGTTAGTCCGGACGTGTGACCGCCGGCCCGGGGGCATTCTTTTCCGGGCCGGAGCGGACGGGCGGCCGGGCGGACCGCCCGTCCGCGGATGCGAGGGGATCAGGCCGATCACAGCGGTCGGCCTGATCCCCTCCTGCGTCTTTCTGCGCGAAGATTACCCGGGAATCGCCGCGATTTCGGATCCCGGGGCACGAAATGCCGGGAACCAGGTTCTGGTGATTCCCGGGAATGGGGACGTTGAAAGGCCGGTGCCCGGACGGGGGTGGTCCAGGGCACCGGCCGTGAGCCGGCGGTCCCGCTGACGCCGTGGCCGCGTCAGCCTTCGCCGGCGGTTCGTGCCGTCAGCGTCCGAACGCCGCGACGAAGGGGGTGTCGGCCCCGATCGGGCCGGTCCTCCCTGCGCCGCCGGGATCGCCGACGGGTGTGTCCCGCCCTGGTAGGACGGTGTGGAAGAAGCGATCCTCGTCCGCGATGAACTCCGCCTGGGCCGCCGGCACGAGCTTCACGCTCATGATCGCGTCGACCGGGCAGGTGGCCGCGCACGCGCCGCAGTCGATGCACTCGCCCGGATGGATGTAGAGCTTGCGAATGCCGGTGTAGATGCAGTCGACCGGGCATTCATCCAGGCAGGCGGTGTCTATGACATCAATGCAGGCAGACGTGACGACGAACGTCATGGGTGCTTCTCCACAGACCGGCCACCTCGAATCTGTAGGACGGTCTTGCTTGCGGCTTCCAGGAAAGCGTAGCAGGCGGTTGGGGGGATGGACCGGGAGAGCTGTAAAGGACCAGTAAACATGTCCTGTGCCGGCCGCCGGATTAGGTCCCGGCCAACCGTGACCGCGAGGAAAAACCCCGGGATAAGTCCTGCCTCAGGCTTTTCCTGTCCAGCCGAGCGCCTCGACGGCGACGATCAGCAGGACCAGCACGAGACCCGTGGCCAGCACGGTGATCGCCGGGTTGACGGCGGCGAGTGCGGTGGTCGCCAGCACCAGGACGGCAGCCGCCGGCGCAAGCCCGGTGCGCGCCGGTCCGGCGTGGTGCGGGCGCAGGTGGAGCAGGGTGAGCGCGAGCAGGTACCCGGCGACCGGCACCGTGACCGCGCCGCCCACGCATACGCGCCGAGCTCCGCATGCTCGGACTCGCCCTGGTGAATGGCGAGGTCGGCGCCCGCGGCGAGGCCCGCGCCGAGCGCCGCCGCCGTCGCGAAAACGAAGAAGTGGCCGTAGCCCCAGACGAAGCTCTGCCGGTTGGACCTCAGGGAGCCGTGCGCCGAGCGGGCGACGTACAGCACAGACCGACACACCAAGCGCGTACCCGAGGGCGCCCCGCCGACCGGCCGGATCGGCACCGCGGGCGGCCCGCAGCCACTGGGCCACCAGGCCGCAGCGCATCACCGCATAGCCGAGCGTGACGATGGCGAAGTCATGGTCGAAGGCCCGCGGCACCCCGGCCGCGAGGATCAGTACCCCGACGATCTGGACGAACGTCGCCACTCGGTAGGGCACGTCGTCGACGTCGTAGGCGGAGGCGGAGGCGGAGGCGGAGGCGAACCAGGGGAAGTTCATCCACGCCCACCCGATGGAGAAGAACACCGCCAGGTAGTCCACCGCGCCGGTCGTCACGTGCGCCTCGCCCGGGGCATGGCGCAGCTTCGTCGAGGCCTGGGCGACCGCGACCACGAAACACAGGTCGAACAGCAGCTCCAGCGGAGTTGCCACCCGGTGCCGCTTCCCGTCTGTGGGGAGTGGGTCGTCCAGGATGCCGATGTCGTCCCGTGCCATTGTCACTGAGCGTACGCGTCGGCGCGGGTGCCCGAGAGTGCTGGTGGCCATCGTCGTCGTAGCTGGTGGGCCGGGCGGGGACCCTCGCGGGAGTGGCCTCGATGAGGGGGGCGACAGCGGGCCGTGCCTGGCGTACCGTCAGGTTTCCCCCGCGCCGAGGAGCCGGCCCGAGGGTTCCGGTCGGCGTCGCCGCCCGGACTCACCTCGATCGATGGCGTCGGACACCGTCCTCCATGTCCTGGCGTCGCGTCATGTCGCGTGGTTCCGTCCGCCCGGTCGCTGCCCGCGCGACGTCCTGGCGGGGATCTTCGGAATCCCCGCCTCCCCTGCTCGCCGTCCGCGTCGCGTGGCGGCATTAACCCCCGAGGTGACCCATGACGACGAGTCTGAGCGCAACCTCGTTCGACGTACTGCTGGTCGAGGACGATCCGGGGGACGTCCTGATGACCCGGGAGGCGTTCGCCGACGACCGGATCAGCGCCGAGCTGCACGTGGTGAACGACGGCGTCGAGGCGATGGCGTTCCTGCGCCGCGAGGCGCCGTACACCGACGCCCCGCTCGCGGATCTGGTCCTGCTCGACCTCAACCTTCCCCGCCGCAACGGCATCGAGGTGCTTGCCGAGATCAAGGCGGACGAGCGGCTGCGGCGCATTCCGGTCGTGGTGCTCACGACCTCCGACGCGGCCGAGGACATCGAGCGCAGCTACCAGCTGCACGCCAACGCCTACGTGACCAAGGCGGTGGACTTCGACCGTTTCGTCGACGCCGTGCGGTCCATCGATGACTTCTTCGTCACGGTCGTGCGGCTACCGCGCCACTGACCGTCCCGTCGGCCGCGCCGCCTGCCTGAGGTCCTCCGTTCAGGCTCGTCGCCACACCAGGGCGAGCGTGAACGGATGGCCGAGGTAGCGCTCCCAGCGGGGCTTCACCGCGAGCGCCGCGGCGGCGGGCGAGCGCGAGCATCTGCGGGGTCAGGTCGCGGCCGTCGATGGAGGCGACACCCCGGTCCCGCAGCCAGGCGCCGGTGCGGCCGGTGCCATAGCCGAGATCGACCGCCCGCTGCGCCTGATCCCAGGCGGGAACCCGCAGCCGCGCGAGCAGCGCGAGATCCATGACGTCCTCGACGGTCTGCTCATACGTCGCCGACCACTCGCCGTACCCCGTGCGGACGTCAACGGACGGATACCCCCGCCGGTCGAACTGGGAGAAGGTGGGCATCGGCGCAGTATCGCCGCCGAGCCGCACAACCCCTCAACGCGATTTCGGCGCGTACCCCCGGGTGGAGGCACGCGCCGAAGCGCGAAGCTGAGGTTTCAGGTGGTGCGGACGGTCAGGCGGGAGTCACGTTGTCCGCCTGCGGTCCCTTCTGGCCCTGCACGATCTCGAACTGGACGCTCTGGCCCTCATCCAGGGACTTGTAGCCGTCCGCCACGATCGAGGAGTAGTGGACGAACACGTCCGGGCCGCCACCGTCGACGGAGATGAATCCGAAGCCCTTCTCCGCGTTGAACCACTTGACGGTACCCTGCGCCACGATACTTTCTCCTTGCCGCGCTCCCGGTGTGCGTCCTTCGCATACCGGCTTCGCACCAGGCCCCGACGGGGTGCCGTGGCCTGGTCGTGCCGTTCTCTGCGTAAGTCACGCACCGAGAAACAAGCAACACCCCAAGCCTACCCCGTGGTCGGTGCGGCGCGCCGGACCAGCGGTTGTCCGCTTCTGGTCCGGCGGCTCCCGCCACCCGCCCGAAGGCCAGCGCCGCGGACCTGGTTACGGCGGACATGGCTGCCGGGGTCCTGGCTGCCGCGGGCCTGGCGTGGCCTGTGGCCTGCGGATCTCCTGCCAGCAGCCCAGGCCAGCGCCGCCGCAGGCCCGCCGGCACCCCGGTCACCGACCCGGATCCGTGGAACCCTCGGGCTCGGGCTGGGGCCATCGTGCCGAGGGAAAAGTACGGAATCGGGCCGCCGGAGCGTGTGTGTCCCTCGGCACGATGCCGCGGGGGTACCGGTGCGGAGTCGACCAGGACGCGCCGGATCCCCGCGGCCGGGCCGCTGCCGTCTGGCCCGGCCTGCTGTCGCGTGCGGCCGGCGTGGCCGCGCCACCACGCGGGGCGTAGGGCGGTCGCCCGCGTCGTCACGCGGGGCGTAGGGCAAGGCCCGATCGGTGTGTTAGAGGTCCCACGGCGGGGATGAGCGCCGTGTCGAGAACACGCCGCGAGACGGGAGGAACCATGACGAGCACGGTCCAGGAATCGATCGAGGTCCACGTCCCCATCCGAACCGCGTACAACCAGTGGACGCAGTTCGAGTCCTTCCCACACTTCATGGACGGCGTCGAGGCGATCTCCCAGCTCGACGCGACCCACACCCACTGGAAGATCAAGGTCGCGGGGCGGGAGCGCGAGTTCGACGCGACCATCACCGAGCAGCTGCCCGACGAGCGGGTGGCGTGGAAGAGCACCGAGGGCGCCACCCACGCGGGCGTCGTCACGTTCCACCGGCTGGGCGACGACGACACCCGGGTGACGGTGCAGATGGACTGGCAGCCGGAGGGCTTCACCGAGAAGGCCGGCGCGGCGATCGGCGCCGACGACCGTCAGGTCAAGGCCGACCTGCGCCGGTTCAAGGCGTTCATCGAGCACCGCCAGGGTGAGACCGGCGCGTGGCGCGGCGAGGTACCCCGGCCGGACGCCGCCGGTGGCGCGGCCGACAGCACCGCATCCGCATACGGCGACCAGCAGTACGGCAGCGGCAGCGGCGCTGCCGGCGGCGGGTACGGGCAGCCGGCCGGGGGCCAGGGCTACGGCGCCGGCTCCGAGACGCCGGGGAACGACGCGCCGTCCGGCGACCAGGGGTACGGATCCTCCGCTCCCGGCGCCGGCTCTGGTGCGTCGTCCGGTGACCAGGGGTACGGCACCCCGCCGCCGCCGCCCGCGCCGGGCCGGTCCGCCGGCGGCTGGTGAGTCGCCGGCGAGCAGGGAACAGCCGTGACGGCTGAGTAACAACCTCCACCGCGGCGCCGTTTTCGCCCGCGGCGGGCATAGGTTTCGGTCCACCGTCCTTGTACGGTCCGGCCGGACCGCCCGCCGCGGGCGGCGCCACCGGTCGGGCGCGGGGACGCGACCAGGCCGTGACGTGCCGCCGCGCCGCGAGGAGGAGACCACGCCCATGCGGGATCTGCGTTCCCTGCCCAAGGGGCATCTGCACCTGCACTTCGAGCTGTCGATGCGCCCCGCCACCCTGGCCGATCTGGCCGCGGCCGCGGGTCTGCCGACCCCGCGGACCACGGGCTTCACCGAGTTCGGCGGGTTCAGCGAGGTGATCGGCGGGATCCTGCCGATCCTGCGCGGGCCGGCGGACTTCGAGCGCCTGGTCGACGAGATGGTCGCCGACGCCGCCGACGAGGGCATCGTCTACCTGGAGCCCAGCTTCTGGCCGTATGCCCACCTGGGCGCGTTCGGCAGCGCGCAGGCCGCGTGGGAGACGGTCCTCGCCCGTTCGCGGGAGGCAGGCGCCCGCCATGGCGTCGCCGTCCGCTGGATGGCCGCCGTGGACCGTGTCTTCGACTCACCCGAGCAGGCCGTGGAGGTGGCCCGGACGGCCCTGCGTTACGCCGATCAGGGAGTGGTCGGTCTGGGCCTGCACAACGACGAGTTCGGGTGGCCGCCAGAGCCGTTCGAGGCGGCGTTCCGCCTCGCCGCCGAGGGCGGGCTGCTGTCGACGCCGCACGCCGGCGAGCTGGACGGGCCGGCGTCCGTGCGCGGCGCGATCGAGGCGCTCGGCGCCGACCGCCTCCAGCACGGCATCCGCGCGATTGAGGACCCCGCCCTGGTGGATCTCCTGCTCGAGCGCGGCACCACCCTGGACGTCTGCCCGACGTCGAACCTGCTGCTGTCGGTCGTGCCCTCGATCGCCGACCACCCCCTGCCGGCGCTGCTGCGGGCCGGGGTGAGCTGCTCGATCAACGCCGACGACCCGCTGCTGTTCGGACCCACCTGCCTGGAGGAGTACGAACTGTGCCGGGCCGAGCTCGGCCTGTCGGACGAGGACCTCGCGGCCTGCGCCCGAAGCTCCGTCCGCGCCGGCGCCGCCCCCGACTCCGTGCGCGACGAGGCCCTCGCCCGCATCGACGCCTGGCTCGCCACCCCCACGCCATCCCACACCACGCCGTCCCAGACCACACCATCCTCGACGACGCCGTCCCCGGTAGCGCCGTCCCCGGCAGCGCCGGGATCCTCGGTGCCGTCGTCCGCCGCCGGCTGATGGACGACCGGCCCGCCGTCGCGGCCCCGCGGCGGCGTGTCGTTCTCGCGCCGGACTCGTTCAAGGGCTCGGCGACCGCGACGGAGGTCGCCGCCGCACTGGCCGACGGCTGGCGGTCCCGGCGACCCGGGGACGACGTCGTCACCCTGCCGATCGCTGACGGCGGGGAGGGCACCCTGGACGTCTTCGCCGCCGCGGTTCCGGGCGCGCGCCGCCGGACGCTGCGGGTGACTGGCCCGGACGGGCGATGGCATGATGGCGAGTGGCTGGCCCTGCCGGGCGGTGCCGCCGTCGTCGAGCTGGCGCGGGTCAGCGGGCTGCCGCTGATGCGGGCCGCGGACCCGCTCGGCGCGCAGACGATCGGTGTCGGGCAGGCGTTGGCGGCGGCGCTCGCCGACGGGACCCGCGAGATCCTGGTCGCGCTGGGCGGCTCGGCGTCGACCGACGGCGGCACCGGTGCCCTGACCGCCCTGGGTGCCCGGTTCCTCGATGCGGGCGGCGCGGCGCTGCCGCCCGGCGGCGGCTCGCTCGTCCGCCTGGCCACGGTGGATCTCACCGGACTCGCCGCCGTCCCGCCCGGGGGAGTGCGCTGTCTCGTGGACGTCGACGCCCCGCTGGTCGGGCACGCGGGCGCCGCCGCCGTCTTCGGCCCGCAGAAGGGCGCGAGCCCGGACGACATCGTCCGGCTGGACCAGGGCCTGCGCCGCCTGGCCGGACTGCTCGGCGGGGCACCCGGCTCGCCCGGGGCCGGCGCCGCCGGCGGCACGGCGTACGGGCTCGCCGCGGCATGGGGTGCCGAACTGGTCCCGGGCGTGGCGACGATCGCCGAGGTGGCGGGTCTTCCCGCCGCGGTGGCCGACGCGGACTGGCTGATCACCGGCGAGGGGCGGTTCGACCGGACGTCACTGTCCGGGAAGGTGGTCGGTGGTGTGGTGGCGCTCGCCCGGGCGGCTGGGGTGCCGGTTCTTGTCGCCGCGGGCCAGATCGACGCTCCCCGACCGGAGGGGGTCGTCGCTGCGGTCGCCCTGGCGGCGCTCGCCGGAGGTGCCGAGCCGGCGATCGCCGATCCGCACCGGTGGCTGCACGCGGCCGGCGCCCATCTTGCCGAGGCCGCGACCCGCGGGCGGTTCGGCTGAGTCAGACCTTGCGGTTCATCCCGGTCAGGATCCAGCCGGCCTTCCGCCATGTCGCCGGGCCGCAGACGCCGTCGTCCGGGATGCGGCCGAACCAGGGGGAAGCGTAGCGCTGCAGCGAGGCGACCCGCGCGGTGGTGCGGGGCCCGTAGGTTCCGTCCGGGGTGATCCGGTTCGGATCGCCGGTCGGCGCCTCATGGCCAAAGATGATGTTCAGCGCGTTCTGCAGCTCGACGACGTCCGCGCCGGTCGAGCCCTCGCGCAGCGTCGGCCGGTTCGCGTACCGGTCCCGCGGATCCGACGGGGTGCCCACGTTGTTGCCGAGCGCCTGGGCCAGGATGTCCCGGCGCCGGTTCGCGCGAATATTGCCGGGACAGGTGTGCCCACCCCAGGCGCTGCCGCCCATCCGGTGGGTGCCGAGGCCATGGCCGTCCGGGGAGTCGGTGACCTCCCCTTTCCAGCCGAACTCCTGCATGCCCCATCGGTACAGCTCGGCGAGCCGGGTGATCTGGATCGAGGTGTAGTCCTCGGTCTCGTATCCCTCGCATTCACAGGAAATCCAGTAGGGATTTCCCGCGGCCTGGGCCCAGGCCCGCTGGTCGAACGGGACGTACTGCTCGAAGTCGCCCGCCTTCGACAGCCACAGATGGGAGCTGACCTGGCTGGCGGCGTTGTCGAACCAGCCGAACAGGGAGCCGGTCCCCACCTGGACGTGTGCGATGAGGCCGCGCGTCGGCTGGATCATCGAACCAGACGTGTTGCGCACCGGTCGCAGCCGAGCAGGCGGGTAGAGGGTCGCCGCCACGGCTAGTGCACCTCCGGTACGTATGCGTCGTCACGCCAGGTTGTGGGCTGGAAATTCACGATGCCAGGTTGCTTCCTCTTGGCGGTGGATGATGCCTTCGCGGTCGGTGTGGTCACGTTGACGGGTACTGGGTTGCTTTCTACCCGGGTGCCGGCACACCGACCATGCCGGGTCGGCCGGACCACCGGGTACCCGATTCCGGGCGTAGCGAACCTGTCTCGAAGGGCGACGTTGGCCTACACTGCCGGCCTATGTCCGCATCCCGACGTGTGCCCGCGGTGGGCCCGACGCGCCCCGGTCGGTCCCGCCGGTGAGCCTGGTCGAGGGGGAGCCGACGGTTGTGGTGGTGTCCGGCGGACCGCCGGCCGGGGCCCGCGCACTGCGGCAGACGGTGTTCGTGCGCGGGCAGGGTGTCGATGCCGCGCTGGAGGACGACGGGCGCGATGCCGATGCCGACCACGCCGTCGTGACCGGGCCGGGCGGGCGAGTGGTGGCCACGGGCCGCCTGATGGACCCGGGTCCTCGTGAGCCGGGTGCGGAGCCGGTGGGGATCATCGGTCGAGTGGCGGTCGACGCGGACTGGCGCCGCCGGGGCCTCGGGCGCCGGGTCACCGCCGCGCTGGTCGAACGGGCCCGCGAGCGTGGGCTGCCGGCCGTTGAACTGCACGCCCAGCTACGGGTGGCCGGCTTTTACGTGGCACAGGGCTACCGCGTCATCGGCGAGCCCGATGTCGAGGCCGGCATCGAGCACGTCTGGATGCGGCGCGACCTGCTCCCGGGGCTGCGCCCGGCGCGCGACTCGGACGCGGGCGCCCTGCGAGAGCTGATCCGGTCCGTCTGGTCTGAGTACCCGGGCTGCGTGCTGGACATGGACGGAGAGGAACGCTGGCTGTGTGTGCCCGGTGCCGCCTACCTCACGGGCCCCGGCGAGCCGGCGCGCCGGCTGTGGGTTGTTCCCGCTGACCCGGCAGGCGCTGACCCGGCTGCGGGGCTGCTCGCCAGCGTGGCGGTGTGGCAGCGGGGGCCCGGCCACGACGGGCTGCCGGGCTGCGGCGAGCTGAAGTCCCTGTATGTGGCGGCGGCGGCCCGTCGGCGCGGGTTGGGGACGGCGCTGGTGCGCCGGGCCGAGCGTGAGGCGGCCGGCTGGGGCGCGCCGGAGATGGTGCTGTGGACGGACACCCGCTTCACCAGCGCGCACCGGCTGTACCGACGGCTCGGATATCTCCCCACCGGGCGCTCGCGCGAACTCCGTGATCTATCCATGACCACGGAAATCGAGTTCTGCCGTGTACTGCCGGCGGAAGGCCGCCTGCGGCGCAGGGCAGACGGACCGATCGGCCGGATCGGGTGAACCGCCCGTCCCCGCGGATCGCGGTCGCGGTATCGTCGCGATTCGCCGGGTTCCGCCGTGGCGAACACGATGGCTCGGATCCGCGTGTGAACACCCAACGCGTGGCCAACTGCCGTATCCTGTCGGCCGGTTGCTGTTCTATTTACGGGAATCCCGGACCAAAGGGTGGAACGAGTGTTCCGATCCCGGGCGGGCCGCTGTGCTGAAGGTCGTTCCGTGGCGGGGTTCCAGAAGGAGGCATTCAATGCCGTGTGCCGTATCGCCCCGACGCCCCCGGGGGTTCGGGCGCCCCCCGCTCCCGCGCCCCCGCCGGGTGCGCGCCGCACTCGCCGCGGCCGGGACAACGGTCGCGCTGACCGGGGCGTTCGCCGCCGTCGGCATCGGGACCGCACAGGCCGGCGGGGCGACCTGGGCGACCTGCCCCAGCGGCCAGACCACCAATGTCAGCATCCCGCCCGGGCCGGGGGAGCCCGGCGGGCAGACGCGGGTGCATGCCGGCTTCTACGCCCACATCGGCTCGTTCTGGCCGCCGTCCACGGACATCCTGTGCCGGACCCAGGCCGGTCGGCGGCCCGCCGCCGGTCAGCCGCCGCTCAAGGTCCTGCACCTGGGCTGCGCCGACGGCCAGGTGACCTTCGGCGTGCCGCGGCCCGCCGCGGGCGGTACCGGTTTCGGCGGCAAGCCCGTCACCTGGGGCACCTATCTGCCGGACGGCTGGTACGACATCCCCCAGGACAAGACCGACCCGAACTGGACGGCCCTCTGCTGGTCGCCGACCCGGCGCACACCCGCCCCGGCACCCGCGAAGGCACTGCCCGCCACCACCGCGGCGAGCCCCGCCGCAACGGCGACCACACCCCCGAGCACGACCGCGGCGGCCAGCCCAGCCACGTCGGCGAGCGCCCCGCCGCCGGCCGCAACGCAGCACTAGGCCGTGTGCCGGGTTGTGATCTCTACGGACACCCGCGGGCCTGGTTCACGGTCAGAGTCGCGACCACCACCATCCGTGTTCGCAAAGGCCGATGCGCCGCCCAGCCGAACCCCGTCATGATCACAGGGACAGAACGGACAGGAAGCCATGCGATCATGACAAGACCACGCCGCCCCCGCAGGCCTTCCCACAGATGGGAAGACCACCCCACACATCCCAACCCGCCGTCACCCAGAGATCGCCACCGGATACACGCGGCAGCTTGGTGACAGCGTATGTCGCGAACACACGGGCAAACCGGACAAAAAGGGTGTTAGCGACAGGCCCGCGCAGCCCACCTGAAACCACCGACCGCAACCACCGCCCCACACATGGATCGCGACCCCATACACGGACTAGTAGTGCGCTGGCTACGAACGTAGGCGGCGGGTCACGTCGGAGCGGGTGCGTGGGAGAGACACTTCATGCACGGTTTGCAGGGGCAAATCGAACATAAATCGTGCATTCTGTGCACGGACGAATTCTCCCACGCGTCCACCGCCCGATGTGGGCGTTTTGTCCAGCGCGGAGGCAGAGGTCGCTGACCACCCGGCGGCGCAGTGGGGCCCGAAGGCGTCGCTGAGCCACGGCCACGAACGGCCATGACTGGGGTGCCGGGCCGGCTACGGCGGCCCCAAGCCCGACCCGACGAGGGGAAGGGCGAGGGGCCAGCCGCGCCAGGCTGCGGTCTAGTAGCGGTAGTGGTCCGCCTTGTAGGGGCCCTCGACGGGAACGCCGATGTAGTCGGCCTGCTGCTTGGTGAGCTCGGTGAGCTTCACGCCGAGCGCGGCGAGGTGCAGGCGGGCGACCTTCTCGTCGAGGTGCTTGGGCAGCACGTGGACGCCGACCGGGTACTCCTCGGTCTTCGTGAACAGCTCGATCTGCGCGATCACCTGGTTGGTGAAGCTGTTCGACATGACGAAGCTCGGGTGGCCGGTCGCGCAGCCGAGGTTCATCAGCCGGCCCTCGGCCAGCACGATGATCGAGTGGCCGTCGGGGAAGACCCACTCGTCGACCTGCGGCTTGATGTTGATCTTCTCGATGCCGCTGATCTTCGCCAGGCCGGCCATGTCGATCTCGTTGTCGAAGTGCCCGATGTTCGACACGATCGCCTGGTGCTTCATCGCGGCCATGTGGTCGGCGGTGATGATGTTGAAATTGCCGGTGGTCGTGACGAAGATGTCCGCGATCCCGACGACGTCCTCCAGCGTGGTGACCTGGAAGCCGTCCATCGCCGCCTGCAGGGCGCAGATCGGGTCGATCTCGGTGACGATGACCCGGGCGCCCTGGCCGCGCAGCGCGTCCGCACAGCCCTTGCCGACGTCGCCGTAGCCGGCCACGACCGCGACCTTGCCGCCGATGAGGACGTCGGTGGCGCGGTTGAGGCCGTCGATGACCGAGTGGCGGCAGCCGTACTTGTTGTCGAACTTCGACTTCGTCACCGAGTCGTTGACGTTGATCGCCGGGAAGGCGAGCGTGCCGGCCTTCGCCATCTCGTACAGGCGGTGGACGCCGGTGGTCGTCTCCTCGGTGACGCCCTTGACGCTCTTCGCCGTCGCGCTCCAGCGACCGGGGGCAGCCGCGATGGTGGTCCGCAGCGTCTCCAGGACGATCGCGTACTCCTCGCTGTCCGCCGGGTCGGTCGCCGGCACCGCGCCGGCCTCCTCGAACTGCGCGCCCTTGTGGACGAGCAGCGTCGCGTCACCGCCATCGTCGAGGATCATGTTGGGGTAGCCGCCGTCCGGCCAGGCCAGCGCCTGGTCGGTGCACCACCAGTACTCCTCGAGGGTCTCGCCCTTCCAGGCGAAGACCGGCACGCCCTGCGGGTCGTCCTTGGTGCCGTTCGGGCCGACGACGACCGCGGCGGCCGCGTGATCCTGGGTGGAGAAGATGTTGCAGGACACCCAGCGGACGTCGGCACCGAGAGCAACCAGGGTCTCGATGAGCACGGCCGTCTGGATCGTCATGTGCAGGGAGCCCATGATCCGGGCGCCGCGCAGCGGCTGGCTGGCCGCGTACTCGGCCCGGGTGGCCATCAGCCCGGGCATCTCGTGCTCGGCAAGACGGATCTCCTTGCGGCCGAACTCGGCCAGCGCGAGATCCGCGACCTTGAAGTCGAAACTCATGCCCTCTCCTTCGACGCTCGGGCGGCTGCCGAGCCTGGGTGGCGGGTGCCTCGTCCCGGGAACCACCCGCCGGCGGCGGTGGCCGTGATGCGCCAGCCCGGGAACACTGTCCTGAGCGTGCCACACGCCGGCATGGGAACGAAGGGCAGGGCGACGGGGGTGGCACGCCCGCGGGCCGGGTGTCCGGGGGTCCGCGGGCGAGCCCCTCAGCCGGAGCGGGTGGCGCGATGACCTGGGCTGACGTCCGGTGGCACCGGAGTGCCCCCGGAGTCGCTAGCCCCTGTGGCCGGCGTGCTTGGTTCGATCCCCGTAGCCGAATAGCCGTTAATGGGACGTTTTGTCTCGTCCCGGTGCACCCAGCCGCGTTCGTCCGCCCAGACGAGCAGCGGCGGCAGGACGACCAGCGCCGACAACAGCGCGACCGCCACGTTCAGCGCGACCAGAAGACCGAAGTCACGCAGCAGTGGCAGCGAGCTGAACGCGAGAACCCCCACCCCGAACACGGCGGCCAGCGCGGAGACCAGGAAGGCCCGCCCGGTGCGCCCGGCCGTCGCCTCGATCGCCTCGAGCGGACTGCGGCCGCGGCTGCGTTCCTCCAGGTGGCGTAGCACGAGCAGGGTCGTGAACTCGGTACACAGCGCGATGACGAGTGGGCCGCTGACGGCGGTCAGCGGGCTGAGGTCGACCCCGAGCCCCAGCGCGACCAGCGAGCTCAGTCCCACCGCGATGAGCACCGGCACGACGGACAGCACCGCCCGCACCGGGCCCCGGTGATACAGCGCCAGCAGGACGAGGACGGCCGCCAGCGCGTAGTAGGTCAGCTCCACGCGGTTGTGGTCGAAGGTCTCGACCAGCGCCGTGCCGACGACGGCGAGGCCCGACGGGGTCGCCTGGACCCCGGCGGGGGGTCGGGTGTGGGCCCGGATGTCGTCGACGACGGCGGCGCGGCGGTCCAGCGAGCCGGAGCCGGTCCGGAAGATGATGTTGAGGGCCTGGTGCTGGGTGTTGACGGTGCTGCGCGCGATGTCCGGCGGGGCGACCTCGTACGCGAGCCGGACGTCCTGCCCGGTCGGCATGATCACCGTCGTGTTCGGAACCTCCATCAGGTAGCTGACGATCGTCACCAGGCTGGAGGCGTCGAGCAGGTCGTCGGGATGCGTGGCGAGCTGGGTGTTCGCGAACCGGCCGACGAAGTCCGCCGTCGCGTCGTCGAACACGTTTGGCGAGCGCACGTACACGCCGAGTTCACTGGCCGAGCCGGTCTGCGCCCGCAGCGTGTGGATGTCCTTGATGACCTGGCTGTTCTGGTTGACCCACTTCTCGGGGTCGGTCTGGATCGTCAGCCGGTCGTCCGCGGCGATGCCGCCGACGAAGATCGCCACCGCGGCGACGACGAGGGGGATCGCGGTGATCCGCGGCAGGCCACCCAGCCGGATGACCAGCCGGCCGAGCGGGCCATGGGTGTGCTCCCTCGGCCGCGTGGGCCGCGCGCGCTCCCGGGCGCCGAGCGACAGGGCGAGCAGCAGCACGGTGGCGGCCACCACCACCGGCAGCCCGAGGGCGAGCAGGGTGCCGAAGTCCCGGATCATCGGGACCTGACTGAACTCGAGCGCCAGGAACGCGAGTACGGCGGCGATGGTCGCGACCACCAGCGCGGGCATCAGACCGCGCAGGGCGGCCGCCACCGCGCCACGCCCGGCCCGGTCGCGCCGCGCCTCCTCCTCGATCCGGCTGTGCAGCTGCACGGCGAAGTCGATGCCCACCCCGAGCAGGACTGGAAGGCCCGCGATGGTCACCACCGACAACGGCACCCCGATGTAGCCGGCCAGGCCGAAGGCCCAGATGAGGCCGACGGCGACCACACCGAGCGGCAGCAGGCGCCAGCGGACCGCGAAGGCCGCGAGCAGCAGGCCGGCCATCAGGGCCAGCGAGATCGCGCCGAGGGTGAGGAACCCACCGCGCAGGTAGTTGTTGATGTTTCGCAGCAGGACGGGCGCGCCGGTGGTGGTCAGCGACGCATGGTCGACGCGCAGGCCCGCGGTGGCCCGCTCGACCACCCGGGCGCCGTCACCCTCGGCGGTCAGCGAGGCGTTGCCCCGCAGCCTGGTGACCATCTGGGCGGCCGACGCCGTCGGGAAGAACGGCCGCAGGGACTTGCGGATCGCGCCGGTGTTGTCGTGCAGCAGGATGTCCACCCAGGCCGGGTTCTCGACCGTCCGCCGGTTCTCCGGGACGGACTGGATGCGCTGCAGGGTGGTCAGCGAGTCGGCGAGCCGGCGCTGCGCGGACGCCGGGTCGGGATCGCGGGCCTGCGCGCCGAGCAGGATCTTCGCCGCCGGGCTCGCGAGCACGTTGCCGCCGCCGCCCCGCACGAGGTTGTCGGTGAACTCCAGCGCGGTCAGCGGCGTGACCACCGACTCGATCCGCGCATCGGCGTCGAGATCCTTCTGCAGGCTGCGGAACAGGGCGATGTTGTGCGCCGTGAACAGGTCGACCAGGCGCGAGCCCGGCGTGACCTCGAACGCGGTGACCATTGCCTGGCCGCCGAACAGCGACTGGTACTCGACGTTGTCCCGGGCGATCCGGGAATCGCTGTTGAGGTAGTTGTCCTGGCCGGTGGTGAACGTCAGCCGGGTCAGGCCGAAGCCGAGACCGAGCGTGACGACGAGGAGCGTGAGGGCGATGACGCCGGCGCGCCGCCCGTGACCGGCGAGCCGCGTCCGCCAGGCCTCGCCCGAGTGGCCGTCTTCCGGGTCGTCTGCCCGGTCCTCCCAGGCCGGGCCGGGCCGGTCGGCGGTCGGGTCGTCGGTCGGGTCGGGCGGGCCGGGCGGGCTGGCCGCCGGTTCGGGGCCGCGGGCCGCATCGCCTGCGGGAGTGGTGCTGGGGGGCATCGGGCACGCTCCGGAGTCGTCTGAGGCCTCCGGATCAGCGCAAAGGGACCGGTCGATCCGAAGGCTGCACCCCTGGATGTATAGCGTGCATCACACTTCCAGGGAGTAGCTCGGACGTCGATCTTTTTTGCTATTTCCGTATGAGACCACTGTGGCACTGTGCGTGATGTTCGGTGGTGGTTCTCGACGTCTCGAAGACGCCGCGGCGTCAGGTTGCCCCTCGATCCGCCTCAAGGTGCCCGTAGGAACGGGTAGGGGGTCGCGGCGGGTGAGGGGTGGTCGTCTACCACGTCCGGGTGTCGGAAATCTGGGGGTATGCGGGACCCCGTCCGTACGGTGAGGAAAATGTGGGGCGTGGGTTCCCTGTTGTTAATGTGCGGGTAAGGATGGTGGGACGCGAACGGATCGTCCGTATGCTCCGGTTGCGTGCGGTATGCGACCGGATGCGGGTCGTGAAGGCTCGTCGCCAGGGCTGAGCCCTATCTCACAGCCCCTTTTGCATCCGTCCTTACCGATCGGTCGGTAAAACGAAGCAGTCGGTAAACGACGCATGGCGGCATGGGGAGGCGACGATGCTTCGAGGCTGCACATGGTGAGCGCGACGGATCACGCGTTTCTGGGCGGACCGTCCGGAAAGGCCCGTCTGACCAGCGGATCCGGCCGCGACCACGGGCACGGGCAGGGCCGGGTCGGCGCGGCGCTGCGGGGGAGCGTCTTCGTCCTCGGGCAGATCCTGCTGCTCGCGTCCCTGTACCTGCTCTACGACCTCGGCCGGCACTTCGCCGTCGGGCGGGAGTCCGAGGCCCTGCACCACGCGCGCCGGATCTGGGCGCTGGAGCGATTGTTCGACCTGCCCAACGAGGCGACCGTCCAGTCCTGGGCGATGAGATCGACGCATCTGCTCGAGTTCGCGAACCGCTTCTACATCGGGGTGCACTTCCCCGCCGCGATCGCCTTCCTGCTCTGGGTGCTGATCTTTCATCGTCCGGCCTGGCCCCGGGTCCGCACCGTCATCGTCGCCTCGACCGGCGTGGCGCTGCTCATCCACATCGCCTACCCGCTCGCGCCGCCGCGGTTCCTGCCCCGGATGCTGCCGAACGTGTCGCTCGTCGACACCGGCGCGGTCTTCGGCCCCTCGCCCTACGGCCCGCACGACACGGTCGCCAACCAGTACGCCGCCATGCCCAGCCTGCACATCGGCTGGTCGATCCTGGAGGCGTGGGGCGTGATCACTATCCTGCGCGCCCGGGCCCGCTGGCTCGCGATCCTGCACCCGGTGATCACGACCCTGGTCGTGGTCGTCACCGCCAACCACTACTGGGTCGACGGCATCATGGGCGGCGCGCTGGTCGTCACCGCCGTGCAGCTCACCCGTCCCGAGGTCCAGGACCGGCTCCGGCTGTGGGCCGTCACGCTGCACCTGCCCGTCCGCAGGTCCGCCCTGGAACGCGTCATCGGGCCGTCAGGTGGTGCTGCATCAGGACAGGCGCTCGACGAGGAGGGCCATGCCCTGGCCGCCGCCGACGCACATCGTCTCGAGGCCGATCGTCGCGTCCGTTCCGCGCAGCCCGTTGATCAGGGTCGTGAGCAGGCGGGCCCCGGTCATGCCGAAGGGGTGACCCAGCGCGATCGCACCGCCATGTATGTTCAACCGCTCGGGATCCACCCCCAGCTGCCGGTAGCTCGGCACGACCTGAGCGGCGAACGCCTCGTTGAGCTCGACAAGGTCGACGTCGTCGATCGTCATCCCAGCCCGCGCCAGCGCCCGCCGGGAGGCCTCGACCGGGCCGAGACCCATGATCTCCGGTGACAGTGCGCTCACGCCAGTGGAGACGAGCCGGGCCATCGGCGTGATACCCAGCGCCCGGGCGCGGGTGTCGCTCATCACGACGACCGCGGCGGCGCCGTCGTTGAGGGGGCAGGCGTTGCCAGCGGTGACCGTCCCGTCCGGGCGGAACACGGGCGGCAGGCTGGCGAGCGCGTCCAGCGTGGTGCCCGGCCGCGGGCCGTCGTCAGCGTCGACGACGGTGCCGTCCGGCAGCCGCACCGGAGTGATCTCCCGCTTGTAGAAGCCGGCGGCGATGGCCTGCTCGGCCAGGTTCTGCGACCGGCACGCGTACGCGTCCTGCTCGGCCCGGCCGACCCCGGTGAGCTGGGCGACGTTCTCCGCCGTCTGCCCCATCGCCATGTAGACGTCGGGCAGCTCACCCACTCCGCGCGGGTCGCTCCATGCCGGGGCGCCGCCGCTGGCCAGCGCCGCGGTTCGGGCCTGGGCGCCGGAGTAGCTGGGATTCTGGGTGTCGGGCAGGCTGTCGCTGTTGCCGCGGACGAACCCGCTGACGGCCTCGACCCCGGCCGCGACGAACACGTCACCCTCGCCCGCGCGGATCGCGTGCATCGCCATGCGAACCGCCTGCAGGGACGACGCGCAGTAGCGGGAGACGGTCGTCCCTGGGACGCAGTCGAGCCCGAGGGTGACGGCGACGACGCGGCTGATGTTGTGGCCCTGCTCGCCGCCGGGCAGGCCGCAGCCGAGGATCAGATCCTCGATCTCGTTCGGATCCAGCATCGGTACCTGGTCCAGCGCGGCCCGGACGATCGTCGCCGCGAGATCGTCGGCCCGCAGGCCCCGCAGCGAGCCCTTGAAGGCTCGCCCGATCGGTGAGCGGGCGGCGGCGACGACGACAGCCTCGGTCACGACATCCTCCCGGCATTCGGCGCCGCGGTCGTGGAACACCGGGCGCGGGCGGCGAAATGATCAAACTGTAGCGCGGCGCGGCGGCGCGGGTCGCGGTCCGGGCGGCCCGGTCGGCGGATACTCGCCGCTCCGACCTACCCTGTGATCATCTGACGGACGAGTCGGACGGCGGACGGATGCGCGCAGGACCTGCCCCGGAGGCGACGGTGGAGGCCCCGACAGCGGTGGCGCTGCAGGGGCACACGGTGCTGCTGCGACACGCTGTCCTGCTGCGGTGGTATGCGGCGCAGGTGGCGTCCCTGGTGCCGCCCCTGGCTCGGCTGTCGGGGCAGTCACCGCTGCGGGCGCGGTTCGACGGGTGGGTGCTCGGCTGGCGTCGCGCGCTGGCCGCGGCGGCCGACACGCTCGGTCAGCAGGCTGCCTGGCTCAACGGGCTCGACGCCGGGCCGACGACCGCCCTGCTCCCTCCCTTCCCCCTGCTGCCCCCGCGGTTCGTGGTCCCGCGGTTCGTGGTCCCGCGGTTCGTGGTCCCGCAGGTCCCGATTCGGCAGCCCCGGGGGGCGATCGTCATCGATCCGGGCGCCCTGGCCGCCGCTGCCGGTCTGGCGCGGGCCGCGGGCGACAGGGCGGGCGCACTGGCCCCGGCAGTGGCCGCGGCCATCGTCGCGGCGGCTCAGGCGGCGGCCCGGGATGGTTTCGTTCCAGCGGCCGCGATCCGGCGGGCCGGCGACGAGCAGGCCGCGGTGCTGCATCGCCGCGTGCGCACGTTCGCGCTCGAGGCCGCCGCCGCGGCGGCTGAACTCGAACGCCGGCTGACCGAGCTCGCCCACGTCCCGACGACGCTGCGCCGCGCATCCTCCCCGTCTCCGTCGTCCCCACCGCCGCCGCTCGCCGTGGCCGCGGGGATGCTTGCCGTCCTGGGCGGGGCGGACGCGGGGCGGGCGCCGGATGCGGCGGAGCTGCGCGGTATCCGGGTTCGGCTGGCAGGACTGTCGGTGCCCGCCCGGGAGGGCGTGATCGCCGCGCTGCGCGGCGAGCCGCTGGCCGTGCTGGCGAGGGCCGCCGAACGCCTGACCGCCGCACCAGCACCGGGCACCATGGATGCCGCCGCGGAACTGGCGGGTCTCGCGGACGACCTGCTCGCCGGGGCCCCGCGGGACCTGGTCGACGACCTGGTCCGGGAGCTGCCCTGGCTGGAGCCCGCCGCCCCGGCACCATCACCGCCGGGACCGGGCGGGGCGCCGCGACGGGTCGTCGCGCTGGACCGGACGGGAGACCCACTGATCCGGGGCGGTCCTGGGCCCGATGACGTCGGCCAGGGCGCCGTCGCCGACTGCTACCTGGCGGCCGCCCTGATCGGGATCGCTCATCAGGATCCCGACCGGATCACCGCGGGCCTGCGCCGCAACCCGAACGGGACCGTGACCGTCCTGCTCCACCCCGCCGGTGGCCCCGCCCGGCCCGTGACGGTGACCGCCGTCCTTCCCTCCTACCGCGACCCCGGCGGGGGCAGACCTCAGGAGGTGGGGATGGACGGTGACGACGCGGCGGACCTGCCGGAGCTGTGGCCGGCGCTCTACGAGAAGGCGTATGCCCGCCTGCGGGGCGGCTATCCGGCGATCGGGTTCGGCAGCGCCGCGGAGGGGCTGCGCATGATCACGGGTCGCCCCGCCGCCCGCCGGCGAGCCGGTGGGACCGATGCCGCCGCGCTGGCCGCGCTGCTGGGCCGTGGCGAGGTCGTCACGGTCACCACCCGCGGGCACACCGGACGGCGCGGACTGGTCCCGTCGCACGCCTACGCGGTGCTGGCGGTGGACGTCCCGCGGGGCCGGGTGCTGCTGCGCAACCCCTGGGACCCGCCGGCCGGCAGCGACGGCCAGCGGTGGTACGACTGGTCGGCGGTCGTTCCGGATGCGGCTGCTGTCGTCCACGGGCCGGCGTGGTAGCGGCGCCCTACGGTTGGCGGATGATCGCCACCGGTACCGGGCTGTGGAGCATGCACTGGTGGCTCACCGAGCCCAGGAGCAGCTCCGCGAAGCCGCCGTGCCCCCGAGCACCCACGACGATCAGATCGCATTCCCTGCCGGCGGTCAGCAGAGCGTGGGTGGGCGAGCTCGGCACCACTCGACGGCGCAGGTCAAGGCCTGCGGGCAGGCTCGCGCGCACCTGGGTCACGGCGTCGTCGAGCGTGGCCGTCGCCTGCTCCTCCAGCGTCTGCGTGAGCTCACCGGGGGCCTCCGCGAACGGCAGCGGGATGGCCGACAACCAGGCGTGCACGACGAGCAGTCCGACGGCACGCCGATCGGCCTCGGCGGCGGCCCACCGCAGGGCGGCGAGCGAGTTGGGGGAGCCGTCCACACCGACGGCGATGGGCCGTGGCGGGTGGTCGGGCGCGGCGCCCGCCCCGTCGCCACGGGCGATCACGACCGGGGTCGAGGAGTGCACGGCCACCGAGGTGCTCACCGAGCCGGCCCGCAGCCGGTGCAGCAGGCCGCGGCCACGCGCGCCGACCACGATCATCCGCGCGCTGTTCCCCACGGTGAGCAGGGCCTCGGCGCCGGGCTGGTCCACGACCTCCTCGGTCACCCGGACCGTCGTGCCCGGCGGGGCCGTCGCCGTCACGGTCTCGCGCAGCATGTGGGCGGCCCGGTCCGCCAGGCGGTCGGCCCGCGCGGAGCGGTCGTCCCGGTCGTCGTCCCCGCAGTCGATGGCCGAGCCGGTGCCGACCACGGCTCGCAGGCCACAGCCATGGCGCTCGGCCTCGGCGAACCCCCAGAGCAGTGCCGCCCGGGAGCCCGGCGAGCCGTCGACCCCGACCACGATCTCGCCGGTCATGTCGCACCTCCGTCAACCTTCCGTGAGGGTCCTGTCACACTCCATCGTCGGGCGGAGCCCCGGACGCCTCCCCCCTCCCCAGCCGGTATCCCCATCCGCAGCCCGAAGTCCCAGGTAGGAGCGGTCCTGCGGGGTGAGACGGGCAGTTTGGGGGTGGGTGCCCCCGCCAGCGTCGTGGTGCTTCCGTAGCCGCGGAGATGGGGCTGGATGTGCTGGGCCGCCGGTGTCGCCTGCTCCGGAGGGTGTGGGTCGCCGGGGACCTGTGTGATGTCGGGCGCGGTGAGGATGCCGTGGGTTACCCCTTTGCTCCCCCACGCCCGTGACGAATCCAGCGACGCATGTCGTCCAGTTGTGAGATGACGGAGAGCGTCGTGCGGGAACGGTGCCGAATGGCCCCGATCTGTCCGTGATCTGTTTCTCCCCGTGTCCGTCCCATTCCGGGGGCGGACGGGTACCCCCACCGCGTGACCGCTTCATCCCTCCGGCGTGGGTCGGTTGTTGCGGATCGGATTCCACCTCGGGACGGGGTCATTGCCGACGCGTTCGCGGTGGGCGACAGCGTGCCTCGATGGCGCGGCGTGCGCCCGGTCGGCGACGCGGCGGACACATTCAGACGGCGGAATTCGAAAAGCACATGCCGTTCGTGACGCGCATGGTGTGTGGCCATCCCGGCCCGGACGTGACGGCGTTTGCGGGACGGCGCCGCTGGAGTCGAGAGGGCGCCGCGCGGGGGCGGGGCGTGCGCACCGGGGCCACGTCGCCGGTCCGTGCCCGTGCCCGCCGACCGCGTCCGACCTCGCCGCGGATCGCGCGGCGGCAGGGGAATCGGTGGCCGGAGGCGTGGCGGTGAGCGTGCCGGGGCAGTGTGGGCGACGTGCGTGCCCGGATGGTCGGCCGGGTGTCGACGCCTGGTGGCAGGCCGGTCCGGCGGATCGCGATCCGCATTCGACAACGGGCCGCCGTGAACGTTCCGAACGGGTTTACGGAAGCTGTTTCGGCTAGCTGTCTGAAGGATGTTCGCCGGACTTTTCGTGGTCCTTTCGTGGCCGCCCGGACTTCTTTTTGCTGTGCAGCAGTCACGGGATGTTTGATGCTTCTGTCACACCACGACCACCCAACGGAAGTGATGGAGTCATGTCCTCATCATGTGAGCGTGGTGGCCCTCCACAGGAGCCCCTTGACCCGGCGCGGAGTACGGTGCCTGAACAGACATCGTCCCGCCCTCGCCCCACCGAGCCCGTTCCGGTGGGCGTGATCCCCGGGCAGTCGGTCGAGACCGCCTCCGGTCCCGACGGCCCGGCAGCATCGAGTGACCCAGCCGAGGGAAGGAGGCCTGTGTCGTCGGACACGATCCAGCTCACCATCCCCGGTGCACTGGTTTCGGTTCAGGCGGCACAGGAGCCGGGAACCCTGATCGCCGACCGCAGCGGTTGGCAGCGGGCCGTCCTGCGGGCGGCCCTCCCGTCCGCGGCGAAACTCGTCGCCTGCACCCTCGCGAGCCACGTCGCGGAGGCGCCGCCGACCATCCCCGACGGCGCGGCGGTGACCGGCCCGGGCCTCGTCACGTTGATGGAGCAGACCGGCTACAGCCGAACCCACGTGCAGCGCCAGGTCTCGCGGTTGCGCCGGCAGGGATGGCTGACCACCGTCGCCCGCCCGTCCGCGGGGCGGACCACCCGGTTCGCGCTCGCCATTCCCGACGCGGCCGTGCGAGCGGGCCTGGTCCGCCTGGTCGAGCTGGCGCAGACCGTCCCCTCGGCGGCCGGTGCCGAGAGTGGCACCGCGCGGCGTCGCGGGCGTCGGGCGCGAGCCGGCTCCCACACCAAGAGCACGGCGCGCCGTCGTAGCACCCGCGCGAAGGCGACGGCCGGCAGTGCCGCGTCCGCGAGCGGCGGCAGCCATGGCACTGCCAGCGCTGACCATGGCGGCAGCGGTCAAGGTGGCAGTGGCGGTCACGGTGGCGAGGGCGGCTTCGTGGTCGACCTGGTGCCGTCCCGCCGCTCGCAGGGCTGGGGTGACCAGACCCAGCCGACCCCCGGTGACCCGCCGCCCCCGGACGACTGGATCGCCCCGGACGACCGCGTCACCGTGCCCACGCCATCCCACCCGGCGACGCCGACGGACGCGGAGCCGGCGCACCTGGGGGAGCCCCAGCCCGTGGCGCCGACCCCGCCTGCGCCGACCCCGCCTGCCCCGGTTCAGCCTGCCCCGGTTCAGCCGGAGCCGGTTCAGCCGGTGGCAGCTGCCGGGGCGGAGGACGTGACCGAGGCCCGCGGCGCCGAGGCCGGGGGCGAGGATGCGCTCGACCCGACGGCGCCGACCATCCCGTTGCCCCCGAAGCCGCCGGCCCCGATGGTCCTCGCGGCGACACAGGTCATCAACGTGCTGGCGAACGCGATGCGCCGCCCCACATCGGACTTCCTGGAGATCTTCGGGAAGCTCCAGGTCATCTTCGACGGAGACGACTGGGACCCGGTGACGCTGGCGCTGCACCTGGCCCACATCATCGGCACCGGCGTTCTCGTCGGGGACGGCGACGAGATCGACAACCTGTCCTGGCGGCTCGACCGTCTCCCCAGGTCGTCGGCGGAGTGTGAATGCCGCTCCTGCCTGGAACGACGGGGTGAGATGCAGAACGCGCCGCCGGCGCCGGGCACCCGGAGGTTCGTCCGTTCCGGCACGGGACGGTCGGCAGCCGCCGCGCGGACGACGGACGGTGGCGGCACCGAGGCGGGCGCGTCCATCTCGCGGGCGAACGTCGATCTGACCGAACCCCGGCCCGTGGAGATCCCCCGCCCGCCCCTGGAAGCGATCGAACGGGCCGCCCTGGCTGCCCGGGAGGCCCGGCTCCGCGAGCGCGCCGCCGGCGGGGCGGCCTGAGCCAGGCCACCCGGGGCCAGGCACCGGTTCGCGCGACCACCGCCACTCTCGACCCCGCCAACGTCATCGATGGTGCGAGCTAGCCGCCCGCTGTTGCGCTCGGCGGCTACCGGCCCATGATGGGTTACCAGGGTCGACTGCGGCAGGTGGCGGCATGGCTGAGGATGCGTTCCGGAATGGTCACGACGCCGATGTGATCGTCATCGGCAGCGGCTTCGGGGGGAGCGTCAGTGCGCTGAGGCTGGTGGAGAAGGGGTATCGAGTCCTCGTCGTCGAGGCAGGGCGCCGGTTCAGTCCGGAGACGCTGCCGCGCACCAACTGGCACCTGCGGAGCTACCTCTGGCTGCCGCGGCTCGGCTGCCACGGCATCCAGAAGATCACCTGGCTGGGGCGGGTCCTGGTGCTGTCCGGGACGGCGGTGGGCGGCGGCTCGGTGGTCTACGCGAACACGCTGTACCGCCCGCTCGACGCCTTCTACGACGATCCGCAGTGGCGCGCCATCACCGACTGGCGGGCGGAGCTGGCGCCGTACTTCGATCAGGCGGAACGGATGCTCGGCGTGACCCCGAACCCGACGACGACCTACGCCGACGAGGTCTTCCGCGAGGTCGCCGAGGACATCGGCGTGGGCGCCACCTACGCGCCGGCCCGGGTCGGCGTCTTCTTCGGGCGGGCGGGCCGCCAGGAGCCCGGCGTGCGGGTTCCCGACCCGTACTTCGGTGGCGCCGGGCCGAGCCGGGTGGGGTGCGTGGAGTGCGGCGAGTGCATGACCGGCTGCCGCCGCGAGGCCAAGAACACCCTGGATCGCAACTACCTGTGGCTGGCCGAACGGGCCGGCGCGCGCGTCGTCCCGGACACGACCGTGACGACGGTGCGCCCCCGCGCGGCCGGTGGCTACGAGGTCGACGTCGTCCCGACAGGGCACTGGCGGCGGCGCGGGCGGCGGACCCTGACCGCCCCGCAGGTCGTGTTCGCCGCCGGGACCCTCGGCACGCAGCGGCTGCTGCTCACCGCCCGCGAGCGCGGGGACCTGCCCGCGCTGTCATCACGGCTCGGCGAGCTCACCCGCACCAACTCCGAGTCGATCCTCGGCGCCACCCGCTATCGCCCGGACCGCCGGGTCACCCGCGGGGTGGCGATCACGTCGTCGTTCTACCCGAACGATCACACGCACGTGGAGCCCGTCCGGTATGGCCGGGGCAGCAACCTGATGGCGCTGGCCAGCACCACGATGACGGACGGCGGCGGTCGACTGCCACGCTGGGTGACGTTCCTGCGGCAGGTGGTCGCCCACCCGCATCGACTTCTCGCCACGATGCTGCCCTGGCGCTGGTCCGAGCGGACCATGATCATGCTCGTGATGCAGTCGAGGGACAACTCGCTGACCGTGTCGCAGCGCCGTGGGCCGTTCGGGCTGCGGTGGCTGACCAGCCGCCAGGGGCACGGCGACCCGAACCCGTCCTGGATCCCCGAGGGCAACGCCGCGGCCCGGCGGCTGGCTGCCCGCCTGGGCGGCTACCCGGGCGGTTCCGTCAGCGAGATCGCCGACATCCCGATGACCGCGCACATCCTCGGCGGGGCGGCCATCGGGTCGGACGCCGAGGCCGGGGTGATCGACCCCTGGCAGCGCGTCCACGGGTACGAGGGCCTGCACGTGGTCGACGGCGCCGCCGTCTCCGCCAACCTGGGGGCCAACCCGTCGCTGACCATCACGGCGCAGGCGGAACGGGCCATGGCGTTCTGGCCGAACCGGGGAGAGCCGGACTCCCGCCCGCCGCTCGGGCAGCCCTACCGGCGCATCGATCCCTGCCCGCCGGCGCACCCGGCCGTGCCGGCGAACGCCCCCGGCGCCTACCGGGTGGCCGCAGCGGTGACCAGCCACCGGCCCTGACGGGAGGGTGGCTGGTCACCGAGGCCGGTCACCGGGGCCGGGTGGGCTCGCCGAGCGTGGTGTCGACGCCGGGTAGTTCGTCGAAGTCTCCGGTGGACGTCCGCAGGCGCTCGTCGAAGCCGTCCGCACCGGAGGCTCCACCGGCGCTGGAAGAGCCGGTCGTGGACGAGCTGGTCGTGGACGACGCCGTACCGGTGTCGCCGATCGGCGCGGGGGTCGCGGTGATCGGCGTCGACTCGTCCTGCTGGGCCAGGTAGCGGCGCGCCGCGATGGTGCCCGCGGCACCGGCGCCGAGCAGGAACAGGGCGAGCGCCCCGCGCCGCCGGTGGCGATGCACCCGGGCGAGCTTGACCTCGGCCTTGGCCAGCCGCTTCTCCAGAGCCTCCTGGGCCTTGTCCGCCTCCGCGCGGGCCTTCGACTCCGCCGAGATGGCGCGCCGCGACCGGTGGCGCTCGGCCCGCAGCTCCGCGGCGGCCCGGGCCCGCTCGGCGGACAGCTCGGCCCGGGAACGGGCCTTCTCGACGCGGCGGCCCGCACGGCCGGAGGCGACGACGGCGCTACCGGATGCCTTCCCGGCGGCCTTGCCCGCCGCCTCGCGCGCCGCCGCGCCGCCGCGTGAGGCCGCGCCGGACACGTCCGAGATCCGGTGGGCGACGCTGACGCCGGCGTCCCGAGTGGCCGAGGCCGCGGTGCCCGCCGTGTCGCCGGCGATGCTCGCCGCCCGGTGGGCGACCGTGCCGGCCTTGCCGGCGGCGTGGCGCGCGGCGTCCGACAGCCCGCTGACCGGTGTCGTGTCGCTGACGTGCGAGAGCCGATCCTTCAGCGTGGTGCTGCTGCTCATGGCGTCCTTCCCTGCTTCCTTGGAACCGATCCGGGTCGCGGGTCGTCGGGTGGTCAGGAGTCGGTGGCGAGGTGGTGGGCTGTCCAAGATCTGTGCAGTGTGCCGTACCCCGAGACCGGCTCCCTTCAACGCGCGGAACCCGACAGGCGTGTCACGCCGACCTGCCGGACATGCCTGGGCTGCACCGTCGGCGTCACGCTGGGTCGCGCCGATCCGGCCATCGCGGAACGCCCGACCGCGGTGGCGCATACGATCGGGGCCGGCCCGGGTGCCGTCTGACCTGGCATCGACCCAGACCTGAGGAGAAGAGAGGCTCATGGCCGAGGAGCTGTACGCGACGTTGCGGACGACTCAGGGGGACATCAGGATCCGTCTGTTCCCCGACCACGCGCCCAAGACGGTCCGCAACTTCGTCGGGCTCGCGACCGGGACGCAGGAGTGGACCGACCCGAGCACCGGTGAGAAGAAGTCGGGGACCCCGCTGTACAGCGGGACGATCTTCCACCGTGTCATCCCCGGTTTCATGATCCAGGGTGGTGACCCGCTGGGCTCCGGCCGCGGCGGCCCTGGCTACAGGTTCGCCGACGAGTTCCACCCCGACCTGACGTTCAGCAAGCCATACCTGCTCGCGATGGCGAACGCCGGCCCGGGCACGAACGGCTCGCAGTTCTTCGTCACCGTCGACGCCACCAGCTGGCTCAACCACAAGCACACGATCTTCGGTGAAGTGGTCGAGGGCACCGACGTGGTGGACGCGATCGCGAAGGCCCCGACCGGCGCGCAGGACCGGCCGAAGACGGACGTGGTGATCCAGGAGATCGTCATCGACCGTCAGCAGGCCTGACGGTCCGGCCGGATCCGAGCGGGAAGCCAGGAGCATGAGCGCGATGCCGCCGGGACCGGCCGGCGAGCCGGGCCACGACCCGGTCGCCCCCGGCTCGGACCCGGCGGCCTCTCCCGGCACGGGCTGGCGCCCCCAGGTGGGTCCGCCTCCCGGCCAGCCGGGCTGGGTTCCGCCGCCCGCGCCGGCCGGCCCGTGGCTGGGGAGTCCTGGGTCAGGGAGTCCTGGGTGGGGCGGTCCTGGGTCGGGCGGTCCTGGGCGGGACGGGCCGGGGGGGCCGTGGCCGGGTGGCCCGCCGGCCGGGGCGCCGCCGATTCCGCACTGTTACCGGCATCCCGATCGGGAGACCTACGTCTCCTGCCAGCGATGCGGTCGGCCGATCTGCCCGGACTGCATGCGCCCGGCCGCCGTCGGCTTCCACTGCCCCGAGGAGGGCCGCCCGGGTGGCGGCGGTCGTTCCGGGGACGGAGCTGGACGGCAGCGGGAGGCCCGGACCGCGCTCGGGGGCCGGATGCGGCTTGCCGGACAGGCGCTGGTCACCCAGATCCTGATCGGGATCTGTGTCGTCGCCTATGTCCTGCAGGGCCTGCCGGGGATCGGCAATGGCAGCACGGACAACCGGTTCACCGACGACTTCGCGATGATCGGTTACCGGATAGCCGTCGACGACCAGTACTACCGGCTGCTGACGGCGGCTTTCCTGCATGCCGGCGTGCTGCACATCCTGTTCAACATGTACGCGCTGTTCCTTCTTGGCTACCAGCTGGAGATGCTGCTCGGCCGGGCCCGGTACCTCGGCCTGTTCGTGGCGGGAGCGGTCGGCGGCAACACGCTGAGCTACCTGCTCGGTGGCCTGACGACGGCGTCGGTCGGCGCGTCGACGGCGATCTTCGCGTTCTTCTCGGCCTACTACGTGATCGCCCGCCGGCTGCGGGTGGACTCGAGTCAGATCCTCATCGTCATCGGGATCAACCTGGCGATCACCTTCACGTTCAGCAGCATCGACAAGTGGGGGCACCTGGGCGGGCTCGCGGTCGGCGCGCTTGTCGGCCTGATCTATGCCTACGTCCCGCGGCGCTTCGCCTGGGCCCAGGCCGGCGCCGTGACGGCGATCGTCGCCGCCCTCTTCCTCGCCGCCGTCGTCAAGTCCACCGCTCTCGTGTAGGACCCGCTCTCGTCTGTGCGGGTGGCTCCTCGGTCCATGGCTACGCGCCGCTGGTTCATGGCCGCGCTGCTGGTTCACGGCCGCCTTGGAGGTTCCTGGCGGCATTACTGTTCCCGGTCCAGACTCTGGCCTTTGGCTGGTAGCCCCGACCACTGTCTGTGAGCGCATCTGGCTGCCGTGCCCCCGTCAGGAAACGTGCCAAGGGATAGGGACGCTTTTGGGCCCGAAACCGTAACTTTCCCTCGGCACGAGCGGTGGCGGCGCGGGCATATCGGTCATATCGGGCGGGAAATCGGCCGTGGCGGTGAGCGCGGCGGGCCGCGGCGGTAGGGGGTGGGCGGTTGGCCGTGGGGGTGGGCGGTTGGCCGTGGGGTGGGCGGGTCAGCCGTGGCGGTGGCGGATCCGTTCGACGCGGTCGGCGATCGGGCCGGGGTCGGTCCCGAGCTGGCGGCGGGTCAGCAGGATCGGGCCGTCGATCGTCTCCACCTCCAGGGTGCGCAGGTGGACGGCGCGCCGGTTGTGGGTGAGAGTGCCGGCCCGCACGCCGGTCACCGCCGCCCAGGGCAGGTGCCGGCGGCGGACGCCCTCGACGAGGTCCATACCCCCGGGCCCGACCCGCAGCGCCGGCCGGGCGAGCAGGTCCCGCCCGGCCAGCACGAACAGCCCGGCGGCCAGCACACCGACGAGCAGCCGGCCGGCCGCGTCCAGTGAACCGACCCGCTCCGCGAGCGCCCCGATGGCGGCGACCAGTGCCGCCGCGACCCCAGCCACCAGGTAGACCCCGACCCGCCACAGCGGCGGCGACCAGCTCGCCTCCTCCGCCTCGTCCGTCTCGTCCTCGGGCGCCGGATCGACCGGATCGACGGGATCGACGGGGCCGGAGGGGTGCGGGCTCATGTCCGCCACGCAACCACAGATCCCGTGGAGATCGGCGCCGAGTTGCCGGTGCGCCGTGGTGCTTGCACCATGCTGAGTAGCGGTTACGATTCGCTATCTCGCTGGTACTCAAAGTGCCGTTCGCTGGGGCTGGAGCTGGCGCCGGTGCCGTTCGCGGGCGCGTCAGCGGGCACCTGGCGAGAGGGGCGAGGGAAACCGTGGCAGGTCGTGGTCAGGGGGGTCGGGTGGCACACTCGCCGGTGCGTCGAAGCGGGGGGAGCCCCTTCCCGCCTATCGCGGAGTACGGATTCCTCTCCGACTGTGAGACCGCGTGCCTGGTCGCGCCCAGCGGCAACGTCGAATGGATGTGCGTGCCGCGCCCGGACGCGCCGAGTGTCTTCGGCTCGGTGCTGGACCGCTCCGCGGGCGGGTTCCGCTTCGGCCCGGACCGCACGCAGATCCCCGCCGGTCGGCGCTACCTGCCCGGCACCAACATTCTCGAGACGACCTGGCAGACGCCCAACGGGTGGCTCATCGTCACCGACTGCCTCGTCGTCGGTCGCTGGCACCGCACCCACCGCCGCTCCAACACCCATCGGCGCACACCCAGCGACTGGGACGCCGACCACGTGCTGCTGCGCCTCGCCCGCTGCGAGCACGGCACGGTCGACCTCAGCCTGGTGTGCGAGCCGAACTTCGACTACGGGCGGCACGCGGAGTCCTGGGAGTACGAGGCCGAGGACTACTCGTCCGGCGTGATCAGTCACGCGGGCACGAACGTCACCCTGCGGCTGCGCACCGACCTGCGGCTCGGTTTCGACGGCCGGCGCGCACTGGCCCGCACGACGCTGCGCGAGGGCGACACGGCGTTCGTCGCCCTGACCTGGCGCCCGGAGGACCCGCTGCTGCCGGACACCTACCTGCAGGCGTGCAGCGCGGTCGACCGCACGACCGAGTTCTGGCGGCAGTGGCTGTCGCGCGGGATGTTCCCCGACCATCCCTGGCGGCGTCATCTGCAGCGCAGTGCGCTCGCGCTCAAGGGCCTCACCTACGCGCCGACGGGCGCGCTGCTAGCGGCGGCCACCACGTCGCTGCCGGAGACGCCCCGCGGCGAGCGCAACTGGGACTACCGCTACAGCTGGCTGCGCGACTCCACCTTCGCCCTCTGGGGCCTGTACACCCTCGGCCTGGACTACGAGGCCAACGACTTCTTCTCGTTCATCGCCGACGTCGCCGAACATGACGACGACGAGATCCAGGTGATGTACCGGGTGGGCGGCGAGCCGCGGATCGAGGAGGAGATCCTCGGGCATCTGTCCGGCTACGAGGGGGCGTCCCCGGTCCGCGTCGGCAACGCCGCCGCGCTGCAGCGCCAGCATGACGTCTGGGGAGTGGTCCTCGACTCGGTCTACCTGCACACGAAGTCGCGGGACTACCTGTCGGAACGGCTGTGGCCGGTGCTGGTGCGCCTCGTCGAGGCCGCCGTGGCGCACTGGCGGGAGCCCGACTGTGGAATGTGGGAGGTCCGCGGGGCGCCGCAGCACTTCACCGTGTCCAAGATGATGTGCTGGGTGGCGCTGGACCGCGGCCGCCGCCTCGCCCAGATGCGCGGTGACGTGAAGTCGGCCGCGCGGTGGAAGACCCTCGCCGAGGAGATCCACGCCGACGTCTGCGAGCACGGCGTCGACCACCGCGGCGTGTTCACCCAGTACTACGGCTCGAAGGCGCTGGACGCGTCGCTGCTGCTGATCCCGCTGCTCGGATTCCTGCCCGCCTCGGACGAGCGGGTGAAGGCCACCGTGCTCGCGATCGCGGAGGAGCTGACGGAGGACGGCCTGGTGCTGCGCTATCGCACCGACGAGACCGACGACGGCGTCAGCGGCGTCGAGGGCGCGTTCCTCATCTGTTCGTTCTGGCTGGTGTCGGCGCTGGTGGAGATCGGTGAGCTGACCCGGGCCCGGCAGCTGTGCGAACGGCTGCTGAGCCTGGCGAGCCCGCTGGACCTCTACGCCGAGGAGATCGACCCGCACAGCGGCCGGCACCTCGGTAACTTCCCGCAGGCGTTCACCCATCTGGCTCTGATCAACGCGGTGATGTACGTGATCCGCGCCGAGGACGCCGAGGCCTACGCCCGCCCCTCGCCGTCGACGTGAGCCCCGGTTTCCGGGGCGGCTCGGGGGCTCGGCGCACTAACGTGGGGGCGTGGCCAGCCTGGAGGTAAGGAAAAAGCGGGTCGAGGTCGTATTGAGCGGTCTGGAGCGGCTCGGCGCGCTGCGCGGGGACGTCTCGGTGGCTCTTGACGAGGTACTGGACGTCCGCCCGTCGCCGGAACCGTTCACTGAGCTGCACGGATGGCGCCTGCCCGGGACGGGCATCCCCCGGGTGATCGCCCTTGGTACCTGGCGCTCCCGCCACGGCCGGGACTTCGCGGCCGTCTACCGGGGTCGCCCGGCGGTGGTGGTGGAGGTCCGCCCCGGCGGGGAGTTCCGCCGCCTCATCGTCGCCGCCCGTGATCCCGAGGGCACCGTCGCCCGCCTGCGCACCGCCGTCCTGGCCCGCTGACGTCGCCCGGCCGGTCTGCCTGGCTCTCCGCCGCCGGCGACGGCCTGCCGGCTCACTCCCGGTGGACCGCGCCAACGGGAGCCGCATACTCGCGGGCCGTGATGAACATGCGGGTGCGCCCACGACGTCCCGCAGACCGGTGCCGGCGGCCGACAGCGCGGTGTCGATCAGCTCGAAGCAGCGTCGAGCCTGGGCGGCCGGGTCCGGTGGGACGGTACCGTCCGGCCAGACCGGGCCCGTGCCGCTGACGAGCACCCGGTCGCCCACGCGGACGGCCCGCGAGAAGCCGATGGTGTCCTCGAAGGGCGAGACCCCCGCGACCAGCTCGCGATCAGTAGTCACCTGGTAGCCCTTCGCTGGCCATCCCCGGATGGGTGATATCCACACTTGTGGACAACGGTTGTGGATAGATGACAGCCGTGCAAGTACCGCCGCACCCGACCCGGGATCGGCCGAACCCGGAGGCTATGGGCGGAACCGCCGCCCGGTCACCGCCACTGCGTCGACACCGCCAGGCCAATGACGACGAAACCGAAGCCGATGAGGATGTTCCAGCCGCCCAGGCTCTCCATCCCCAGCACGCCGCCGTTGGAGAAGTAGTAGACGAGCAGATAGGCGATGCCGATGAGGAAGAAGGCCAGGATCAGCCCACCGAACCACGGCGGGGACGGCGGCCGGCTGCGGCGGGCCTGACTGGTGGTGACGCTCGACGTCTGCTTCTTCGGCTTGCGGCGTCGCGACTCGGGCACTGCGGGACTCCTCGGCTGACCGTGCGTGGACGAGCGGCGACCGCCGCCGTCCCGGGGGGCGCGGCTCCAGTGGCGATCCCGCGCTGGGCACCAGGGTAAACAGCGGCGCGACGGACACGACGGCTGCATACCGACGTGCGGGCTTCTCTCCCGGTGACCGCCCTGGTCGCGCGCCGCGTAGCCTGCGGCAGGGGCGATGAACTCCGACGCGGCGGACGGATCGCCCGGCCCGGTCGGCGACGCGTGCCCGCACGCCGTTCCCCGGCGATCCGGATCCGCCACCGGCTCGACGCGTCCGCCCGGCGCGCCGGAATCGAGGTCGTCGCGCATGACTTCCCGAGATGGCCTGGACGGTATGGGCGGCCCTCGGGGCGGGGCCGGCGAGGGCCCAGATCGGCCCCGGTGGGACGGCCTGGCCCAGCGGCTGGTGGGGACGGCAGGGCGGGTGCATGCACGGCGGGCCGTCATGGTGGGGCTGGCGCTCTGCCTGGGGCTGCTGGTGGGTATGGCCGGCGCACGGGTCGGGCCGTTCGGGTCCGCGGGCGAGCGTGACCGCACGGCACTCGTGGCCGGGGGGATCCCGGGAGTCGTCGCGGCGGAGTCGCGTCGGCTGGACGAGCGCCGTGACCGTGCCGAGAGCGCCGAGCGTGCCGTCCGCGCTGGCCGGTCGGCGGGCGGTCCGACCGATCCGGGCGGGGCAGCCTCCCGGAGCGCTGCGGGCACTGTGGGGTCGACCCCGCCGCGGTCGGGGGACAAACCCGGGATACCGGCCGGCGGCGATGGTGGGACGCGGGCGGATGGGTCGGCGGAGGTGCTGGCCGGGCCGGCGGGCATCGCGGCGGTGCGGGGGCCGGCGCTGACGGTGGAGCTCGACGACGCCCCTCCGGAGGCCCGGCATGGTCCGTACCCGCGGGGGGTGCCCTCGCCCGGCCCGAACGACCTGGTCGTGCACCAGCAGGACGTCCAGGCGGTGGTGAACGCGCTGTGGTCCGGGGGTGCGGAGGCGATGTCCATCATGAACCGCCGGGTGACCGCGCGGACGGCGGTGCGCTGCGTCGGGAACACGCTGCTGCTTGGCGGCGAGGTCTTCTCCCCGCCGTTTCGGATCACCGCGATCGGGGATGTGGCGGCCCTGCGCGCCCATCTGCGCGACGATCCGCAGGTGTCGATCTACCGCCAGTACGTCGACGCCTACCGGCTCGGCTACCGCATCACCGAGAACCCCGACGCCCGCCTGCCCGCCGCGACCCTGCCCCCGGCGCCGCCGCAGCCCAGCGGCGCCGGGCGCGGCTGAGGGACCCGCGGCGGGTCAGGCGAAGGCAGCGGCGCGCAGGGTCTCCACCTCGTCGGACAGGCTGGGGGCGAGCCGGCTCGCGGCGCCGCCGTCGCCGCACTGTTCCAGCCAGCGCCCGAGCATCAGGTGGCCGCCCTGGGTGAGCACCGACTCGGGATGGAACTGCACGCCCTCGAGCGGGAGCGAGCGGTGGCGCAGGGCCATCACCACCCCGCTGGCCGTCCGTCCCGTCACCTCGATCTCCGGCGGAAGGGTGTCCTCCTCGACGGCGAGCGAGTGGTAGCGGGTGGCGATGAACGGCGACGGCAGGTCGGCCAGCACGCCGACCCGATCGTGGTGCACCTCGGACGTCCGGCCGTGCAGCAGCTCGGGCGCCCGGTCGACCGTCGCGCCGAACGCCACGCCGATCGCCTGGTGTCCGAGGCACACGCCGAGCAGCGGGACACGCTCCCGGGCGCACGCGCGCACCATCGGGATGCTCACCCCGGCGGCCTCCGGCGTGCCCGGGCCGGGGGACAACAGGACCCCGTCGACCCCGAGGCCGGTGAGCTCCTCCGGGGTCACCTCGTCGTTGCGCCGCACCACACAGGCGGTCTCCAGCTGGCCGAGGTACTGCACCAGGTTGAACACGAACGAGTCATAGTTGTCGACGACCAGGATCCGCATGGGTGAACCTCCTCCCTGCCCGCTCAGCTCTCCGCGTCCGTACCGCTCACTGCGCCCGTACCGATCTCTCAGCCCGTACCGATCTCTCAGCCCGAACCGCCCTGGCCGCCGCCACCACCTCCACCGCCGCCCTGGCCGCCGCCACCGCCACCGCCACCGCCGCCCTGGCCACCACCGGCCCCACCGGGGGCCGTCGTCGGGGGCAGCGTCGGGAGCAGGGTGGGGGATGGGGAGGGCGTGCCAGGCTGCGCGGTCGGCTGGCCGTCCGGCGGTGCGGTCTCGGTGGGGCTCGGCGGGGCGGTCGTCGGTGCGGCCGTGGCGACCGACAGCGTGATGGTCGACCCGCGGGGCACATTGCCGCTGGCGGGTGACTGGTCGACGACGGTGCCGGGCGCCACGTTGCTGTTGACCACCGACTGCTGGCTCGCCTTCAGGCCTGCCTGACTGAGCATCTGGATCGCGCTTGTGACCGACCGGTTGGTCACGTCGGGCACGTTGACGTTGGCGCTGACGATGTTCAGCGTCACCAGGGAGCCCGCCTTGACGGGGGAACCGGCCGGTGGGTCGGTGCTGTCCACCGTGCCGACATTGTGCGTCGACGGGTTGGCAAAGACCTGCGAGTTCGGGCTCAGGCCGAGGCTGCGCAGCTCCTGCTCGGCGGCGGCCTGGGGCTTGCCGACGAGGTCCTCGGGGATCGTGATGTCCCCGGCGGCCTTGCCGACGAACAGGGTGATAGTCCCGTCGATCGCGACCTGGCTGCCCTCGGCCGGATCGACCTTGGTGACCCGCCCGGCGCTGTTCGGGTCGTCGACGGCGGTGACCTTCACCGTGCCGGTGAAGCCGGTGCTCTGCAGCCGGGCCCGGGCCTGCTGTTCGCTCTGGCCGACGAGGCCCGCCGGCACGGCGATCTGCTTGGCCGACCCGCCGCCACCTCCGCCGAGGAAGGTGGTCGCGAGCAGCACGACGGCGACGAACACGACCACGATGCCGAGGCCGGCGAGGATGTACTTCCACGTCTGGGAGCGCTGCGGATCGGGCAGCGCCCGCCGGTCGATGGCGCCGGTGACGTCGTACCGGTCGAAGGGCCCGGTGCCGAAGCGGCCGTCGTCGTACGGGTCGTCCCGGTAGGAGGTCGCGTCGTCGCCGTAGCCGTCGTCGCGGTAGCGGTCCCGGGTCGGGTAGCCGGCGCGGTCGCCGCGGCCCATCAGCGCGGTGCTTGCGGCCGCGGCGGGGCCGAGGGTGGTGGCGGCTCCGCTGGCGCCACCACCTCCCATCATGGCGTGCACGCGGCGCCCCGACAGGGCGCGTTCGAGGTCGTCGCGCATCTCACCCGCGGTGAGGTAGCGGTCGTCCGGGTCCTTCTCCATCGCCTTGAGGACGATCGCGTCCGCCTCGGGGGAGATGTCCCGGTCGTGGGCGGACGGCGGGTCCGGGTCCTCCCGGACGTGCTGGTAGGCCACCGCGACGGGGTTGTCGCCACGGAACGGCGGGGAGCCGGTGAGCAGCTCGTAGAGCAGCACCCCGGTGGTGTAGACGTCGCTGCGGGCGTCGACGCGCGCGCCGCGGGCCTGCTCGGGGGAGAGGTACTGGGCGGTGCCGATGACGGCGGCGGTGGCGGTCATCGTCGAGGACGTGGCCGTCGTCGCGCGGGCGATGCCGAAGTCCATCACCTTGACCGAGCCGTCCGGGCTGAGCATCACGTTCGCCGGCTTGATGTCCCGGTGGATGATGCCCATCCGGTGGCTGTAGTCCAGCGCCGCGCAGACGTCCGCGGTGATCTCCATCGCCCGGCGCTCGGTGAAGCGGCCCTCGGCCTGCAGCGCGTCGCGCAGGGTCCGGCCCTCGATGAACTCCATGACGATGTACGGGATGTGCGTCCCGTGGATCTCGTCCTCACCGGTGTCGTACACCGAGACGATCGCCGGGTGGTTCAGCGCGGCCGACGACTGCGCCTCGCGCCGGAACCGGGCCAGGAAGGTCGGGTCGCGGGCGAGGTCCGAGCGCAGGGTCTTGATCGCGACCTCACGGCCGAGCCGGATGTCCCGGCCGCGGTAGACCTCCGCCATACCGCCGTAGCCGATGCCGGCGCCCAGCTCGTAACGGCCGCCGACGAGCTGCGGAACCGCGTCGGGCGTGTACATCTCCGTCGCGTCGGTCACGAATACTCCCCTGCCGTCGCCCCTCCCGCGCCGGAGACCGCCGACCCGGCACTGCCGCTTCCGCTGACGATTTCATCACCGAATGGGGTCGCGTACACCACCCCTGGTGGTGTGGCCGCCGAGTTCGATTCGGAACCGTTGCTGGAGAAGAGTCGGTTGGTCACGAAAGCGGTGATCGCGATCGTGAGGATCAACAGAATGATCAGTACCGGCAGGGGCAGCGCCAGCCGGCCCGGCGCCCGCCCGCTGTCCGACCGCCGACGGGCGGCACGGCCCTGCCAGGCGTCGTCCGCGTCCGCGCCGCCGCCGGACGTTCGCGACCAGCCGGGCGAGCCGGGAGCGTAGAGCGTGCCTGGGTCCCGGCCGCCGCCGCGCTCGGCGCTGCCCCGGTAACCGGGATCGCCGCCGTAGCCGGCGTCGTCGTACCCCGTCTCGGGACCGGGACCGCCCGGACCGGGACCTGGACCGTACCCGGTCGGGCCGTACGTGGTCGGCTCCCCACCGCGGTAGGCGGTCTCGCCGTAGCCGGAATCCTGGTAGCCGGTGTCCGCGAACGGCGGGCTGTGCATGGCGGTGGCCGGCAGGTCCGGCCCGCCGGGCGGCGCCGCCTGGGTGCGGTCCGGCCCGGAGCCGGCGCCCCGGCCCGGCCCGCTCGTCCGGCCCGGCGGCGGGCTCTGCGACGGGGGTAGCCAGGACGGCGGCCGGTTGCGGGAAGTGGCGCGCAGCGGACGGCCGGTCTGACCGCCGGCCGGGGGCTGGCTCGCGCCCGGGCCCGGATGGCGGGCGGTCACGTCAGGCGCGGGGCCGCCTGCCGCCTGGCCGGGCCAGCGGCCGGCGTCGGGCGGCCACAGGTTGCGCCGGATGCCCGCCGCGGAGCGGGCGAAGGCCCCCGCGGAGCTCGGCCGGCGATTCGGGTCCTTGGCCATCGCCGACTCCACCAGCGCCCGTACCTGGTACGGGACATCGGCGGGCAGCGGTGGCGGGGTGTCCTGCTGGTGGGCCATGACGACGACGATCGGGTTGCGGTCGTCGAAGGGCCGGCGCCCGGCGAGGCACTCGTAGGCGACGACGCCGAGCGAGTACACGTCGGAGGCGGGTGTCACCGGCCGCCCCGACGCCTGCTCCGGCGAGACGTAGTATGCCGTCCCCATCATGATGCCGGTCGCGGTCAGCGGGGCGGCGTCGACGGCGCGGGCGATGCCGAAGTCGGTGACCTTGACCGCGCCGTCCGGGCGCAGCAGCAGGTTGCCGGGCTTGACGTCACGGTGCACGACCCCGAGCGCGTGCGCGGCCTGCAGGGCGTCGGCGGCCTGGCCGAGGATGTCCAGCATCCGCTCCGGGCTCAGCCGCTTCTCCCGGTGCAGCATGGCCGACAGCGGCTCGCCCTCGACCAGCTCCATCACCAGGTAGGCGGTCGGGTAGTCGTCAGCGGTGGCGACCTCGCCGTAGTCGTAGACCGAGGCGACGCCGGGGTGCGAGAGCCTGGCGGCGTGCCGGGCCTCGCCGCGGAAGCGCACCAGGAACGACTCGTCGCTGGCGTACTCGGGGCGCAGCAGCTTCACGGCGACGGGGCGGCCGAGGGTCTGGTCGTGGCCGCGCCACACCTCACCCATGCCGCCCGCGGCGATCCGACCGTCGAGCCGGTAGCGGTTGTCCAGCACGGTGTTCGGGGAGGCGGCGCCCGCGAACGGCGTCGAGGGGGAAGTCGGGTTGCCGGGGGAGTTGTTCATGGGGTGTCCAATGCGGCCTGCATGACCTGTTTCGCGACGGGGGCAGCGATGGCACCACCGGTGCCGACCTCACCCCCGCCGTCCTCGACAATGACGGCGACCGCGATCTTCGGTGCGTCCGACGGCGCGAACCCGACGAACCACGCGTGCGGCGGTTCCCCCGTGCCGTGCTCCGCGGTGCCCGTCTTGCCAGCGACGGAGACGCCGTCGATCTGTGCCTTGCGGCCCGTTCCCGACGTCACCACGCTCTCCATCATGGTCGTGAGCTCGGCGGCGACGTCGCCGCTGATCGGTTGGCCCAGCTCCTTGGGGCTGGTGCGGCTGATCGTGCGTTTGTCCGGCCCCCGCAGCTCGGACACGAGATAGGGCTTCATCTCCTTGCCGCCGTTGGCGATCGCCGCCACCACCTCCGCCATCTGTAGGGGCGTGACCCGCACGTTGTACTGGCCGATCGCCGACTGGGCCGTCTGCGCGCCGTCGAGGCTCGACGGGAAGACGCTACGGGCCTGCGGCAGGGGGAAGTCGGGGAAGGTCGAGTCGAAGCCGAACGCCTCGGCCTGCTGGCGCAGCGCGTCGGCGCCCAGGTCGATCCCGAGCTTGCCGAACGCGGTGTTGCAGGAGATCGTCAGGGCGTGGATGAGGGTGTCGGTCTCGCCGTCGCCGCAGGTCTCGCCGTCGAAGTTCGGCAGCGTCGCGGTGCTCTGCGGCAGCCGGAGCTGGTTGGGCGCGGCGATCCGGTCGTCGGGGTGGCGGCCCTGCGCGAGCGCGGCGGCGGCGGTGATGAGCTTGAAGGTCGAGCCCGGGGGATAGGTCTGCTGGGTGGCGCGGTTCAGCAGGGGCTGGGCCTTGTCGCTGGAGAGCACGCCGTAGGCATCCGTCGCGGTCCGCTCGGTGTGGCTGGCCAGCGGCGTCGGGTCGTACGAGGGGCTGGTCACCATGGCCAGCACGGCGCCCGTGCGGGGGTCGAGCGCTACCACGGCGCCCTTGCGGTTGCCCAGCGCCTGCGCCGCGGCCTGCTGGACGGCGGGCACGAGCGAGGTGATGACCGACCCGCCCCGGCGCTGCTTGTTCGTGAACAGGCCCGTCACCCGGCTGGCGAGCAGCCGGTCGTCGTCGCCGGAGAGGAACTCGTCCTGGGTGCGCTCCAGCCCGGCAGCGGTGAACAGCGTGTAGTAGCCCGTGACGTCGGCGTAGAGGCTGCCCGACGGGTACTGCCGCAGGTACTTGTACTGGTCGTTCGACGGTACTGACCGGGCGATCTCGGTGTCGCCGGCGACGATCGCGCCGCGCTGACGCTCAAGCCGCTCGGTGATCTGGCGACCGTTGGTGGGCTGGGTCTTCAGACTGCTCGCCTCGCCGACCTGCAGCCAGTTCGCGTTCACCAGCAGGGCGGCGAACAGCACGAGACAGACGACGGCGACCTTCCGCGCCGGGCGGTTCATGTCGTCTTCACCACCTGGGTGGGGCTCTCGGACACCGCGCCCGGATCGAACAGCGGGGCATCCAGTGCCGGTTCGGGTGCGCGCCGGGCGCTGTCGCTGACCCGCAGCAGCAGCGCGATGATCGCGGCATTGGCCACGATGGACGACCCACCATAGGAGACGAACGGGAGGGTGAGTCCCGTCAGCGGGATGAGCCGCATCACCCCTCCGACCTGCACGAACACCTGCAGCCCCAGGGTGAAGGACAGCCCGGTGGCGAGCAGTTTGCCGAAGGCGTCCTTCGCGCCGAGGGCGGCCCGCATGCCGCGCAGCACGATCAGCGCGTACATGACCAGGATCGCCATCACCCCGGTAAGTCCCAGTTCCTCGCCGAGGCTGGCCATGATGAAGTCGGTGTTCGCGAACGGCACCTTCTGCGGGTGGCCCTCGCCGAGCCCGGTGCCGCCGATCCCCCCGGCCGCGAACCCGTACAGGCCCTGGACGAGCTGGTAGGAGGTGCTGGACGGGTTGTCGCCGTCGAAGGCATGCAGCCAGCCGTCGACCCTGATCTGGACGTGCGCGAACAGGTTGTAGCCGACCACGCACCCGAGCATGAACAGCAGCAGGCCGACGATGATCCACGACGCCCGCTCGGTGGCCACGTAGAGCACGACCATGAACATCCCGAAGAACAGCAGGGACGATCCCAGGTCGTTCTGGACCACCAGGATGCCGAGGCTCGCCAGCCACGCGACCAGCAGCGGGCCGAGGTCCCGGGCCCGCGGCAGCTTCACGCCGAGGACCGAGCGGGAGGCGAGCGTGAGCACGTCACGCTTGTTCACCAGGTAACCCGCGAAGAAGACCAGAATGATGATCTTCGAGATCTCGCTGGGCTGGAACGAGAACGGCCCCACCCGCAGCCACAACCGGGCGCCGTTGATGCTCGTGCCGATGCCGGGAACGATCGGCAGCAGCAGCAGGGCGATGCCGGCGAGCCCCGCCGTGTAGGCGTACTGGGCGAGGCTGCGCAGGTCCCGCACCACCGCCAGGACCAGCACGAAGACGATGACGGCGAGCAGCGTCCAGACGAGCTGGACCTGCGCGGCGCTCGGCGGGATGTGGGTGCCTGCCCGTTTCGCCGCCTCGCTCTTCGCCAGGTCGAGCCGGTAGATCATCACCAGGCCGAGGCCGTTGAGGGTGACGACGAGCGGGAGCAGCACCGGGTCCGCCGCCGGCGCGAAGCGGCGCACCGCGAGATGCGCCATCGCCCACAGGCAGAAGAAGCCCGCGCCGATCTCGAGGACCTCGAAGGAGAGCTCACCGACGTCGGCGAGGGTCAGCGCGCCCAGTGCACAGGTCGCCACCACCCCGGCGTAGACGAGCAGCATCAGTTCGCGGCGGCGGTAGGGCGGGAGGTCGTTGCCCTGCGGCAGCGGCAGACCGGCGAAGGTGGCGGTGAGATCCGCCGACCTCGGCCGGCGCAGCGGGGGGAGGGGTATCGGCGGACGGGTCATCGCTGGCCTGGGGTCACGGGGACGTGGTGGGTGTGGGGGCGGCCGAACATGGGGGCGCGACGGCGCCGGGTGGTGACGGCTGCGCGCACGCCACCGACAGCGAACCGGGAACGGCTGTTGTGGACGCGGACTTCGGCCGCTCGGACGAGCCTGGACTGGGCGAGGGTCTGGGCGTCGGCGTGGCGGCGATGGGCGTGCGCAGGCCGGAGATGATCCGCTCACCGTCCGCGCGGTTGTCGGCTGGGATGCCCCGGCGCAGGTCATCCCGGTCGGGTTCGGCGACATCGGACAGCGGCTGGCGGTGGGTCAGCGCCGACGAGAGGGGGACGCCGACGAAACTGCCCTTCACCCCCCGGAACAGCGCCACCCGGCCGTCGTCGACGCCGACGTAGTACTGGCCGCGGACCCAGGCCCAGCTGCCCACGGCCCCCGCGACCACGAGGACGAGCACGACGGTGGACACGAACAGCACGCGGCGCCCGTTGCGGCGGCGGCCGGCCCCGTCCCCCTCCGTGTCGTCGCCGTCGCCGTCACCGCGGTCGCTGGCCTGCTGCTGACGGTCCCGGCGATGGAAGCCGGAGCGGCCGATGCGGGCGGCCTTCGCGGCCGCCGACTCGGTGTCGGGGTGGCGCGGATCCGGGCCGCTGCGTGCCGAGGCGGCACCGGGCACCACCCGCTTCTCCGCCGCGGCGCCCGCGACCAGCGGATAGTCCAGCGCCTCGCCCCGGTCCTCCTCGATGTCGGCCACGACGACGGTGATGTTGTCCGGACCGCCGCCCTTGAGCGCGAGATCGACGAGCTGGTCGACCGCGTCCTGCGGGGTCGGCAGCAGCAGGGTCTCGAGGATCGTCTCCTCGCTGACCACACCGGACAGGCCGTCGGTGCACAGCAGGTACCGATCGCCGGGGACCGCCTGGCGCACCGACAGGTCCGGCTCGACCTCCCGGCCGTCCAGCGCGCGCATCAGCAGGGATCGCTGGGGGTGCGTGTTGGCCTGCTCCGGTGTGATCCGGCCCTGGTCCACCAGGTCCTGCACGAGTGTGTGGTCGTGGGTGACCTGGCTGAGCACGCCGTCGCGCAGCAGGTAGGCGCGCGAGTCTCCGACGTGCAGCACGCCGAGCATGTCTCCGGAGGAGAGCACCGCCGTCACCGTGGTGCCCATGCCGTCGAGGGCGCTGTTCTCCAGCGACATCTCACGCAGCTGGCGGTTCGCGTCGCGGACGGCCTCGTTCAGCTCGGTGACGAGATCATCACTGTCGAACTCGTCGTCGAGGTCGGCCAGACGGGAGATCACCGTCGAGCTCGCGACCTCGCCGGCGGCATGTCCCCCCATGCCGTCAGCGACCGCCAGCAGACGCTGCCCGGCGTATGCGGAGTCTTCGTTTCCTTCCCGTACATGCCCGACATCCGAGCGGACGGCGAAGTGAAGCCTGAGGCTCACCGGTGGAGCTCCAGGACCGTCTTCCCGATCCTGACCGGCGCGCCGAGAGGTACCGGCATGGGACTGGTCACCTTCGTACGGTTGAGGTATGTGCCATTTGTCGAGCCCAGGTCCTCGACGAACCACTGCCCGTCGTGGGCCACGAGTCTCGCATGCCGGCCTGATGCGAAGTCATCCTCGAGGACCAGAGTCGAGTCCTGTGCCCGTCCGATGGTGACAGGAGCCGATCCTAGCGGAATCGTTGTGCCTGCCAAGGGCCCCTTGGTCACCACGAGTTTGCTGGGTGTCCGCGGCTTGTGCACTGGTTGCGGCGGCGGCGGAGCGGGTACTGGGCGCGCCGGGCGGGCCATCCGCGGGGGTTCGCGCCGCTGTTGGCGCTTCGTCGGGCCGAACATGTCCAGCCGCACGGCCCGCACCGCGACCAGGACAAAACCCCAGAGCAGGGCCAGGAAGCCGATCTTGACGATCAGCAGGACGAGTTCGCTGGGCTCGGTCGGGTCCATCGGCCGCTACCAGCCCCGATCCGGCCGGCCGCGGCCGGGCCGCGAGGCGTCCAGCTGACCTGGCAGCTGGGTCTGTGCGTCGTACACGTCGTCGAGCGCCTCGAGGCCATCGTCCGCCGCGGGCCGGGGCCGCCGGGACCGGGGGTCCGCGCCGCGCGGATCGCCGGCCGGGACGTCGCGAGGATCGCGGGAATCCCGCCGGTACGGGTCGCGCTCGTCGCGCACCGGCCGGGCCGCCCAATCCCCACCGGGACCGCGGTCCCGCCCCGCGTAGCGGTCCCGCTCCGGGTACTCGTCGGCGCGGCCGGCCGCCGGGCCGCGGGCGCGATCCCGGTAGCCGGAGCCGGAATCGCTGGCGGCCCGCTCGGGCCGCTCGGGCCGCTCCCGATAGGGGTCCGACGGATACGACAGCTCACCGCGTGGATCGCGACCCGCGTACGGCGGCTCCGCGCGGCCACCCCGCGGAGTTGACCCACGACGGTAGGGATCGTCCGGCGGGGGAGTCGGGCGCCGGTCGGACGGTGCCGTCGGCCGCTGGGCGACCCGGTCCGGCACCGGCGTCGCGCGGCCACCCCGGGCCGCTCCGCCTCGGGCCTCGCCCCCCCGGCCATCGCCGCGGCGGAAGACGATCGTCGCGGTGCCGAGCTCGATCCGGTCCCCGTTGACGAGCTTGACCTGCGTGGCGGCCCGGCCGTTGACCAGGCTGCCGTTCGTCGAGCCGGCGTCGACGTACAGGAACTGGCCGTCCGGCAGCCGGCGGATCTCGCCGTGCCGCCGGGAGACTCCGGTGTCGTTGAGGCGGATATCGCACTCGACGCTGCGGCCGATGACGGTGGTCTCCGCGTCCAGCGGGTACTCCCGTTCCCCGACGCCGGAGCCGCCCGGCGCCTTCGTCGTGATCAGTAGATGGGGCGTGCCCGGCGCACTGGGGTGCGGCCGGGACCGACGGCCGCCGACCACCCCGGGGTCGGCCGCCGCCACACTGCTGCGGATCCGGAACACGCCGACATCCAGGTCGGTGGCCTCGGACATCCGCACCGTCACCGGGCCGACGAAGGTGTACCGCTGCTCGGCCGCGTGCTCACGGACCATCTCCGCGAGCTCGTCGCACAGCGCCCTGTCGTACGGGGAGAGCCGGGTGAAGTCGCCGCTGGCGAGCTCCACGGCGAACTCGTTGGGCACCAGCACGCGGTTCGCGCTCACCGCCCGCCGGTCGTCGGTCTCCCGGGCCAGCGCGCTGGCGATCTCGACGGGTTCGACCCCGCCCTTGAACACCTTGGCGAACGCACCTTCCACGAGGCCGCCCAGGCGCCGTTCGAAGCGTTGTAGCACGCCCATGCTCGACCTCCCTTCTCCCGGTCTGTGAGATCGTATGCCCCCGAGCGCGGACGCCCTACGGCTGCGCAGCCTGACATGTCCGCGACTCCCCCGACCCCCCCGACGCAGCGGACATCTCCGGCGTGATAGCGTGTCCCCTGGTTACGAGATAGTCCCACTCGGGCGAGTGGCGGAATGGCAGACGCGCACGGTTCAGGTCCGTGTGTCCTAACGGACGTGGGGGTTCAACTCCCCCCTCGCCCACGTCAGCCCCCAACGACGCATGCTGCGCCGTTGGGGGCTTCCTTTATGTTGGCCGGGGGGGCCGAGCCCCCCCGAGACCCCCCACGGGGACTGCCCGGGGGTGGGGGGCTCGCCTGCGGCTTCGGGGGGTGGGGCTCGCCTGCGGCTTCGGGTTGCCTGTGGTTCTGGGGGTGTGGCTTCGGGTGGGGTGGGGGGGCGTCGGGCTGGCGACATCTGGGGTGGGGTGTGGGATCTGAGGGTGGCGTTGGCGGTGGGCTGCGCTGCGAGGGTGAGCTTCACGGCGGGAGGCGGCGGGCGGCCGGCGGCGACAGCGGCCCGGGGCTTCCTGTCCGGCTCGACCGTGGGTGGATGGCCTGGCCGGCGAGAATCCCCGCGGAGCAGGCCGGAATGCCGCTGTGCTGGCGCCTGGGCCCGCCATGGCGACATAGCGGACGGATCCAACCACTCAGCGTGAGCGCTGCGGCCCGATCGCGCGTCATGCCGAGGAAAAATCACGCTCTACTAGCCCGAAACGTCGCTATCCCTCGGCACCCTTGGCGGCGTACCGGTCAAACCCGGTCGTACCGGACGGCCGTCTGGCGGCCCAGCGCGGCCCGAAGGCCATCGCTCTCAACGCACTACCGGGGTGGGGTCAGGCCCAGGGGGGGTTGGGTGGGGCAACTCTGGAGGGTCTGGCGCATGGCGGTGGCCTCGGCGGCTACCACCCACAGGTGGTAGCGGGACTTGAGGCCGATCTGGCGGGCGACGTAGGCGCACTGGGCACCGGGGCTGGGGGGCAGCCACTCGGAGGCATCCTGGTCGCTCTTGCGCTGGTTGGTGGGGCCGTCGACGGAGAGCAGGTTCTCCGGGTCGTTGGCGAACTGCAGGCGCTGGGCGGCGGTCCAGTTCAGGGCGCCGGTTCGCCAGGCGTCCGCCAGGGGGACCACGTGGTCGATCTGGACGGCGGAGGCGTTGCGGGCCCGGTCGAAGCGGATGATCCGGGTGGTGTATGGATCGGTGAGCTGGCCGGTCAGCACGGTGCAGTTGTCGGACTTGCGGATCGTCGTGGCGCGCATGTCCCGGTGCAGGATGTCGTTACGGGTGTCGCAGCCGTTGTGGTCGACGTCCGACCAGGGTGTCCCGAACGAGTCCCGCTTGTACTTCGGCGAATTGTCCTCGGCCCGTATGGGCAGGGTGCCCAGCAGGGCCAGGGCGGTGCCGGAGCCACCGGACGAGGCCGTCGTGGCCGCCGAACCCGTGCCGCCGCCGGCGTTGGCCGTACCCGCCTGGTCGCCGACGCTGTCGCAGCCGGTCAGGGCGGCCGTCGTGGCAAGCAACGCCAGGGCGGCGGCGGCGAACAGCCTCCCGCACCCGGGCCGGTCCCGCAGGACCGTGACCGCCCCGTCATTGCCCCCGCGCGGCACTCCGCCCGTCCGCTGGCCCCGGTCCCGCACCCGACTCCCGCCTCGCACCCGACTCCCGCCTCGTACCTGGTCCACGCCTCGCACCTGGTCCATGCCTCGCGCGGGGTCCCCGTCTGACGCTGCCGACTCGACTGTGCCTTTTTGAGCAGACAATAACGTTAGCGGTCTGTCAGGTGGCTTGTGGCGAAGGCTCGCAGGGACACCGCATGAATTGCCTGGAAACATCGGTCTGTAGCGACACAATCCCGTACAGTGCTTTGCCATGTTCGGATCCGTCAGCGCCCCGGTCGGCGCGGCTGACAGCGGTGCGTCCCCGGTGCCGGCGCGGCCGCTTCGGCGGGACGCGGAGCTCAATCGCGCCCGCATCCTCGATGCCGCGCGGGACCTGTTCGTCGAACGCGGGGTCGAGGTCGGCGTGGAGGAGATCGCGCGGCGCGCCGGGGTCGGGATGGGCACTCTGTACCGCCGCTTCCCCACCAAGGACGCGCTGATCGAGGCGATCCTGCTGGCGGCGGCGGACGGCATTCGTGACCTGGCGGTGGAGGTCGCCCAGGCCGAGCCGCCCGATCGTGCACTGCGGGTCTTCCTGTCCCGTGTCCTGCTGGCGGATCCGAGTCACCGGCTGTTCCTGGCGCCGCGGATGTGGCAGGGCGCTGCCGGGCGGGCGTCGGTCATGGAGGTCCTGCCGGCGGTGGGGGGGATGCTGCGGGCGGCCCAGAAGTGCGGTGCGGTGCGTTCCGACGTGGTCGTCGCGGATCTGCTCGTCCTGATGTGGTCGCTACGCACCGTTGCGGAGCTGACCGAGACGGTCGCACCGGGATCCTGGCAGCGGGCCCTGGAGCTCATGCTGGCCGGCTTCCGGCCGGATGACCGCGACGCCGGGCTGCCGGCACCCGCGCCGGCGTTCGCCGCGTTGGCGGAGGACCTGGCGGAGGGCGGAGCTGGCGGGGAGCCGGCGCCGATCGACTGAGCTCTCGGTGGGGCGGCGGTCAGCGGATCCGGATCTTGACTCCGGGAGTGTTGGATCCCCCGTGCAGTTCGAGCACCTGCGGCTCGGTGTCGTGCGGGAGACCGAAGACCATCGAGCCCTCGCTCGTGGCGCCCGGTCTGATCTCCTCCCACAGTTTGCCGCCCAGTGCCAGGCGGGAGACCAGCGCCGCCTTGTGCCGTTCGCCGTGACTGTCCGTGAGGATCTGCGCGTTGGAGTCCAGGACGGCGGAGGTGCCGCCCGTGTTGCGCACCGTCATGCTGACCTGGCAGTACTTGCCGGACGAGGACACGAACGGGATCTGGTCCGCCGAGCAGTCGACGCCGGCCACGGTGAACACCAGACCGCCATCGGTCGTCGCGCCGCTGCTCGCTGACGGGGTCCCGGAGGGCGCCGAGCTCGACGGTGCGGAGGTCGAACCGCTACCGGACTGCTCGCCCTCGTGCTGACCGCCGCCACGGCCCGGCAGGATGATCACAATCGCGATGGCGATGATCGCGGCTAGCACGACGGCGCCGATCAGCGCCAGCTGGCGGCGGTCCGGCCCGCGCCGTGCCGGCCGCGGCTGCTGATAGGGCAGAAACTGCGTGCCGGTCACGCTGCCCGAGACCGGTGCCTGCGGGGGCATCGGCATCGGCCCGGTGCTGGGGCCATGTGGAGCGCCGGGGGCGACCCACGGCCCGGCCTGGCCGCGTGGGCGGGCACCCGGCTGCCCAGGAGGCCCGGCGTCGCGCGGCCCAGCCGGGCTCGGCACGCCGGTCGGGCCACGCGCGCCGGCGGGCGCCGGACCGGCTCCTGGTGCGCGTCCTGGGTAGGGGCTCTGCTGGGCGGGGCCCGGGCCGGGAGCGCCCCGGCCGCCTGTCAGATCGGGGCCTGGCAGGTAAGCGCCGCCCCTGGGCCGGGCGGCGCTCGGGGGACGGACAGCGTTCGGAGGCATGCCGCCCACCGCGGCGCCGCCGGGACCGACCGGTGCGCCGGGTGGGCCCTGGGGGCGCCGTGGCGGGCCGACGGCACGATCCGGACGGGCTGCCGGGACGGCTCCTCCGGCCGGCCTTGCGCCCGGGTTCGGTCCGGCGCCCGGGGCTGGTCCACCTCCGCCCGGTCCACCTCCGCCCGGACCGGGAGCCGCGGCGCCGCCGGCCCACTGCTGGCGGCGGACGGGTGCCGAGGTAGCCGGACCGACCCGGGTCGGCGCGGGGCGGGGGACCTCGCCGGTGCGGCTGAGCAGCTCCTCGACCTGGCCTAGGGCGGGGCCGTGGGAGCCGCCACCCCGGGCCGGTGGTTGGGCGACGAGCCGCAGCAGCAGCTCCCGGGCGCTCGGCCGGTCGTCGGGATGCTTCGCCAGGGCGGCGCTGACCAGCCCGACCAGGGGCTCGCGCAGACCGCCCAGGTCGGGCGGGGAGCCGACGATGCGCATGCCGAGGTCGATGTCGGAGCCGTCGCCGAACGGGTGCCGCCCGGTGCCGGCGTACGCGATGAGGATGCCCCAGGCGAACACGTCCGCCTCGGGGCCGATGGGCTGGCCGTGGACCTGCTCGGGCGCCATCCACCCGGCCGAGCCGAAGCCCCAGGCCGTCGGCTTGGCCTTGGCGCCGTCGAGGGCCTGCGCGATGCCGAAGTCGATGACCCGGGGGCCGGACAGCGAGAGCATCACGTTGCTGGGCTTGAGATCGCGGTGGACGAGCCCGGCGCTGTGGATGGCGGTCAGCGCCGTCGCCACGCCGACGGCCAGGCCGGTCAGGGTCGACGAGGCGAGCGGGCCCTTGTCGACCTGCTCGTCGAGGCGGACGCCGTCGATGAACTCGGTGACGAGGTAGGGCGCGGGGGCGTTCGGGTCGGCGTCGAGAACCTCCGCGGTGCAGAAGGGGGCGACCCGGCGGGCGGCCTCGACCTCGGCGCGGAAGCGGCGCCGGAACTCCTCGTCGGCGGCCAGGTCAGGCCGGATGACCTTGACTGCGACACGCCGATCGGCGGCGTTACGGGCCAGGTAGACCGTGCCCATCCCGCCCACGCCGAGCCGGCTGATCAGGACGTAGGGTCCGATGGACCGCGGCTCGTGGGGGTTGAGCGGGTCGCCCGGTTCGGTGCGGCGGGGGGTTCTGCCCGCGGCGTTGTCGACCATGGTCAGCACCGTACGGTTGTGATCACGTTCGCTGCCCACTGCTCGTCACACGAATGCCTCTCAGCTCCCGATCCGACCCAGGGTCCTGCCGCCGTCACCGTCCATGCCGACGTTCCGCGCTGTCCGTTGTTCGCAGTCTGCCGCACGGTCGGTAGTCCTCGGCACGCACGGGCACCTCGGCGGGTGCTCGGGTCGGGAGAATGACAATGTGTTGCGATCGCAGGGCGCGAGCCGTCCGGAATCGGGCATCGTAGGCGGATGCATGCGGATGGGGGCGGTACCCGGCAGGTCGATGGGCCATGGCTGCTGTGCCCCTGGTGCGACGGGCGGATTCCACTGACCCATCTGGTCGCCTCCGACGACGAGCCCGGCGCGCAGGTGGCCGTCTGCACCGGGTGCGGACGCCGGGTGAGCTTCCTGCCGCCGAGTTCGCCGAGCTGACCCAGGCCCACCGTGAGCGCGCCGAGTGCCGGGCGCCTACGCCTCCAGCTCATGCGCTACGGCGTGCACGACCTTGGCGACGCGCTGGGCGATCCGCCGGTCCGGGTAGCGACCGCGCCGCAGGTCACGCTGCACGTCATCCAGCACCTTGATCATATCCTCGACCATGCTGTGCAGCTCGTCCGGGCTGCGCCGGGCTGCCTGCGCGGCCGCCTTCGCGACCGACGGCGGGGCCGACAGCAGCCGCACCGACAGCGCCTGGTCGCCCCGCCGACCAGCGGCGACGCCGAACTCCACCCGATCACCCGGCTTGAGCCGGTCCACGCCGGGAGGCAGGGCTGCCTTGTGCACGAAGACGTCGCCTCCGTCATCGCGGCTGAGGAAGCCGAAGCCCTTGTCGACGTCGAACCACTTCACTTTGCCGGTGGGCACGGGCGACCTCGTTCTCCGTAACGACAGGGCAACGCGACGAAAGCGCGGGGAAGCCCAGGCTATCCGCCGACCGCACCACGCGTGGGTCTTCGGTAGCGATCGGCTGCCGGACAGACCTCGCCCGTGACCGTCCCCGCGGTGCGTGTTATCGGCGACGGGTCCCGGGCATGCCTGGTCAAAGACCCCGGCCGGTCACCGTGGACCGGCCGGGCGACCCCCGACGACAGGAGGCGAACTGATGTCAGTTCCCGAGCGCGACGAGGCACGTGTCCCGGAGGACTTCCGCACCCGCGACGACGTGGAGGCGGCCGAGCGCGGCCGAGCCCGGGACGAGGCGGTGCGCGGCGCCAGCAGCGGCCCGGACGACCCGGACGCGCGCCGCGAGGCCGACGGGCTCACCGTGACCGAGAGTGAGGCTGATTCCTACCGTGAGCACGTGGAGCGCGGCGCCCGCCAGCAGGGCGAGGGCGCTCCCGTCGTCTGACCCCGGGCGAGGCACCAGGCCGCTGCCGGCGCCGGACCCGCGGCTTGAGGGCCTGCGGGCCTGCGGGGACCGGGGCAGGCAGTCAGCGTCGGCGGGCGGCCTCCGCCGAGAGCCACCGGGGAAACTCGGAGAGGTGCGCGAGCACGATGTCCGCCCCTGCGGCGCTCAGGTCGTCCGCCGAGCAGGGCCCGGTGGCGACGCCGACTGCGACGGCGCCCCCCTCGCGGGCTCCGACCACGTCCCCGACGTGGTCGCCGACGAACACGTCGACCTGGTGGGCGAGGACCGCGGTGCCCTTCGAGCTCGCGAACCTGGCACCCTCGACCACGTCGGCGGCAATGCCGATGTGGTCGAGGCTGGCCCGGGCGAGTGCGGTGCTCTTGGCCGTCACCACCACCACCCGCCCCGCCAGTGCCCGCACCGCCGCCACGGCCTCGGTCGCGCCCGGCATCGGCACGGACGCCGGCAGCGCGTGCGCGCTGTAGAGCTGCCGGTAGCGGGTGGCGGCGGCGGGCACGTCCGCCGCTGGGAACCAGTGCGCGAGCTCGGTCTCCAGCGGTGGCCCGAGCCTGCCGACGACGACGTCGGCGTCCACGGACACGCCCGTCTCACCGGACAGCACGGCGAGCGCGGCACGGATGCCGGCGCGCGCGTCGAGCAGGGTCAGATCGAGGTCGAAACCGATCACCGGGGCCGCGGCCCGCCAGGACACCACCTGCCCGAGCCTAGGCTGCGCGGCCATTCGTGATCAATGGGTGGTGCCGGAATCCCCAGGGCCCGGCCAGGAAATGGCGCCGGCAGGGCCGCCGGGCCGGTAGTGTCCGCGGATGTGACCAGGGTTGTGGTGGATGTGATGCTCAAGCCGGAGATCCTCGACCCGCAGGGGCAGGCCGTGCTCAGCGCGCTGCCCCGGCTCGGGGTGGCCGGGATCGTCGGCGTCCGCCAGGGCAAGCGCTTCGAGCTGGAGCTGGCCGACGGCGTCGAGGCGGACGGCGCGGTCCTGGCGCGGGTGGAGCACCTCGCCGCGACGCTGCTCGCGAACCCGGTGATCGAGGACTACCAGGTGCGGGTCGAGCACCCGGCGGCCGAACCTGCCGGCTGACCAGAGGCCACCGGCCGACAGTCACAGGACCGTCGGCGCGCTCCCGCCCTCGCTGACCATCGGACGGCCGCGGGCGGCCCAGGCCACCATGCCGTCGGTGAGGTTGCGGGCCTGCCAGCCGCCCTGGGCGAGGTAGGTGGTGACGGCCGCGGAGCGCCGCCCGGAGCGGCAGACGACCACCACGTCCTGCTCCTTTGGCACCTCGCCGAGGCGGGCGGCGAGCTCACCCATGGGGATGTGCAGGGCGCCGTCGATGTGCCCGGCAGACCACTCGTCGGGCTCGCGGACGTCCACCAGCAGGGGTGCGTCGGCCGTGGACAGATCGGCGGGCAGGTCGTCCACATTGACGGCCGGAATCTGATCAGAGCTCACGCCGCCATCCTGCCATCTATTTCAGCAGGCGGGACAGTCGGCGGTCGGCAAGGGGGCGCCCGCCTGTCTGGCAGGTCGGGCAGTACTGCAGAGCCCGATCGGCGAACGAGACCTCGCGGATCGTGTCGCCGCAGCGTGGGCAGGGCAGACCCCTGCGTCCGTGTACGGAGAGGTTGGCCTTCTTCTCCGCCTTCAGATCGCCGGCACCGAGCCCGCGCGCGGCCTCGCGGGCCTCGGTGAGCACACCAACGAGCCCCGCGTGCAGAGCCGCGACCTCCCGCTCGTCAAGCGCGCCGGCCGGCCGGAACGGTGACAGCCGCGCCGCCCACAGAGCCTCGTCCGAGTAGGCGTTGCCCACGCCGGCGATCCGTGCCTGGTCGGTGAGGACGCCCTTGACCTGGGCCCGGCCCGCCGCGGTGAGGATCTCGGCCAGCACCGCGACGGTGAACTCCGCCGCCAGCGGGTCGACGCCGAGCCGGGCGATCCCGGCCACCTCGGCGGGATCACGCACCAGGTGGACGGCGAGCCGCTTCTGGGTGCCGGCCTCCGTCAGGTCGAAGCCGCTGCGGTCGTCGAACACCACCCGCAGCGCCAGCGGACCACGGCCGGGACGAGCCGGCGCCGCCGGCTGGCTTGGCCGCCACCGCAGCCAGCCGGCCCGGGCCAGGTGGGTGACGAGGTCTAGACGTTCCCCGTCCGGCGTGGCGAACACGAGGTCGAGGAACTTGCCATGCCGCTCGACGGCGGCCAGGGTCGCCCCGCGCAGCGCCGACGGCGGCGGATCGAACGTCTTCAGCGCGCTGACCGCGACGGGCTCGACCCGCTCGACGACCCGGCCGAGCGCCGTTTCGCGCAGGTAGGAGGCGAGGGCATCGACCTCCGGCAGCTCCGGCATGACCGCAGTGTCGCATCCGGGCGCCGATCCGCCAGCCCTCCGGACGCCAGCCCTGCCAGCGCCAGCCGGGTCAGCTGGGTTCAGCGCCAGCCGGTCACCGCAGGGGGCGAGGGAGGTCGGGGACGAGACCGGCCTGCGCGGCGCGGGCGAGCAGCGTCTCGATCGCGGCGAACCCCTCGTCGCCGAGGTCGAGGGTGAACTCGTTGACGTACAGCCTGATGTGCGCGTCAACGACCTCGGGGGCCAGCTCCTGGGAGTGCGCGAGAACGTAGTCGGCGCTGGCCGCGGGATCCGCGAACGCGGCGGCGACGCTCGCCCGCACGGAGGCGGACAGCGCGGCGCCGTCCAACTCCCGGCGGGCGAGGATCGCACCGAGCGGGATCGGCAGGCCGGTCTGCTCCTCCCACCAGTCGCCGAGATCCGCGAAAGCGGACAGACCGTAGGACGGGTAGGTGAAACGCGACTCGTGGATCACCAGGCCGGCGTCGTACCGGCCGTCCCGCACCGCCGGCATGATCTTCTCGAACGGGAGCACGTCGATGTCCGCCACCCCGCGGTTCACCGCCCACAGCCGGAACAGCAGGTAGGCGGTGGTGCGGGTGCCGGGGATGGCGACGCGGGCACCGCGCAGGTCGGTCCGCCCAGCGGTGAGCACCAGCGGGCCGCAGCCGCGGCCGAGCGCGCCTCCGGCGGTGAGTAGCTGGTAGTCGGCGAGCAGCCAGGGCAGCGCGGCGTAGGACACCTTCACCAGGTCGTCGCGCTGCTCGGCCGCCCGCGCGTTGAGCACGTCGATGTCGGCGAAGGTGACCTCGACGGTGGGTGCGCCCGGCACCAGCCCGTGGGCGAGGGCGTGGAAGGCGAAGGTGTCGTTCGGGCACGGAGAGATTGCCAACGACAGCGACTGCCCACCGGCCGCCGCCTCGCGCCCTGCCTCTGTCTGGCCGGCTGGTGCTGCCTGGCTCGTGACCATCTCGTGCCCCTCCTCGCCGCCGGCGGACCCGCGCCGGGTGTCAGTGGGCGCCGGCGCTGCCGTTCGCCGTCGCGCCATCCAGACGTCCGCCCGCGCCACCCGTGGACGAGGCGACGGACTCGGTGGCGACCAGACCATCCGGATGCGCGACGAGCGCCGCCGCGGCGGCGCGCAGGCTCGCCAGCGCCGCCGGCAGGTTCCAGCTGGCCCGATCGCGGCGGCCGACCGGATTGCTGATCGCCCGGATCTCCGCGGCGGCGACGCCGAAGGCCCGCGCGGCCAGCGCCACGGCGTACCCCTCCATCGCCTCGGCCGCCGGATCCAGCCGCTCGGTGAGCGCCGCGGCCCGCCGCTCGGTACCCGTCACGGTCGACACGCTGGCCACGGTACCCGTGACAATGCGCCGGCCGGTGGCATCGAGCACCGTCGCCAGCCGGGACACCAGGTCCGGCTCGGGCCGGACGGTGGACGAACCGAGCCCCAGGTCGTCGAGGGTTAGGAAGGCGGGGTCGGCCCCGGGGCGGGCATCGCCCGGACGCGGGGTCGGCGAACCTCCGCTGTGGAAACCGAGGTTGCGGTCCATGTCGCTGACGCGGCCGACCGGGGGTGATGGCTCCTCGTCCAGACCGGACTCGGCGCCCAGATCCGCGGCGACCAGGCGATCGGCGACGACGAGATCGCCGATCTCCGCCGAGCCGCGGAAACCGCCCGCGACACCCATCGTGAGCACCAGGTCGAAGGGCTGGCCGGACGCGTGCGCGACGGTCAGCGCCGTCGCGGCACCGGCGGCTGCGGCCGGTCCGCCGGTGCCCGCGGCGAGGACCGTGACGGGCCCGCGCCGACGGCCGACGTACGGGCCGAGCGTGGAGGTGGTGAGAAGCTGGCGGTCCCAGTCGGGGGAGACCAGGTTTCCCGGCCCCGCTGGCAGCCGGGTCCGGCCTCTGGACCAGCTGCCCATCAGTCCCGCGCACACCGCGTCCGCCTCCGCGGTGACCGCGGTGACGATCAGGGTGCGGCTCACGACCGGGTCCAGATCATCGTGTGGAGTGTCCTCGTCTGCCGTCCTACACGGTGGATCGATCTGCCCGAAACGCCACCGCGCCGGACGGCCAGGTAACGGCACGGGGTTTTCGATGTGGTGCAAATCGGACTTGTTGCCGGACCATAGCACCACGGACGACGCTGCGTGGCGCTGATGGCAGTGCGCGGCACGTCGTGCGCGTTGCGTGGGCTGCGCAGGTGGTAATGGGGGTACTCGCGTTGATATGCCCACGGAGCGGAGCCCGGGGGTGTCGGGCGGACCGGAACCGGTCCACGCTGGGAGGGTATCGCCGTCGCCGACCCGCCCGTGGTCTCCGGCGTTACCGTCCCGACGACGAGCCCGACCCCCCGGCGCGGCCTAGGTCGGGCGACGGCGGCCGAGGCTTCGCCGCTGCCGGGGCGTGTCCGGGAGATACGGGTCGGGCTGGGTCGACTCAGGGCGGTCCGGGTCGTCGAGGGTCGCCGGGATGGGCTCGGCCGCGGGCCGCCAGGGCTGCGTGGCAGGCATGGGCGCGGCCATGCTGGTCGCGGGATCCGGCCAGACCGCCGGCGATGCCATCGGCATGACCGTTCCCGCCGTCGGAGGCCCCGCCGTCTGAGGCGTGGCCGGCATCACCGCGCGTGACGGGGCGATGACCTGCCCATCCGCCGGCCAGGCGGGCGGTGGCGCCGACTGCTGGGCACCGGCTCCAACACCGGCGCGGGCGCGGGCGGCTAGGCGCGCGCGCCGCAGCGCGCCGGCCTGCAGGAACAGGGTGGCGCATCCGGTGGCCGCCGCCAGCGCGAACCCCACTGTGCCGGGCATCTCGATCAGTCCGACCGCGCCACCGGCGACCCACGCCAGCTGCAGCGCCGTCTCGGAGCGGGCGAAGGCCGAGTTTCGGGTCGCCTCGGGGATGTCGCGCTGGACGATCGCGTCCAGCGCCAGCTTGCCCATCGAACCCGCCAGACTCACCAGCAGCGCCGCGACCAGGGAGGTCAGCCGGGTGTAGGTGACCGCGGCGCCCAGACAGCCGCCCGCGGCCAGCATCAGGGCGAGCATCAGGATGCCCTCGGGGCGCCGATGGCCCAGCCGGCCTCCGATGGCCACCCCGAGCCCGCTCCCGACGCCCGCCGCCGCCGCCAGCCCACCGAGCCACAGGTTGTTGCCACCGTGGGTGCGCAGCATGAAGGCCAGGTAGAAGGTGAGAAAGCCGACGAGGCCGCGTAGGACCAGCGTGGCGCGCAGCGCCAGCGGCAGCGCCCCGAGCGCCGCCCGCAGCCGAGCCCGCAGCCCGGCCCGCCCGCCCCCGCCCATCGCCGCCCGCAGCGGCAGCTCGCCGGCAGCCGAGTCGACATGCCCCGGCAGGTTGAAGGCCAGCAGCACACCGGCCATGTAGACCACCGCGCACAGCCGCAGTACCCACGGGTAGCCGACGAACGGGATGTGCGCGATGCCAAGCCCGACCGGCGCCACGATCGCGCCGGAGACGATGTTCACCAGCGAGATCCGCGAGTTGACCTTCACCAGGGTGAGCTCTGGGGGTGCGACTCGCGGGGTCACCGCGCTGCGGGCGACCCCGAAGCCGCGGGAAAGCACCAGCAGACCGAGCGCCAGCGGGTAGACGGCGAGCCCGTCCAGCGCCCCGGCCAGCTGCCAGGCCAGCAGCCCGCGCCCCAGGCAGATCGCGGCGAGTGCGGTGCGCCGCCCGTAGGCGACCCGGTCCAGCAGCGGCCCGATGACCGGTGCCAGCAGAGCGAAGGGAACCATCGTGATCAGCAGGTAGAGCGCGACCTTCGACCGGGCCTCGGCGGACGACACCGAGAAGAACAGCGAGCCGGCAAGTGCCACTGTGACGAGTCCGTCACCAGCGGCGTTGACGAAGGAAAGTTCGGTCAGCGCCGACAGTCCGGTGCGGCCCGAATCGTCTCCGCGCACGCGTGACCGCGCGTTTCGCAGGTTGCCTGAGATCGCCCTGCCCAGGTTCACCATGCCGAGTGTCCTCGTCCCTGGCCTGCGCTTCTATGACCACGTCGGGCGGTGCGGGTGTCCGTGGGTGAGAATACGTTGCGTGGATGCTCCAGAGGTTCGTTCCACCACGACCGAGCTGCCCCGGGAGGAGGCGGCCGGGACGCCGGTCGGGACTGTAACGCCGTCCGAGGCTGCGGCGCCGGTTGAGGCCGTGGCGCCGTCCGGGACTGTGGCGCCGTCCGGGACTGTGGCGCCGTCCGGGACTGTGGCGCCGTCCGGGACTGTGGCGCCGTCCGGGACTGTGGCGCCGTCCGGGACTGTGGCGCCGTCCGAGGCTGTGGCGCCGGTCGGGGGCGAGACGTTGCTCGTGGTTGAGGCGCCGGCTGAGCCCGTGACGTCGGTTGGGGATGAGACGACGGCGTCGCCGGAGAACCTGGCGGGGGTCGGGAGCGGGACGGCGGTGCCGGCCTCGCGGTCGCGGGCGGCGCGGGTGTCACGGGAGTCGGCGGTCGACGCCGCCTGCGCCGCCGCGGTGGACCTGGCCCGGGCTGCCGCCATCAGCGAGGCGGGCAGTGCGGCGGCGGTCGGGGAGCATCTCGGCGTCGACGGCGAGGGCGACCGGATCGTCCTGCACCGGTTCGCCTGCCTGTCCGCGGCCTACCGGGGGTGGGTGTGGACGGTCGTCGTGACGCGGGCGGCGCGGGTGCGTCGCGTCACGGTCGACGACGTGGTCCTCATGCCGGGCGAGGGTGCGCTCCTGGCGCCGACCTGGGTGCCGTGGTCCGAGCGGCTGCGGCCGGGTGACCTGGGCGTCGGCGACCTGCTGCCGACGGCGATCGACGATCCGCGCCTCTCGCTGCGGATGGAGGACGTCGAGGAGCTCGTGGACACCGACGACTTCGTCGAGCTCGGTCTCGGGCGGCCTCGGGTGCTGTCCCTGACCGGTCGCGAGGAGGCCGTCGAGCGCTGGTACGCGGGTGAGGCGGGCCCTGCGGCCTCGATTGCCAAGGTCGCGCCCGCGTCCTGCCTGACCTGCGGGTTCCACGTGCGTCTCGCCGGTGCGCTGGGCCGGCTGTTCGGCGTCTGTGCCAACGAGCTCGCCCCGGACGACGGCCGGGTCACCGCCATCGACCACGGCTGCGGCGCCCACTCCGAGGCACTCGTCGCGCCGTCCGCCCGCCCGGAGCCGATCGTCTTCGACGAGGACCCGTCCGACCTGGAGCCCACCGATGTCGAGCTGGTGGGCGTCGCCGCCCACCCGCCGGGCTCGGTGGCCGACGCCGAGCCGGCCGACCAGCCCGCCGACCCCATCGGCCCGGAGCCCTACGGCCACTCCTGACGGTCCGTCCCTCCGGCCGGACGGGGGCACCATCCCTGTCGTCTCCGCTTGCTGGCCGCGGTTCTGACGATGGTGCCGAGGGAAAGTGACGCTCTGGCGATGGAAACCGTGCCCAAGCCTCGGCATGATGCCCGACTGTCCGGATTTTGGAGGCGGTATATCACCATGGGTAGCGAGGTGTCGCGTACGGTGCCCAGTTGAGCCCGGCGTCGGCGGGCGGCGCCCTTCGGTGGCCGCCTGCCGACGCATAGGTCCTCCCAGCCGTCATCTGGCGTGTCCGGACGGGTGCCAATCGGTTTCGGGGTGCCGGCCTGGGCCCTGACTGGTGGGGCTGACTGGTGGGGTTGGCTAGTGGGGCTGGCCGAACAGGGCAGGCAGGGTGCCCTCGTGCGCGGTCCGCAGCGCGTCGAGACTGACGGTGAAGGCGTCCTGTACGTCGAGGGTGCCGCCGCCGACGATGCCGATCCGCCGCCACGGCAGCCCGCGGGACGTGCACAGCTCGGTGAACTGCGCCTCCTCGGCGCTGGGCACGGCGACGACGGCCCGCCCGGCGGATTCGCTGAACAGTTCGACGAACGGGTCCCCGCCGGCCGTCAGGTCGATGCGGGCGCCGTGGCCGCCGCGCAGGCAGGACTCGACGATGGCCTGGGCCAGGCCGCCGTCGGACAGGTCGTGCGCCGCCCGCAGCAGCCCGTCCCGTGAACCGGCGACGAGGACCTCGCCGAGCAGCTTCTCCCGGGCCAGGTCCACCGCCGGCGGCTCGCCGCCGAGGTGACGATGGGTCACCCAGGCCCACTCGGAGCCGCCGAACTCGTCGGCCGTCTCGCCGAGCAGGATCAGCGTGTCGCCATCGGTGGAGAAGCCGATCGGGGTGCGACGGGCGACGTCGTCGAACAGGCCGAGCACGCCGATGACCGGCGTCGGATGGATGGGCGTGGCGCCGGTCTGGTTGTAGAACGAGACGTTGCCGCCAGTGACCGGAAGGCCGAGGCGCCGGCAGGCGTCCGCCAGCCCCGCACAGGCCTCGGCGAACTGCCACATCACCTCCGGGTCCTCGGGGGAGCCGAAGTTCAGGCAGTTCGTGACGGCGATCGGCTCGGCACCGGCGGCACTGACGTTGCGGCACGCCTCGGCGAGCGCGAGCTGGGCGCCGGCGAACGGGTCGAGACGGGCATAGCGGCCGTTGCCGTCGGTGGCGAGAGCGATGCCGAGGCCGGTGCTCTCCGACAGCCGCAGCACGCCCGCGTCCTCCGGCTGGGCGAGTACCGTGTTCGCCTGGACATACCGGTCGTACTGGTCGGTCACCCAGGCCCGCGAGCACAGGTTCGGCGAGGCCACCATCCGCAGCAGGGTCTCCCGCAGCTCGTCGCCACCGGACGGACGGGACAAGCGGGACGCACTCGGCGTGTCCGCCCGGATGAGGTCAAGGTCGGCGGGTCGGTGCAGCGGGCGCTCGTAGACCGGCCCGTCGTCGGCCAGCGAGCCGGGCGGGACGTCGACGACCACCTCACCGTGCCAGCGCACGACGAGCCTCCCGGTGTCGGTCACTGTGCCGATCCGGGTCGCGAGCACCCCCCAGCGCTCGGCGAGGGCGAGCACCTCGGGCAGCGCGGCCGGGGTGACGATCGCCAGCATTCGTTCCTGCGACTCGCTCGCCAGCACCTCGGGCGCGGTCATCGACGCCTCGCGCAGTGGGACGAGGTCCAGGTCGACGTCCATGCCGCCGGGCTGGCCGGTGGCGAGGCCGGCTGCGGTGGTCTCGGTGAGAGCGCAGGTCAGGCCGGCGCCGCCGAGGTCCTGGATGCCGGTGACGAGGCCCCGGTCGAACAGCTCCAGGCAGCTCTCGATCAGGATCTTCTCGGTGAACGGGTCGCCGACCTGGACGGAGGGACGACGCGCCGGGCCGCCGACCTCGTCGAAGGTGGCCGAGGCGAGCACCGACACGCCGCCGATGCCGTCCCGCCCGGTCTTCGCGCCGAGCAGGACCACCGCGTTGCCGATTCCGGTCGCCGCCGAGGTCTGCACCCGCCCGACCGGCATGACACCGACACACAGGGCGTTGACCAGCGGGTTGCCGGCGTAGGTGGGGTCGAAGACGACCTCGCCGCCGATGTTCGGCAGGCCCAGGCAGTTGCCGTAGCCGCCGATGCCCGCGACCACGCCCGGGAGGGTGCGCGCCGTGTCGGGGGCGTCCGCCTCCCCGAAGCGCAGCGGGTCGAGCACGGCGATCGGCCGCGCGCCCATCGTCAGGATGTCCCTGACGATGCCGCCGACGCCGGTCGCGGCGCCCTGGTAGGGCTCGACGAAGCTCGGATGGTTGTGTGACTCGATCTTGAAGGTGACGGCGAGGCCCTCGCCGACGTCGACGACACCCGCGTTCTCGCCCATGCCCACCAGCAGCCGGTCCGTGGACGGCGTGTCGCGGAACTGGCGCAGGTGGACCTTGGAGGACTTGTAGGAGCAGTGCTCGCTCCACATCACCGAGTACATCGCGAGCTCGGCGTCGCTGGGACGACGGCCCAGGGTGGCGACGATCCGGGCGTACTCGTCGTCGGTCAGGCCCAGCTCGCGGTAGGGCTGCTCGGCGGGGCCGGTGCCCACCGTCGTCTCGGGGGAGGCCGCCGGGGCGGTCGGGTTGCCGGTCACCCCCCCATCCTCGCGGATTTCGCCAGCGTGTGACCCCAGTGCGCGGATCGGCCACCCGCGCGTGGCGGAGACCACCCGCATCGGACGCGCCACCACCGCCGCTCCGGCCTGCCCGCCCAGCGCAGGGTGCCGAGGGATATGCACGCTTCGCGCCCGGGAACCGTGCCGATCCCTCGGCATGACCGCTGCCCTGCGCGCTGGGCCGACCCGGTGCTGGCTCAGCTGAGCAGGCCCTTGTCCTTGAGGAAGTCGCGCGCGACGTCGGACGGCTTCTCGCGCAGCGCGTCGACCTTCTTGTTGAGCTGGGCCAGGTCGGCCGTGGTGAGCACGGGCGCCAGGCCGTTCAGCGCGGTTGAGACCTTCGGCGTGAGCGACTTCGTGGTCACGATCGGCACGAGGTTGTCGGCGTTCTGCAGCTTCTTGTCGTCGGTCAGCGTTACGAGGTCGTAGTCACTGACGGTCGCGTCGGTGGTGAGGACCAGGCCGAGCTGGGCGGTGCCGTCCTTGACCGCGGCCTTGGTCTGCGGGGTGTCCACGCCGGTCCGCACGATCTCGCTGATCTTGATGCCGTACGTCTTCTCCAGCCCCGGCTGGCAGAACGGGCGGGTGGCGCACTCGGGACCGGCGGCGATCTTGACGGTCAGGCCGCTCTTCCCGAGGTCGGACAGGGTGCGCAGGTGATGCTGGGCCGCGAAGGACCTGCTGACCGCGAAGGCGTTCTGGTCGACCGCGGCGGCGGGTTCGAGCACGCTCAGGCCGAGGCCCTGGGCCAGCGGGCGCAGGGCTGCCAGCGACTTCTGCAGGTCAGGCGAGGAGACCGAGGCCGCCTGCGCGCCGTGGACCTTGGTGTTGAGCAGGTCGGCGTAGGTGGCGACGTACTGCGGCATCGCGTCGACCGTGCCGTCCTCCAGGGAGGACTGGGCGAGCTCGGTCTGCTGCACGGAGGTCCGCTCGACCTTGTATCCGGCCTTCTCCAGCACGGCCGCGTACATCTCCGCGAGGATCTTGCTCTCGGTGAAGCCCGCGTCGGCGACGGTCAGCGTCCCGCCACCGCTGGCCGACGGCGTGGACCCGCTGCCCCCGCTGCCCCCGCTGGTGTCGGAGCCACAGGCCGCCGCGCCCACCAGGACCACGAGCAGCGCGGCCACGCCCGCCACCACGGCGCGCGGACGGCGCCAGGCACCCGCCCTCCCCACCGGGCGCCGCCGCCCTGGCCGCGGACGCGAATCCGTCGGTGCTGCTGAGTCGGTCACGATCGATTCCCACCGTCTCTCGTCGGCTGTTCCTGCCTGCCCAGCGGGTGCCTTCCGGTGCGCCACCGCGCTCTCCGGACGTCCCACTCTCACACCCGGGTCCGACAACTTTCGGACGCGCCGGAGAGCCTGCCCCCGCATTCCGCCGGCCGCAACCGAAAAAGACACAAACGGCACCGTCTGCCTCTCCGAGCGGTCAGTACATGGTCGGAAGATCGCTGCGGCGGTCACTGTCCGGAACGGACGACTCCGACCTTGGATCTGTGGGCGCGGGAGCGCGACCGAGCCGTGCGTGGGGCGCCGCCGGAAAGCAGGCGGGACAGGGCAAGCAGTGCGCCGTCGACGACGAGGGCGAGCGCGGCCACCAGGATGGCGCCGCCGACGACCTGGTCGCGGTGGTTGTTGGCGAGCCCGTCGACGACGAAGCGGCCGAGCCCGCCGCCGTTGATGAGGGCCGCGATCGTCGCCGTGGCCACCACCTGCACGGACGCCAGCCGCAGCCCGAGGATGATCATCGGGAGGGCCAGCGGGAGCTCCACCCGGCGCAGCACCTGTGGACCGGACATACCCATCCCGCGCGCGGCCTCCTTCGCCCCCGGATCGACCTCGCGCATACCGACGTAGCTGTTGGTCACCAGTGGGGCGATCGCGAACAGGGTGAGCGCGACGACCGTCGTGGTGTTGCCGATACCGAGCGGGCCGATCGCGAGCAGCACCAGGACGGCGAACGTCGGCACCGCCCGCCCCACGTTCGAGACGTTGATGGCGAGCGTGCCGCCACGACCCCAGTGCCCCAGCCCGATGCCCACCGGCAGGGCGATCGCGCACGCGATGCCGACCGAGGCGCCGGTGAGCGCCAGGTGCTGTCCCAGGCGGGTGGCGATGCCCTCTTCACCGCGCCAGCTCGACCCCGTCGTCAGCCAGTCGAACGCGCTGGTCAGGGTGCTCACCGGGCCGTCCCTTCCGCGATGCCTGAAGGCACCTCGACGCCGCTGGATCGGCCACGGCCGCCGCCACCACCGCCACCGCTACCGCTACCGCTACCGCCAAAGCCACCGCCAAAGCCACCGCGGTTGTCGACGGCGCCACGGCCAGTGCCGCGGCGCCGTCGGTGCCGCCAGGGGGTGACCAGCCACTGCAGGGCGACGAGCAGCAGGTCGGTGACCACGGCCAGCGCCACGCACAGCACCGAGGCGGTCAGCACCTCGGCCTTGAACGTGCTGTTCAGACCGTCGTAGATGAGGCTGCCGAGACCGCCGTGTCCGATCACCGCACCCACGGTGACCAGCGCGATCGTCGAGACCGTGGCGAGCCGGATGGCGGCGACGATCGCGGGTAGGGCGAGCGGGATCTCCACCGTCACCAGGAGGCGGACGGATCCATAGCCCATGCCGCGCGCGGCGTCCCGGGCGCTGTCGGGAACGGCGTCCAGCCCGGCGAGCAGTCCGCGGAAGAGGATCACCAGCGTGTACGCCACGAGCCCGATGCGCACCGTCGTCGTCGACAGGCCCGTCACCGGGAGCAGCAGGGCGAAGAACGCCAGCGACGGCACGGTGTAGAGCACGCTGGTGAGCCCGCCGATCCAGGGGACGACGATGCGCCACCGCCGGGCGAGCAGGACCAGCGGCACGGCGATGACCAGGCCGATCACCACCGCGCTCACGGTCAGCCAGACGTGCTCGCGCAGCGCCGCCGTCAGCTCGTCCGAGCGTGTCTCGACGTAATCTCCGCAGATCCAGGCGTTCCGTTCGAGACAGTTGCCGGACGCGACGATGGCCACCGATGCACGGTAACCGGTCGAGAGGACGCGATGCCCATGTCTGCGCAGACCACGCCCGCGGCCGTGGACGCGTCGTCGACCGATCCGATGATCTCACTGCTCGGGGTGGGCAAGCGGTACCCTGATGGCACGGTCGCCGTCGCCGACCTGTCCTTCGACGTGCCCGCCGGCGAGCTGCTGTGCCTGGTGGGGCCGTCGGGCTGCGGTAAGACCACGACGATGAAGATGATCAATCGTCTGGTGGAGCCGACCAGCGGACAGATCCTGGTCGACGGCGAGGACGTCGCGCGTACCGATCCGGTGCGACTGCGACGGCGGATCGGTTATGTCATCCAGCAGATCGGCCTGTTTCCGCATCTGACGGTCCGGGGCAACATCGCCACCGTGCCGCGGCTGCTCGGCTGGGACCGGGCTCGGACGCGGGCCCGGGTGGGGGAGATGCTGGAACTCGTCGGCCTCGATCCGGCCACGATCGTTGGGCGGTATCCGCACGAACTGTCCGGCGGGCAGCAGCAGCGGGTCGGCGTGGCCCGGGCGCTGGCCGCCGACCCGCCGGTCCTGCTGATGGACGAGCCGTTCTCGGCGATCGACCCGGTCGCCCGGGACCGTCTGCAGGGGGAGTTCCGCCGGCTGCAGCGGGAGATCCGTAAGACTGTGGTGTTCGTCACCCATGACCTCGACGAGGCGATCCGGCTCGGGGATCGGATCGCGGTGTTCCGCCAGGGTGGCAAGCTGGAGCAGATCGACCCGCCCGCGCGTGTCCTCGGCCGGCCGGCAACCGACTTCGTCGCCGACTTCACCGGCGCCGACCGGGCCCTGCGCCGCCTGTCCGTGACCCCCCTGTGCTCCGGGGACCTCGCCCGGCCGCACAGCCCCGCCAGGCCCATGACCAGGGCAGACGGCGTGATCAGGCCGGACGGCGGGGCGCCACGGATCCAGGTGGGGGCGTCGCTGCGGGAGGCGTTGTCCGCGCTGCTCGCGCAGGACGGCGAGACGATCGACGTCTACGCGGGCGACGAACGGGCCGGCGTTCTCACCCCGGCGGCGCTGCACGCCGCGCTGCGCCGCTCGGTCGCCGCCGACGCGGCGGACACCACTGACGCGGCGGACACCACTGACGCGGCGGACACCACTGACGCGGCGGACGCCACCGATGCGGCCCACACCACTACCGATGCGGCGGACACCGGCGGGGAGGCCGGGGCAGGCAGGACGGCCGCGGTCGTCGACTCAGGAGCGGCTGAGCAGGCCTGACAGCACCGAGGTGAACATCGGCAGCCCGTCGAGGCCGGAGCCGACGAGGCCATCGACGGCGTGCTCGGGATGCGGCATGAGGCCCACGACCGTCCGGCGGGCGTCGCACACGCCGGCGATGTCGTGCGCGGACCCGTTGGGGTTGCCGCCGACGTACCGGGCGATGACCCGGTCATCCCCGATCACTTCGGCGAGCAGGTCGGGCCCGGCGACATACCGGCCCTCCCCGTGCTTCACCGGAATGATGATCTCCTGGCCGGGCGCGTAGTCCCGGGTCCAGGACGTGCTCGCGGTCTCGATACGCAGCCGCTGGTCGCGGCAGACGAAGTGCAGGCCGACGTTGCGGGTCAGCGCGCCGGGCAGCAGGCCGGCCTCGCACAGGACCTGGAAGCCGTTGCAGATGCCCAGGACGGGCAGGCCGTCGGCGGCCGCGGCGACGACGGCCGCGACCATCGGGGAGAAGCGGGCGATCGCGCCGGCACGCAGGTAGTCACCGTAGGAGAAGCCGCCGGGAAGGATCACCGCGTCCACGCCGACGAGGTCGTCATCGCCGTGCCAGAGGGCGACGGGCTCGGCGCCGGCGGCGCGTACGGCAAGGCCGGCGTCCCGGTCGTCGAGGGAACCCGGGAAGGTCACGACGCCGATCCGAGGCGTCGACATGGTCGGGTCGTCACTCACGGCATTCACGATCCCGGCCCCCACCCACCGTCCGGCACCCGTCGGGTGCGCCCCTCACCGCCAGCGTAGCGGCTGTCAGACCGGCTCGTCGGCGACCTTCGGAGCGGGCCGCTCCCCGGCCCAGGGGCCCAGCGGGTTGCGGGGGCGGCTCAGTCGGGCGCCCGGCGCGCTCTCCTCCCACATCAGGGACTTCTCCAGGTGCACCCGCGTGCCGCGGAGCGGGCCTTCCACCCGCTGGAACCGGACCTTGTCCATCAGTGCCCGCATGAGGAAGATGCCCCGGCCCTGCTCCGGGACGTTGTCAAGGAACCCGCCGTCGCCGCCCCCAGAACCGGCCCCAGCCTCAGAACCGGCCCCAGCCCCGGTCCGCTCGGTGTCGAGAGCGCCATCCGGGTCGAAACCGCCCCCGCGGTCGCTCACCTCGATGACGGCGACCTCGTTATCCACCCCGACGGAAACCTCGTACTCGTCGTCGATCTGGGCGTGCAGAAGAACATTGGCGCAAGCCTCGGTCAACGCCAGCTCAACGTCGTTAATGCATTCCTGGACAACACCGAGAACCTTCAGGGATTGCGTGCATATTCGGCGAACCACCGGAATGGAGATCTCATCGCGGGGCAATGACAGGCTCAGTTTGATCTCCATATCGGCAGGTGTACCCCCCTCCGGCGACATCAATCGAACGAGCTGGACTCACATTTGTGGGCGTCGGTCACACGCCGGTTGACCCCGGCTGAGGTGAGGCAGGGGGCGGTGCCGGGATCAGCCGAGACGTTCGACGATCGCGTGCCCGAGCGCGGTACCCGAGAGCCAGGCATTCTCGATCTTCGGTGCACCCCAGCCGTCACCTGTGAGCCCGATCCCGTTGTCGGACAGGAAGTAGCGGTGCTCGTGCGGGCGTTCCGGGCGGGCGAAGGTCCACCGCTGGACGTAGACCCAGCGCGGCGGCTGCGGAATGTCCAGCAGGCGGCGCAGCGCGGCCAGCAGCGCGGGACCGGCGGCGGGCGGTTCGGTCAGTCGCGGGCGGGCGAAGTCGGCCGTGGAGTGCGCGACGAGCACCGGCGCGTTGTCGCCGCGGCGACGGCCGTCGTCGGCGATCCAGGCGATCGTCTCGTCGTCGTGGACGAAGGCGCCGTCGAGCGGCGCCCAGCATCGGTGCTGCCAGCCCGCGAGCAGCGCCAGCACCGGTGCCCACGGACGGTCGGTGACCAGCGCTCGCTCGGCCGTCAGGCTTTCGTCGAGATGGCGGATGGCCTGTGGGTCCGGCATGGCCAGCACCGCCGCGTCCACCCGTTCGCCGTCGACGAGCGGGCCGGGCATGATCCGCGCGATCGGCGCCGACTGTGCCACGCTCACCCCGGCCCGCGAGGCGAGGTCCGCCACCAGCGACCGCAGGCCGCGAGGGGCGGCGTACCGCACGGGCCCGGGCTGGCCGGGGACGAGCACCGCCTCCGGGCCGTTGATCACCGCCATCCGGCGGGTCCACGGTCGGGCCAGCCCACGGGCCGTCCAGTCGGCCACCACCTCGCCGAACTGGGGGGAGCTGACCGTGAAGTAGGACGCGCCCGAGTCCACGATCCGGCCGTCGATCCAGCGCGACGCCATCCGGCCGCCGATCACGCGGCCCCGGTCGCGGACATGCACCCTGATTCCCTCGGCTCGAAGCACGCTGGCACAGGCGATTCCCGCAATTCCTCCGCCGGCGACGACGACCTTTGCCACCAACCCCCCATTGTCTCGACATGGCTGCCGCCCGGCCGGGACGATTGGCTGTTTAAATCGCCCGCCAGGGTCAACGCTTTCACTGATCGTCGCTTCCGCCGGCCTGCCGTGGCCCGTGACCGCCACGGGGCGGGACGGGCCGGTGGCCGCACGTCCATCATCGTGCCTGGCGACGTTCGCACTGGTGCGCGCCCGGTGACATCTCGGTGGGACACCGAGGAGACGGCGGGGGATTTCCCGCAACTCGGCGTGGTGCGTCCGCGCCGTTCACCGCCGTTCAACCCGCCGGTGCCGAGCACACGGCGCGGGCGGCACCGCCCGGCGTCCGCACGACGGGCCGGCGATGGCCTAGCCTTACCCCGGACGTTGCCAACGATGAGATCCAGACCATCGATGAGATCCAGGAGCCCGCGATCGCACGCCGACCCGCCCCCCAGCATCCGGGCACCCGCTCCGCCCGCCACGCCGCCCCCGGGTCCGCTCTGGGGCGCCGTGCCCGTCCCGCTGCGGCTGGCGCCACACCGAGCGGGGACGGCGAGATTCCCGTGGTCGGGCCGCGTGAGCCGTGCCCGTGCGGGTCCGGACGCCGGTACAAGGCCTGCCATGGCGAGCGGAGCCGGCCAGCGCCCGTGCTGCGGCCCTTCCTCGGCCGTCAGGACGAAGCCGATCTGGTTGCCCTGCGTGAGCTGGTGCCGAGCGCCACGGCGCCCCTCACCCTGTCCGCCGACCACCTCGCGGCCCACCCCGGGCACGCGGACCGGCGGATCATCCTCGGCACCATGCTGCCGCAGGCTGCCCCGGCGCTCGTCCGCGAGGACGGCGAGATCCTCGTCGCCATGCAGACGGCGGTCCCTGGTCTGGACGCCTCCCGCGACATCGCCGGCGCCCTGCTCGCCGCCCTCGACGCCGAGCCCGGCACCGTGATCGACGCGCCGGCCGCCTCCTCGCCCCGCCTGGTGGAGCAGCTCCCCGGCGGCCTCGCCGGGTTGCCCGGTCTCGCGGAGGTGCTCGACCCGGCTCCCCTGGAGATCACCGTCCATCCCGGTTTCGGCTGGTGGCTGCCGTCGTCGGACGGCGAGGACGGTCCGAACCAGGAGGTCGCGGCCATGCTGGAGCGGGCCAACGCGACCGTGGTGCCGACGGCGCGGCTGACGTCCGTCCCGGCCGCGTACTGGTGCCACCCGGGTGACCGGTGGCATCTGCGCTGGGCGCTGCCGCTCGCCGCTCCCACCAGCGGCAACGCCAGCGGTGACGGGAACGTCGGCGTGGGTGCGGGTGGTGACGTGGCTCGCTCGGAGGAGGCGCTGCTCGACGCGCTGGCCCGGCTGGCCGCCGCGGACCGGCTGACGGTCGGCCCAGGCTCCCGTTTCGTCGGTTTCTTCCGCGCCGACGGCCTCGTCGTCCCGGTCTGGGATCTGGCCGCGGACATGGCGCCGGAGCAGATCGAGGAGCCGACCGCCGCACTGCATGCCGCCTACCAGGAGGCCCTGGCCGACGAGGCGCCGCTGGACCCGGCACAGCGCCGCATCCGCGCCGGCCTGGTGGGACGCAGTCTCACCCTGCGTTGACGGTGGCGGACCGCGCGGAGCGGAGGGGGAAGGCGATGGACGCGCAGGTCCTGGACGCGAAGGGTGGGCGTGGCGGGTCGGCCAGTGCCGGCCGCGAGTTCGACGCCATCGTCGTCGGCGCCGGGCCCGCCGGAGGCAGTGCCGCCCGGGCGGCGGCCGCCGCCGGGGCCCGGGTCTGCGTGCTCGAGCGGTCGTCGATGCCCCGGTACAAGACCTGCGGCGGTGGTCTGGTCGGCCTGTCCACCGACCACGTCGGCATCGACCTGTCGGGCCTGGTCCGCTCGACCGTGAGCTCGCTGACGATGACCCTGGACGGCCGGTTCCGGGTCAGCCGCGGGCGTGCGGGTGCCTCGCCCTGGCTGTCCATGGTCATGCGCGCCGATCTGGATGCCGCCCTGCTGGCGGCGGCCCGGTCGGCGGGCGCGACCGTACGTACGGGCGTGCAGGTCATGGGCCTGCGGGAGGCGGACGACGGCTGGGTGACGGTCCGGGTCCGGGGCGGCGAGGACCTGCGGGCACGCGTCGTGATCGGGGCGGACGGCACGTCCGGGCGCTGCGGGACCCATGTCGGCGTTCAGTGCGACCAGGTGGACGTCGGCCTGGAGGGCGAGTTCGTGGCCGACCAGGCCCTCGCCGACCGGTGGGCCGGCCGGATGCTCCTGGACTGGGGACCCGTTCCCGGCTCCTACGGCTGGCTGTTCCCCAAGGGTCGGGTGCTCACCGTCGGCGTGATCGGCGGCCGGGAGCACGGCAGCGCGCTGCGCGGGTACTACCGCCGTTTCGTCGAGCACCTCGGCCTGGCTGATCTTCCCCGCCAGCATGACTCGGGGCATCTGACCCGCGTCCGGGCGGCCGGCTCGCCGCTGCGCCGCGGCCGGGTCCTCGTCGCGGGTGACGCCGCCGGGCTGCTGGATCCGTGGACGCGGGAGGGCATTTCCTTCGCGCTGCGCTCCGGTCGGCTCGCCGGGGAGGTGGCCGCGGCGGCCTCGGGAGCGCCGCTCTCCGCTGGCCCGGGCGGCTCCGCGGCGCTGGACGCCTACCCCGAGCGGATCGAGACGATTCTCGGCCCGGAGATGGCCGCCGGCCGCGAGGTGCTCGGTGCCTTCGTCCGCCGGCCCGCGGTCATGCACGCCATCCTGGCGAGCCCGGGCACGTTCGGCCTGTTCACCCGCCTGATCGAGGGCCGCACGACGGTGGCCCGCCAGCTGCGCCGACCCGGCGTGCGTGCGGCGGTGGCGGCACTCGCGCGCTGATCCGGGCCGCCTGTCAGCGGGAGTCCTGGCCGAAACGCTCGGCGACGGCACCGGCGATCTCGCGGTATGCCTCGCGGGTCTCGCGCCGCAGGTCCGAGAGCACGATCCGCCCGCCGTCGGCGAGGTGCGGGTCGAACGGGACCTGCACCACCCGCCGGGTGCGTGCCTCGAAGTGCCGGGTGAGGGCGTCGACGTCAACCCGCTCGCCGCTGGCGGGGAACATCGAGATCACCGCGACGGCCTGGCGGACGTGCTCGGCGTAGCCATGGGCGTCCAGCCAGTCCAGCGTGGCGCTGGCGCTGGAGCCGCCGTCCGCCGCCGCGGACGAGACGATCACCAGAGTGTCGGCGAGCCCCAGCACCCCGTGCATGGCGCTGTGCAGGATGCCGGTGCCACAGTCGGTTAGCAGAATCGAGTAGTGACGCTGGAGCAGATCGTCCACCGCCCGGTACTCGGCGTCGCCGAAGGCGTCCGACAGCTCCGGATCGTTCGCCGAGGCCAGCACCTCCAGCCGCGAGTCGGCCTGCGACAGGTACTTGCGGACGTCGACGTAACGCTGCAGCCGGGGCGCGTCCTCCAGCAGCTCCCGCACCGTGTGGGCCGACGTGCGGGGCACCTTGGAACCGAGGGTTCCCCGGTCCGGGTTGGCATCGATCGCCACCACCCGGTCGCCGCGCAGGCTGGCGAGGGTCGATCCCACGGCGACGGTCGTCGTCGTCTTGCCGACGCCGCCCTTGATCGACATCACCGCGATCCGGTGGCAGTCGAGCAACGGTGTCCTGATCCGCGCGGCCAGCCGCATGTCGCGAACCTCGTCGGGGGACGGGCCAGGGTTCACCGCTCCCGCCGAGACCTGGTACACGAGCTTGCGCCAGCCACGGGACGCCGTCTGCGGAGGCGGCGGCAGCAGCGCGCTGGTCAGCAGGTTCGCCCGGTTGCCAGGCTCACGCGCACCGGTCGACGCCGGCCCCGGCCCCCGCTCCAGGGGCTCGGGCCGGTATGGCGCCTCGGGCTGGTAAAGGGTCTCGGGCTGGTGCGCCGCCGGCTCGGGTCGCCGGGCCTCGGGCGGGTACGGCGCTGCTGCGGGCCGGTAGGGCGGGGCGGGCGCGTGCGGGGCCGCCGATGGGTACCTGGCCGCGTCCGGCTCCCGGTACCGGGCGGTCGCGTCGGCCGGGACGCCATCGCCGGGGAGACCGTCGCGGAGACGTTCCGCCTGGGAGGGACCGCGGCTCGGCTGACGACCGGGATCCCCTCCGGCACGCCGATCCGCCACCTCGCCGGGATGCCGAACGGCCTCCCCATCCCGATGGCGGACAGAGCCGTCGCCGGGATACACATCCGGCGGGCCCTGCGCCCGGCGGCCGGGACCGTCATCGGGATAGGGCGGATACGGCGGCGCCGCGACCGGCCGCGAGCCCCGGCGCCCGCGGACAGGATGCCCCCGCTCCGCCCATGGCTCGCGGGCCGGGTCGCGAGGGTGGAGATGGATCTGTTGGGTCTGCTGCGCCCGGTGGCGGCCGGTGGCGGCCGGTGGTGCCGACCGCGCTGGGCCGTCGGCCGGTCGCCCGCGGTAGGAGGGGTCGCCGCGGGAATCGCGGTACAGCGCCCCCGGCCTGGGGACGGCATCGGGCGACCCCGGTGGCTCGGGCGGCGCTACCGAGGGCCTTGAGGACGGCCCGGGCGACGGCGACGGCGGCGCGGGAGACGGCCCGGGCGGGGGAGGCGGCGGAAAGCCAGGCGGGGCCGCGGCGCCTGCCCCGCCCAGGCCGAGGGCTTCGTGGGGGATGACGCGATGGTGGCTTGCCGGGCGCCCCTCGGTGAGCTCGCGCGCCGGCCGGGCGCGGCTGCCGGCGTCGCCCGCGGCTCCGGGCTGGTCGGGGTCGCGCAGCCAGGAGGGCACGCGCGCCGAGCCGGTGCGCGCCCGGCCCGGGCCGGACGGAGGCGAGCCGATGCCGAGCGCCCCGGTCGTCACACCGCCGAGTGGCGGGGGCGGCGCGGGATACTCGAACGACGGACGGTAGCTGTTGTAGCCGGCTGAGTGGAACGGCTCGTCATCCGCAGGCTGCTGCGGCGCCGGCATCGGCGCGGTCAGCCGCGGGTCCACAGCCCCTCGCCGAGGCCGCGGATCCTGCCGCGCGGACGGCGTTTCGGGTGGGAGTGCGGGCGGGAGTACGCCGGGTGGCGGGACCTGTGGCGGAGGACCAGGCCGCGGCACCGCGGGCGGACCGGCGGGCGACCTGCGCGTCGCCAGCGACGGATCCTGCCACGCCTGCGTCTCGGCCGGCGGCTGTGGTGGCTGTGGCAGCGGCTGCGGTGGGTAGGCCTGGCCGAACCCCGTCTGGGTGGCCAGTGGGTACTGGTCGAGCAGCGGATCGAAGGTGCGGGTCTCGATCGGCAGCATCCTGCCGTTGCCACTGCCGTTCCACTCGGCCCGGTCCGCCGTCGGTGGTGCCGGATCGAGATCGGGCTGCCGGATCGAGGGCCAGGTCGGCTCAGGCCCGGCTGACGGCAGCGAGGCGCCATCGTGCTGCCAGGGAGCGGCATCGTGCCAGGGAGCGGCACCCGGATGCGCGGCACTGTTCCCCTGGGCCTGGCCGGCCAGGCTGCCAGCTGGCGGCGAGGCGGCGCTGTCGACGGACCAGCCCACGCCGCCGGAGGTGGAACTGGGCTGCCTGACCTCCGCGTCCCTCCAGCCGGTTCCGGCCGGTGGCCACGCGGGTGGGCGCCGCTCGTCGTCGGCGACATCGCCGACCCTGATTCCGCCGAGATCGTGTTCCCGCCCGCTCACCGGCGGCCTCCGGGCTCGGTGGGCACGCGGGACGGATCTCCCGGTGTGGGCGCTCCCTTCGCGCTGTCCAAAGGGCCTTCCTCCGATCGGGCGACCCGAGCCCGCAGGCCGGGACGAGCTGAACGGCAGTGCGTGATGCCCCGCGTCGCGGGTGGGCGGCGCGGGGCCGGACGCGGCCCGCCGGGTCTGCCGGGCGGGTTTGACCAGAATGACACGCGCCCGGGCGGCCCGCATCGCCCGGCTACCCGAACTGCGGTGTCCTGCTGTTGTCGTCCCGGTCCGTGGTTGGCGGATCGGCGGTGGAACGTCCTGTCAGTGGTAGAGCGTCCACCGGGCGGTGTCGTCCCCGCGGCGCAGGCTGTCCAGCCGGGTCCGGAACTGCGCGGCGACCGAGGCGCTGCTGGCCAGGACGGGCAGCACGCTGGTGACGAGTTTCAGTTCACGGACCGCTCGCAGCACAGCGAATCCGTCCCAGGCGGTGACGTCGAAGCCGTACTCGGCGCACAGGGCATGGTGGACCCGCGGGTCATGGCCGAAGCGAAGGCGGCCGACGGCGACGGGGACCAGGTCCCACTCGGCGGGGCCGAGGCAGGTGGCGTCGAAGTCACACAGGAGGACCCGATGATCGCTCGCCCGGATCAGGTTGCCCAGATGGGCGTCTCCGTGGATCACTGTTGTCGGGAGGGCGTAGTGGACGGAGCGCAGCGCGGTGCCGATCCGCTCGGCCCGTCGCTCGAGGAAGCGGCGGTCGGCCAGAGGCAAGATCTCGGCATCGGATAATCGGCGCCGGACGTCGTCCAGTGGATCCCAGCGAGGCAGCGGCGGCGGCGGCGACGGCGGCGACGGCGGCGAACCGAGGCCGAAGCCGAGGCCGAAGCCGAGGCCGTGCAGGGTGCGCAGGAGTCCGGCGAGGTCGGCGGCGTCCGGGGCCGGCCCCGGGACGGGCCGGCCGCGGGGGGTGGCGTCGACCCACACGGTGGCGATGTGGCCGCCGGCCTCGACCGGGGCGCGAACCCCGGGCATCAGCCGGACGGCGGGCACATCCCGATCGGCGAGCCAGCGCGCCACCCGCACGACCTTGGGCGCACGGTGCGCCATCGCGGCCGAGCCGGTGATGCGCACCACGGCGCCAGCCCGCGGGAGCCGGTAGACGGCGTTCACCGTCCGTTTGACCAGGATCGCGCCGGAGTCATCCAGGCCCGCGCGGGCACAGATCTCGCGGAGCGCACGGCGGGTGGCCGCCGCGTTGAAGCGGGCAGCCATCGCCGTGGTTCCGGCCGACCGCTCAGACCGCCAGGGTTGGCACCGGGACGGCGCCGGGAGCGGGTCGCTGGCTCGCCGCCGAACGCTGCCACTCCCGCACCATCAGGGCGAGCTCGCGCACCTCACGCACCTCGCTGTGCGGGCTGGTGGCGGTCAGCAGCTGGTCCGCCCGTCCGGAGACGGAGGCCACCGTGCGTCCCCAGGAGATCTGGATGGCCTCGGTGGCCAGTCCACAGGCCCGGTCGAGCTCAAGGCGGCCCTGCCGGGCGAGCGCCAGCGCCAGATCAAGCCGGATCACCGACCGGAAGCCGGGAGCGTCCATCGCGTCGAGCTTCGGCAGCGCCAGCTCCGCGTGCTCCTCGGCGGCTCGCGGCCGCCCGAGCAGGCACAGCGCGGTGGTGGCGTTGTACGACACCTCGACGGGGTTGAACGTCTCGAAGCTCGGGCCGGGACGGCCCCACTGGTCGGGCGGGATGAGGTCGGCGAGGTCGTACGCCTCGTCCAGGGCCGCCGCCGCGCCACGCACGTCGCCGAGGGCGGCCAGGGCGCGGGCCACCTGGCAGACGAGCCGGGCGCGCACCGGGCCGTCGCCGACGTGGGTAAGCCCGTCGCGGGCCAGACGCAGCGCCTCGTCCGGGCGGCCGGCGTAGAACTCGTTGACGGCGGCGACCTCCCGCGCGGAGCCGCGCAGCGCTCCCTCGCCGGCCAGTCCGCCGGCCTGAAAACCGAGTGTGGTCAGCGCCCGGGCCTGGTCGATGTCGCCGAGTTTGAAGGCTGCGTCGGCGCCGAGCACGGCGACCCGGCCGGTGAGCAGGTCTCGGCGCCGGGCGTCGCCACCCGGCATCGAGCGGCGACCGAGGCGCTCCAGCCCGCGGCGCAGCCGGGAGGTCTGGGCGAGGATGTGGGCGGGTGGTGTGCGCTCGTGGGCGTCGAGCAGGTCACCGAGCATGTCGTCGGCGCGTTCCAGAGCGAGCGTGATCGGGCTCGCGGCCAGGACGTCGGACACCTCCATGATCTGGCCCTCGGCGAGCAGCGCGGTCATCATCGCGGCCCCGGCGTACCGGTGGAACTGGCGGCGGTCGGACAGCGCCGGGGCCCCGCCGGCCAGGGGCTCCGCGCCGGCCAGGGGTGCCTCGGTGGCCAGTGCGGCTGCCGACATGGTGCCGAGCGGGCCGAAGGGGGAACGCCCACCCAGCATCGCCAGCGACAGGGCGGCGGGGTGGGTGTCGGGGGCCGCGCACGAAGGCGCCGGTCCCCGCGGGTCCCGCCCCAGCGGGTCGCGACCGAGTGGATCAAGGCCGAGTGGATCGCGGCCGAACAGGGCGGTCCGGCGCAGCAGAGCGGACGCCCGGTTCAGCTCGGCGAGGCCGTCGAAGGCGGGATCCGGCGGGACGGTCGGGCCCGGGCGGGCGGGGCCGCGGTCACAGCGGTCGACCGGGGGAGTGGTGGGCGGCTCCGCGGGATAGTCCTCGGGACGGTCGTCCGGCGGGGTCCGTGCCGGCGGGATGATGAACGAGCCGCTGGCCGGGCTGTCTGAAGCCGGGCTGTCTGAAGCCGGGCTGTCGTGGGGCGGGCTGGTGCGGGGGGGTGTGGCTGGGGGCGGGGTGGCTGACGAAGGGTCGGATCGACCGCTGGGACCCAGGCTCCCGGGATCGGGGCCACGGTCTGGCAAGTATCCGCTCGACTGCGGCATGCCGCGCGTCCTTCCTTCCGATAACACCACGGTCCAAGACCGTGCCGACAACGTAGCGATGGGCAGGGCCCGTTGCGAGGGGTGACCTGGAGGGAGCGCACGGTGAGACCACTCGACCGTGCGCGGCCCCTGCCCGTCGGCGACGGTGACGACGGTGGCGGTCCGGACCGCGACCCCTGCGTCGGCAGGGATCCCTGTGTCATCCGGGATCCACCGGTTCCCCGATTTCGATACTAGAAGGTCGCCTGTGTCGGAGGGTGACCATCAGGGGGCCGCAATGTTCTCTCCATCGTGGCTCTACGTGTTGTTTCTCCGCGGTTTCCATTCTCGATCTTGATGCTTCGGCGCTCCAGACGATCATCTTCCGGGTGGGGAGGAGGTGGTTGCGGGGCATACGGACGAAGGAAGTGCCGTCTTCGGCGCGCCAGACCGGGAAGGCTTGTGCGGATGCCGCGGGATTCCGGCGTGCGTGTCCGACCGTGTCCGGGCGGGTCGCGTCCGCAGCACGTCCGGATCGCTGGCGGCGGGTGGCCGTCGCCGGGCACAATGGGAACGAGACCGCAATAATCCAGAAATTATGCCATTCGGTCATGGCTGCCCCTGCCGGGCGGGATGTGGGATCGCCGGTCCGAGTGATGCCGTGAACCACCCCGGCGCTCCGATCGGTAGCCTGGGCATGGTGGCTGATGCGGCCCAGCAGTTCTGTCAGACCCGTCCGGCGCGTCACGGGCGCGCGGGTGTCGGGCTGTTCGTGGTGCCTGGCGTCGTGGTGTCTCGTGCCGGGTGAGCCCGCGGCGGCGAGCCCGCCCGACCTGCTGCTCGGCCCCCGGGAAGGGCTGTCCGGTGCACATGCCTCCCTGGCCCGCGAGCTCGAGCTGGTCGCCCATCGCGCCTGGCCGCCACTGTCCGTGACGCAGTGTGGTGGGTGGCTGCTGCGGGCCTCCGCCGGCTCCTCCCGCCGGGGCAACTCGGTGTGGGCGCGCGGTGATGTCGCGGACCTGGCCGCCGGCCTTGCCGCCGTCGACGCCTTCTACCGGTCCGCCGGCCTGCCACCGCAGTTCCAGATGACGCCGGTGAGCCGTCCGCTGGGCCTTGCCGCCGCGCTCGATCACGCCGGCTACGACGACACGGGCCCCACCGACGTCTGCACCGCTCCGCTTTCCGGGCTCACGCACGCCGATGCCGACATCACCCCGTCGGGTGGCGCGAAGGGTTCTGGCGTGGGTCTACGCACCGCGCGCAGCCCCGACGACGGCTGGGTCGGGGTGGCCGGGCAGGTCCTGGCCACCCTGGGCGCCGGGCGGGCCGGGACGCTCGCCGTCCTGGCGGCGCTGCGGCTACCGGCCGCCTATGTGACGCTGACCGTCGATGGCGTGCCGGTGGCCGTCGGGCGGGGGGTCGCCGACGGCCGCTGGCTGGGCATCTACAGCATGGCCACGCTGCCCGCGGCGCGTGGCCGGGGGGCGGCCCGGCGGATCCTCGCCGCTCTCGCCCAGTGGGCGGCGCGCCGCGGCGCCACCCATGCCTATCTCCAGGTTGAGGAGGTCAGCACCGTGGCCAGGCGTCTGTACGCCGAGCTCGGCTTCCGGCCGGTCTACCGGTACTCCTACCGTCGGGCCACCGCCCCCGGGGCGGCGCCGGCAGGGGAGGTGGCCCCGTGAGCCGGGTCGGCGGCGACCTGCTGCGGCCCGGCGGTCTCACCCGGGTGATGGGCGTCGTCAACGTCACCCCCGACTCGTTCTCCGACGGTGGCACGTACCTCGACCCGATCGACGCCGTACGCGCCGGCCTGCGAATGGTCGACGAGGGCGCCGATCTGATCGACGTCGGCGGCGAGTCGACCCGCCCGGGGGCCTCCCGGGTGGTCGCGTCGGAGGAGATGCGCCGGGTGCTGCCGGTCGTCGCCGAGCTCGCGGCCGCCGGGGTGACCGTGAGCGTCGACACCACTCGCGTCTCGGTGGCCGCTGCCGCCGTCGACGCCGGCGCCGTTCTGGTCAACGACGTCTCCGGCGGCGTCGACCCGGACCTGCTCGCCATGGTGGCCGACCGTGGGGTCTACTACGTGCTCATGCACGCCCGCGGTCCGAGCGCGGACATGACCACCCGCGCCGTCTACGGGGACGTGGTCTCCGAGGTGGTCGCGGAGCTGCGGGCGAGGCTGGAGGTCGTGCTCGCGGCCGGGATCGCCGAGGATCGGGTGATCCTTGACCCCGGCATCGGCTTCGCCAAGGCCGCGGCGCACAACTGGGCGCTGCTCGGCCGTCTGGACAAGCTCTCCGCGCTCGGCCGCCCGCTGTTGGTGGGTACGTCCCGCAAGTCGTTCCTCGGCTCCGTCCTGGCCGACCAGCGCGGTGCGGTGCGCCCCAGCGAGGAGCGTGACGACGCGACGCAGGCCACCACGGCCCTGCTGGCGGCTGCGAACGTGTGGGGCGTGCGGGTGCACGCGGTGCGCCCCGCGGCCGACGCCGTCCGGGTGGTCCGGGCCTGGCAGCAGGGCAGCTGCGACGACCCGGTGCTGGCCGCTGGGGGCGGTGGGAGCGCCGGCACGGCGGCGGGGGCCGCGAGTCCACCGACAGCCGGTTCTGGTTCTGACAGTGCTTCCGGCAATGCCAGTGGCAATGGCAATGCCAGTGGCGCCGGGGCGGGAGCCGGGCCCGCGCTGCCCCCGCTGATCCTGCCGAGCTCGGCGCCCAGGCCGCCGCGCGGCGGGGAGCGTCCGGCGTCGGCGCGCGGCCGTTCCACCGGGCAGCACACGCCTCGGTTTCCCCGATGACGGCGACCGGCCCGGGCGGGCGCCCGCTGGACCGGATCACGCTCACCGGCCTACGGGTGCGCGGCCGGCACGGCGTCCTCGCCGCCGAGCGGGAGCTGGGGCAGGAGTTCGTCGTGGACGCGGTGCTCTGGCTGGACGCGTCCGAGGCGGCCCGTGCGGACGACGTCACCCGTACGGTGCACTACGGCGAGCTCGCCGAGACCCTCGCGGAGATCGTCGCCGGCCCGCCGGTAGACCTGATCGAGACCCTCGCCTATCGGCTCGCGCAGGCCTGCGTCCGCCGGGACCGGGTGGCCCGTGCCGTGGTCACCGTGCACAAGCCGGCGGCGCCGATCCCCCTCGTCTTCGCCGACGTCGCCGTGACCGTGACCCTGCCGCGCGACGGCGGGGACGCGGCGACGACGGCCGAGGCCGGTGGATGACGGCGATGGCGGCCGGCCGTGCACCGGGCGAGCCGGCGCACGCGGTGCTGTCCCTCGGTTCGAACCTGGGTGACCGGTGGTCGCTGCTGCGGGAGGCCGCGCGGCGCCTCGACGAGCTGCTCGGGGTGTCGGCATGCTCACCGGTGTACGAGACGGCGCCCGTCGGCGGTCCCGAGCAGGACGACTTCCTCAACGCCATCGTGCTGACCGCGCCCGCCGAGCCGCGTGAGCTGCTGGCCGCGGTGCGGGTGGTGGAGGAGGAGGCGAGCCGCGTCCGCACGGTGCGCTGGGGGCCGCGCACACTCGACGCGGACGTCATCGCGCTCGGCGGCCGGCGCAGCGACGACCCGGAGATCATCCTCCCGCACCCGCGGGCGCACCTGCGCGCCTTCGTCTGCGTGCCCTGGCTGGATGTGGAGCCGGACGCGAGCCTGCCCGGCCACGGCCGGGTCGCCGATCTCGTCGCGGGGATGGAGCGTGAGGGCGAGCTCACCGGACTGCGGCGGACCGGGGGAACGCTGCTGGCCGATCGTGGATCGCCGCGGTGAGGCCGACGCGGGCCCGTGACCTCGCGGTGGTGGCCGTCGTCTTCGGCGTGTTCGGGTACCTGCTGCTCTGGTGGGCCTACCGGTCGATCCCGACCCTGCCGCGGACGGCGCCGCTGTCGGTGGTCCTGATCGGCATCATCGAGCTCCAGGTTGCCGGGCAGACGCGGCGGCGCCTGGAGGGCCGGCCGGGCACCCGCCCCATCCTCCCACTGACGGTCGCGCGGCTCGCGGCGCTGGCGAAGGCCAGCTCGACGACCGGGGCGGCGCTCGCCGGGGTCTGGGCCGGTGTCCTTGGCTACACCATTCCCCGCACCGACGAGTTCCCCACCGCCGGCAGCGACGCGATCACCGCCGGGCTCGGGCTCGCCGCGGCGGCGGTTCTGCTCGTCGGGGGCCTCGTCCTCGAGCGGGTGTGCCGGGTCAGGAAGCCGTAGCGCCGGGGCGCCGCCGGCGGTTGGCGTCGGGGACGAGACGGTCGCGGCTTTTCGTCGGTGGTGGGCGTTAGTCTGGGCTGGATCGCCGCAGATGACCGTGATCAGCGTCAGGGTGGTGCCTGTCGGCCTTGCCGACCCGTGACCCGCATCCTGTGGTGATGCGCCGGTATGTGCAACGGCGGACCGAGGGCGTGGCGGCGCGGTGACGCGGGCGCGGAGGCGGAAGGTGCGGGCCGTGGTCGCAGAGGGCCGGAACCGCGAGGGCGCGGAGCACGATCCGCCGGATGTCGGTGTCCGTCGCCGGCCGGCCGCGCCCGCACAGGGCCGAGGCACAGCCGGGCCGCAGACCGGTGGTGCTCGGATCGTCGCGTTCGGCACCCTGCCGCCGTCCGCCGGTCCGGCTCGGGCGCCGGGTCCAGGCCCCAGGTCCGCCTCGCCCCGCCCCACCCCGCCGCGCTCGACCCCGCCGCCGGCCTTCGACCCCGCCGACATGGCGACCGAACCCCCGCCCGACGGCCACCATCCACGTCCCCGTCGTCCGTCACCGGAGGCGCCCGCGCTGTCGCCCGCCCCGCGCCGCCAGGCATCGGACCCGCGGGCAGCCGACCCTCGCCAGCAGTCGTCCGGGCAGCCAGGCCGTGGTGCTGGGCCGTCGCACACCCGGGCCGTGGCTTCAAAGCAGACGTTCCGGGCCGTCGCGTTCGGGAATCCGACCGCGGGGGGTGCCGAGGTCATCGCGGGCGATCCCGACGCCGGCGTGGTTCCGCAGGGTGGTAGCCGGCCTGATGCTCCGGCGGGTACCGGGCCGTGGGTGCCGTCGCCCCTGGTGCAGGATCCCTATCCAGGAAGCGATCGGTTCACGGACGATCCCGGCCTTCCCGCGTCCGCGCGGTCCGCGCCAGCCGCCTTTCGCGGTGATGGCTCGCCCGCCCGCGGGGGATTCACCGATGGCGACGGTGCCGACCCGCGTGCATTCCGCAAAGGTGCCCCGGAACCCGACGGAGCCCCATCGCCGGAGTGGCTCTCCCCCGAGCGGCTCGCCCCGCAACGGCGCGCCTCAGAACGGCACTCGCCGCCTCGGCCTGAGGACCGGCCGGGCCGCGTCGTCCTCTCGCCGTCGCGTCCCGAGCCCCACCCCGGCAGTGCGCGCGGGGTCGCGGCCTCCCCGCTGGAGCGGGTCAGCACCACGGGCGTGCGCCCACCCCTGCCGGGCGATGGCCCGCCCCGACCGGGTGGAGGCCGGCGCCAGCCCGCCAGCGCGGCTCTGAACGAGGTCAGCTTCACCGGCCGCCTGCGCGCGGTCCGGGAGGATGATCCGCCACCGCGGAACGCCGATGCAGGGCGTACCGACTCCGGCGGGTTGGGCCGGTCGGGCCGGTCGGGCCGCGGGCCACGCCCGCGCCTGCTGACCGTACTGCAGGTCGTGGTCGTGATCGCGGTCATCGTCGTCGGTGTGTCCATCGGGCGGACGCTCGCGCTGCCCGGCGACTCGGGCGTGCTGACCCGGCTGGCGGACTGGGGTCGGGCCAACCATCTGTCGTTCCTCGTCGACCGGGTCGACCGGTCGGGCTGACCGGGCCGCGGCGGTATCCCCGGCCGCGGGGCGCTGCCCAGGAGCGTCCGGGGGTGGCCGGGGGTGGCCGGGGGCGCCCATGGGGTTGCCTGAGCGCGGCCGGTGAGCGCGTCGCCGTGGGGGTGGTCGGTGCCCGGCGCCGCGGCGGGGGCCGGGTGGGCCGGTACGTGGTGCCGCTTTGGTGTCGCGGCGGAAACTCGGCCGCTGATGTGACTTACTCGACGGTTTGCCTGTTCGAGAGAGGGTGTTGTCGCCCGTTGTCGTGCTTGTCGCTTTATGGTCGCCGTTGCGTGTGATCGAATCAATGTCCAGGTAACCTGGGATCCCCTGGTGGCGAGGAAGTTCCTGCCCGTGAGCTGATCGAAGGGGACCGGGCGACATTGGTGCGTTCCGGTTCGCCGATTCCCCTTGCGCTCTGCCGTCTCGGGCGTGTCAAATCAGGTATTGGTAGGTCTGTCGCATTCCGTCGGCATCGGCTCAAAGGAGGCCACGTGCGTCCGAGACCCGCTGCAGTCAGCGCGGCACCTCTGACCGTCGACGCCGGCCAGGGCATCCCGCTGCGTGACTGGGCCGTGCCGGGTCTCTCCGGGGCGGGCGTCGCCACGCCTGAGCTCGCTGACGGGCCGGGCAGGCCGGCGACACAGGCGGAGGCCGTCGCCATCGCGGGCGCGATCCTCGACAGCCCCCTGGTGTCAGCCGCGACGGCAGAGGACCTGCGCATCACCAGCATCCGCACGTCGACGGGTGCCCCCGACTGGGCATTCGCCGTGCTGCGCCCCCTCGGCGGCACCGATCCGTCCATTGCCGTGCTGCGCTGGGACACCTGCTGTGGCTGGGTTCTCGACCAGGTCGGCGCGGCCCGGTTCACCCAGGGCACGGGCGGCGGCGCCGCGGCGCTGCGCGGCGCGGAGCTGTCGGTCGCTGGGGCCGCGGGCGTGCGTCGTCGAGAGGCCGGATCGCGGCACGGCTGCGAGTCACCGGCGCGTTCCGGTGGGGCGGCACGGTCGGGATAGCGCCCCACCGCTCTGCCAGGCAGGTGCGATGCCGGCTACCGTCCTAAGGATGTCGATGCCGGCCGGCGAGGTGCGAGACGAGTCCGTAACTCTTGCGGGCTGGCTGCGCGCGCGGCCGGACGACGCGCTCGTCCGCCTGTTCCTGCTGCGGCCGGACCTCGCCACCCCGCCGCCTCCCGACTTCGAGATCCTGGCCGCGCGCCTGGAGGTGCGGGTCAGCGTCGCCCGGGCGATGGAGCGACTGGACCTGGGCGCCTGCGAGGTGCTCGAGGCGCTGACCCTTCTGCCGGGCGGCGTCCCGCTTGCGCGGCTGGCGGAGTTCTGCGGGGTCGCCGGGGAGGCGGTGGCGGAGTTCGCCGCGGTGGTGCGCCGCCTGCGTGAGCTGGGCCTGGTCTGGGGGGACGATGCCGCGCTGCGGGTCGTCGGGATAGTCGTCGACCTGGTGGGGGCGCGGCCGCTGGGGCTTGGGCGCCCGGTGCGGGACTGCCTGACGGCCTACCGGCAGAACCAGCTCAGCCGGATCGCGGGCATGCTCGGCGAGCCCGTGGCCGCCCGCGCGGAGCTGCTCGAGGCCATCGGCCGGCACTTCGACGACCCGGAGGTGGTCCGCGGCTGGCTTGCCGAGTGCTCTCCCCGCGCCCGTGCCCTGCTCGACCGGCTGGCCGCCGGGCCCCCGCTGGGGACGTCCGCGGACGCCGGCCGGGTGCCGGTCCTCGCCGGGGCGCGCGGCCCGGTCGAGGAACTGCTGGCCCGGGGCCTGGTCATCGGGATCGACGAGGAGACCGTCGAGCTGCCGCGTGAGGTCGGCCTGGCCATGCGGGGCGACGCGCCGTCCGGTCCGCTGCATCAGCACCCACCCGAACTGTCGGGGACGACGGTGGGCGCCGCGGCCGCCGACGACGCGGCTGCCCTCGCCGCCGACACGGTCGTGCGCTGGGTCACCACGATCCTCGACGCCTGGGGCTCGATGCCCGTCACGCCGCTGCGCACCGGCGGCCTGAGCGTGCGTGACCTGCGTGCCGCTGCCAGGCTGATCGACGCCGACGAGCGGACGGCGGCCTTCGCCGTCGAACTCGCCGCGGCCGCGGGGCTGGTTGACGCGACGGCGGGCGTGGACGTCCAGTTCATGCCCACCGCGACGTATGACAGATGGGGCACGGAGCTCGTTCCCGCCCGCTGGGCCGTCCTCGTCGAGGGTTGGCTGCGCGCCCCGGTCGCCTCCTGGCTAGTCGGCGAGCGCGACGAGCGGGGTCGCCAGATCGCGGCGCTCTCACCGGACGTCCGCCGTCCGGCCGCAGCCGAGATCCGGGCCGAGGTCCTGCGCGCGCTCGCGTCGGCGCCCGAGGGCGTGGCGCCGACCGACACCTCCCTGCGGGGCCTGCTGGCCTGGCGGGCGCCACGGCGGTCGGGGTCGCTGCTCGCCGCGATGATCGACGGCACCGTCGCCGAGGCGGAGCTGCTCGGCCTGACCGGGCGGGGCGCCCCGACGACGGTCGGCCGTCTGCTCGCCGCGCGGCTGGACGCCGAGCGTGCCGACCCCGCCCGGCTCGTCGGTCTGCCCACCCGGCCCTCCGGCGGGGATGCGGCGCTGGTTGCCGAGCTCGCGGACGCCCTGGCCCCGCTCCTGCCGGCGCCGGTCGAGGAGCTGTTGCTGCAGGCCGACCTGACCGCGGTCGCGCCGGGCCCGCTCCTGCCCGCGGCGGCGGCGCGGGTGGCGCGGATGGCGGACGTCGAGTCGACCGGCGCCGCGACCGTCTACCGCTTCTCCGAGGACTCGCTACGCCGGGCGCTGGACTCGGGACTGTCGGCCGAGGAGATCCACGCGGAGCTCGCCCGGCTCGGCCGTACGGGCGTTCCGCAGGGTCTGAGCTACCTGATCGACGACACCGCCCGCCGCCATGGCCGGTTGCGCGCCGGGGCGGCGTCGAGCTACCTGCGCTGCGACGACACCGCACTGCTCGCCGAAGTCGTGGCCAGCCGGCGTACCCAGGCACTCGGGCTGCGCCGAATCGCGCCGACGATCGTCATCTGCCCGCTGCCGACGGCCGAGATGCTCGCCGGGCTGCGTGAGGCGGGGTATGCCCCGGTCGCGGAGGCCGCCGACGGCCGGGTGCTGCTGAGCCGCCCGACCGTCCACCGCACGCCCGCCCGACCCCGCCCGGCGTCGGCCGACGTCGCCGACTCCCGGCTCGCGCAGGCCCGCGACGTGTTGCGGCTGGTGCGCCGGGGCGACGACGGTGCCCGCGAGGTGCAGGCGGCCATCCGGGCGGCGCGCTCCGGTGCGGGCGGGGACGGGGGTGGGGGGCTCGGGCTCACCCGGTCGGCCCCGCTCATCCTGGTGATGCTGCAGGGTGCGGTGCGCGAGCGGCGGCGGGTCCTGCTCGGCTACGTCGACCAGCAGGGCACCCCCCGGGACCGCATCGTGCGCCCGACGGCCGTCGAGGGTGGCTGGCTCACCGCCTGGGACGAGATCACCGCTGGCCCGCGCCGGTTTGCGCTGCACCGGGTGACCGGCGTGGCCGACGTCGACGACACCTTCGGCTCGGCACCGGCGGGTGCTGACGCCCCGCGCTGACGCCCCGCCCACCTGCGCCTGTGTCCGCCCCTGTGCATATGCCCGTTCATCCACAGGCTCGGACGCCGCCCGCACGCTTCGTCCGCGGCCGCCTGTACCGTCGACGCATGGTGGACGGCCCGTTGATCGTGCAGTCGGACAAGACCCTCCTGCTGGAGGTCGACCATCCGAGCGCGGCTGAGGCGCGGGCGGCGATCGCGCCGTTTGCCGAGCTGGAGCGCTCTCCGGAGCATGTGCACACCTACCGGATCACCCCGCTCGCGCTGTGGAACGCCCGTGCCGCCGGGCATGACGCCGAGCAGGTGGTCGACGCGCTGGTGCGGCACTCGCGCTACGCGGTGCCGCATGCGCTGCTCGTCGACGTCGCCGACACGATGGATCGCTACGGCCGGCTGCGGCTGGAGAACGATCCGGTCCACGGACTGGTGCTGCGCGCGCTGGACAGGGCGGTCCTCGTCGAGGTGGCGCGGGCCAAGCGGGTCACGCCGATGCTCGGCGAGCGCCTCGACGAGGACACGATCCTCGTGCGTCCCTCGGAGCGCGGGCGGCTCAAGCAGGCGCTGCTCAAGCTCGGCTGGCCGGCCGAGGACCTCGCCGGCTACGTCGACGGCGAGAAGCACCCCATCGAGCTGGTGCAGGACGGCTGGGAGCTGCGCGAGTACCAGAAGGGCGCGGTCGCGGGCTTCTGGGAGGGCGGGTCCGGCGTCGTCGTGCTGCCGTCCGGCGCGGGCAAGACCATCGTCGGCGCCGCCGCGATGGCCCAGGCCGGCGCGACGACGCTCATCCTGGTCACGAACACGGTCGCCGGCCGCCAGTGGCGCCACGAGCTGCTGCGCCGCACCTCGCTCACCGAGGACGAGATCGGTGAGTACTCCGGGGAGCGCAAGGAGATCCGCCCGGTCACCATCGCGACCTACCAGGTGATGACCGCCCGCCGTAAGGGCGAGTATCTGCACCTGGAGCTGTTCGGCGCCCGCGACTGGGGCCTGATCGTCTACGACGAGGTGCATCTGCTGCCGGCCCCGGTGTTCCGGATGACGGCGGACATCCAGTCCCGGCGCCGCCTCGGGCTCACAGCCACCCTGGTGCGTGAGGACGGCCGGGAGGGCGACGTCTTCTCGTTGATCGGTCCGAAGCGGTACGACGCGCCCTGGCGGGAGATCGAGGCACAGGGCTGGATCGCGCCCGCCGAGTGCACCGAGGTGCGGGTGACGCTCACCGACGACGAGCGGATGGCCTACGCCGTCGCCGAGCCGGAGGAACGCTACCGGATGTGCGCCACGGCGCACAGCAAGCGGGCGGTGGTGCGCCGCCTCGTCGCGCGCCACGCCGACGACCGGGTGCTGGTGATCGGCGCGTACCTCGATCAGCTCGAGGAGCTCGGGGAGATGCTCGGCGCGCCCGTCATCCAGGGCTCGACGCGCAACAAGGAGCGCGAGCGCCTGTTCGAGGCGTTCCGGACCGGGGAGATCACCACCCTGGTCGTGTCGAAGGTCGCGAACGTGTCGATCGACCTTCCGGAGGCCGGCGTCGCGGTGCAGGTCTCGGGCACGTTCGGCTCCCGCCAGGAGGAAGCCCAGCGCCTCGGCCGGGTGCTGCGCCCCAAGGCGGACGGTCGGGCCGCGCACTTCTACACGGTCGTCGCCCGCGACACGCTCGACCAGGAGTACGCCGCTCACCGCCAGCGCTTCCTCGCCGAGCAGGGCTATGCCTACACCATCGTCGACGCCGACGACATCCCCGACGTGGACCAGACCCCCGGCTAGTCAGCCGGCGCCCGCGGGCCCGCTGCCCGGTACTGGCCTCGCCCGCGCCGGGCCGGGCCGCGGGGCGGGCTACTCGGCGTCGGGCGGGTCGATGAGGTCAGCGGTGCGGACGGTCACGGGGAAGGGGCGGGTCGTGGTGAACTCCCCGTCCGGGCCGGTGGCGCTGGTGGCGACGTAGGAGCCGGCGACCAGCTCGAAGGCCTCCAGCGTCGCCGTGTCCGGGTCGATCAGCCAGCACGAGACGACGCCATGCTCGCGATAGAGGTCGAGCTTGAGGGTGTGGTCGTAGCGGCGGGTGGAGGCGTCCGCCACCTCGACGACCAGGAACGGGGTCTCCCGCAGCCGGCGGTCCTCGCCCGCGGGGCTTGCCGCGACCACGATGTCGGGGACGAGCAGGCAGCGTGGTGACAGCGTCACCCCGACCCCGGCGGGCAGTACGTGCGCGCCGGAGGTGGCGGCCTCGGCCAGCAGGCGCGTGAGCCGGCTGGTGACCCGTGCCCGCAGTGGTGTCGGCCAGGGGCGCAGGATGCACAGCCCATCCAGCAGCTCGAGGCGGGCATCACCGGTGCCGGCCGCGTCGAGATCCTCGACCCCGAGCGGGGGAGCGGGGATCGTCACGGACGGGCGGCGGGAGCGGGAGTGCGAGGCTGCCTGGACCACGGTGTCTATCGTGCCCTGCCGTGCACGCCCTGTCGAAAGGCTGTGCGCGTTAATTGTCCGTGTCGCGCAATTAGTCGACGTCTAACGATCGACAGTCCGCGAATTGTCGAAAAGGAGTGACATAGAACTCTTGTATGTACCAATACCCGATGGTAGCTTGTCGCCATCGAAGGCGGCCCCACGGTCTTCGCCCGGCATACGGCCGTATCCGGGGAGCGTCTCCCGGTGCCCGCTCCGTCCCGAGTGGCGCCCGCTCCCAGGGCCGAAGAGCCGTCCCCGCGGAACCTCCCGTCCGCGGGGGCGGCTCTTTTCGTTGTGCGTCGGCCCGCGACTGTACCCCCTTGAGGGGGTATTCGGAATGAATCGGTCATAAACGACGAAGGGCGACCCCGCCGGAGCGGAGCCGCCTTCGTCGTTGGTTGTGGTGCGAACTACTTCTGGACTAGAAGTCCATGTCGCCGCCGCCGCCGGGGACGGCGGGAGCCGGGTTCTTCTCCGGCTTGTCAGCGATGACGGCCTCGGTGGTGAGGAAGAGGCCGGCGATGCTGGCGGCGTTCTGGAGGGCGCTGCGGGTGACCTTGGCGGGGTCGATGATGCCGGTGGCGATGAGGTCGACGTACTCGCCGGTGGCGGCGTTG
>Ga0207710_10000096_pt1 | contig 116063 bp, 111 predicted proteins | sample KBSS24metaG_FD_184400 | JGI IMG/M metagenome (GOLD analysis project Ga0207710, IMG submission 184400) | Switchgrass rhizosphere microbial communities from Kellogg Biological Station, Michigan, USA - KBS S2-4 metaG (SPAdes) (version 2) | ecosystem: Host-associated > Plants > Roots >...
GTGGTGGCGGTGGGGACCGTCGGCGTGCTTTCAGCCACGGGGTCAGCGCCAGCGGCGGCCGAGCCGAGTAGTGAAGCCGCCAGGAAACTGGCGAGTACGACGATCAGTGCAAGCTTTGATCTCATCCCAGTGCGCCTCTATGCCCTGTAGCCAGGGATCGCGGAGTTCCCCGCGCCCTTACCCTCCCTGAGCATCAGGCAACGGCAAAGTACTTGTTGCCAGGAGGGTACGCAATGGACCCGACCTTCCCCCAACAAGGCCTTAATCAAAATAGATGGCATACCTAATCAAGTTAGTCGAGAAAGCGGTCGAACGGCAGTTTGCACCCTGTCAGCCGACTCGAGCCCGCTCGTTAAGCTGATGTCAACCACTTGCGAACGAGGATGAGAAAGTGACGATCGATCATGAGGAGCAGGACAGCCTTAGGGCTCGCAGTGAGCAGGCGCTGGGGGAGATCGCCCAGGCGCTGATAGAGAACCCGACTCTGCACAACGCGATCTCGGCCGCCTTCGGCGCGCGCGAGAAGGCGATCGAGGCGCAGCAGGCGGCAATCAGCGCCCTCAACCTCTCCTCGGCTACCGACGTCGAACGCCTCGAGCGGCGGGTTCGCTCCCTCTCCCAGCGCCTCGAGGACGTCGAGGAGCAGCTCGACGACGCCAATCGCGAGCTGATGGCGCTGCGGCGGAAAAGCGCGAAGAAAAAAGCAAAAGCCGATACCGCGGCCGGCGAGGAAGCACGAACCTCAGCTTCAACTTGAGGTTGAGAGTGCGGCCACGGCAGCAGTTCCGGCCCGCTTCGCCGCCGCTTCCCCGGCGTCCTCGCTGAGCCGCTCGCCGCTGCTGCTCTCGGTCACGACCAGAACGGCCGCGACGGCCACGCCAAGTTCAGTCCCCCTGTCCAGCACCGCTGCGGTCTGCATGTCGGCGGCGTCGCCCGCGGCTACGGGAGCCGGGGCACCGCCAGCGTGGTGCATGTCGAGACTGGCGACGACTCCGCGCCGCCCATCGCTGCCAAGTGCCGATCCGAGCTCTCGCGCCAGCGCCGGGTCCGGGCGCACCGGGGCACCCTCCCGGGCCCCCGGCCCGCCCCAGGCATGGGCCTCTTCGACGTCGAGCAGGGTGCCTGGGCCCAGCCCCGGCGCGATCGCCGTGCAGGTCCCGACCCGGACCGCCCGCCGCACTCCCAGCTCCGCCAGGTCGCCCAGCACCAGCGCCGCACTCGGCCCGCCGATCCCGGTCGCCTGGATCGTCAGCTCTTCGCCAGCCGGCGTGGTGCCGCCGTAGCCCCACAGCCCCCGGGCGTGGTTGCTCATCTTTGGCTGCTCGAGCAACTCCTGGGCCAGCATCAATGCCCGGCCGGGATCGCCGACGAGGATCGCCGCGGCGGCGATCGGGGCGGTGGGGCGGAGGCGGGCGGGCATCGGCGGCGCCGAGCCTAGAGCGTCGGCTTCGGCTTCCGTCGTGGCGGTTAGCCTCGGCGGCGATGGCCGATGAGCGGATATCTCTGAGCGAGGCCTCCCGGCGCTCGGGGGTTTCCGCCAGCACTCTCAAACGCTGGGCCGCGGAGAAGGTGGTGCCGGTGCGGCGGGGGCGGTGGACCGCGACGGCGGCAGCGCAGGCGCGGGTGGTGGCGCGGATGCGGGAGCGGGGGTATTCGCTGGAGGATCTGCGCGACGCGGGGCGGGAGGGACGGCTCGCGTTCGGGTTCGCGGAGGACCTCTTTCCCGAGGCCGAGGAAGAGGTGTCGGTCGACGAGGTGGCGGCGGAGACCGGGCTCGAGCCGGAGCTGATCGACCGCATTCTCGCCATCCTCGGCACTCCGACCGAACGGCGCGACCGGCTCAGCGCCGATGACGCCGCGGCGCTGCGGCACTGCGCCCGGGTCCTTGCGGCCGGCTTCCCGCTGGTCGCCTTCCTGCAGCTGGTCCGCGTCTACGTGCAATCGATGCGGCGGATCGCCGATGCCGAGGTGCGGCTCTTCCATATATATGTGCACGAACCGCTGATCCGGGATGCGGTACCGGAGTTGCAGATGGCCGAGGAGATGGGCGATCTCGCGGCCAACATCCTGCCGCTGGCGGCGCCGCTGACCGGGTATCTCCATACCCGCTACCTGCGCTACTTCAGCGAGCAGGACGTGGTCGGCCACATGGAGTCGGAGCTCGGTGCCGACACCACCGAAATCGAACTCGGGCAGGTGACGGTGGCGCTCTGCTTCATCGACCTCACCGGCTTCACCCGTTACACCGAGGAGGAGGGCGACCTCGGCGCCCTCGACGTGGTCGAGAACTTCATCGAGACCGTCGAAGAGACGCTGCCGCGGGAGGCGACGATCGTGAAGACGATCGGCGACGAGGTGATGGTCGTCTCCCCCGACGCTGGCGCCCTCACCGAGTGGGCGATCGAGCTGCTGCGGCGATTGCCGGAGCGGCCGCAGCCGCGGGTCGGCATCCATTACGGCGAGGCGGTCTACCGCGATGGCGACTACTTCGGCGGCCAGGTCAACCTCACCCACCGGGTCGTCGGCCGCGCCCTCGCCGGCGAGGTCCTGGTCACCGACCGGGTCTGCGACGCGATCGCCGGCCGCGAGAACCTTGCCCTCGAGCCGATCGGCCAGGTCAGCCTCAAGGGCTTCCCGGTGCCGACCGAGCTCTTCCTCGTCCGCGCCGCGCCGCCATCGACCTAGACTCGAAGTGGTGATCGCGGAGCGGATGCAGGAGCACGCCCTCACGGCGGGCACTCTGATCCCCGGGGGAGCCGTTGTCGCGCTCGTCTCCGGCGGTCGGGACTCGGTCTGTCTTCTCGACCTCGCGGCGCGCGCGGCGGGCCCCGACTCGGTGACGGTGCTGCATGTCAACTACGGGCTCCGCGAGGGCGCCGACGGCGACGAGGCGCACGTTGCCGACCTCTGTCGTGCGCTCGCCGTCGAGCTGGTGGTCGAGCGGCCGGTGCGGGTCGAGGCCCCCGGGAACCTGCAGGCCTGGGCGCGCGACGTCCGCTACGCGGCGGCGGCGCGGCTGGCGCTCGCCAGCGAGGCGACGATCGTCACCGGTCACACCGCCGACGATCAGGTCGAGACGATCCTCTACCGCCTCGCTTCCTCGCCTAGCAGGCGGGCGCTGCTGGGGATGCGGCAGCGCGATGGCCGTCTCGTCCGCCCCCTGCTCGGCTTCACCAGGGCCGAGACGACCGCCTACTGCGAGGAGCGCGGCCTCGCCTGGCGTGAGGACCCCAGCAACGCCGAGCCGACCTTCGCCCGCAACCGCGTCCGCAATGGCCTGTTGCCTCAGCTGGCGACGATTCATCCGGCGGCGGCGGCGAACGTCCTCCGCACCGCCGAGCTGCTGCGCGACGAGGCCGAGGTGCTCGACACCCTCGTCGACGCCGAGGTCGGCGCCAGCCCGGGCTCGCCGCGGGGGACGATCACGCTCGACCGCCTCGCCGAGCTGCACCCGGCGCTGCGCCGTCTGGTCCTGCAGCGCCTCGCCGACGGCGCCGCCGGCCGGCCGGTGCCCGGTGCCGCCCGCTACGCCGACCAGGTCGCCGGCCTGCGTCGTACCGGCACCGCGATGCTCGACCTCGGTGCCGGCGTCCGCGCTGTCGTCGAGGGCGGCGTCCTGCACGCCGAGCAGGGATGAAGGGGGCCGGTCGGTGCGGGCTCCCTATATCTAGACTGGCGTCGATGTCGTCGGAGCCAGCGATCGGCGAGACCCTCGTCGCCCGGGAGGACCTGCATCGCCGCGTCGCCGAGCTCGGCGCCGAGGTGAGCCGCGACTACGCCGGTCGCGACCTCTTCATGGTCGGCGTCCTCAAGGGCGCGGTGCTCTTCCTCGCCGACCTGATGCGCTCGATCGACGTCCCCTGCGAGGTCGACTTCATGGCCGTCTCCAGCTACGGCTCGCAGACCGATTCCTCCGGGGTGGTGCGGATCCTCAAGGACCTCGACGCGCCGATCGAAGGCCGTGACGTCCTGATCGTCGAGGACATCATCGATTCCGGCCTCACCCTCCACTACCTGATGCGCAACCTGCGCGCCCGCAACCCCGCCTCGCTCGAGGTCTGTTCGCTGCTGACCAAGCCCGACCGGCTGCGCGTCGACCTCTCGCCGCGGTACGTAGGGTTCGAGATTCCCAACCGGTTCGCGATCGGCTACGGCCTCGACCATGCTCAGCGCTACCGCAACCTCGATTACGTCGCCGCGTTAACCGAGTAGCACGGCCAAATCCCCCTGGTACGCTGATTTCCACCCTTGAAACGTTTTTTCAAAAGCGCGGCGTTTCCGATCCTCCTGGTCGTCATTCTGGCCTTCATCGCCCAGAAGGTGATCAGCAGCCCTTCCGGCACTGAGGCGCCCTCCTACACCGAGCTGGTCAAGCCGAAAACCGGCCTGATCGCCAAGGGCCAGATCGAAGAAGTCTCGGTCAACGTCAAGGACAGCAGCCTCGACGTCAAGAAGACCAACGGCGAAAGCTTCTCCACCGGTTACCCGCCGAACACCGAACCGCAGCTGCTCAAAGTCCTTGAAGAAGGCGAAAAAGCCGGCGAAGAACCCGGCAGCAGCGGCGGCCTCAAAGTCACCAAGGTTCACGGCACCGGCGGCTCCAGCCTGCTCTCGCTGCTGACCTACATCCTTCCCTTCATCCTCTTCTTCGGCTTCTGGATCTTCCTGATGAACCAGATGCAGGGCGGCGGTTCGCGGGTGATGAACTTCGGCAAATCGAAAGCGAAGCGGATGTCCGTCGACGCGCCGAAAATCACCTTCCGCGACGTTGCCGGGGTCGACGAGGCGGTGCAGGAGCTGGAGGAGATCAAGGAATTCCTCGAGAACCCGAAGAAGTTCCAGTCGCTCGGCGCCCGGATTCCCAAGGGCGTGCTCCTCTACGGACCGCCCGGGACCGGCAAGACGCTGCTCGCCCGCGCCGTCGCCGGCGAGGCGGGCGTGCCCTTCTTCTCGATCTCCGGATCCGACTTCGTCGAGATGTTCGTCGGCGTCGGCGCCAGCCGCGTCCGCGACCTCTTCGAGCAGGCGAAACAGAACTCGCCCTGCATCATCTTCATGGACGAGATCGACGCCGTCGGCCGCCACCGCGGCGCCGGCATGGGCGGCGGTCACGACGAGCGCGAGCAGACGCTCAACCAGCTGCTGGTCGAGATGGACGGCTTCGAGATGAAGGACAACATCATCCTCATCGCCGCCACCAACCGGCCCGACATCCTCGACCCGGCGCTGCTGCGGCCGGGCCGCTTCGACCGGCAGGTCGTCGTCGACCGCCCCGACCGCAAGGGGCGCAAGCAGATCCTCGAGGTCCACACCCGCGGCAAGCCGCTCGGCCGCGAGATCGACCTCGACACGCTGGCCGGCCAGACCCCCGGCTTCACCGGCGCCGACCTCGCCAACCTGATCAACGAGTCGGCGCTGCTGACCGCTCGTTCCGGCAATCGCGAAATCACCATGAAGGAGCTGGAGGAGGGGATCATGCGGGTCGTCGCCGGCCCGGAGAAGAAAACCCGGGTGATGAGCGAGAAGGAGCGGCTGATCACGGCCTACCACGAGCTCGGGCACGCGATCGTCGGCCACCTGCTGCCCAACTGCGACCCCGTCCACAAGGTCTCGATCATCAGCCGCGGCCAGGCACTCGGCTACACGATCAGCATGCCGACCGAGGACAAGTTCCTCACCTCACGGGCGGAGCTGACCGACACGATGGCGATGACCCTCGGCGGCCGCGCCGCCGAGGAGATCGTCTTCGGCGAGATCACCACCGGCGCCTCCAACGACCTCGAAAAGGTGACCGAGACGGCGAAGCAGATGGTGATGCGCTTCGGGATGTCCGAGCGGCTTGGTCCCCGCGTCTTCGGCCATGACCGCGGCCAGCCCTTCCTCGGCCGCGAGTTCTCCTCCGAGCCCGACTACTCCGAGGAGATCGCCCGCGAGATCGACGACGAGATCCGCCGCATCGTCGAGGCCGCCCACCAGACCGCCAAGGGGATCCTCGGCGAAAAGCGCGAGGAGCTCGACCGGATCTCGAAACTGCTGCTCGAGCGGGAGACGATCGACGCCAAGGAGTTCGTCGCACTGATCGAAGGCAAGCCGGGCAGCGAGGTCTTCAAGGACGACGAGGAGCCGACGCCGCCGGCCGAGGCGGCTCCCGAAGCGGAGCGGCCGCAAAGAGAAGGCGCCCGGCCGGCGCCTCGCCCACGCCCGGGTTTTGCGGGCGGGGACGCCAGCTAAGTAGTAGGGCTCGTACGCCCCTGCCCGCGGGTCCTGGCGCGGGTGAAGAGGGGTTGCGGGCGGGGTCGTCCTCACCCCTCTTCACCCACGCCACCCGCGGCCGGGCCGCCCGGCGATACTTCGTTGGTGACTCCGGTGCGGCTAATGGGTGTGATCAACGTGACCCCCGACTCGTTCTCCGACGGTGGTCTCTACCTCGACGCGGACGCGGCCGTGGCGCACGGGCGTGAGTTGGTGGGACAGGGGGCGGCGATTCTGGATGTGGGTGGGGAATCGACGCGGCCGGGCGCGGATGTGGTGTCGGAGGACGAGGAGCTGCGCAGGGTCGTGCCGGTGATCGCGGGGCTCGCTGATTCCGGGGCGGCGGTCTCGGTTGACACCTCGAAGGCGGCAGTGGCGGCGGCGGCGCTCGAGGCCGGGGCTTCGATTGTCAACGATGTGACGGCGCTGCGCGGGGATGCAGAGATGGCGGCGGTTTGCGCGGAGCGGGGGGCGACGGTGGTGCTGATGCACATGCTTGGCAACCCGCGGACGATGCAGGAGAACCCCACCTACGGGGACGTGGTCGACGACGTCAAGGCGTTCCTGGTGGAGCGGGTCGAGGCGGCGATGGCGGCGGGGATCGAGGAGGGCCGGATCTGGGTGGATCCGGGGATCGGGTTCGGGAAGACCGTGGACCACAACCTGGAGCTGCTGCGGCGGCTGGGGGAGCTGCGGGAGCTGGGACGGCCGCTGGTGGTCGGCACCTCGCGAAAGAGCTTCATCGGCAAGGTCGACGGGTCCGCGGCGACCGACCGGCTGGGCGGGACGATTGCCACTTCACTCTGGGCAGCGGCGGAGGGTGCGGCGGTGCTGCGGGTCCACGACGTCGCCGAGGTGCGGCAGGCGCTGGCCGTGGCGAACGCGGTGCTCGGGTAGGTTCCAAGAGATGAATCCGGAAGGGAACGGGATCGAGTCGAGTGCCGAAGTGGAGTTGCGTGGGCTCTCGATCTACACCCACCACGGCGTCAGCGAGGCCGAGCAGGAGGTGGGTCAGCGGCTCGAGTTCGACATTTCTTTCGACGTCCCCGACTGCGACGCCGTCCTCACGGACCGCCTCGAGGACACCGTCGACTACGCCCAGGTCTGCGACATCGTCGCCCTCGCCGCGACCGAGCGCAGCTACAAAACGCTGGAGCGGCTGGCCCAGGTCATCGGCCAGCGGCTGATGGAGCGCTACGGCTGCGAATCGGTGCGGGTGCGGGCCGCGAAGCCCGAGCCGCCGCTGCCGCTGGCGATCCAGGAGGTGGCCGTCGAGGTCACCCAGGAGCGCGCCGTCGACGAGGACGAGGCCGAGGCCGAAAGCTGAGCGCGGTGCGCACCGGGTACCTCGGGCTCGGCTCCAACGTCGGCGACCCCGCGGAGCACCTGCGAGCCGCGATCGAACTGCTCGGCGAGCGCGGCGTCGAGGTCGAGGCCGTCTCCTCGACCTACCTGACCGAGCCGGTCGGCGAGGTCCTCGACCAGCCCGACTTCCTCAACGCCGCGATCCGGATCCGCACCGACCTCGAGCCCGAGGCTCTGCTCGACGCCTGCAAGGCGGTCGAGGCCGAGCGCGGCCGCGGCTTCGACGCCCCCCGCCACAGCCCCCGCCCCCTGGACGTCGACCTGCTCCTGCTCGGCGACCTGGAACTGGAGACCGAGCGCCTCACCCTGCCGCACCCGCAGGTGACGGCACGCCGCTTCGTCCTGGTGCCCCTCTTGGACCTCGATCCCGAGCTGACCCTCCCCGACGGCACCAGCCTCGCCGGTGCCCTCGCGGCGCTCCCGCCCGGCGAACGCGTCGAACCCGCCGACCCGCTCTAGGCCGTTACGCGCAGCGGTGCCAGCCACTCGGCCGGCAGGATCGGCAGCGTGTGGCCGGGGTAGTCGGGGACCACTCGCTTCGCCAGCTCGCCGGCGGGCCGACCCTCGATCGCCGGGCGCAGATCGTCCAGGGTCAACATCAGGCCGATGCTGGGGGCGATCTGGAAGTCGCCGGCGTTGAGCTGCTCGCCGTTCAGCACTCCGGCGGCGATGAAGTCGTCGACCTTCTGCAGCAGGCCCGGAAGCGCCTCGAGGTCGCGCTTGACGTTCTCGTCGTTGGCCTCGTTGAAGCGCGCTGACGCGGCGACGATAGGTGCCGCGGTTTTCACCGCCAGCCCGATCGGGACTCCGAGCTTTGCCCCCTCCGAGTAGCTGCGCAGCGAAGACTTGTCGCGCTTGATCGTCCACCAAAGGATCTGGCGGATCGGGTGCTGCAGCTCCTCGTCGCCGAAGCGCTCCGCCTCTTCGACCGCCGCTCGCTGCTCGGGGTCGCTGGGGAAGAGCGGCGGCTCCGGCTGCAACCGCTCCAGCTCGTGGGCGAGCTGTCGCGAGCCCTGCACCTTGTCCCCGTCGATCTTCATCGCCGGCACGGTGTTGCGAGGGAAGCCGAGGCCGCGCAGGGCGCCCTTGGAGATCACGGGCAGCAGGTCGGTGCGCTTGTAGGCGATGCCCTTGTGGCGCAGCATCAACTCCGCCGTGGCACTCGGATGGGAGGCCGGAATCACGTAGAGGCGCGCCTTCACGGCGACGATCCTATGCACAGGAGACCCTGTTTGGCTACCTGGCCAGTCGCGGGCCGCGATAATCCGCCCGTGCTGCTTGTCGCCGACGTCGGGAATACGCAGACCCACCTGGGCGTCTTCGAGGGCGAGGGCCTGGTCCAGCACTGGCGCTTCCAGACCCGCTCGGGGGCGACCGGAGACGAGCTGGCCGAGCGCATCGCCGGCCTCTTCTCGCTCTGCGGGATGGCCTTCGGCGACGTCGACGCGGTCTGCGTCTCCTCGGTGGTGCCGCCACTCGGCAGCCAGTTCGAACAGCTCACCGAGCGCTATCTCGAGGCCGAGTGCCTCGCGGTCGGCCCCGGCATCAAGACGGGGATGCCGATCCGGATCGAGAACCCGCTCGAGGTCGGCGCCGACCGCCTCGTCAACGCGATCGCCGCCTACGACCGCTTCGGCGAGGCCTGCATCTCCGTCGACTTCGGCACCGGCATCAACATCGATGTCGTCTCCGCCAGCGGCGAGTACCTCGGCGGCGCGATCGGCCCCGGCCTGGCCCCCTCGCTGACCGCCCTGATCGACCGGGCGGCGCGGATCTCCAGGATCGATCTCGAAGAGCCCCAGGAAGCGATCGGCCGCTCGACCCGGGCGGCGATCCACTCCGGCTTCATCTTCGGGTTCGCCGGCCTGATCGACGGCATCGTCCGGCGAATCGAAGACGAACTCCCGAATCCCAGGCTGCTCGCCACCGGTGGCTATGCCTCGGCGGTCGTTCCCTACACGGAGACGATCGAGGAGGTGGACGACATGCTTACCCTCAAGGGGCTGCGCCTGATCCATGAACGCAACGCGCCCACAGCTGACTGATCCCTTCCGGATCGGCGACGTCGAGATCTCCAACCGCGTCCTGTTGGCGCCGCTGGCCGGGATCGGCAACTGGTTCGTGCGCCTGCAGGCGAAACGCCACGGCGCCGGCCTGGCGGTCTCCGAGATGGTCTCCAGCTTCGCCCTGCACTACCGCAACGAGCGCACCCTGCGCGAGCTGCTGCGCATCCACCCCGACGAGCACCCGGTCTCGATCCAGCTCTTCGGCCACGACGCCGAGGTGATGCGCTCGGGGGCGGAGATCGCCGCCCAGGCCGGCGCCGACCTGATCGACATCAACATGGGCTGCCCGGTGCCGAAGGTCCGTCGCACCGGCGCCGGTGCCCAGCTGCTTCGCGACCCCGACCTGGCCCTCGCCCTGGCCCGGGGCGCCGCCGAGGGCAGCGGCCTGCCGGTCACGGTGAAGCTGCGCTCCGGGATCGAGGCCGGCGACCGCTCCGGCTTCGAGCTGGCGATCCGGCTGGTCGAGGAGGCTGGAGTCGCCGCGATCGGCTTTCACCCGCGGGCGGCCACGAAGGGGCACAAGGGCAAGCCCGACTACGAGCTCACCCGCGAACTCGTCGAGCGGGTCGAGGTGCCGGTGATCGTCTCCGGCGGCCTCAGCAGCGCCGCCGCGGCCCGTCATGCCTACGAGGCTTCCGGCGCCGCCGCGGTGATGGTCGCCCGCGGCTCGCTCGGCAACCCCTGGGTCTTCGAGGAGCTGACCGGGCGCCGCCTCGAGCCGCCTGCCCGCGGGGAGGTGGTAGCCGAGCTGCTCTGGGTGATCGACGGCGCCGAGGAGCATCTCGGCAGCGATCGCGCCGGGCGTTACCTGCGTAAGTTCTACCCCTGGTACGTGGAGCGGCTGGAGGCGCCCGCCGAGGTCGCCGACGAGCTCCAGCGCAGCGCCGATCTCGCCCGCGCACGAGAGCTGATCGCGGCCCTGGCCGAGCCCGCCGCCGTTCGCTAGAAGAGCCCTGATTGCCGGCTGGCGGCCCTCGCTATAATCCCGCGACTCCGTGCCCAGGTGTGGCGGCTCAGTCGCCACATTCCGGGCGTTTTTTTCGGTCTCGGAGGCCGTTTCCAGCGGCTTCATCCACAGCAAAAGCGAGGTAGCGCAAGTGAGTCGTCAGGCGGTCATCACCCCCGAGGGGCTGGAGAAGCTCAAAGAGGAAATCGAGTTCCTCTCGACGACCAAACGCCGCGAGGTCGCGGAGCGGATCAAGGAGGCGCGCGAATTCGGCGACATCTCCGAGAACGCCGAATACGACGACGCCAAGAACGAACAGGCGCTGCTCGAGGGCCGGATCGCCCAGCTCGAAGAGAAACTTCGCCGCGCCACCGTGATCGACGAGAAGGCGATCGGGACCGACGAGGTCGGCTTCGGCTCGGTCGTCCACGTCAAAGACCAGAAGACCGGCGACTCGCAGAAATTCCAGATCGTCGGCTCGACCGAGGCCAACCCGCTGGAGCACAAGCTTTCCAACGAGTCGCCGATCGGCAAAGCCCTGATCGGCCACAAGCGCAACGACGTGGTCACCGTCGAGGTGCCGCGCGGGCCGAAGAAGAAATTCAAAATCACCAAGATCGAGACCGCCTGACGGTCGATAGGCTCGCGCGTCGATGAGCGAGCCAGCCGAGCCCGAGCTTTCCGACGTCCTCAAGGACCGTCGCGAGAAGCTGGAGCGGATCAGGGAGTCGGGGATCGACCCGTTCCCGCACGAGTTCTCCGGTCGTGAGGAGATCGCCGAGGTGCGGGCGGCCCACCAGGGGCTGGAAGCCGGGATGGAAACCGACTCGCGGCACCGCGTCGCGGGCCGGATCGGCGGCCGTCGCGGTCACGGCAAGGCCTGCTTCATCGACATCCGCGACGGCAGCGGCCAGATCCAGCTGCACGCCCGCGAGGACGTGCTCGGGGAGGAGGCCTATGCGCTGCTCGTCGATCTCGACCTCGGTGACATCGTCGGCGTCGAGGGCACGGCGATGGCGACCCGGCGGGGCGGCGAGCTCTCGCTGGCCCTCGACCACTGGCGCCTCCTCGCCAAGAGCCTGCGGCCACCGCCCGACAAGTTCCACGGCCTCGAGGACGCCGAGACGCGCTTCCGGCGTCGCGAGCTCGATCTGATCGCCAACGAGGAGACGCGCGAGGCCTTCCGGGTGCGCTCGCGGACGATCTCCGAGACCCGCCGCTGGCTCGACGAACACGGCTTCGTCGAGGTCGAGACGCCGGTCCTGCAGCCGCTCTACGGCGGCGCCCTGGCGCGCCCCTTCGTCACCCACCACAACCAGCTCGACCGCGACTTCTACCTGCGGATCGCCACCGAGCTCTACCTCAAGCGCCTCGTCGTCGGCGGCATCGACCGCGTCTACGAGCTCGGCAAGGACTTCCGCAACGAGGGCGTCTCGCACAAGCACAACCCCGAGTTCACGATGCTCGAGTGGTACGAGGCCTACGCCGACTACGAGAAGACGGCGCACGACCTCGAGCTGCTGGTCGCCGAGGTCGCCGAGCGCGTGCTCGGCACCACCAAGGTGATGCGGGGAGACGAGGAGATCGACTTCGCCCCGCCCTGGCGGCGCATCACCCTGCGCCAGGCGATCCTCGAGCGCAGCGGCATCGACGTCGCCGAGCACCCGACCCGCGAGGCGCTGGCGGCGGCGATGGGCAGCGAGCCCGACCCCAAGGAGGGGTGGGGGAAGCTCGTCGACGGCCTGCTCTCCCGTGACGTCGAGCCGGGCCTGATCCAGCCGACCTTCGTCCTCGACTACCCGACCGAGCTCTCGCCCTTCGCCAAGGCGCACCGCTCCGAGCCCGGCGTGGTCGAGCGCTGGGAGGCCTTCGTGGGCGGCGTCGAGATCGCCAACTCCTTCACCGAGCTCAACGACCCCGACGAGCAGCGGCGGCGCTTCGAGCAGCAGGCCACCGAGCTGCAGCGCGGCGACGAAGAGGCCCAGCCCTACGACGAGGTCTTCGTCGAGGCGCTCGAACAGGGGATGCCACCGACCGGCGGCGTCGGCCTCGGCATCGACCGCCTGGTGATGATGCTTGCGGGCGCCAGCAGCCTGCGTGAAGTGCTGCTATTTCCGGCGATGCGCAACTGATCTCGCGGCTTTACTGCGGTTTCCGTGCGATTCGTCCTCTGAAAGCCCGCTCTTAGCGCATTACTGGGTCCCGGAGCCGGTGGGGCGGTCCCGGTATCGTTAATGAGCACATGGACGCTTTCCGATAACGATTGGGCGTCTGCCGGTACTAACTCGGCTCTGCCGGGTTCGACCAAGTAGAAGGGATTCTTTTGTTCGAGCGCTTCACCGAGCGAGCCCGCCAAGTAGTCGTCCTGGCACAGGAGGAGGCGCGCACGCTCAAGCACAACTACATCGGGACCGAGCACATTCTGCTTGGCCTGCTCCGCGAGGAGGAGGGTCTCGCCGCACGGGTGCTCGAGTCGCTCGACATCACGGTCGAAAGGGTGCGCTCCCAGGTCGTCCGGATCGTCGGCTCCGGCGAGGAGGTCACCTCCGGCCAGATCCCGTTCACCCCACGCGCCAAGAAGGTGCTGGAGCTGGCGCTGCGCGAGGCGCTCTCGCTCGGCCACAACTACATCGGCACCGAGCACATCCTGCTCGGGCTGGTGCGTGAGAACGAGGGCGTCGCCGCCCGCATCCTGCTCGACTTCGACGCCGACTCCGACAAGATCCGCAACGAGGTCATCCGCATGCTCTCCGGCCCCGGCGGCCGTCGCCAGGGCGGTGGCAGCGGCAGCGGCTCCGGCGAGGGCAAAAAATCTTCGAAACTGCTCGACCAGTTCGGTCGCAACCTCACCCGCCTCGCGGAGGAGGGCAAGCTCGACCCGGTGATCGGTCGCGAAACCGAGATCGAGCGGATCATGCAGATCCTCTCCCGCCGCACCAAGAACAACCCGGTGCTGCTCGGCGAGCCCGGCGTCGGCAAGACCGCCGTCGTCGAGGGCCTGGCCGCCCGCATCAACAGCGGCGAGGTGCCTGAGCTGCTCAAGAACAAGCAGATCTACACGCTTGACCTGGCCGCCCTGGTGGCCGGCTCGAAGTACCGCGGCGAGTTCGAGGAGCGGCTCAAGAAGGTGATGAAGGAGATCACCCAGCGCGGCGACATCATTCTCTTCATCGACGAGCTCCACAACCTGGTCGGCGCCGGTGCCGCCGAGGGGGCGATCGACGCCGCCTCGATCCTCAAGCCGGCCCTGGCCCGCGGCGAGTTGCAAACGATCGGCGCCACCACGCTCGACGAGTACCGCAAGTACCTCGAGCGCGACTCGGCGCTGGAGCGCCGCTTCGCCCAGATCAAGGTCGACCAGCCCTCGCCCGAGGACACCGTGAAGATCCTCGAAGGGCTGCGCGAGCGCTACGAACAGCACCACCGGGTGACGATCCGCGACGACGCTCTCGAAGCCGCCGCCGAGCTCGCCGACCGCTACATCTCCGATCGCTTCCTGCCCGACAAGGCGATCGACCTGATCGACGAGGCAGGCTCGCGGATGCGCATCAAGTCGATGAGCACGCCGCCGGTCTACCGCGACCTCGAGGAGGAAATCGAGAAGACGCGGCGCGAGAAGGAGGCCGCGATCGAGGCCCAGGAGTTCGAAAAGGCCGCCAACCTGCGCGACACCGAGCGCCAGCTGACCACCCGCAAGCGCCAGCTTGAAGATGAGTGGGCGGAGGGTGAGAACGGCGAACGGCCCGAGGTCGGCGAGGAGGAGATCGCCGACATCGTCTCGATGTGGACCGGCATCCCGGTCTTCAAGCTGACCGAGGCCGAGACCAAGAAACTGATCCGCATGGAGGAGGAGCTGCACAAGCGGGTGATCGGCCAGGAGGTCGCGATCACCGCCGTCTCCAAAGCGATCCGCCGCTCCCGCGCCGGGATCAAGGATCCGAAGCGCCCGGCCGGCTCGTTCATCTTCCTCGGCCCCTCCGGGGTCGGCAAGACCGAGCTCGCCCGCACCCTCGCCGAGTTCCTCTTCGGCGACGAGGAGGCGATGGTCCGGATCGACATGTCCGAGTACATGGAGAAGCACGCGGTCAGCCGCCTGGTCGGCTCGCCCCCGGGCTACATCGGCTACGACGAGGGCGGTCAGCTGACCGAGGCGGTGCGCCGCAAGCCGTACTCGGTGCTGCTGCTCGACGAGATCGAGAAGGCGCACCCGGACGTCTTCAACATCCTCCTGCAGATCCTCGAGGACGGGCGCCTCACCGACGCCCAGGGTCGCACCGTGGACTTCCGCAACGCGATCGTGATCATGACCTCGAACATCGGCGCCGGCGAGATCTCGAAAAACACCTCGATCGGGTTCACCGTCTCCGACGAGACCGGCATGTCCTACGGCGACATGAAGAACCGGATCATGAGTGACCTCAAGAAAGTCTTCCGGCCGGAGTTCCTCAACCGGATCGACGAGGTGATCGTCTTCCACAAGCTGGCCAAGGAAGAGGTCAAGGAGATCGTCGACCTGATGATCAACCGGGTCCGCGTCCAGGTCGCCGAGCACGAACTGCAGCTGGAGTTGACCGACGAGGCCAAGGACCTGCTGGTCGAGAAAGGCTGGGACCCGTCGATGGGCGCCCGCCCGTTGCGCCGGGCGATCCAGCGCTACATCGAGGACCCGCTGGCCGACGAAGTCCTGCGCCAGGGCGAGATGACCCCCGGCTCGACGGTGATGGTCAGCCGCGACGCCTCTGGCGACGAGGAGGACAAGCCGCTCAGCCTCGAGATCATCGCCCCGAAGAAACCGAAGCGCAAAGCGCCCGAGAAACCCGAGCCCGAGAAGGTCGGCGTCGGTGCCGACAAGGGCGAGGGCCAGCACGGTTCGCAGGGCGACGTCGAGCCGCCGCACGGCGACGGCGAGTCCTGAGCCAGAACCGGCCTTGAGGCAGCCCGGCCGCAGCGCGATCGGCACCTGGAGCGGGGGCAGGTTCCTCCACTTCGGCGAGGCGATCGCCGAGGACCGCCTCGCGGCTCTGCTGCGGCCCGGGGGCGGGATCGAGACCGTCCTCACCGCCGACGCCTACGGCCAGGGCGAGGCCGACCGGGTCCTCGGCCGGGCCCTCGCGGGCGTGCCACGAGATGACTACTGCCTGATCGGCGCCGTCGGCCACGACTTCTACGAGGGCGAGCGCGACGGCCCGAAGGGATTTCCGCGCTTCACCGACCCGGCTCTGCGCGGTCCCGACGAGTACGCCGACTACCTACGGATGGCGACCGAGCAGAGCCTCGGCCGGATCGGCGCCGCCCAGTTCGACCTGCTGCTCCTCCACAACCCCGACCGCATCGGCTATTCCAGCGAGGCAGTCTGGGACGGCATGTCGGTCCTCCGCGAGGCCGGCCTCGTCAAGCGGATCGGCGTCGCTCCCGGCCCGGCCAATGGCTTCACCCTCGACCTGATCGCCTGCCTGGAGCGCTTCGGCGACCGGATCGACTGGGCGATGATCATCCTCAACCCGCTCGAGCCCTGGCCCGGCGAGCTCTGCCTCGACGCCGCCGCCCGCCACGACGTCGAGGTGCTAACCCGGGTCGTCGATTACGGCGGCCTCTTCTGGGGCGACGTCCGTGCCGGGATGGAGATGGCCAAACACGACCACCGCTCCTTCCGCCCCGCCGGCTGGATCGAGGCCGGCCTCGAGAAGCTGGCCCAGCTGGCCCCGATCGCCGACATCCACGACCTCACTCCGATGCAGCTCGCCTGCCAGTGGAACCTGGCCCACCCGGCCGTCTCCTGCGTCGCCCCGACTCTGATCCAGGAGATCGGCCCCGAGGCCCGCCCGATCGAGGACAAGCGTGCCGAGCTTGCTGCTCTGCCGGTCGAGAACCGGCTGACCGAGGACGACGTCGCCGAGATCCGCGCGATCGGCGACAACAGCGGCTGCATGGCCCTGAAGGGCGCGAGCCCAGAGCACGAGGGTGACGAGCGCCCCGATCGCTGGCCACTTGACGACGAGCTGGCCGAGGTCGGCAGTCGCTGGGGGATCGATCCGGCTCGCGACCTGGTGGCGACTCACTGAGCTGAGGCGGGGAGCCGAGCGGGCACCCTCCCCTGGAGGCCGTCGCGCAGCTCGTCGAACCCGGTGGTTCAAGCGTCGCCGCAGGAGCCTCCCGGGGAGGGTGCCCGCTGGGCTCACCACTTCGGACAGGTGAGCAGCTACTTGGTGGGCAGGGTTCGTCACCGAACTGCCGAGACCAAAGTCGGACGGCCGCACACTCCGAATCGCGGTGGCCCGGTCGGCAGCCGGGTGATGCGAAGTACCCACCAAACGCCCGGGTGGCATGAGTGTGAGTGCGACGTGCCGTCGGCTGGGGACCCCTCCCGCAGAGGCTCAAGCGGCGACATATGTAGGGCCGGGTTCGCCCCAGCTGCGCGACGGCCTCTGAGGGAGGGGTCCCCAGCCGACGGCCCCGCCCAGGCCCACTCACGCCGCCCCCACCGATAGCGTCGCCGCCTTGAACCGCAAGTGGTGGACCCTCGCCGGGGCCTGCGCAGGCCTCTTCATTCTCATGCTCGACTCGACCGTGGTCGCTTTGGCGCTGCCGGCAATTCGGCATGACGTGGATGCGAGCGCTGAGGGGCTGCAGTGGGTGATGAACGGGTATCTGCTGACGATCGCGGTGTTGGTGGTGACCGCGGGGCGGCTGGGGGACATGTTTGGGCGGAAGCGGGTTTTCCTCTTCGGGATGGTGCTGTTCGCCGTTGGGTCGGTGGTCTCGGGGGCGGCTGGGAGTCAGGAGGCGTTGATCCTCGGGCGGGTGCTGCAGGGGGCGGGGGCGGCGCCGATGTTGTCGCTGTCGCTGGCGTTGGTCTGCAATGCCTTTCCTTCGGAGGAGCAGCCGCGGGCGTTGGGGATCTGGGCGGCGGTCTCGGCGGTGGCGCTGGCGATCGGGCCGCTGGCCGGCGGCTTGCTGATCGAAGTCGACTGGCGGGTGATCTTCTGGATGAACCTGCCGGTCTCGGCGCTGGGGATCGCGATCACCGCGCTGGCGGCGTCGGAGTCGACCGATCCGGCCGCCGGCGACCGGATCGACTGGCTCGGACTGGTGGCGCTGACGATCGGGCTCGGCGGGGTCGTTCTGGCCCTGATCCAGTCGCGTGCCTGGGGTGCTGGAGCGACGATCGCGCTGGGGCTGGTCGGCCTCGGCTCCCTGCTTGCCTTCCGTGCCATCGAGGGTCGGGTACGCGATCCGATCGTCGACTTCGCCCTGTTCCGCAACGGGCCCTACTTCGGCGCCAGCGCCGCCGCCTTCGCCCTCGTCGGCGCCTACTGGGCGGTGATGTTCTTCCAGCCGCAGTACCTGCAGGAGGCCCGTGGCCATTCCCCGATCGAGAGCGGCCTGATGATCCTGCCCGTCACCGTGCCGATGATCTTCGTCTCGCCCTTCTCGGGCCGGCTGATCGGTCGCTTCGGCGCCCGTCGCCTGATGACCACGGGAATGCTCTGCGGCCTCGCCGGGCTGCTGGTGCTGACGACGATCGACGGCGACAGCCCCTACGGCCAGCTGCTGGCCGGCTACCTGCTTTTCGGGATCGCCCTCGGGCTGGTCTACGCGCCGATGTCGACGGCGGCGATGGCGGCGATGCCACGCGAGAAGGTCGGGATCGCCTCCGGAGTGCTGGCGATGGACCGCGTCTCCGCCGGTGCCGTCGCCCTCGCCGCTACCGGGGCCGTGTTCCATGCGCTTGAGGGAAGCGGCCACTCGCTTGCCACCGCGGTGGCCGGCTCCACCTGGGTCGCCGCCGTCCTCGCCGCGATCGGCGCCGCCCTGACCTGGGCTTTCGTGCGTGACCCGGCCAAGCCCGGGCCCGATCCGGCGGTCGCCGGGGACCCGCCAACGGACGATTTGCGGCATCATCGCCATCACCGTCGCTTCCACTTCTGAGGCGCCGCGCCGCTCTTCCGGGGCAAAGTGATCGGGGTCCTTGACAAAGGGAATTCCGACCTGTCTAACGGGAATTAGCCAGGCCGCATTCCAAAGCGCTTTTTGCCATCCTTAAGGGGATGCCTTCTTTGTCCGGGGATGAGCTTCATGAGCTTTCTGAACGTCAAGATCCCCGCCTTCTACGAGCGCTGGATGTAGTCGCCCCCGGCGGTTCGCTGCGGGAGGGGATAGACAACATCGTCCACTCGCGAACCGGGGGGCTGCTGGTCGTCTCCGACCTCGACGACATCTCACACCTGCTCTCCGGTGGCATCCGCCTCGACGTCGACTACACGCCGGCGATGCTGTACCAGGTGGCGAAGATGGACGGCGCGATCGTCCTCAATCGCGAGGCGACCACGATCGCCTGGGCGAACGTGCAGCTGATGCCGGACCCGACGATCCTTTCTTCGGAGACCGGCACCCGCCACCGCACCGCCGAGCGCGTCTCCAAACAGACCGACGCCCTGGTGATCGCGATCTCGCAACGTCGCGACGTCGTCTCGCTCTACGTCGAGGGCACCAAGTACATCCTTCAGGACATTCCCGCCGTCCTCGCCAAGGCCAACCAGGGCCTGGCGACGCTGGAGAAGTACCGGCAGCGGCTCGACCAGGTCTCGGCGCGGCTGACCACGCTGGAGTTCGAGGGCGGCGGCGTTCTACACGACGCGCTCTCGGTCCTGCAGCGGGCGGAGCTGGTGACCCGGATGGCGGTCGAGGTCGAGCGCTACATCGTCGAGCTCGGCACCGAGGGCCGCCTGATCGAGATGCAGCTGGAGGAGACGATGGTCGGCGTCGCCAGCGACAAGACGGCGCTGATTCGCGACTACTCGGTCGAAGACACCGAGGGCAGCCTCGCCGCCGTCCTGCAGGCGCTGAGCCGGATGCCGCACCAGGACGTGCTCGACTTCGGTCGCCTCGCCGAGCTGCTCGGCTACGACCGCAAGCTCAACACGATCGACTTCCCGGTCGCGCCGCGCGGCTACCGAGCGCTCGGTCACGTACCCCGCATTCCCAAGCTTGTCGTTCAGAAGATCATCCACGAGCTGGGCGGGTTGGAGGAGGTCATGGCGGCCTCCGACACCGAACTCGCCGCCGTCGACGGAGTCGGGCCCGCTCGGGCCAAGGACATCCGCGAGGGCCTGCGGCGGCTCCAGGAGATCGATCTGGCCGACCGGTACTTGCACAGTTGACGGCGACAGACGCTGTCGAAGACGAGAAAGGAGCCACCGATTTCTGAGCTAGACGAGGCCATGTTGGAGGAGGTCTTCGAGGAGGACGCGGTTTACGTCTGCGACTTCGAGATAGGCGACAAGGTTGTGTACCCGCATCACGGCGCCGGCTTGGTGATGACCAAAGAGACGCGTGAGCTGATGGGCACTGAGCGTGAGTACCTGACGATCAAGATCCTCCACAACGAGCTCACCGTGATGGTCCCCACCGAAAACGCCGGCAAGGCGGGTCTGCGGCGGATCATCGACGAGGAAGAAATCAAGAAGGTCACAGACGTCCTCACCGACGACGTATCGGAGATGCCGAAGAACTGGAATCGGCGCTTCAAGTACAACCGCGAGAAGATCAAGACCGGCGACGTCTTCGAGCTGGCCGAGGTCGTCCGCAACCTCGCCATTCGCGAGATGGAAAAGGGTCTCTCGACGGGCGAGAAGCAGATGTACACGCGGGCCAAGAAGATCCTCGCCTCCGAGTTCATGTACGCGCTCGACAAAGACGAGGACGGCGCCGAGGAATACCTCGACTCCCTCCTGGAGGAGCGCTTCGCCGCCACGGCCTAGAGCCGCAGCGGTCACCGCAGTCGTCGCGGCCGCTGGCTCCGGGGAACGCCTCGGAGCCAGCGGTCCGAAGGCCTTCGTGCCGCTGGCGGGGAGGCCGATGGTCGAGTGGTCGCTCGACGCCCTGCGGGCGTGCGGGTCGGTGCGCTCGATCGTCGTCGCCTGCCCACCCGGGCACGTCCACGACCTCGGCGGCCACGACCTCGGCGTCGTCAGCGGCGGCACCACCCGCTCCCAGTCGGTGGCCAACGCGCTCGCCGCGGTCGGCACCGAGCTGGTTGCCATCCACGATGCCGCTCGGCCGCTGGTCACCGCGGAGCTGATCGAGGCCCTGGTCGACGACCTGATCGCCGACCCCGACGCCGCCGGCTGCATCGCCGCCGCCCCGGTCACCGACACGATCAAGCAGGCCGGCGAGCGCGTCATCGAGGGGACGCTGGATCGCTCGACGCTGTGGGCGGCACAGACGCCGCAGGTATTCCGCACCGAGGCCCTGCGCGAGGCGCTGGCGGCCGCGGCCGATCCCGATGCCGCCACCGACGAGGCGATGCTGCTTGAGGCGGTCGGCGGGAGGGTGCTGGTCCACCCGGTCTCCGAGCCGAACCTGAAGGTGACGACGCCGCTCGACCTGCGGCTGGCAGAGCAGCTGCTCGCGGACCGCTCCTCAGTCCCTGAGTAGGACCCAGACGAGGGCGGCGGCGAAAGTGAGCTGGCCGACGCCGAGGGCGGTGCCGAGGTTGGTCGCGCCGAGGAGGGTGGCGGCGGCGACGCCGAGCGCGAACGCGAGCACGAGGATCAGCAGCTGGCGGGCCATCCGGGGCGGGAGTCTAGGTCGCGCCGCCGCCGGGCCGCCGAGGACGCCGTTGTCTTAGTCTCGTCTCCGTGCTCACCGACTATCACCTGCACCTGCGCCCCGACGAGGAGGGCACGACAGCCGAGCGCTACTTCACGGCCGAGAACGTCGAGCGTTACCTGGCGGCGGCGGCCGAGGCGGGGGTCGAGGAGCTGGGCGTCTCCGAGCACGTCTACCGCTTCCGCCAGGCACTTGATCTCTGGCGCCACCCGCTCTGGGAGCAGAACGGCCAGGACGACCTCGACGCCTACTGCGAGTTCGTGCGGACGACGCCGCTGCGGCTGGGGATCGAGTGCGACTTCGTGCCCGGCGCCGAGGATCGCACCGCCTCGCTGCTGGAGGCGCGCGACTTCGACTACGTCGTCGGCTCGGTCCACTTCATCGGCGAGCAGGCGGTCGACCACCCGGGCTGGGACGTCTGGGAGGGCAGCGGCGATGCCGATGAGGTTTGGCGCCGTTACTTCGAGGCGCTCGCCGAGTGCGCCCGCAGTGGCCTCTTCGACATCCTCGCCCACCCCGATCTGGTCAAGGTCTGGGGGCGGGCGCGACCCCTGCCGGAGCGTGACGCGCGCTTCTTCTACGAGCCGGCGATCGAGGCGATCGCCGAGAGCGGCATCGCCGTCGAGGTCTCGACCGCCGGCCTGCGCAAGCCGGTCGGCGAGCTCTATCCCGCCTACGGATTCGCGGAGATGTGCGTCGAAGCCGGCGCCAGCTTCGCCCTCTCCTCTGACGCCCACCTTCCCGAGCAGGTCGGCTACGGCTATGACCAGGCGTTGGAGTTCCTCAACGACCTCGGAGTGGGGGAGATATGCGTCTTCGAGCGGCGCCAGCGCCGCCTCGCACCGCTGCCCAGTCGAGTTGGCTGATGGTCGGCATCGGCTATGACAGCCATCGCTTCGCCGCCGGCCGTCGCCTCGTCCTGGGCGGCGTCGAGATCGAGCACGAGCGCGGCCTCGCCGGCCATTCTGACGCCGACGTCCTCACTCACGCGGTGATCGACGCCGTGCTGGGCGCCGGTGGTGGCGGCGACATCGGCACGATGTTCCCCGACGACGACGAGCAGTGGCGCGACGCCGATTCGATCGACCTGCTGCGCACGGTCGTCGGGACGCTCGCAGGGCCGATCGTCAACATCGACGCCACGATCGTCTGCGAGCAGCCGCGACTCGGACCCTACAAGGCGGAGATGGAGCGGACGCTTGCGGAGGCGACCTCGGCCCGGGTCAGCGTCAAGGCGACCAGCAACGAGGGCATGGGCTGGATCGGCCGCGGCGAGGGGATCGCCTGCATGGCTGTGGCCTCGGTGCGAAGCGAATAGTCTTCGCGGCCTGATGGGGGATTCGAGCATCAGCCTGGCCGGTCTGCGGGGGTCGCTCTCCGATTCGATCTTCGAGCTGAAGGTCTTGCGCGAGGCCGGCATCGTCGCACCTATGCGGCCCGACAAGGCCGTCAAGATCGGCACCACCTTCCTGCGCTGGGGCGCTTCGCCGGCGACCGGCGTGGCGACGGCGGCGATCCATTACCCGCACGAGATCGCGATCGCCGACGAACGCGGCGCCCTCACCTGGGAGCGCCTGCACCGTCGCAGCAACGCCCTCGCCCACTCGTTCGCGGCGATGGGCATCGGCCACGGCGACGGCGTCGGGATCATGTGCCGCAACCATCGCGGTTTCATCGAGGCGACCCTCGCGGCCGCCAAGATCGGCGCCAGCGCGCTCTACCTGAACACGATGTTCGCCGGCCCACAGCTGGCCGAGGTGACTCGGCGCGAGGGTCCGAAGGCGCTCGTCCACGACGAGGAGTTCACCGAGCTGCTGGGCGGGGTCGAGGACTCGGTCGAGCGGATCGTTGCCTGGACCGACGGCGATCCCGAGGCGGTGACGCTGGAGCAGCTGATCGCCGCCGGCGACGAGTCCGATCACAGCCCGCCGCCCGACAAACCGCGCTTCGTGATCCTCACCTCCGGCACCACCGGCACTCCCAAGGGCGCCCAGCGCTCGAGCCCGGACGGCCTGCTCGCGCTGGCGGCGCTGATCGACAGGATCCCCTTCCGCGCCCGCCAGACGATGATGATCGCGGCGCCGCTCTTCCACTCCTGGGGCTTCTTCCACTTCGTGATGAGCCTGCCGACGGCCTCGACGATGGTGCTGCGGCGGCGCTTCGACCCGGAGGGCACCCTGCAGGCGGTGCAGGAAAGCCGGGCCGAAGTCCTCGGCGCGGTGCCGGTGATGATCCAGCGCATCCTCGCCCTGCCGGAGGAGACGCTCGACTCCTACGACCTCTCCTCGCTGAGGATCACCTCGCTCTCGGGTTCGGCGCTGCCCGGCGAGCTGGCGATCGACTGGATGGATCGCTTCGGGGACAACGTCTACAACCTCTACGGATCGACCGAGGTCGCCTACGCGACCGTCGCCACGCCCGCCGACCTCCGCGCCGCGCCCGGCACCGCCGGCAAGCCGCCGCACGGCACCGAGGTGAGGATCGTCGACGAGGGGGGCCGGGAGGTTCGCCAGGGCGAGGTCGGGCGGATCTTCGTCGGCAACGAGATGTCCTTCGAGGGCTACACGGGCGGTGGCGGCAAGGAGGCGATCGACGGCCTGCTCTGCAGCGGCGACGTCGGCCACATCGACGCCGAGGGCCGCCTCTTCATCGACGGCCGCGACGACGAGATGATCGTCTCCGGTGGCGAGAACGTCTTCCCGCGCGAGGTCGAGGACCTGCTGGCCGATCACGAGCACGTCGTCGAGGTGGCGGTGATCGGGGTCGAGGACGCCGAGTTCGGGCAGCGGCTGAAAGCCTTCGTCGTCACCAACGAGGGGGCCGAGGTCTCCGCCGACGACCTCAAAGCGCACGTCAAGGCCAACCTCGCCGGCTACAAGACGCCGCGGGAGATCGAGTTCCTGCCGGAGCTGCCCCGCAACGCCACCGGCAAGGTCCTCAAGCGCGAGCTGCACGAGCGCGAGACGCAGCAGTCCGCCTGAGGGCGGCCCGCTCGCAAATTGCGCGCTCGCCGGGCGGGCACGCCTGGTCTGGCCTCCGGCGCCCGTAGTAGTTTGCCCGGGCATGAGCGATCCCGCGAGGCAGCTGCGAGCCGTCAGTGAGGCCGGCGAGGCGGCGCAAGGCGTTGCCAGCCAGGCACTCGAGTGGGTCCGGCAGAGCGAGAAGCGCGTCGAGGTGGCGGAGGCTCGCGCCGACGGCGTCCGTGAGCAGGTCAAGCAGCGGGCGATGGAGACGCTGCGCAAGGTCTCGGCCGAGGCGAAGCAGCGGATCGCCGCCGAGCGTCAGGCGCGAGAGCAGGCCGAGGCGAAGCTCACTGCCGCCGAGGCAGCACGGGACCAGGCGGAGAAGTCTTTCGAGGAGTTGCGCCAGCGCGCCGATGCCGAGCTCGAGCAGGCACTTGTGAAGGCGGCCGGGGCGGAGGCCCAGGCCGACAAGGCAGTCGCCAAAGCGGTCGCCGAAGTCAAGGCGAAGGCCCAGCTGCGCGAAGGCGAGGTGCGGGAGGCCGTTCAGGCCGAGGCGGACCGCCGCGTTGCCGCCGCCGAGCAACGCGCCGCCGAAGCCGAGGCCGCCGCCGCCGAGTCTCGTGAGACCGCGGTGCGGCTTGAGACCGAGATCGAGCGGCGGGTGATGGAGGGGACCGTGGACGTCCGCCGCGAAGCCGAGGAGAGCATCCAGAAGCTTGTCGAGAGGGTCGAGCAGGAGGCGACGCAGGCCGCCCGCTCGCGCGCGGAAGAACAGCTGCGGGTCGAGTCGGACCGCATCCGCGTCCAGGCCGAGCGGCGCGAAGAGCGCGCCCGCGAGGCGACCGAGGACGAGATCAAGGCCAGCGCCAACAAGGCCAAGCGCGAGGTGATGGCGGCTGCCGACGAGGCCGCGCCCACCTGGCTGCGCAGCGATTCCGGCGCTTCCGCCAGCGGCTACCGCACCTTTTGATCAACTAGTCTCGACCTCGCGATGCGCGAGGTTCGGATCAGGGACACCCTCAGCGGTGAGGTGAGGCCGCTGGAGCCGACCGGACAGGTCGGCATTTACGCCTGTGGCCCCACCGTCTACAGCCGCATCCACATCGGCAACGCCCGCCCCTTCGTCGTCTTCACGCTGCTGGCCCGCTTCCTGCGCTCCGAGGGTCGCGAGGTGAAGCTGGTGATCAACGTCACCGACGTCAACGACAAGATCTACGCCGCCGCTGAGGCAGCCGGGGAGCCTTCGGTCGCATTCGCCGCGTCGATGACCCGCGCCTACACCGAGGACACCGACCGCCTCGGGCTCGGTCGCCCTGACGCCGAGCCGCTGGCGACGGAGACGATCGCCGGCATCGTCGCCCTGATCGCCGAGCTGGTCGACGAAGGCCACGCCTACGAGTCCAGCGGCGACGTCTACTTCCGCGTCCGCAGCTTCGCCGGCTACGGCAAGCTCTCCAATCGGCGCTTCGAGGACATGGACCAGGGCGAGGAGGCCGGCTCCGCCTCGCGCAAGGAGGACCCGCTCGACTTCGCGCTCTGGAAGGCGACCAAGGCCGGCGAGGACACCAGTTGGGGGTCGCCCTGGGGGCCCGGCCGGCCGGCCTGGCACATCGAGTGCTCGGTGATGGCCGAGCAGGAGCTGGGCGCCTCCTTCGCGATCCACGGCGGCGGCTCCGACCTGGTCTTCCCCCACCACGAGAACGAGATCGCCCAGTCGGAGTCGGCCGGCCGCCCCTTCGCGCGGATCTGGATGCACAACGGGATGATCGAGACCGGCGCCGAGAAGATGTCGAAATCGGAGGGCAACATCTTTCAGCTCTCGGCGGCATTGGACCGGTACGGATCGGAGGTGGTCGTTGCGTATCTGATCTCCGGCCACTATCGGCAGCCTTTGGCGTTCGGCGAGGAGCAGATGGGGCAGGCAGCCGCTCAGGTCGAGCGGCTGAGGAACTTCTTCCGGGAGCATCCGCTGGGAGAGTCTGGGGAGGGTCCTCTCTCGCAACAGCGGGGAGGCTCGCTAGGACCCTCCCCAGACTCTCCCTCCGCCAGTTCTCGGCTGGACGCGTTCCGCGACGCGTTGGCGGATGACTTCAATACGCCCAGGGCGATGGCACAGGCGTTTGAGTTGGTCGGCGAAGCGAACCGTCAGGACGTCCCCGGTGCGCCCGAGGCGCTGCGCGAGATGCTTTGGTTGGTGGGCCTGGACTCGCTCGCTGAGGGTGAGGCCGCTGCCGATGTCGAGGCGGAGGCGTTGATGAGGGAACGCGAGGAGGCGCGGGCGGCGAAGGACTTCGCGCGGGCGGATGAGATTCGCGACCGGCTGGCCGCGCTCGGGTGGACGGTCCGCGACTCCGCCGAGGGCCCACGCCTTGTCGCCAAGGGCGCAGCATGAGCGCTGCGGACTTTTCCGGGCCTATAGTCCGGAAAATCTCGACAGCGCGAACCTGATGGCGAGCCAGATCATCTACGGGCGCCGGCCGGTCGAGGAGGCGGAGCGGGGGAGGCGGGCGGTCCACCGGGTCTGGCGGGCGCCGGAGACGTCGGCGGAGGAGCTCGAGCGGCTCTGCGGGTCACCCGATCACCAGGGGGTTGTCGCCGAGGTCGATCCCTATCCGTACGCGGGGCCTAGCGAGCTACTTCGTGGGGAGGGCCTGCTGATCGCGCTCGACCAGGTCCAGGACCCGCGGAACTTCGGTGCCGTCTGCCGCTCAGCCGAGTTCGCCGGCGCTGACGGGGTCGTGATTCCGGACCGGCGCGCCGCCGAGGTGACGCCGGTGGTTTGCAAGACCTCGGCGGGGGCGGTCGAGCACCTGGCGATCGCCCATGTCCGCAACCTCGCCGACTGGCTGGCCGAGGCCAAGCAGGCCGGCTTCTGGATCTGGGGCGCCGACGCCGACGCCAAGCAGGCCCCCTGGGACACCGACCTAACCGGTCCGACCGTCCTCGTCATGGGCGGGGAGGGAAAAGGCATCCGGCCGCGGGTGGCCGCCGCCTGCGACGGCCTGATCGCCCTGCCGCGCAAAGGACGCACCGAGTCCCTCAACGTCTCCGCCGCCGCGACGGCACTCCTCTTCGAGGCCCTCCGCCAGCGCGCCTGAGCAGCCGTTCGAGTCCAGATACATCCGAGCGGGACAGGCAAAAGACGCTGCTTGCGGGCCGTCGTGGCGCGGGTGGCACCGGGAGGGGACCCCGAGGACGACCGCGCCCGCAGGGGTCCCCTCCCGGTGACAGGACCCGCGCCCCGAGCCCCCTCCACCTGCAACGACTTTTGCAATTCCCGCAATTTGGGGTTGACAGAACTCTGCGTGCACGTAAACTAGCGGCGCAAATAAGGGTGAACCTCAGCTTGAGGTTGTGGTCGCCCGGTGAATAGGGCGCCTCGGGGGAGGTAAGTGGCGCCACGACCCTTCAGCAAGGAGAAGGATCTGTGGCTCTATCGTCGCCTACGCATCAAGCTAACGCTCAAGTTGAGCTTGATGATCACTACCTGGTCGCGCTCGCGAAGGATGGTCGGACCGATGCCTACGACACGATCATCCGCCGTTACCGCGGCTTCGTCCGCCTCAAGGCCTCGTCCTACTTCCTGCTCGGTGGCGAGTCCGACGACCTGATCCAGGAGGGCCTGCTCGGCCTCTACAAGGCGATCCGGGACTACCGGACCGATCGCGAGTCGAGCTTCCGCAACTTCGCCGAGCTCTGCATCACCCGGCAGATCATCACCGCCGTGAAGACGGCGACCCGTAACAAGCACACGCCCCTCAACCAGTACGTCTCCTTCAGCCAGACGCCGGCGGCGGCAGGCGATTCCGACACCACCCTGGACGAGATCCTGCCCGGCCCCTCGGTTCACGACCCGGTCAACCAGGTGATCGCCTCCGAAGAGCTCGCCAGCCTCGTCTCCTGCCTCTCCGGTGTCTCCGGCGTGCTCTCCGACCTCGAGAGCCGGGTCCTCTCGCTCTACCTCGACGGGCACTCCTACGAGGCGATCGGCGAGCGCCTCGAGTGCGACACGAAGACCGTCGACAATGCCCTGCAGCGGGTCAAGCGCAAGGTCGGCACCCACCTCGCCTCGCGGGAGGTACCGCTCTAACTAGGCGCCGATCTGGTGCTGAGGTAGGTCCCCGAGCACGTAATCCAGCAGCTCCTGCCCGTGGTCCGAGGCGACGGCAATGTCGTCGGCCTTGACTCGGACCCGGTGCAGCGACTGCATCCGCAGCACGTCGCCATCGGTGGTGCGGTTCGGGAAGACGCCGGCGTAGGAGACGCCGAGCCGCTCGAGGTCGTCAGCGACCAGCGCCGTCGCCGGTTGCTCGAGCGGCAGGTCGACGTAGACGGCGTCGAGGCAGGCGTTGTGGAAGAGGTGGTGGCGCTCGGCGGCGATCGCTGCCTCGAGGTCGGCGCCTGGCGAGGCGACCGTGATCAGGGCCAGGTTGTGGTCCTGCTCGACCGCGACGCTCAGCTTGGTTCGGGCCGGCAGCTCCGCATCGGGCGGCGGCTGCGCCAAGGTGCCGCGCAGCTGGCAGAGCGCCAGGGTCTGGCCGACGATCTCGTGATGGCGCTCCGGCGCGTAGACCCGGCGCTCGTGGCCGTCGTTCAGCTTCGTGTAGAAGAGCGCCGCCGACTGTCGCCGGCGTGGCACTCCGGCGGCCGCGTCGTTCTCGACCGAGGCCGGGATCCAGCCGAGCAGGAAGCCGGTCTCGTTGGCCCCGAGCTCGATGTTGGCGCGCTGGCTGTAGGGATGGGCGGCGGTCGCCTCGCTGAACATCCCGGCCAGGCCGCGCTCGCGGGCCCAGTCCATCAGGTAGCGCTTGGTGCGCGTGAAGAGGTGCTGGCCGCGGGCCGCCGGCAGCGTCACCGCCTGGCCGGAGTGGGCGACCGCGTCCTCGGGCGCGGTCCGGCTCATGCCGATGTGGCAGAGCAAGCCGCCGTCCTCGCCCTCGGCAACGCAGGAGACGTAGCGCCCGTCGGCCAGTCGCGCCGCCACCTCCGCGCGGTCGTAGACCCAGCGCACGTCGTAGCTTTGCCCGTAGGCCGCTTCGATCGCCGCCGTCAGCACGGTACCCTCATCAGGTCCGAGGAATCGGAAGTTCACCTGCATTTCAAGCATTCTTGCCACCCCGCCCCCCTAGCTCAACCTGGGAGAGCGCCTGATTTGTAATCAGGAGGTTTCCGGTTCGAACCCGGAGGGGGGCTCTAGGCGGAGCCGCTGGCATCGCCCAGCAGGCGTGCCTTCTCGGCGGCGAACTCCTCGTCGGTGAGGACGCCCTTCTCCTTCAGCGAGGCGAGGCGCTCCAGCCGCGCCAGTCGCGCGTCCTCCTCGTCGAGCGGGATCGCGGCGGTTGGCGCCTCCGTCGTCGGGGTCTCCGCGCCGGTGGTCCCACCGTCACCGGGTGCCGCCGGCCGGCGAACTTCGGGAAGGCGCAGTTTCGCGGCCCGCTCGGGGATGTTGGCGTCGCGCACGGCGCCGGCTACGCGGTCGCGGGTGTGGCCGAAGTAATCGCTGTAGGTGACGTCGGGGAATTCGCCCGCGGTCTGTTTTCGCAGCTCGTGGATCCCGAAGGCGGCCATGCCGGCGATGATCAGCGTGGTCAGGAAGGAGCGCAGCCCCTGGGTCGGCGCCGAGAGGAAGTAGAGGCAGACGAGGATCGCCAGGCCGGTGTAGACCCAGGGCGCCCAGTCGCGCAGCGCCGGCGCGAAGAAGCGGCGCACCGAGCGGGCGGCGCCGGTCGGCGAGGCGAGCCAGCCGGCGATCGCGAAGAGGACGCCGACGACGATCAGGGTCGTGGCGATGCTGATCATCAGCGAGGTGGCGATCGTCCAGGCGGCGTTAGCGGCTGGTTTGACGCTGTCTTCGGCGACTAACTGGCCGACGACGATGCCGCCGGCGACGTGGCGGGCGACGATCGCCGCGAAGCCGGCCGCGACCAGCCCGATGCCGCAGGACAGAACGGTCACCCAGCGGGTGTCGCGGGCGAGGTAGATCGCCCCCGCGAAGCAGAGGAGGGTGAGGATCGAGAGCACCAGCGCCAGGCCCTTGACAGCGGTGGTGATGTTCTGCGCAGTCTTCAGCTGGTCGGAGCGGAGGATGCGGATCTGCCCCGCGTCCGGGGGCAGCTTTTCCGCCAGCGAGCCGCCGATCCCGACCTGATCGGCGAGGTTGGTCAGCATGGCGCCGAGGTTGAGTTTGACTTCGCCGTTTTCGGTCGAGACCGTGTCGCCCTTTTCTTCCAGCACTTCGACCAGCTGTTCGTGCGTGGAGCGGTTCGCTTTTTCCCAGAGGTTCTGCGCGGTCGAGGTTTCCAGAACCTTTTCGGCGCCCTCGCCGGCGACCTGGCGCAGCCCGCCCGACAACGGGCCCGAGAACTGCTTGGTTTCTCCCGGGAGGATTTCCTTCAGTTCTTTTTCGACGTCGACGTTTTCGTAGAGCTGGTCGACGAGGTAGCTGCCGAGCGCCTTGCGGATCGTCGAGTCTTCGAGCAGGCGGCCGCTGGTCGAGACCCAATCGTCGGTGTTGAGCGCCTGGCGCTCGACCCAGATGGCGAAGACACTGAGGAAAGCGAGGACCGAGCCGAGCACCACCAAGGCTTTGACCGTGCGTCGTCGCCCGCGGCTCATTGGCGGATGCTATACGTGACCGATGAAGCTAGAGGGAATTCACCACATCACCGCGATCACCGAGGACGCTCAGCGCAACGTCGACTTCTATGCCGGGGTGTTGGGTCTGCGGCTGGTCAAGAAAACCGTCAACCAGGACAACCCGACCGTCTACCACCTCTTCTTCGCCGACGAGGGCGGCGACCCGGGGTCCGACCTGACCTTCTTCGAGTACCCCGGCGTGCCACGCGGCCGTGCCGGTGCCGGCATGGTCCATCGGATCGTCTGGCGGGTCGCCTCCGAGGACTCGCTCACCTTCTGGGAGGGGCGGCTGGGGGCCGAGGGGATCGAGTCCCGGCGCGAGGGCGCCGGCCTGGTCTTCGCCGACCCCGAGGGTCTCGACCACGAGCTGCTCGTCGTCGACGTCCCCGACGCGCCGCTGTCCGCCGACCACCCCGATGTCCCCGGCGAGCTGGCGCTGCAGGGCTTTCACGCCGTTCGCGCCTACAGCGCCGCGCCGGAGGCGAGCCGTGGCCTCCTCGAGGCGCTCGAGTTCGAGCAGGTCGACGGCGCCTGGGAAGCGCGCGGCGAGCAGCGCGGCGGCCGCTACCTCTACGACGAGCCACCCGCCGAGCGCGGCCTGCAGGGGGCGGGCAGCGTCCACCACGTCGCCTGGGCCTCGCTGCCCGAGGAGCACATGCAGTGGCGCGACCGCGCGGTCACGGCCGGTGCTCAGCCGACGCCGGAGATCGACCGCTTCTACTTCCGCTCGATCTACTTCCGCGAGCCGAGCGGAGTCCTGTTCGAGATCGCGACGATGGGGCCGGGCTTCACCGTCGACGAGCCGCTCGAGCACCTCGGCGAGAAGCTCTCGCTGCCGCCCGACTTCGAGCACCTGCGCGACGAGGTCGAACCCAACCTGAGGCCGGTGCTGAACCCGCGGGTCGCCGCCTCCGAGTGAGCGGCGACTTCATCTGGCGGGACGCCGGCCGGACCGTCGTCTTCCGCCGCCGCGGGATCGCCCAGGCGCCGCAGCTGCTGCGCGAGCACGGGTTCGACGGCTTCTCGCTGCTGGCGACGGAGCGCTCGTTGGCCGGGGCCGAAGAGTTGCGGGAGGCGGCGGGCGCGGTTCATGCAGTCGCGCCGGGAGGCGTCCCCGACCTCGCCGCCGAGCTGCTCGGGGAGCTTGGCGAGGAGCCGCTGGTGGCGCTTGGCGGCGGCCGCGTGATCGACGTCGCCAAGGCGGTCGCGGCCGTGACCGGCGCCGCGGTTGCGGCGGTCCCGACGACGATGTCCGGGGCCGAGATGACCGGCATCCACCGGCTCCCGGCCGGCGCCGAGGCGAGGGTCCGCTCGATGGTCCGCCCGGCCCTGGTCGTGGCCGAGCCGGAGGCGATGACGAGCCAGCCCGAGGCGGCGCTGCGGGCCAGCTCGATGAACGCGCTTGCCCACGGGATCGATTCGCTCTGCACTCCCTTCGCCAACCCCGTCTCGGTGATGGCGGCGCTGCGCGGCGCCGAGCTGATCGCCAGCTCGCTCGACCAGGGCCGCGAGGAGCGCGACGCGTCCAACCTCGCCCTCGGCTCGCTGCTCTGCGGCTACGCGATCGACTCCGGCTCCTTCGGCGTCCACCATGTCGTCTGCCAGACCCTGGTCCGCGTCTGTGGCAGTCCCCATGCCGAGACCAACGCGGCGATCCTGCCCGGCAGCGCCGCTTTGCTCGTCTCGCGGGTGCCCGACCGGCTCGCCGTCCTGGCCGAGGCGCTCGCCACGGACCCCGCCGAGATCGGGCCGAGGATCCGCCAGCTGGGCGGCGATCCGGCCGGTCTCGGTGCCGCCGGCGCCGACCGATCGCGGCTTGACGAGGCTCTCGACGCGATCCTCGTCCGGCCCGAGCTCGCCTTCACGCCCGATCCGCCCGACCGGGCCGAGCTGGCGGAGCTTATCGAGGCCGCCTGGTAGCGGGTAACCCTCACCCTCTCCCCGTGTAGCGCTCTGCGTGTCGCCAGAGCGGCTTGCCGCCTACCACCGCTACACCCGCGAGCACGGGGTCAACTGGCCCCTCTATCTGCTCGCCCGCGTCTTCCTGACGCCGCTCTTCCTCATCTACTTCCGCTACGGGCGCACCGGCCGCGAGCACGCCCGCCATGTCAAGGGTGGCCTGATCGTCGCCTCCAACCACCGCAGCTTCCTCGACCCCTTCGTGGTCGGCGGCTGCCTGCCTTGGCGGCGACCGATGAACTACGTCGCCAAGGTCGAGCTCTTCCGTCGCCCCCTGCAGGGTTGGATCCTCTCCCGCCTCGGCGCCTTCCCGATCCGCCGCGGCGAGTCCGACGAGGAGGCGATGGACACGGCGCGCGGTGTCGTCGAACGCGGCGGCACCGTCTGCATCTTCCCCGAGGGCACCCGGATCCGCCGCGGCACCCTCGCCGAGCCGAAGCGCGGGGTGGGGCGGCTGGCGCTGCAGACCGGCGCGCCGGTGATCCCAACCGCCGTGATCGGCACCGAACACGTGCGCCGGGGCTGGCGGATCCGGCCGCGCAAGGTGCGGGTGCGCCTCGGTCGGGCGATGACCTTCCCGCAGGCCGAGGAGCCTTCGCCGACGCTGGCCGAGACCGTGACGGCGCGGATCTGGCCGAACGTGCAGCTGCAGTGGGAAGACCTCGGCGGCCTGCCGCCGATGCGCCGCGCCGCCGTGATCGGCGCCGGCAGCTGGGGCACCGCGGTGGCGGTCCTGCTCGCCCGCGGCGGGCTCGAGGTCCAGCTCGGCGCCCGCAGCAAGGAGCGCGTCGCCGAGATGGTCGAGGCGGGGGAGAACGGGCGCTACCTGTCCGGCGTGCCGCTGCCGGACTCGGTCGACGTCCGGCTCGCCTCGCAGATCGAGCTCGACGGCCTCGACCTGATCTGCATGGCGATTCCCTCGAAGTCGCTGCCGCAGGCGGTCGGGGCGATCGCCGACCGGGTCGGTGGCCGCTCCTCGATCCTGCTCCTCACCAAGGGCCTGATCGCCCCCCAGGGCCAGCTCCCGGCCGAGTACGTCGGCGAGCGGGTGCGGGCGCGGGCGATCGCCTGCCTCGGCGGCCCGGCGCACGCCCGCGAGGCCGTCTCCGGCTCGGCGGCGCTGGTCCTCGGCTCCGCCGATCCCGACCTGCGCGACCAGCTCGGCGAGGTCTTCGACCGCGCCGGCCTCGTCTGCGAGCGCTCCGGCGACGTCACCGGCGTCGAGATGGCCGGCGCCGCCAAGAACGCCGCCGCGCTCGCCGCCGCCGCCGCGGAGCCGCACGGGCTCAACGCCGCCGGCATCGCCACCGCGGAGATCTGGCGGGAGTGCATCGAGTACGCGCTTGCCCGCGGCGCCGAGCTCGAGACCTTCTCGGGGCTGGCCGGCGTCGGCGACCTGACCGCGACGATGATGGCCCCGACCGGGCGCAACCGCCGGGCCGGCGAGCTGCTCGGCAAGGGCACGCCGGCGGAGGAGATCCCGGGACTGATCGGCCAGGCTTCCGAGGGACTCGACACGACCCCGCTGCTGGCCCAGGCGGTCGCCTCGGCGGGGGTGCCGGCGGAGGCGCTGGGGGGCTTGGCGGCGCTGATCCGCGGTGAGGTCGGCGCCGAGGATTGGGTCGCCGGGCTGCGGCGGGTGGAGCGGTCCAGGCGGGCTGCCTGATGGCCCCGGCCGGCTCGCCACTACGCTTGCGGGGTGAGCGCCCCCCAGGAGAACGTCGAGCCGCGCGACATGGCTCCGGCGGCGAAGGCGGAGCTCGACCGCGCCTTCGAGGACTTCTACCGCTCGCACCTGCGCGACGTCTACTCCTACTCGTACTACCGGGTGGGCAACCACCACGACGCCGAGGACCTCACGGAGCAGGCCTTCCTGCAGGCCTATCGCCACTTCGACCGGGCCCGTCGCGAGTCGGACGGGCGGCCGCTGCGGCCCTGGGTGATCCGCATCGCTCACAACCTCGCCGCCAACTACTACCGGGATCGCTCGCGCCGGCCGCAGACGCCGCTCGACTCGACCGAGCCGATCGCCACCCAGCACGACACCGTCTCGATCGCCGAAGGCAGGGAGGAGCTACGCCGGGTGATGGCCAACCTCGAGCACCTCTCGGACGATCGCCGCGAGGCGCTGATCATGCGCTTCGCGCTCGGCATGGACAACCGCGAGATCGCCAGGGCCCTGGGTCGGTCCGATGGAGCGACCAAGGTCTTGATCCACCGCGCCATCAAGCAGCTGCAGGAGGAGATGAGCGATGAACGGGACAGCTGAGGGACTGGGAGCCGGCTGGGACGTCGAGGCGCTGCTGAGCGACGCGCTGCGGCCGATCGAGCCGCCAGAGCGACTCTCGAGCAGGGTCGAGAGCACGCTCTCCGCGGTCACCCAGGCCGCCGCCGAGGAACTTTCCGACTGGGCCGAGGAGCTCTCCGAGGAAGAGCTGCGGGCTCTGCGCGACCCGCGCAACTGGGTGCGGCCGGTGGTCGCGGTCTCCGCCGGCGGCGTCGCCACCGGGGCGCTGGTGCTGTTGGAGCTGCGCCGCCGCAGCAAGCACAAGGGCGAGAGCGGCCTACGCGCCCTCGGCGGCAGCCTGCGCTCGCGCCTCTGAGCCGGCGTAGGCGGCGAGTCCGAGCAGGCCCAGGGCGAGGTGCGGCCACTGCATCCACGCCTCGCCGTTCGAGAACCCCCAGACCGCCAGCCCGGTGTAGATGAGGCCGAGGCAGAGCGAGACGACGCGGGGGGCGGCACCGGCGAGCAGCAGCGCCACGGCACCGGTCGCCACGTGGGCGTAGTTGAGCCAGGAGCGGTCGGCGAAGAAGCCGGCGATGCCGGCGACGAAGAGCAGCCCGCCGGCGGCGGCCGCGTAGAGACGGGCTGGGCTGGCGGGCTCCATCGGCGGCGATTGTAGGCTGCCCCTCCCGATGGCTCAGACCTGTTACCGCCACCCCAACCGCGAGACCGGTGTCTCCTGCTCGAACTGCGGCCGCCCGATCTGCCCGGATTGCATGACCCCGACCCCGGTCGGGATGCGCTGCCCGGAGTGCGCCCAGCAGCGCACCCGTGTGGTTCGCAACCCGACGGGGACGCCGAGCGGCTTCGCAGCATTTCCAGCGACGGCGGTGCTGATCGCGATCAACGTGATCGTCTACCTGGTCGAGATCGCCGCCGGCCCGGGCGGCCTCAACAGCCCGAGCCCTTCGATCACGATCGACTACGGGCTCTACGGGCCTTTCGTCTCCGAAGGAGGGGAGTGGTACCGGCTGATCACCAGCGGCTTCCTGCATGCCAGCCTCTTCCACATCGGCTTCAACATGCTGCTGCTCTTCTTCCTCGGTCGTTTGCTGGAGCCGGCGCTGGGCACCCCGCGCTTCCTCGCCCTCTACTTCGCGTCGCTGCTCGCCGGATCGTTCGGGGTGCTGCTGATCGACCCCAATGCCCTGACCTACGGTGCTTCGGGGGCGGTCTTCGGGCTCGCCGGGGCCACGGCGGTGATCGCTCGCGGACGCGGGATGGACGCTCTCGCCACCGAGGTTGGCTTCCTGATCGTCTTCAACCTGGTCTACAGCTTCGTGGTGCCCCACATCAGCATCGGCGCCCATGTCGGCGGGCTGGTCGGCGGCGTCATCTGTGCGGTGGTGATCGTCGCCGGCGACCGCGGGCGCTTCGGTCCGAATCGCCGCGCGGTCGAGCTGGCGGCGATGGTCGCCGTCGGCCTCCTCGCGGCGCTCGGCGCGATCGCGGTCGCTTAGCCCGCGCTAGGCGTGTCCAGGGTGAGGAGGCGTGCCGCTCACCGGCGCGGTAAGCGCTACGAAGTCCGCGTTCGGGGGTGGGTCGAACAGCTCCGGGTGCAGCAGGTGGGCAAGCAGCTCGATGCCGTCGACAAGGCGCGGCCCGGGTTCGGCGAGGCCGGCGGTGGGGTCGACCGCGAAGGCGCGGCTGGCGCCGATCGCCGCGATCTGCTCCCAGTGCTCCATCGCCTGGGCCTGCGCGTCGGCGCTGGATCCGTCCGGCATCACAACGACGACGTCGGCGTCGAGGCTGGCCAGCTCGCCCCAGCCGACCTCGGGGGGATTGAGGCCGGGGTCCCCGGCTACGTCATCGCCGCCGGCGATCGAGATCATCTCCGGGATCCAGAAGCCGGCCGCCCGCGGCGGGTCGAGGTTGCGCAGCGCCACCACCCGGGGCTGACCGGCGTCGGCGACGGCGGCGCGGACCGTGGCGATCCGTCCCTCCAGCTCCCCGCGCATCTCGTGCGCGTGGTCCTCCATGCCCGTCGCCTCGCCGAGCCGCACGATCTCTTCGAGCATCTCGCTGAGAGTCGCGACGCGCATCGTCTTCTCAATATGGCAGCTATCTGGCCGCTCCCGAAAAACCGCCAGGGGCGCCAGCTATATTGCTCAGGCCGAATGGCGGAGGACGTCCCAGCCCGAAGTACGTGGCCGCATAGCCGATGAGCATCCTCCTGCTCGTCCTCCTGCTGCTGCTGATCGCGGTCAATGGCTTCTTCGTCGCCGCCGAGTTCGCGATCGTGCGCTCGCGCCGCAGTCGCATCGAGGGGATGCGCGACGACGGCGACGAGCGCGCCCGCATCGCGCTCGACCAGATGGACCACGTCGACGAGTTCGTCGCCACCTCGCAGGTCGGGATCACCCTCGCCTCGCTGGGCATCGGCTTCCTCGGCGAGCCGGCCCTGGCCACCCTGCTCGAGCCCCTCTTCGGCAACGTGATCAGCCACGCGCTGGCGGTCGCCATCTCGATCGCGATCGCCTTCACGATCGTCACCTTCCTGCACGTGATCCTCGGCGAGCAGGCGCCGAAGATGCTGGCGATCGCCCGCGCCGAGTCGATCCTGCTGCGGGTGGCGCGGCCGCTGCGCTTCTTCCGCAGCGCCCTGCACCCGCTGATCGTCGCCACCAACGTGCCCGCCAACTTCCTCGTCCGCCATCTTTTCCGCGTCGATCCCGACGAGGACGGCGAGGAAACCTCGCCCGAGGAACTGCGCCTGCTGATCTCGCGCGGAGCCCAGCGCGGCCGCCTCGACCCCGGTGAGGCCGGCATGCTGGGCGGCGTCTTCCACCTCCACGAGCAGGAGGCGCGCGAGGTGATGACGCCGATTCCCGCGGTGGTCACCGTCGACGCCGCGGAGACGGTCGAGGCGGCGCTGCGGCGCTGCGTCACCTCGGGGCACGCGCGCCTGGTCGTGATCGAGGACGACAACGCCGATCGCGTCAAAGGCGTCGTCCACAACAACAGCCTCGCCCGCGTCTACATGAGCGAGGGCCCCGAGGCGCCGATCGACCCGGTCATCCGCGACGCCCTGATCGTGCCGGAGACGCGGCCGCTCGACGACCTCCTCCACGACCTCCAGGTCCAGCGCACCTCGCTGGCGGTGGTCGTCGACGAGTACGGGCGCACGGTCGGGATCGTCACCGTCGAGGACATCCTCGAGGAGGTGGTGGGGGAGATCGAGGACGAGACCGACCCGCGCGCCGCGGCGCTGCGCCGGCTCGCCAACGGGGACTGGTTCGTGCGCGGTCACGTCTCGCTCGGCGACCTCGCCGACGCCGAGATCGAGCTGCCGGTCGACAGCGACGCCTACAACTCGGTCGGCGGCTACGTCTTCGCGGCGCTGGGGCGCCTGCCCAAGCGGGGCGACACGATCCAGGCCAACGGCTACACGATCCGGGTCGAGTCGGTGCGCGAGAACCGCGTCGAGGCCGTGCGGATCAGCCGTTCCGTCCGTACCGACGCCTAGTTTCTGCGGGCAACCCGCACCCCGGAACTGTTGGAGGTACAGCATGTGGGTTGTCCGCTTGACCGACAAGCAGCTCGAGGTCCTGCGAGCGCTACTGCGCGCGGAGGAGCATCTCGGCCCGGCCCTGAAGGGCTCGATCGAGGCCTTGGACCTTGCCCGCTGGGACGATCTGCCGGAGGCCGAGTTGCCCTGGGAGCAGATTGAGATCGCCGCCCGGCGTCAGGGGATCTCCGAGGCCGACGTGATCTGGGACCTCAGCGGCAAGCGCCGCCGCGCCGTCAGCTGAGCCTCGCTGCGGGGCCAGGGGGGAGAGTCTCAGCTCTCCCTGCCCTTGGCGATCTCATGGCTGCAACGGCACCCGCTCCCGCATCGGCCTTTACCTTCGGTACAGTTGGTAAAGGCATGCCGAAGATATCCACGAAGAATCAGGTGACCCTGCCGGTCAAGGCGCTGGGAGAGGCCGGTCTGGAGTCCGGCGACGCGGTGATCGTGCGGGCTCTCGGCGCCGGTCGCCTCGAGGTCCGACGTCGCGACGACCTGATCGACGAGCTGGCCGGTTCCCTCAGCTACCCGCCGGGCTATCTCGACGAGCTGCGCGACGAGTGGGAGCGCTAGCCGTCGACTCCAGCGCGGCGATCGCCTTTTTCACGGCGAGCGACGCGCACCACGATCGCGCCGTGGCGGAGCTGACCGCCGCGACCGACAGCAGCGAGGCGCTCTCGATGGCCGCCAGCGCCTTCTCGGAGATCGCCGTGCATGCGGTGCGAAAGGGGCGTCGGGACGTCGTCGAGCGCTTCGTCGACCGGCTGCGGATCGAGATCGTCCCAGTGGACAGGCGGTTGGCGCTCTCCGCCGCCGAGTTGCGCGCCGCCCATCGTTGGCTGCGCCTGCCCGATGCGCTCGTCGTCGCCGCGGCCTGGGCCCGCGAAGCCCAGCTCCTCACCTTCGACGCCCGCCTTGCCCGCCTCGCGGGCGAGACGGCTCAGTCGTAGCTGTAGAAGCCGGCGCCGCTCTTGCGGCCGAGCTTGCCCTCGCCGACCATCTCGACGATCAGTCCCGGGGGCTTGCTGGCCGCCTCGCCGTTTTCGGCGTAGAGGGCGTCGCCGATCGCCTGGGAGACGTCGAGGCCGACGAAGTCGAGCAGGGCCAGCGGGCCCATCGGGTGGCCGGCGCCGAGCTTCATGCAGGTGTCGACCTCGCCGGCCTCCAGGCCGGTCCGCTCGATCATCCGCACCGCTTCGAAGAGGTAGGGGAAGAGCAGCCGGTTGACGACGAAGCCGGCCTGGTCGGGGACCTCGACCGCCGTCTTGCCGAGCGCCGCGCACCAGGCCAGGGCCCGCTCGCGGGAGCTCTCGGCGCCGTCGGGGAAGCAGACCTCGACCAGCTTCATCCGCGGAACCGGGTTGAAGACGTGGAGGGCGAAGAGCTTCTCGGTGCCGGCCGCCGCGGCGATCGCGGCGATGCTCAGCGACGAGGTGGTGGTCGCCAGGTCGGCGTTGGGGCAGGCTTCGGCGATCGTCGCCAGCAGTTCGCCCTTGGGCTCGACCTCCTCGACGATCGCCTCGACGATGACGTCGCAGTCGGCGAGGTCCTTGGGGTCGGTGGTTACCCGCAGTCGCGAGGGGTCGCCACCCTCGAGCTTGGCGCAGGCGGCGACGACTTTCTCCTCCGCTCGCCAGGCCGAGGCCTCGCTCCTCGCCAGCAGAATGGTGTCCGCCGTGGTGGTCGAGACGGCGGCCAGACCGGTGGCGATTGCCCCGCTCCCCGCGATCCCCGGACTCTCGTAACCCTGATTAGCGCTCATTGGCTGGGGTTCCTATCAATCTCGTGGCTAATGGTGCCGCCCGGGGTGTCGCGGAGGGGCCGCCGAGGTTTGGCTGACTGACCAGTCAATCGGCTATCTTGGGTCTCAGACTGCGTACCAGAGCGAGATCGGAGAGCGGCGATGGCTGAGAACGGCAAAGGCAAGTTCGGCGGGCGGGAAGTGGTGATCGTCGAGGCGGCGCGGACGCCGATCGGCCGCGGCCACCCCGAGAAGGGCTACTACAAGGACCTGCACGCCTCGAACCTGCTCGCCAAGGTCTACGGCGAGCTTTTCGAGCGGTCTGGCGTCGACCCGGCCGAGACCGGCGACGTGATCGCCGGCTGCGCCCAGCAGTTCGGCGAGCAGGGCGTCAACATCGGCCGCAACGCCTGGCTCGAGGCGGGCCTGCCGATGGAGACCCCGGCGACGACGATCGACCGCCAGTGCGGGTCCGCCCAGCAGGCCGTCAACTTCGCCGCCGCGCAGATCGCCAGCGGCGTCCACGACGTCGTCGTCGGCGGCGGCGTCGAGCACATGGGCCACATCTCCTTCGCCGACGGCTACGAGGTGATGAAAGAGCATGGCTCGCCCTTCTCCGCGGAGCTGCTGGAGCGCTACGACCTGATCCCGCAGGGCCTCTCGGCGGAGATGATCGCCGACAAGTGGGAGATCGCCCGCGCCGAGCTCGACGAGTTCGGGCTGCGCTCGCAGCAGCTCGCCGCCAAGGCGACCGAGGAGGGTCGCTTCGAGCGCGAGACGATCCCCTTCGCCGTCAACGGCGACACCTACCTCGCCGACCAGGGCCTGCGTGAGACCACGCTGGAGGGCCTGGCGGGACTGAAGCCGGCCTTCAAGGAGGACGGCAAGATCACCGCCGGCAACTCCTCGCAGGTCTCCGACGGCGCCGCCGGCGTGCTCCTGATGGCCCGCGAGAGGGCCGATGAGCTGGGCCTGAAGCCGCGGGCGCGGATCTTCGACCAAACCACGGTCGGCGTCGACCCGGTGATCATGCTGACCGGGCCGATCCCGGCGACGCGGAAGCTGCTCGAGCGCAACGGGATGACGATGGAGGACATCGACCTGGTCGAGATCAACGAGGCCTTCGCCTCGGTCGTCGTCGCCTGGCAGCGGGAGCTCAGCCCCGACATGGACCGCGTCAACGTCAACGGCGGCGCGATTGCCCTCGGCCACCCGCTCGGCTCGACCGGCGCCCGCCTGATCACCACCCTCCTGCACGAGATGGAGCGGACCGACAAGGAGATGGGCCTGGTGACGATGTGCTGCGGCGGCGGGCTCGGGACCGGCACCTTGATTCAACGTCTCTGAGCCAGCCGGCCTCAGAGCTAGGTTGCGGGCTCACCAACAAAGGAGATGTATGAGTAAGGGGCTTATCGCCGTGGTTGCAGGTGTCCTGCTTGTTGCGCTGGTCGCTGGTTGCGGCGGCAGCAGTGACAGCGACTCGCTGACCAAGGCGGAATTCATCAAGCAGGCGGACGCGATTTGCACCAAGGGCGAAAAGTCGATCGAAGACGGCGCCGAAAAGTTCGCCAAAGAAAACGACGTCAACACTGAAAAGCCGACTGAGGCGCAGAAAGAAGAAGTGATCACCCAGGTCGTGGCGCCGGAAATCCGTAAGCAAGGGGAAGAAATCGGCGACCTCGGCGCGCCCGAGGGCGATGAGTCCGAAGTCGAAGCGATCGTCTCCGCGGTCGAAGAAGGCGCTGACGAACTGGAAGACAAGCCAAAGCTGCTGATCGAAGGCAAGAACCCTCTCACCGACGGCAGCAAGCTGGCCAAGGAATACGGGCTGAAGGTCTGCGGCGAAGAATGATTGCCGCTTAGTTCTCGCGATAGGGCCTGGCCAGCTGGCCAGGCCCTATATGCTCGCGGGCGATGGACCTGACGCTGTCGCCATCGGAGGAGGAGTTCCGCGACGAGGTTCGGACCTGGCTGGAGGAGAACCACCCGGGCCCCGAGCCCGAGGCCGGTCTCGACGAGATCATGGACTTCCGTCGCCAGTGGCAGGGCAAGCTGCACGAGGCCGGCTGGGCGGGGATCTCCTGGCCCAAGGAGTACGGCGGCCGCGGCGCCACCATGATCGAGCAGGCGATCTTCGTCGGCGAGGCGGCGCGCCAGGAGGCGCCGAGCCCCGCCAACGTGCTCGGCCTGGCGATGGGCGGGCCGGTCGTGATCGCCCACGGCAGCGACGAGCAGAAGCAGCGCTACCTGGAGCCGATCCTGACCGGCGAGGAGATCTGGTGCCAGGGCTTCTCCGAGCCCGAGTCCGGCTCCGACCTCGCCTCGCTGAAGACGCGCGCGGTCAAGGACGGCGACGAATGGGTCGTCAGCGGGCAGAAGGTCTGGACGACCTTCGCCCAGTACGCGAAGTGGTGCATGCTCGTCGCCCGCACCGACCCCGACGCCCCCAAGCATCAGGGGCTCACCTACTTCCTGATGGACATGGACCAGGAGGGCGTCGAAGCGAAGCCGCTGGTCCAGATCACCGGCGAGGGCGAGTTCAACGAGGTCTTCATCAACGAGGCCCGGATCCCCGACGCGAACGTCGTCGGCGGCGTCGGCAACGGCTGGGCGGTGGCGATCACGACGCTGATGAACGAGCGCGCCGGGCTCGCCTTCGGCGCGATCGCGCAGATCCAGAACAGCCTCGCCCGGCTGGCCCGCCTGGCGACCGACGTGCGGACCAACGGCGGCTCGGCCGCTGACGATTCCTACTACCGGCAGCGGATCGCCCAGCTGCACATCGAGGCGGAGACGATGCGGCTGAACGCCTACCGCGGGCTCACCAAGACGATGCAGTCGGGCATTCCCGGCCCGGAGGGATCCCTCGGCAAGTGGCAGTGGGCCGATCTCAACCAGGGGCTGACCGAGCTGGCGCTGGAGATCGAGGGCGCCTACGCGCCGCTCGCCCGCGGCTCCGAGCACGCGGTCGCGGGCGGTGCCTGGCAGTACGGCTTCCTGCGCTCGCGCGCCAACTCGATCGAGGGCGGCACCACCGACATCCTCAAGAACATCATCGCCGAGCGGGTCCTGGGCCTGCCGAGGCTTCGCTAGGAAGGCTGTCGCCATGTACTTCGACCTCACCGACGAGCAGCAGGCGATCAAGGCCACCGCCAAGAGCTTCCTCGCCGCCCGCTTCAAATCGGAGCGGATTCGCGAGATCGCCGCCAGCGAGGACGGCACCGACCCCGCCGGCTGGGGCGAGATGGCGGAGCTGGGCTGGGCCGGCCTCGCGGTGCCGGAGGAGTGGGGCGGCCAGGGACTCGGGATCGTCGACCTGGCGGTCCTCTTCGAGGAGCTCGGCTACGCGCTGGCTCCCTCGCCGCTGCTCTCCAACACCGTCGTCGCCCTGGCGCTCAGCCGCTGCGCCTCCGACGAGCAGCGCGAGCGCTTCCTGCGGCCGCTGGCGGCGGGCTCGCTGCGCGGTGCCCCGGCCCTCTGGGACGCCGGCTCGACGGCGACGCCGGGCGCCTTCACGATGCGCGCCGAGCCCGAGGGCGACGGGATCGTCCTCAACGGCGAGAAGGTGCTGGTCATGGACGCCGCCGGCGCCGACCTCTTCCTCGTCGCCACGGCCGACGGGCATCGCCACCTCGTCGCGGCCGATGCCACCGGCCTCTCGGTCAGCCAGGAAGACTCGATCGACGCCACCCGCCGGCTCTCCTCGGTCCGCTTCGAGGGAGTGCGGGTCGCCGCCGCCGACACCCTGCCCGCTGAGGGCGCCGAGTACGAGGCCGTCTTCGATCGCCTCTGCGTGGCCCTCGCCGCCGAGTCGACCGGCATCGCCCAGCGCTCGTTGGAGATGGCGGTCGAGTACGCCAAAGACCGCCAGCAGTTCGGTCGCCCGATCGGCGCCTACCAGGCGGTCTCGCACCGCTGCGCGCAGATGCTGCTGGAGACCGAGAACTCGCGCTCGGCCGTCTACGGAGCCGCTTGGGCGGCCGACGCCGAGCCCGAGTCGCTGCCCCTGGCCACCTCGATGGCCAAGGCCTACGCCTCCGACGCCGGCTGGCGCGTTCCCGACGCCTCGATCCAGGTCCACGGCGGCATCGGCTTCACCTGGGAGCACGACCTCCACTTCTTCCTCAAGCGCGGCCGCGCCAACGCGGCGATGTTCGGCGACGCCAAGTGGCACCGCGAGCGCGTCGCCGAGGCCGTCCTCAGCCGCGCCGCCGAGCCCGTCTCCGCCTGAGCCAGCCCGGTGAGCGCCCTCGACCGCATCTCCGTCGCCGCGATCGGCACCGCGGTCGCCGACCTCGAGGCGGAGACTCTGAGGGCCGAGGCCGCGGGAGTCGAGTGCGTCTGGGCCCCGGAGCTGTTCCGCAGCGCCGTCACCCAGGCCGCCTACCTGGCCGCCAAGACCGAGCGGATCGGCGTTGCCACGGGGATCGTCTGGGCCTTCACCCGCAGCCCCTTCATCAACGCGATCAGCGCCCTCGACATCGACGAGATGTCCGGCGGCCGCTTCCGGCTCGGCATGGGCGCCGGCGTCAAGCGCCTCAACGAGACCTGGCACAACGCCAACTACGGCAAACCGGCGCCGCATCTGCGCGAGGCGATCGAGGCGACCCGGCTGATCATGCGCCAGGCCTCGAGCGGCGAGCCGATCCGCTACGAGGGCGAGTACTACGACATCGACATCAAGGGCTGGGTGCGACCGCACCCGGCGCCCCGCGAGGCGGTGCCGATCTACACCGCCGCGGTCCAGGCCGGCATGGCGCGGATGGCCGGCGACGTCGCCGACGGCCTGATCGGCCACCCGATCCAGAGCCTGCGCTGGATCGACGAGGTCGTCGTCGACGCCTTCGAAACCGGCCTGAAGCGCTCCGGCCGCGAGCGCAAGGACTTCGACTACCTGCCGACCGTCTGCTGCGCGATCGACGACGACGAGGGCCGGGCGATCGAGATGGCTCGGCGGACGATCTCCTTCTACGCGACCGTGAAGACCTACAGGCCGCTCTGGGAGCTACACGGCTTCGCCGAAAACGCCGTCGCCGCCGGCGACGCTTTCCGTCGCGGCGACCTCGCCGCCGTTCCCGCCGCGATCAGCGACGAGATGGTCGAGGCCTACTGCGCCGCCGGCCCGCTCGACAAGGTCCGGGCCCGGGTCGAGGCGACCGCCGAACGCGCCGACGGGCTCTTCCTGACGCCTCCGACCTACTTCATCTCGGCTGAGGAGCTGAGCGAGTTCCAGAACCGGATCATCGACGCCTTCGGGCCAGGGGCGCGCTGAGCCGCGACCGCGAAGGCGAGGTGCTGGCGCGGGTGCGGGCGATCCCGGCCGGCTCGGTCGCCACCTACGGCGACGTCTCGCCGGGCGCGCCGCGGTTCGCCGGCAGCGTCCTCTTCGGCGCGACCGAGCCGGAGCTGCCCTGGTGGCGGGTGGTCCGCGCCGACGGCTCGCTCGCCAAGGGCGCGCGGCAAAAGCGGCTCCTGGTCGCGGAGGGTGTGCCGTTCCGAGGCGAGCGGGTGGCGATGGGCGCCGCCCGGCTCAACCCCGTTCCATCTCACGACGGACGTCGTCCTCGCTGATCCGGTTGTTCGGCCCGTAGGCCTTCCAGCCCTGGGCGACGATCGCGATCGCGACGCCGAGCATCACCCAGACCGGCCAGAAGTAGCCGCCGTCGCCGAGTGCCCAGATCACCACGGTGACGACCACCGCGAAGAGGCCGCCGGCGAGGACTCCCTTGAAGTCCTGCTTCATCTTCAGCCGCTGGATCGCCAGCTTCCTGGCGTCATCGGAGCTGTCGACCCCTTCCTCGGGCGCCCTCGGTGCGTCGGTCATGGGCAGACCACGATCAGGTGGAAGTCGGCGTCGACGCTGCCGCCTTTTTCGTCGCGGGTGTGGACTTCGATCGCGTTCTGGTTGGCGGGCGAGATGTTGGTCTGGGCCGTGCCGGCGCTTGGCACCGTCGTGGAGGCGTTGTTGCGGCCGGCAACGTTCGCGCAGGCGCTGACGTTGGCCGGGAAGATCACGTTGACCGCGCCGCCGGCCTCGCTGACGCTCATCCCTTCGGCGCTGGCGTGGGCCAGGGTCGCGTTGCCGGCGCCGCCCGGGTTGTTGACCACCGCCCAGTAGGTGTGGGTGGCTCGTTCGGCCGCGGGGACGACACCGAGCTTCTGGGTGTTGATCTGGAAGCCGGTCAGCGTCTTCTGCTTCAGCTTGCCGCCTCCGATCGTCTGCTTCTTGATCGCGCCACCGTTGATCGTCTGCGCCGCGTAGGCGGTGCCCGCCAGGGCGACGAAGAGGGCGATCAGGGCGATGATCATCGCCGGCGACGGGCGCCGGCCCTCGAGCTTGCTCATCCTGGACTCCCTTCCCGTAGCTGTGCCTCGATAACCCGCCTACCCGGGGAAGGCTGCGCCGATGCCTGCGGGGGCCCGCGCTCAGGCGGGGAGCGAAGCGACGAAGCGCTCGAAGGCACCGATGTCGCTCACCGCCGGGCCGTGACCGGGCAGGATCAGCGAAGGGTTCAGCTCCGCCAGCTTGCGGATCGAGCGGCGGTTCTCGGCCGGGTCGTAGGTGAAGATCTCCGGTGGCTCCTTGATGCCGGGCAGTCCGGTGGCGTAGCTCAGGTTGCGGATCACGTCGCCGCAGATCGCCACCCGGTCGGACTCGCGGAAGAAGATCACCTCGCCACGGGCGTGGCCGGGGGCGTGGATGACCCGGAAGCCGGCCACCTCGTCGCCCCCGTCGAGGACCCGCTCGACCCGGAAGGGCGGGCCCTGCCAGATCTTCCGGATCACCCTGTTGACCAGGTTGCCGGCGGCGGCCTCCTGCATCGGCCGGGTGCCCTCCATCGCGGCGACGTCGTCGGCATGGCAGGCGAGCGGGATCTCACGTGCCTCGCAGACGTCCTTGGCGACGCCCTGGTGATCGGGATGGGCGTGGGTCAGAGCGACCATCGAGATCTCGCGGCCCTCCAGCTCGGCGAAGATGCGGCGGCGATCCCAGCGCCGGCCGGCGTCGATCAACACGTCCTCGGCGAGATAGACGTTGATGGTGGGGGCGGGAAACTCCTTGAGCCGCCAGACGCCGGGGGCGAGGTACTTCAATGGCCGATGCCCAGGGTGCCGCGGGGGTCGCCGCTGTGCTGGGCGAGATCCTCGAGCTGGGCGATCTTGCGCTCGCCTTCGGCCCGGGCCGGGTGGCCGGCGGGCAGCGGCTCGATCAGGCGCTGGATCCGGTTGCGCACCTGCAGCGCGAAGTGGGGGGTGGAGGCGCCGGCGAGGGCGCGGATGTCCTCCGGCGTCACCTCGTGCCCGGGGGCCAGCAGCTCGGGGTTCTCGGCCTGGCTCATCCTTCGCCGCCGATCTTCGCCAGCTCGGTCAGCTCGTTCACTTCCGCCTGCTGGTTCACGTCGATCGCCTCCTGGTCGCCGATCACCCACACGTGGTTGTAGAAGGCGCGCGTGGGATCGGTGGTGTATCCGGGCTTCACGTCGAGGAAATACTCGCGCACCGCGCCGGGCAGCGTCGAGGCGCTGTCGCTGAGCAGCAGCGGCCCCCAGGTGCCGGCGGCCGAAAGCGGGGCCGCCGCGGCCGCGTCGAGCGGCGAGTCGTCGCGGGCGAGGACAAAGCCGTGGCCTGGGTCGTTGACGTTCCAGCCGAAGCTGCCGTCGTGTAGCGGGCGAAGGCGACGGCGTTGGCGACCGGGTCCTCGGCGCCGACCCGGTGCACGTCTTCGCCGATCTTGGCGATTTCGTTGACGACCGCCGAGGAGATCGCGCCGGCCGGGCCGAGCACGTAGACGGGGACCTTGGGGTGGCTGCGCAGCAGCGTTGCCGTCGCCTTCGGCAGCTTCCCGGCTTCGCTGAAGAGGACCGGGTCGCCGGAGCGGGCGGCCCAGGCGGCGGCTGGCATCGCGAAGGCCGGCGCGGCGAGTGGCGCGACGAGGTAGTGGTCGGGCGGCGAGCCGGCGAGGCGTTCGCGCAGGGCGGCGATCGCGGCTGCCATCGCCCCCGGTTCGCCGGCCGCGACCTTGGTCTCCTTGCCATCGCCCGAGATGGCGACGTCGCCGATCGCGAAGACAGCGCTGCCGCCGGTCGTGGCGCCGCCAGCAGGATCGAGGGCGGCGAGCGCTTCGGCGCTCGCATCGGGGAACTCGCTCGGCGTCGAGAGCAGCAGCGGCGCTCGCACCGGCGGGGCCATCAGCACCGCCGCCGCCAGGGCCGCCTGCCAATCGTCTTCGCCGGCGATCGCGACCGCCGCCGGGCGCTGCGAGGGGGTGGTCGAGGGGAAGACGGCGAGGGCGCTCGCGGCGGCGTTGGCGGCGGGGTCGGAGCCGCCGATGCGGGTCGTGTTGTCGGTGGCGAAAGCGGGGTAACCGAGTTCGTTCGCCGTCTGCGTCGAGGCGCTGCCGGCCGCGTCCTTGGCGTCGCCGCCGGCCACCGGTGCTGGAGCCGGCGCCGGTTGTTCCTTGTCGCTGGAGCCGCCGCTGCCACCGATCACCGCGACGACGATGAAGACGACCGCCAGCAGGACCAGCGCCGCGACAGCCTTGAGGGCGCCGGGGATCTGGCGCCGCCGGGCCTTGGGCTTCGGCTCGGGCGCGGGCTCAGCCTTCTCCTCAGGGTCGGCCTCTGGCGGCGGAGGCTTGGACGGTGCCCCCGCGGTTGCCGGGTCAGGCGAGGTTGGCGGCTTCGCAGCGGGCGTCTCGGCGGTCTGGTCGGGAGCGGCCTCGGATTTGCTCGGCTCGCTCGCCTCCGCCGCCGGCTCGTCGGCGTTGATGGGGCGCTCCCGGCTCACCGGCGGAACGGTACACGCGGTGGCCCGCCGGCAGGCGGTCGCGCGGGCGGCGTCGGGTACAGTTCACGGCGACTGGCTGACTGACCAGTCAATCGGTCCCCGGCTTGGAGGAAAGAGATGGACTTCGCACTCAACGACGAGCAGCTCGAGTTCAAGGAGAAGTGCCGCACCTTTGCCCGTGAGGTGATCCGGCCCGCCGCGCGCAAGCACGACGAAGAGGAGAGCACCCCCTGGGAGGTGATCAAAGAGGCGCGCAAGCAGGGCTTCGGCACGCTCGAGTCGATCCAGCGCTCCGCCGAGGATCCCGAGGGCCAGTTCCAGGTGATCTCGGCCGAAGAGTTCCACTGGGGCTGCGCCGGCACCGCGCTGGCGATCTCCGGCTCCGGGCTCGCCGCCGCCGGCATCGCCGCCTCCGGGACGCCCGAGCAGATCATGAAGTGGGTGCCTGAGTGCTTCGGCACCGCCGAGGAAATCAAGCTCGGCGCCTACGCGGTGACCGAGCCCCAGGCCGGCTCCGACGTCAAGAGCCTGAAGACGACCGCCAAGCGCGACGGCGACGAGTGGGTGCTCGACGGCACCAAGGTCTTCATCACCAATGGCGGCATCGCCGACGTCCACGTCGTCGTCGCCACCGTCGATCCGACCCTCGGCACCCGCGGCCAGGCCTCCTTCGTGGTCGGCAAGGACACGCCCGGCCTCAGCCAGGGCAAGAAGGAGACCAAGCTCGGGATCCGCGCCTCGCACACGGCCGAGGTGGTGCTCGAGGAATGCCGGATCCCCGGCGACTGCCTGCTCGGCGGCGACGAGAAGCTCGAAAAGAAGCTTCAGCGCGGCCGCGAAGGGAAGAAATCGGCCGGCGCCGACGCCCTGGCGACCTTCGAGGTGACGCGACCGATCGTCGGCGCCTCGGCGCTCGGCATCGGCCAGGCGGCCTACGAGTGGACCCTCGAGTACCTCGACGGGCGCAGCGAAGACGGCACGCCGCTGCTGCAGACGCAGCGGATCCAGCAGACGCTGGCCGACGTCGCGACCGAGATCGAAGCGGCCCGGCTGCTGGTCCAGCGCGCCTCCTGGATGGGGCGCAACGGCATCCCGATGCGGGGCGGCCAGGGCTCGATGTCAAAGCTCAAGGCCGGCGACGTGACGATGTGGGCGACGGCGACGCTGATGGACCTGGTCGGTCCCTTCGCGCAGAGCACCGACTGCCCGCTCGAGAAGTGGTTCCGCGACGCCAAGATCTACCAGCTGTTCGAGGGCACCGCGGAGATCCAGCGGATGGTCATCTCCCGCATGCAGTCGCGCGAATACGCCGAGCGTCTCGGCTTCGCGGCCGAGGTCGCGGCGACCTCGATGGCGACGGGCGAGCCCGGCAAGGAGCCGGTCGCCGCTTAGCGGTCGGTCCTCCGGGGTCCCAGCGCCTAAGCTCGGGGCGATGCACGGCCCCGGAGGCCATTCACACAGCCACGCCCTCGACGCCCGCCGGCAGGACAGCCGCCGGCGGATGTGGATCGCGCTCGCGATCAACGTCGCGATGCTGGTCGTCGAGGCGGTCGGCGGCGTCCTCACCGGGTCGCTGGCCGTCCTCGCCGACGCCGGCCACGTCCTTTCCGACGTCGGCTCGATCGTCCTGGCGCTGATCGCGGCGCGACTGGCCCTGATGCCGGCGGCCGGCCGCCGCACCTTCGGCTACCAGCGTTCCGAGGTCCTGGCGGCGCTGGTCAACGGGCTGCTGCTGGTCCTGGTCGGGACCGTGATCGCGGTCGAGGCGTTCGGTCGCCTCGGTGACCCGCCCGCGATCGACGGGGCGGGGGTGCTCGCCCTCGGCCTGCTCGGCCTGGCCGGCAACGTCGCCGCGACGGTGGTGCTGGCTCGTGGCCAGCGCGAGGACATCAACCTCGAGGGGGTGCTCCGGCACAGCGCCGCCGACGCGCTCGGCTCGCTCGGGGTCGTGGTCGCCGGTGCCTTCGTACTTGCCGGCGGTTCGGACGTCGTCGACCCGGTCGTCAGCTTGCTGATCTCGGTGCTGATCCTCGCCTCCTCCTGGCGGCTGATCAAGGAGCCCTTCGACGTGTTGATGGAGGCGGCTCCGGCCGGCGTCGATGTCGAAGGAGTGGGGAGGACGATCTGCGAGGAGGACGGCGTGCGCTCGGTCCACGACCTGCACGTCTGGACGGTCACCTCCGGCCTCCGCGCGATCGCCGCCCACGTCGTCGTTGACGCCGACGCCGACCGCGACCTGATCCGTCGCCGCCTCGAGCTGGCGCTGCGGGAGAGCTTCGACATCGAGCACACGACGCTGCAGATGGAGGAGGAGGCCGAGCAGGGGCTGCTCGAAGTCGAGAACGCGCCCCCTCGAGCCTGAGCGCAAGGCGAATTGCAGGCTGTAGCGGGGCTTTTGGCCGCAATCGACGCTTGGCTAGCCTCGGGACGATGCCCCGGATCCGCCTCCTGGCGCTGGCGCTCCCGATCGCCCTCGCCGCCCTCTGTGCTGCCTTCCTCACCACGCCTGCTGCGGTGCCGGCCAAGGACCTGCAGACGCAGCTGGAAGCGAAGGAATCGAAGCTGGAAGCGGTGCGCGAACGCAAGGGCGTGCTGACCACGACGATCAGCCACTACAAGTCGCGGATCGAGCGGCTGACGAGCGAGGTCGCCGGAATCCGCACCCGCGAGGCCGCGGTGCGGGGCCGCCTCGCCACCAAGCAGTCCGAGCTCGACCAGGCGGTTGAACAGCTCGACGGCGCGCAGGCGCATCTGGACGCGGTCCGCGCCCGGCTGAAGCGGGCACTGGTCGCCCTGCGCCAGCGACTGGTGGCGATGTACGAGGCGGGCAGTCCGGACCTGCTCAGCGTCATCGTCGAATCGAGCAGCGTCACCGACCTGGCGACGCGGGCCGAATACCTCGATCGCCTCAAGGGGATGGACGAAGCCGTGGTCGGGCGCGTTCGCGACCTCCGCGACCAGGTGAAAGGGATCGTCACCCGCCTCCGCGACGCCAAGGACACGATCGAAGCCGCCCGCAACGCGATCGCCGCGGAAGAGCAGGTGCTCGCCGCCGCGCGCACGTCGCTCCAGAGCCACCAGCGAGAGCTGCGCTCAGCCCGCGCCGACCGCGAAGCGGCGCTGGCGAAGATCAGCGAACACGAGGAAGAGCTGGACGGCTCGGTCGCGGCGATCCAGGGCAAGATCGCCGCGCAGCTGATGGCGACCGGCTCGGCGCCGCTCCCCGCCGGCCCGATCAAAGGCGGCAGCGGGGCGATGATCTGGCCGGTCGACGGTCCGGTCGTCTCCGGCTTCGGCGGCCGCGACATCGGCGCCGGCTACGAGTACCACCCCGGCATCGACATCGCCGTGGGGGAAGGAACGCCGATCCGGGCCGCGCTCGGCGGCACCGTGATCTTCACCGAGCCGGAGTCCGCCAGCGGCGGCTACGGCAACTACACCTGCATCGACCATGGTGGGGGCCTCTCCACCTGTTACGCGCACCAGAGCTCATTTGCGGTCTCCGCCGGCGAGGCTGTTTCTCAAGGTGACGTGATCGGGTACAGCGGATGCACCGGATACTGCCTCGGACCGCACGTCCACTTCGAGGTTCGTATAAACGGCTCCGTCACCGACCCGATGGGTTACCTTTAGCAATCAACGAGCATGATTCGTCAGGCGCACACCTATCTGGTGAGCGCGATGTCCGGCGCCACCCTGATCGCGATTGCCATCGCCGCCTTCGTGCTGCTCGTCTCCGCGCAGGTCTTTCGCGATTGGCCACTCGCGGCGCTCGGTGACGGGGGTGGGGCAGCGGTCTCGAAGGCGCGCCCGCTGGGTGACGGCGGCGGCGCGGCTGCGACCACGGTCGCCGTGGGTGCGGCGGCGGCCGCTCCGAAAGCGGCAGGCCCCGGCGGCGCCGGGGCAGGGCGTGATGCCCGGGTCGGCGATAGCACCCGTAGCGCCGGGGCCGGCCTCGGCTCGATCGGCAGCGCCGGTTCGGGCCAATCGGCCGGCGGCGGTGAAGCTGCGGCGCCGGTGGGTGGTGGTGGAACTTCGCAGCCGACGGCGCAGTCCCCGTCCGCGGCGGCTGGCTCGGGATCGGCATCGAGCAGCGGCGGTGGCTCGGCGGGCGGATCCGCAGGTTCCGGCGGTAGCGCTCCAAGCGGCCCCAGCGGCGGCTCGGGTGGCGCCTCGACTGCGGGCACGACCGAATCCACCTCGGCGGCGGTCACCGAAACCGTCAACGGCACGGTCGGCAAAGTCGACGAAACCGTCCTCGGCGGCACGCTTGAAAGCGCCGGTGTGACCGGCGTCACCGAAGGTGTCGTCGAAGGCGCCGCCGGCCCCGAATCGGCGGTCGGTCACGTGGTCGACGAAACCGTCAAAGCGGTCGGCGGCCTGCTCGGCAACAATCGCTGACGACGCCGGAACCGTCAGAATGCCGCCGATGGCGGAGCGAGAGCAAGCAGGGTCGCTCGCTGACCCGATCGAGGGGTCGGCGGTCTACCCGTCTGGGAGCCGCGTCAACGAGCAGGGTCACCTCGAGGTTGCCGGCTGCGACGTGGTCGCTCTGGCTGAAGAGCTCGGCACGCCCGCCTACATCTACGCCGAGGACGACATTCGCGGTCGTGCCCGCGCCTACCGCGAGGCCTTCGAGCGGCGCACGGACGACTTCGAGATCCTCTTTGCCAGCAAGTCGCTGCCCTGCACGGCCGCCTACCGGCTCTGCGCCGAGGAGGGGCTCTCGGTCGACGTCGCCTCCGGCGGTGAGCTGCACATGGCGCTGCGGGCGGGATTCGACCCCGACCGCATCCACATGCACGGCAACAACAAGAGCGACGAGGAGATCCTCTTCGCAGCTCGCGCCGGCATCCGCCACCTGATCCTCGACTCCTTCGACGAGATCGAGCGCTGCGAGCGGCTCCTCGAGGGACCGCAGCGGGTGCTGATCCGCGTCACCCCGGGCATCAAGCCCTCCACCCACGACTACATCACCACCGGCCAGCTCGACTCGAAGTTCGGCTTCGGGCTCGGGGACGGGCTGGCGGCGCGGGCAATCGAGCGGGTCCTCGCCTCCGAGAAGCTGGAGCTGGTCGGGCTGCACGCCCACATCGGCTCGCAGATCTTCGAGCTGGAGCCCTACAAGCTGGCGATCCGGGCACTCGGCGAGCTGGCCGGGGACTGGTGCCGCGTCGTCAACGTCGGCGGTGGCCTTGGCGTCGCCTACACGGCCGAGGACGAGCCGCCCTCGATCGACTCCTACGTGGAGGTCAAGGTCGCCGGCGTCCGCGAGGTCTTCGGCGAGGGCGTTCGGATCCTCGTCGAGCCGGGGCGCTCCCTGGTCGCCAACGCCGGCGTCACCGCCTACCGGGTCGGCACCGTCAAGGAGATTCCCGGCGTCCGCACCTATGTCGCCGTCGACGGCGGCATGTCCGACAACCTTCGGCCGATGCTCTACGGCTCCCGCTACGAGGCGCTGATCGCCGACCGCGCCGCGGAGGCGCCTGAGGCGCTGGCGACGATCGCCGGGATGCACTGCGAGTCGGGCGACATCATCGTCCGCGACGCGCTGCTGGCCGACCCGGCCGTCGGCGACGTCCTCGTCACCCCCGCCACCGGGGCCTACGGCTACGCGATGGCAAGCAACTACAACGGCGTGCCGCGGCCGCCGGTCGTCTTCTGCCGCGACGGCGAGGCGCGGGTCGTGGTCCGCCGCGAGACCTACGAGGACCTCACCGCCCGCGATGCCTAGCGAGGCTTCCAAACCGGTCCGGATCGGGCTGCTCGGCCACGGCACCGTCGGCGCCGCCTTCGCCTCCCTGCTCGCCGACCGCGCCGAGGCGGTCGAGGCGGCGACCGGGCGGCGGCCGGAGCTGGCCGGGACTCTGACCCGCAGCGAAGGCGACTTCGGGGCGATCCTCGAGCGCTCCGACCTCGTCGTCGAGCTGATGGGAGGGACCGACACGGCGCGCGACTTCGTGATCGACGCCCTGCGGGCCGGCCGACCGGTCGTCACCGCCAACAAGCAGCTGCTCGCCCAGCACGGTGACGAGCTCTTCGCGATCGCCCGCGAGGCCGGCGTGCAGCTGCGCTTCGAGGCTGCTGTCGCCGGGGTGATCCCGATCGTGCGGACGATCCAGGAGAGCTTCGGCGTCACCGAGATCTCCAAGGTCTTCGGGATCGTCAACGGCACCACCAACTTCATCCTCAGCGAGATGGCCGCCAGTGGCGCCGGCTACGACGAGGTGCTGGCCCGGGCCCAGGAGCTGGGCTACGCCGAGGCCGATCCCAGCGACGACGTCGGCGGTGCCGACGCCGCGGCGAAGATGGCGATCCTCGCCCGGCTCGCCTTCCACACCTCGGTCACCCTCGGCGAGGTTCCCTTCGAGGGAATCGAGGCGATCCAGCCCGACGACCTCGCCTACGCCAAGGAGCTGGGACTTTCGCTGAAGCTGCTCGGCATCGCCGAACGGCGCGATGGCGGCATCAGCGTCCGCGTCTTCCCCTGCTTCCTCTACAGCGGCCACCCGCTGGCGCCGATCGAGGGCCCCTTCAACGCGGTGATGGTCGAGGCGCCGGCGATCACCGAGGTGACGATGTCGGGGCCCGGGGCCGGCGGCCTGCAGACCGCCTCGGCGGTGCTCGGCGACGTCGTCTCGATCCTCGCCGGCGACGCGCCTGTTCACGAGACCCGGGCCGAGCTGCCGCTCGTCGCCGACCTGCCCTCCTCCTTCTACCTGCACCTCGAGGTCGCCGACCGCCCCGGCGTGCTGGCCCGGGTCGCGACCGTGCTCGGCGAGCACGAGGTCTCGGTGAAGAGCGTCGTCCAGCGCGGCATCGGCGCCGACGCCCGGCTGGTGATGGTCATCCACGAATGCCTGGAGTCGCGCTTCGCGGCCGCCGTCGAGGCGCTCGGCGAGCTCGACGACCTGCGCTCGGCGCCGCGCTTCATCCGCGTCATCGAGGAGGAGTTCTGAGCGCCGGGTTGATAGCCCGCTACCGCGATCGCCTCTCACTGGAGCCGGGCGACCCGGTGGTCAGTCTCGAGGAGGGCTCGACGCCGCTGATCGAGGCGCCGCGGCTCTCGGAGCGCGTTGGCGCCCGCGTATACCTCAAGTTCGAGGGGGCGAACCCGACCGGCTCCTTCAAGGACCGCGGCATGACCGTCGCCGTCTCGCGGGCGAAGGGGAGGGGGGCGGAGGCGGTGATCTGCGCCTCGACCGGCAACACCGCCGCCAGCGCCGCCGCCTACGCGGCGCGGGCCGGGCTGCGCGGGGCGGTGATCGTCCCCGAGGGCAAGATCGCGATCGGCAAGCTCGCCCAGGCGCTGATGCACGGCGCCCGCGTCGTCGCCCTGCGCGGCAACTTCGACGACGCCCTTCGGATCGTCCGCGAGCTCTCCCAGAAGCACCCGATCGAGCTCGTCAACTCGGTCAACCCGCACCGGATCGAAGGCCAGAAGACCGGCGCCTTCGAGGTGGTCGAACAGCTCGGCGGCATGCCCGGGGCGCTGGCGATCCCGGTCGGCAACGCCGGCAACGTGACCGCCTACTGGCGTGGGTTCAAGGAGGCCGCCGCGATGGAGGAGAACGGGGGCTCTGATCCCCTGCCGATCCTCTACGGCTTCCAGGCCGAGGGCGCGGCGCCGCTCGTTCAGGGGGCCCCGGTCGAGAAACCGGAGACGGTCGCCTCGGCGATCCGGATCGGCAACCCCGCTCGCTGGGAGGAGGCGATGGCGGCCTTCACCGAGTCGCGCGGCCGCGTCGCCGCTGTCTCCGACGCGCAGATCCTCGACGCCTACCGCTGGCTGGCCGCCGCCGAGGGCGTCTTCTGCGAGCCCGCCTCGGCGGCTTCGGTCGCCGGCCTGCTCGCCCACGGCCTTCCCGTCGTCGAAGGCGCCGAGCCACCCGAGACCATCGTCTGCGTCCTCACCGGCCACGGCCTCAAGGATCCCGACACTGCCCTCGGCAAAGCCCCGGCGGTGATCAACTGCGAGAACGAGCTCAGCGCCGTCGAGCGGGCGGTCTTCGATTGACCATGCTCTAGGCAGAGCCCTCCGCGCTTCGCTCTTCGCTGGCGAGATCGCGGAACTGGCCCGCGATCGCCTCGCCGGCCCCTTCCACCACCTTGCCCACCAGTGGGTTGACCAGAACGCTCAGTACAGCTCCGGCAAGCTGCGGCGCGTTGTCCCTGAACCAGACCAGCGCCTGGCGCACCCGTTGCGGCTGCGGTTGGTCGGTGACTATCGCCGCCTCCACCTCGTTGGCCTCGGCGAGTGCCTTGGCCCGCTGATCGGGCGGGACTTCGGCGACCGCCGATCGGAGCTCATCGAAGACCGCGCGGAGTTCAGTCGTTTCCTCTGGCGAGAGCCCGATCCTCTGGCTCACCTCGTTGTAGTCGCCGATCACCACCTGACTGTGGTTCACGTCGCCGGTGATCTGGATGTTGAACTTGCTGCCTTGCTCTTCCTCGGGCGAAGTCATTCTTTCCTTCCCGGTTCGACCACTGCGTATTGGACCGTTTTGGAGACTCGATGGTTGGCTGAATCGGTGGCGGTCACCGTAAAGACGTGCACTCCGAGGGATTTCGTTTCCACCGCGCCGCCAGATTCGACGGGGCCCTGGCAGGGGACCTCCTTGTCGACGTCGTCGACGCAGCTGTATTCGGCGTGGATCGCTTCCCCCTGTAGGTACTGTCGTTCCGACGGAGAGGCGATGGTGATTTCCGGCGGTTCGTCGGGAGGGGGAGGGTGAGGCGAGGCTTCGATGCTGTAGGTCACCTCCTTCACCTTCCTGCCACCGTCATCGTCGACGGCGATGACGCGCAGCGTGTGCTTGCCGGCGCTCATCTGGAGGGGGTCGCCGGTTTCGATTGGGGTTCCGTCGATGGAGCCGTCGCACGATTCACGCTGCGCGCCTTCGGCAGGCAGGCAGCGGAAGTCGGCGGTGGCGGCAGCCTCTTCGTCGAAGCTGGCGCCGTTCTGAGGGCTGGCGATCGTGATCGTCGGCCGAGCCCCGGGTTGCGGCTGAGTGGGAGTGGTCGGTTCGGTTGGGGTGGTCGGTTCGGTCGGCGTAGTCGGTTCGGTTGGCGTAGTCGGTTCGGTCGGCGTGGTCGGCTGAGTTGGGATGGTCGGGTGCGGGGCGGTTGGCACGCTGGCGTTCGAGGTCTTCGCGCCGCCGCCCCCGGCGAGCGCAATCGCGACAACGATTCCCGCGACCACGGCCAGGACGGTCAGCGCGATCGCCGCTCGCGGACCCGGCGGCCCACCGTTTCGACCTCCCCTGCGGCCCTCACCACCTCCGCCGCCCCCCAGCTGATCCAGGTTGTGGCGGGTGAGCTCGGCGCCCTTCTGCTCTCCGAGGCTCTCCCTGATGCGGAGGGCCTCGGAGAGGTTGGCTACGGCTTCCTGATGATCCCCGAGGCAGAGCGACTGGCTGCCCATTTGGTGCAAGGCGAACGCGCGGGCACTCGCGTCCTCGATCGTGCCTGCTGCTCGCAGCCCGATCTGTAGGACGCGCTGGCAGCTGCTCCAGGCTCCAGCTGCGAACAAGCCGCCTTGCGTGGCCAGGGCGAGCGCCATGGTGTCCTCCCACCTCTCGGCCGCCACCCCGAGTTCGAGCGTGCGCTCGAGCGCCTCTGACTCGTCCGCGACGGCGTGCGGCGCGGCTTCTTCGCTCCAGGCGGTCAAATGTCCAAGCAACCGCTCGACGGCCTCGCTTTCGGGCGAGCGGTCGGGGGGGAGCCGGCGAACGATCCGGTAGCGAGGGCTCGCGGACTTCACCCAGCCGCGCCGCTCGAGTTCCCGCAGCGGCCGCTGGGCGTCAGGGAGACCGGCAAGGGCCGCAACGTGCTCTTCGCCGAGCGCCGCACCATCGAGCAGGGCGAGGATCTCGAGGATCCGCCTTTGCGAGTCGGTCAACGCCGTTGAATCGAGCCGCCGCTGGAGTGCGTCGGAACCCTCCGCGAGCTCGTGGAGGGAGCCGCCGTCCTCGACGAGCGCCGCCGTTTCGACCAACAACTGGGGGTTCCCGCCGAGGCTCGTGACGAGACTCTCGGCCGCCGCCCTTTCCTCTCGGTCGAGCTGCCGGCCGAGCTCGCGCTCGAGCAGCCGCACCGCGGCAGCCGGGTCTAGGTCGGACAGCCCTCGGGCGGTGCCCTGGGACCAAAGGGTTCGCGCCTTCGAGGCCAGGATCAGCGTGCAGCGAGGAATGCGGTCGAGCAGAGTCTCCGTCTCACTGCGGTCGAGGTCGCAGTCGTCGAGGAGCACCAGCGCCTCGCGGTCGGCGAGGTAGCCGCCGATCTGGGCGGGGTCCGGGATGAACGGGATGTCGCATTCCCAGAAGGCCGCATAGAGGCCGTTCTGGACTTCGTCGAGGGACCGATGCCGCGCCGCCTCGAAGACCACCCCCTCGGCCGGGCCGGAAGTCTGCTGTGCGGCGCACTTCAGCAAGGAAGTCTTGCCGGCACCGTCGGGCGCGTAAACCTGAACCGGCATTGCCGCCGCCGCGGAGGCGATCAGTGCCAACTCCTCCTCGCGGCCAACGATCTCGACCTTCGCCGCTCGGTGTGGGATCGGCATCGGGCGCAGGTTCGGAACCGGGCGGTCCCCGACCTGGAGCACCGTCACCTTGGTCCCCTCCGCCGTCTGGATCGTGTTGTGGTCCCCGATCACCAGCTGGCTGTGGTGGACGTCCCCAACTGAGACATCGACGCGGGGAACTGCTTGGTCGCTCACTGCTACCCCCGGCCCAGGGACCCAATCGATCCTACGAACTGATCTGTTTCTCCTGAGCGATTTGAGTTATTTGAGGCAACCATACATCGGGTACCGAACCCTCTCGTTCGCTTGGGCCCTCCACCGCCAGGAACGCTGGACCGTGTAGAAACAGGGGGTGACCGCCCGCCATCGGCTCGTCCGTGTCCCTGCCTCCTCGGCCAACCTCGGGCCGGGCTACGACTCGATGGCGGCGGCGGTTTCGCTGTACCTCGAGCTGGAGGTGGAAGAGGCGGGGGAGTTCTCCTTCGATCCCGGCGGGCTCGAGGTGCCGACTGACCGCGGCAACCTGATCGTCCGCGCCTTCGAGGCGCTGCACCCGGCTGACGGGATCGCCTTCAGGCTGCGCAGCGGGATTCCCCTGGCGCGGGGGCTGGGGTCGAGTGCGGCGGCGATCGTCGCCGGGCTCTTCGCAGCCGACCATCTCTTCGAGCTGGCGCTCTCCAAGGAGGAGATGCTGGTGCGGGCGACCGAGCTGGAGGGCCATCCCGACAACGTCGCGGCGGCGATCTACGGCGGCTTCGTGATCTGCGCCGAGGGGAAGGAGGGGCCGACAGCGGCCCGCTTCGACCCGCCGGAGGGCCTCGAGGGGATCGTCGTGATCCCGCCCGAGGAGGTCTCGACCGAGCGGGCCCGCGAGGCGATCCCGGCCGAGGTGCCGCTCGCCGACGCGGTCGCCAACGTCAGTGCCGCGGCGATGCTGGTGCTGGGCCTGCGCAGCGCCGACCTCGACCTGGTTTCGCGCGGCCTTGCCGACCGGATCCACCAGCCGCGCCGTCGCGAGCTCTTCGCGCGCTCGATGGAGATCGTCGACGACGCGGCCGAGCTGGGCGCCCTGGGGGCGACGATCTCCGGCGCTGGCCCGACGGTGCTGGTCTGGACTACCTGGCAGGACGCCGGCAACGTCGCCGCGGCGCTTGAGCAGCGCTGTGCCGGCTGGGCCGAGGTGCGGCGGATGCCGTTCGAGCCCCTCGGCGCCGACGTCCCCGAGCTCTGATCACGTGGACTGGCTGATCCGCGCCGGATTGATCGAGCTTGCCCTCGGCGGCCTGCTCGGTTGGGCGATGGTGGTGCGCGAGGAGCGGCCGCAGTGGCTGAAGCGGATCGGTCTCGTCGCCCCGGCGCGGATCCGCCAGGTCCACCTCGACTACGTGATGATGGGCTTGATCCTGATCGGCGTCGGCCTCGCGGTGCCGAGCCTGCCGACCTGGATCGGAGTCGCCCTCGTCTTCGGCACCGCCGTCAACCCGTTCCTCTTCGTGCCGCTCGCCTTCGACCCGGAGGTCGCGGGCCGAGCCTGGTACCGAGCCCTCGCGGCCGTCTCCTTCCTCGCCGTCAGTGGCGGCCTCGTCGCCGCGGCGATCGTCGGCCCGGGCTGAGCGCGGCCGCCGCGACCCGTTCGCGCCGCCCAACCGGGTGTGGAGCCTTTGTCGGCTATATCCCGATAAAGGCTCCACAGGCGCCAACGGCCGGAGCCGGCTCTATATTCGCCGCCATGCCTAGCCTGCCGAAGTTCCGACTCTTTGCCCTGCTGATCGCCGTCGCCGCGCTGTTCGCGTCGCTGCCCGCCGCCGCTCAGGCGACGCTCGTCTTCAGTCGCAACCCGCTCAACCCGGTCGTCTTCAAAGCGAACGACAACGGCTCCAGCGTGCAGCGGATCGGCCCCGGGTTCAGCCCGAAGATCTCGCCCGACGGCGAAACGATCGTCTTCTTCCGGGGCGGTAACGGCCGTCAGCAGAAGCCGGAACTGATGGCAGTGGCGACGGCCGGCGGCCCGGTCCGCAAGCTCGCCAGCAACTGGCAGGACAACTTCATCTTCGCCTGGTCGCCCGACTCGCAGACCATCGCGACCCCGATCGGGCCCGAACTCGGCAAGCAGAAGCTGACCACGATCAACGTCATCAGCGGCGCCCAGCACACCGTCGCCGGCGGTTGGTTCAACGGGGTCAGCTTCTCCCCGGAAAACCCGAGCGAACTCGTCTACGGGCGGGCTCCCGACGAAAGCTACCCGCCGAAGACGAACGTCTTCCGAGCCTCGCTGAGCGACGGCGGCACCGTGCAGCTGACCAAAGACCGCCGTTCCGAGGCGCCTCTCTGGGGCCCCGGAGGCAAGGTCGTCTTCGTCAAGCTGCTCAACGCCAAGGGGCGCAAATACGGCCCCAAGAACGAGCTCTTCACGATGAGCCCGACCGGGACCGGGGTGAAGCGACTGACCCGAACCAAGGTCGATCCGCTCACCGTCGGCCTCAGCCCGACCGACTGGTCCGCCAGCGGCAACCAGCTGCTGACCGAGTACGGCGGCCAGGACACCAGCTACGCGGTCACGGTCAACCCCAAGACCGGCGCCGAAAAGGCGCTCACCAAGGAACGGGAGGTCGGCTTCATCGGCACCGCGCTCTCCAGCGACGGCACCTCCGTGCTCGGCTGGCTGGGCGGCTTCGAACCCGGCCCCCACAAAGTCGTCTCGATTCCGTACGCGGGCGGCCAGCCGAAGGTGCTGGTCAACAACGCCGGCGAACCTGACTGGAGCCGCTAGTCCAGCAGGCCGACCTGGCGGAGGATCGAGACGCTGTCGGAGTAGACGTCCTTGCGCTTGACGAGGCCGTCCTCGAAGGGGATCACGTCGAGGCCGTCCCAGGTGATCTTCTTCCCGGTCGGCTCGGCGACGAGGTCGCCGCGGCGCATTGTCTGGGTATGGGTGGCGCTGGCGGTCCATTCCTGGACGACCAGCCCCTCGCGGACGTAGAGGCGCCGGGTCGCGAAGGCGATGTCGGGCCAGCTGGAGAAGATCGCGCCGATGTGCTCGCGGGCCGCCTCACCTGAGGCCGACTCGCCGGCGGTGTGGTTCTCGAAGACCATGTCGGGCGCGTGCATGGCCATGATCGCCTCGAGGTCGTGGGCGTTCCAGGCCTCGTTGTAACGGGCGATCGCCGCCTCCAGCGCTGCTGCCGAGTTGTTGCCTTGATCGCTCATCCGCCGTAAGGTCGAACCTAATGGCAGCCGAATTCACGATCAAGCACCGCGACGAGTTCGAGTCGATGGAGGGCTCCGGCGACTCGACCTGGAAGCTGGCTCGCAAGGCGCTCGGCACCTCGGCCTTCGGCTTCAACCTGGTCGAGATCGAGCCCGGCGGCGGGATCCCCGAGCACGACGAGGCTGAGAGCGGCCAGGTCGAGCTCTACGTGGTTCTCGAGGGCGAGGCGGTGCTGCGGATCGGCGGCGAGGATCACCCGGCGCCGGCCGGCACCTTCGCCTCGATCGAGCCGCCGGTCAGCCGCACGATCCTCAACCGCTCTGGGGCGCCCGTCACGGCGCTCTTGATCGGGGTCCATCCCGAGGGCGGCTACGAGCCGATGTCCTGGGGCTGAATTTCCCCCATTGCCAGGGGGCGGCCCAGCCCTATAATCCGGAAACCCGTCAACCCGTCGCGTGCCCGCTCGAAGAAGGCATGGAACCCGGGAGGATCAATATGTCGAAGCCCCAGTCTTCTGGCGCGAGCGTTGAGCGCTACTCGCCCGAGCGTCCCTACAGGCCCCTCGTTTCCCCGCCGAGCGTGGAGGACAAGGACGCCTGTGCGATCTACGCGTCCGTGCGCAAGGACGCGACCCCGAGCCACCGGCCGATCGAGCTGGCGATCCCGGCCCTGCAGAAGATGCTCCACCGCGCCGGCAACGTCGACGGCGAGGGCGACGGCTGCGGCCTGCTGCTCGACATCCCCCGCAAGATCTGGGCCGAGGAGGTCCGCTCCGGCGGCCACGATCCCTCGCTGACCCTCGACGACGCCTTCGCCGTCGCCCACATCTTCGTCGAGCGCTCGCAGGACCTCGAGAAGGTCCAGCACGACGCTCGCGAGCTGCTCGCCGAGGGGGGCTTCCGGATCCTCTCCGAGCGGATCGGGGTCGTCGAATCGCCCGCCCTCGGCGCCACCGCCCGCGAGGAGGAGCCGCACTTCTGGCAGATCGCCGGCCTCGTCCCCGACGCCGGCCGCCGCGACAGCATCCTCTTCGAGCTGCTGATCGAGCTCGAGCGCGTGCTCGACGTCCACGTTCCCTCCTTCTCCGCCACCACCTGCGTCTACAAGGTGATGGGCGCCCCGAGAGTCCTCGGCGAGTACTACCCGGACCTGCGCGACGAGCGCTTCGAGACGATCGGCTGCTTCGGCCACAACCGCTACTCGACCAACACCTGGCCTTCCTTCAAGCGCGTGCAGCCGTTCTCGGCACTCGGCCACAACGGCGAGATCAACACGATCGAACAGCTGCGCCAGGAGGCGAAGATGCTGGCGGTGCCGATCCGCCCCGGCGCCTCCGACTCGCAGGACCTCAACCGCACGATCGACACCTTGGTCAGTCGCGAGGGCCTCAGCCTCGCCGAAGCGATGGAGATGGTGCTGCCGCCGATCGTCGAGGAGATCCGCGGCTTCCCCGAGGAGCTGCAGGGCTTCTACATGTACCTGCGCCAGGCGATGGGCCCCTTCTCGCAGGGCCCGGTGGCGCTGATCGCCCGCCACGCCGACGAGTGCGTGTTCTCCTCCGACGCGCTCGGCCTGCGGCCGCTCTGGCAGGTCGAGACCACCGAAGACTTCGTCTTCAGCTCCGAGCCGGGCGTCGTCTCCGTGCACGAGATGGCCTCCGAGCCGAAGCCGCTCGCCCCGGGCGAGAAGGCGCTGGTGCTGATCGACCGCGCCCAGCGGCGCTCGACCCTGCACGCGCACGACGAGATGCTGCGGATCGTCCGCGACAGCTGGCTGAAGCGCAACGGCGTCGACTCGGTGGCGCCCTACGGGCGCGCCCTCGAAGCCGGCGGCCCGCTCGAGGGCACCGACGTCCCCGGCTACTCGGACGCCGGGCCGGAGGAGCCGGTCAAGGTCTCCGACCGCGTCCTCGCCGGCTTCGGCTGGCAGCGCGACGACGTCAAACTCGTCCAGCAGATGGCCTCCAACGGGGCCGAGCCGGTCGGTTCACTCGGCTACGACGGCCCGCTGGCGGCGCTCTCGCCGGAGCGCCAGAACCTCGCCGACTACTTCAAGGAGACGGTCGCCGTCGTCACCAACCCGGCGATCGACCGCGAGCGCGAGATGGAGCACTTCTCGACCCGTGCCGTGTTCGGTAGGCGGCCCTCGATCGACGACGCCAGCCTCGACACCGGCACCGTCGAAACCGCCTTCCCGCTGATCCTTGGCGGCCACCACGACCTGGCGCCGCTCTCGGACAAGACCTACCGCCAGATCGCCCGCAAGCACCGGACCTACCTGCTGGAGGACCTCTGGGAGGAGTTCCGCGGCCGCGCCGCGGTCGTCGACATCTCCCTGCTGGAGTCGGAGAAGACCCAGGGGGCGATCGACCGGATGAAGCAGGAAGCCGTCAAACACGTCCGCGACGGCGCCGAGCTGCTGATCCTCAGCGACCGCACCGTCTACGACGGCGAGCGCCGCTACCTCGATCCGCACCTGGCCACCTCGGCGATCGACCAGGGCCTCAAGCAGTTCAAGGTCCAGTCCGGCGAAGAGAACCTGCGCCGTCGCTGCGGGCTGGTCCTGCGCTCGGCGGCGATCCGCAACGTCCACGACGTAATGCTGGCCCTCGGGCTCGGCGCCAACGGCGTCTGCCCGTACACGATGGTCGAGGTGATCTGCGTCGAGGACTACGAGACCGACGTCGACAACCTCTGCGCCGCCTTCGTGAAGGGGATCGAGAAAGTGATCTCGACGATCGGCATCCACGAGGTGCGCGGCTACGCCCGCCAGTTCTCCTCGATCGGGGTAAAGCCGGAGCTGGCCGAGATCTTCCAGACCGAGGCCTTCGCATCCTCGGAGAAGGGCGGCAGCGGCTTCGCCCAGCTCGACGAGGACACCAACGAGCGCGCCCGCATTCTCAGCGGCGACGAGGACGCCAAACCGGCGAAGACGTTCCGCTTCTACCCGAAGGTCTACAAGGCGGCGATCGCGACCGCCAACGGCAGCGGCTCCTACGAGGAGTACTCGGAGAAAGTCCGCGACCTCGAGCAGCAGAACCCAATCTCGATGCGCCACATCATGGGGCTGAAGGGCGACCGGGAGCCGCTCGCCGACGCCTCGGGCGTCGATGCCGGCGTCGGCCACCACGACTACCCGATCGTGATCTCCTCGATGAGCTTCGGCTCGCAGTCCGAGCCGGCCTTCCGCGCCTACGCGGAGGCCGCCAAGGCGATCAACGTCCTCTGCATCAACGGCGAGGGTGGCGAGATCCGCGACATGTACGGGCAGTACCGGAAATGGCGTGGCCAGCAGGTCGCTTCGGGGCGCTTCGGCGTCTCGGCGGAGATGCTCAACTCGTCATACGTCGCCGAGATCAAGATCGGCCAGGGCGCGAAGCCCGGCGAGGGCGGTCACCTGCCCGGCAAGAAGGTCTCCGAGAAGGTCGCCGCCGCCCGTAACGCGGCCCCCGGCACCGACCTGATCTCGCCGTCGAACAACCACGACCTCTACTCGATCGAGGACCTGGCCGAGCTGATCGACGAGTTGAAGACGGTCAACCCGGACGTGCGCGTCTCGGTCAAGGTGCCGGTGGTGCCGAACATCGGCACGATCGGCCTCGGCATCGCCAAGGCCGGCGCCGACATCATCACCCTCTCCGGCTTCGAGGGCGGCACCGGCGCCGCCCGCCAGCACGCCCTGCGCCACGTCGGCCTGCCGAGCGACATCGGCACCCGCGCCGTGCACCGCGCCCTGATGGAGGCCGGCCTCCGCAACCGGGTCGAGATCTGGGCCGACGGCGGCTACCGGACCGGCCATGACATCGTCAAATTGCACTGCCTCGGCGCCAACCGGGTCGGCTTCGGGACCCTGGCGATGGTCAGCCTCGGCTGCACGATCTGCCGCGGCTGCCAGCTCGATACCTGTCACGTCGGCATCGCCACCCAGATCGAGACCGTCGAGCAGGCCCAGGAGCACGGCCTCAAGAAGTTCACCCCGCAGGAGGTCGACCTCGCCGCCGAGAGCTGCGCCCGCTTCTTCGCGGCGATGGGCGAGGAGGTCAAGCAGGTGGTCGCCTCGCTCGGCTACGAACGGGCCCAGGACCTGGTCGGCCGCTACGACCTGCTCGAGCAGACGGCGATGGCGGACAAGATCGACCTGGAGCCGCTGATCGAGCCGCTCGAGGAGTACCTCGACCTGGAGCCACTCGACCTGCCGGTCGCCGAGACGGAGGACGGCCGCGCCGAGGCCGGCCTGGTCGTCGCCCGGCCGATCCGGATGGAGGCCAAGCAGGCCTCGCACGAGATCGCCGCGCTGGCCGGGGACATCTGCTCCGGCCGCACGATCCGCAACGAGTTCCCGCGCCCGACCGACGCCAACGACCGCGTGCTCGGCACCGAGCTGGCGGGGGCGATCGCGCGCTCGCGGATCTTCGACGCCGATGCCCCGGAGTCCAACGACGACGTGCTCGCCAGCCTCGAGTTCAACGGCGGCTCGGTCGCCGGTCAGGGCCTCGGCGCCTTCAACTCCTACGGCGTCGCGATCCGCGTCGAGGGCGGCGCCCAGGACGGCGTCGGCAAGGCGATGCTGGGCGGCACGATTGCGATCCTCAAGGGCAAGGGCGCGAAGGGCAAGCGCCTCAACGGATCCGTAGGCAAGTCCTTCGCCTACGGCGCCCAGCGCGGCCGCCTCTTCGTCCAGGGCTCGGCCGATTCGCGCTTCTGCATCCGCCTCTCCGGCGCCGACGTGGTCCTCGGCGGCGAGCCCGAGCAGCACCTCGACGACAGCCGCGGCTCGTTCGCCGACCGCTCCAACGTCAAGGGCTTCGCCTTCGAGTACATGACCTCGGGGCGGGCCGTGGTGCTCGGCGACCTCGGCCCCTGGGCCTGCGCCGGCATGACCGGCGGCCGCGTCTACGTCCGCCACAACGCCTTCGGAATCGACCGCGAGGCGATCGAGCGGCGACTCGGCGAGGGCGCCAAAGTCCAGCTCAAGGACCTCGACGCCGAGGGCCTGCTCGACGTCGACGACCTGCTGACGGCCTACGCCGAAGAACTGCGCGACACCGACCAGGGCGAGGAGGCGGTCCGCATCCTCGACCTGGCGGCGGATGCGGCCAGCAACTTCCTGATGATCGTGCCGCACAAGGTGCAGGCGGATCCGTCGATCTCGACTGAGTGAGGCGTGGGCGTGGGGGAGGGGCGGGGTCCCCTCTCCAGGAGGCCGTACGGCCCGCAGTGTGCGTAGGGCTCAGATCTCGCCGCTCCCAAAGCCTCCTGGAGAGGGGACCCCGCCCCTCCCGCTCGGGTCCTACCCCTACCCAGTCGAGATCGACGCCGTCCTGTAGTGAGGCTTGGTTTCGAGGCCGCACTGCCGGGAAGGCTTGGACCCGGGCCTTACTGGCATTGACGTTGGTCCCGAGCTACTGATTCGCGCTGCGGTTGGGCCCCACCCGTCAGGCCTGGCATCACCACCTACTAGAAGGCGGCCCGGGGGTTCTTGCGGCATGAGCCTGGGAAGCCGGGTGCGGTGTCCCTCTCGCGCAGCGGCGTCCTCTTTTTCGCACCCTGCGGCTCTCGGCTAGGCAAGGGCCGATCCAGGCGAAAAACCCAGCAAGCGAGAGGGACACCGCACCCGGCCCCACGCCCGTGTCAGGAACTCCCGCCCCGACCTTCCAGCTTGTCGGCGATCGCCCGGATCTCGTCGAGCAACCCATCCAGCATCCGCTCCGTGTTGCTATGGATGCGGTACTCGGCCTCGCGGCGCTCGGCTTCTAGGAGGGCAAGGCGCTCTTCGATGCGGTCGCTGCGCTCGTCGACGCGGCGGACGGCGCGGAGGGTCTTCTTCTCGGACTTGCGGACGCGGGCCTTGACGTAGCGGCGGACGTCCTCCTGGATCGTGTCGAGCTCGCGGCGCAGGTCGGCGTCGACGGGCTCGGGATGCTCGGCCAGCATCGCCTCGACGCCGCGGCGGACACGCTCGATCTCCTCGTGCAGCTCGGCGCGGGCTCGCTCGGCGGCGGCCGAGATCGCCGGCACCTCCTGGGGGCCAGGGCCGGCACCGCGCGGGGGCAGCGGCGGGTCGACCGGGTTGGGGACGGCGCTCATCGCCAGCCAATCCTAGGGACGGAGGTGGCCGGAACCGGCCTCAGCGGGTGAGGACGTAAAGGCTGAAGCGGCCGATCGTCAGCTCGTCGCCGTCCTCGATCGAACCCCAGTCGACGGCCTCGCCGTTGACGAAGACGCCGTTGAGGCTGCGGTCGTCGAGCACGCGAAGGGCCTGGCCGGGCTCGGCGACGACCAAGGCGTGGCGGCGCGAGACGCTGGGATCGTCGATCCGCAAGTCGGCGTTGACGCTGCGGCCGATCCGCGTCCAGCCGCGCTCGATCGCGAAGACCTCGATCTCGTCGGCCTGGTCGCAGAGCGCCAGGTAGTGGCCCGGCCGCGCCAACTGCTCGCGGGCGGTGCGGAGCCAGCTCGGTGGCCCCGTCTCGTGGGGGACGCTGAATTCGGCTGTCGAGCCGTGGTCCTGGCGCGCTTCGAAGATCGAGTCGCGGCGGAAGCGGGAGGCGCCGCAGTGGGGGCAGGACGGGAGCGCCTCGCTCTCCTCGGTCGACAGCTGCGAACCGCAGGCGACGCAGAAGTACGTTCCGGCACCGGCGAAGGCGCCGCTGCTGTACCGATCGTCCAGGGGGCTGCTGCTGACCGCTTCGAAGATGGGTGGCTCTCCTTCTCCCGGGTGCTTTTTGATACTAACGCCTCTCGCAAGGCGCGCGACTAGAATCGCGCTCCCAATGGGCCCAATTAGCGCAGAGACCGAGATCGATGTGCCGCGCGAGCGCGTCTTCGAGTTCATCTCGGACCTGGCCAGCCGCCCTTCCTTCACCGATCACTTCCTCAGCGACTTCCATTTGACCCGGCTCGAGTCGCGCGGCGTCGGTGCCGGCGCCCGCTTCCGGGTCGAGCAGCCGCTGCGCTCGGTCTGGATGGACACGGCGGTCACGGAGCTGCAGGCGCCCCACCTGATCGTCGAGCACGGCCAGGGCGGCCGCCTCAACCGGATCCGCACCCGCACTGTCTGGGAGCTGACCGAGGGACCGGGCTCGCTGACCACGGTCAGGGTTGCGGACTGGACGGAGCCGGGGCCGGTCGACCGGGTTCTCGAGGTCGCCTCCGGCGCCTCCTTCTGGCAGCAGCGGGGCTGGCGCGAGGCGATGCGGCGGCTTCGCGATCTGCTCGAGTCCGAGGCCCCGAGGCCGGCCCGGATCGCCGTCGCCGGGGGGAACCGCTACGCGACCGGCGTCCCGTAATAGAGTCCCCGCCGCCGATGTACCTGAACCGCCGACTTGCCCCGCCGCTGCTTGCCGCCCTGGCGCTGATCGCGCTGGCGCTGGGCATCGCCGCCTGCGGCTACTCGAGCGACTCCAAGGACGTCGTCGAGGGTGAGCCGGTGGAGCTCGGCGACCTCCACTACAACGTGGTCTTCTCGCGCTACCTCAACCCCAACGACAACGAGGACTCGGCCTACCTGGTCGGCCAGAAGCCGGCGCCCGAGGGCTCGAACTACTTCGGCGTCTTCTTCGAAGTCCAGAACGAAAGCGAAGACGCGCAGGACCTGCCCGCGACGCTGACGATCGTCGACGCCGACCACCAGCGCTATGAGGTGCTGCCGAGCGAAAGCCTCTACGCGCTGCCGCTGGGCGGCGAAGTCGAATCGCACGAACAGGTGCCGGTGCTCGACTCGACCCCGCAGCAGGGCCCGATCGAGGGCTCGGTGGCGATCTTCCTGCTGCCGGAAGAAGTCTCCGCCAACCGGCCGCTAACGCTGCACCTCGAAAGCCCCAACGGCGAACAGGGCGAAGTCACCCTCGACCTCTAGCCGGGGTCGCCGACCCTTAGAGGCCGGCAGAGAGGACTTGGGAGGCGATCGGGGCGGCAACCTCGCCGCCGGCCGCTTCGGCTTCGATCAGCAGCACCCCGATCGCCAGCTTCGGCTTCTCGGCCGGGGCGAAAGCGGCGAACCAAGCGTCCTTCTTCTGTTCGGGTTCTTCGGATTCTTCCTGGCCCTCGACCGGCCCCAGCTCGGCGGTGCCGGTCTTGCCGGCGACCTGGGCCTCGGGGATCGCGCCGGCGGTGCCGGTGCCTTCGGTGACGACGCCGATCATCAGTTCGGTCAGCTCCTCGGCGGTGTGCTTCTTCATCACCCGCACCGGCTCCGCGTCGGGGCGCAGCTTGCGGTTGGCGACGATCGAGGTCGGCTCGCGGACGCCGCCGTTGGCGACGGTCTGGGCGACGCTCGCCATCTCCAGCGGCGTCGCCAGCACCTCGCCCTGGCCGATCGCGGAGACGCCGAGGTCGACGTCTTCGCCGATTTCCCGCGGGATCGTCGATTCGGCCGGTTCGACTTCGCGGACGATCTGCGGCGCGTAGAGGCTGGGCGGCGCGTTGAAGCCGAACTTCTCGGCGGTGGCGACCATGTCGTCGTTGCCGATTTCCGGGCCGAAGGGGGCGAAGTCGGCGTTGCAGGACTCGGCGAAGGCCTGGCGGAAGGTGCCGCCGCAGTACTCGCCGTTGGCGTTGCTGATGAAGCGGCCGCCGACGTTGGCACCGTTGGTGATTTCGAATTCGTCGTCGAGCGAGACGAGGCCCTTTTCGAGGGCGGCGGTGGAGGTGATGATCTTGAAGGTCGAGCCCGGCGGCTGGGGCGCCGAGAAGGCCTGGCCGGCCAGGGCGCGGACGTCGCCGTTGCGGGCGTCGAGCACGGCGACGCCGCCGAACTGGCCGGCCAGGGCGCTGACCGCCGCTTCCTGCAGTTCGGGGTCGATCGTCGTCTTTACCGGTGCCCCCTTTTGCGGCTTGCCTTGGGCGAGGACGCGGACCGAGCTGCCGTCCGCGGAGACGGCCAGCAGGGTGCCGCCGGGCTTGCCTGCAAGACGGGTGTTGAAGGCCCGCTCGAGGCCGCTGATCCCAACCGGGGTGTCGGCGGCGAAGCCGTGACGGGCGAGCTTTTCCATGTCCTCTTCGCTGGCTTCGCCGACTTCGCCGCTGACGTCGATCGCGGCGCTGCCGAGCGGGTGTTCGCGTTCGTCGGCCGGCCCTTCCGCGAGGGCGGTGCCGTCGGCGGCGAGGATCGGCGCCCGCGGCGCCAGCTCGATGTGGCTGGCCAGGTGCTCGCCTGGGCGCAGGCCGGGGTAGACGAGGCTCGGGTCCCAGTCGATGCCGCCGTCGGCGTAGGGCAGCTGGAGGTCGTCTTCACTGCGCCCGAAGGCAACCGTGGAGACCGCGATCGGCACTGGGACGGTCGTTCCCCCGTCGCCTTCGATCGGGTCGTGGGCGGAGCCGGCCTCGACTGAGCGTAGCGTCGCCGTGCGGGCCGCTTCGCGGTAGGCGATCGCGAAGTCGTTGACGTCGATCGCGGCCTGGGAGGCGTCGTTGAGCTCCTGGTACATGGCCGCGAATTCCTTCGCTTGCCAGGCTTCGGCGAAGCGGTTGGCGGCGTCCTTCTGGGGCGAGCCGGGGACCCCCATCGCGGCACCGATCACGAAGGCGACCAAAGCGATGACCGCGAGCGGGAGCGTGCGAGTGACCAGCCGACGTCGACGCTCCACCGCGGATGACAACGTGCTCACCGGGGGAAAGGTAATGAAGCGATCACCGGCATGCTTCTATTCAGCGGTGACCGCACTCGACGGGGCGATCATCGCCTTCACTCTCGCCTTGGGCCTCTGGGGCTACCGCCAGGGGCTGATCGTCGGGGCGCTGACCCTGTTTGGCTTCGCCGTCGGGGCCGCCGCCGGCAGTCGCCTGGCACCGCTGTTGCTCAGCCAGGGCTCGGAGTCCCCCTACGCGCCGCTCTGCGCCGCCCTCGGTGCCCTGATCGCCGGCGCCCTGGCGGCGGTCGCGGTCGAGGGCTTCGCGCTGGGATTGCGGGCGCGGCTGATCCAGCGGCGGATCCTGCACATGCTCGACGGCGCCGGCGGTGCCACCCTGATCGGCGCGGTGGCCCTCGGGGTCGCCTGGATCTTCGGCTCGGTGGCCCTGCACGCCCCCTCGACGGCGCAGCTGCGTGCCGACGTGCAGCGCTCGGTGATCCTGCGCGGCCTCAACGAAGTCCTGCCGCCCTCCGGCCCGCTGCTGCATGCGCTCGACCGGGTCGACCCGGCGCCCTCGGTGACGGGCCCCGAAACGCCGACCGCGGCGCCCGGCAAGGCGATCGCCGCCGACCCCGACGTCCTCGACGCCGGCAGCTCCGTGGTGCGGGTGCTGGGGACGGCCTGCGGGCTCGGGGTGGAGGGATCCGGCTGGGCGGTCGCGCCGGGCCTGATCGTCACCAACGCCCATGTCGTCGCCGGCTCCACCGACACGACCGTGACTACGCAGGAAGGCGCCGAGCTGGAAGCGACCCCCGTCTACTACAGCTCCGCCCGTGACCTGGCGCTGCTGCGGGTCGGTGCCAACCTGCCAACCCTGCCGATCACCTCGCGGCGCGAAGCGGGCGAGGACGCGGCGGTGCTCGGCTACCCGGAGAACGGGCCCTTCGCGTTGACGCCGGCGCGGATCGGCGAGACCCGGGCGACGATCAGCGAGGACTCCTACGGCAACGGCCCGATCACCCGCACGATCACCTCGCTCGGTGGGCTGGTCCGCAGCGGCAACTCCGGTGGCCCCCTGGTCGACGCGAACGGGCGCGTCGTCGGCATCGTCTTCGCCGCCACCACCGGCGGTCGTCCCGGTGGCTTTGCGATCCCCGCCGAGCAGGTGCGCGAAGCGCTGGCCGACCTTTCCCCCGGCGAGGTCGGCACCGGCCCCTGCACGGGCTGAGCCGCGCTCGGAGCCCGTGAAAGCCCATGACTTACGTTCAGTAAGCTCGGTTTTCCAGTGGAACCCGCCGCGTCGAACCAGTCTCCCGCCGTCCCCGCGGCGGTCTGTCCGCATTTTCATGCCGCGATCGAGTTGATCGGCAAGCGCTGGACGGGCGCCATCGTCTGCGCCCTGACCGAACGGCCGATGCGCTTCGGCGAGCTGGCCAAGGCGGTGCCCGGCCTCTCCGACCGGCTGCTCTCGCAGCGCCTCCGCGAGCTCGAGGAGGAGGGGCTGGTCGAGCGCGAGGTCGAAGCCGGCACGCCGGTCCGCGTCACCTACTCGCTGACCGAGGTGGGCGCTGAGTTGGGCCCCGCGATCAGCGAGCTCAAGACCTGGGCCAAACGTTGGCAAGGCACGGCCTGACCCGTTCGCGCGGCCGGGCCGTTTCCTAGTCTGGGCCGATGGAGCTTCCCGGACCGTTCCCCGTCGGCCATTACGCCAAGGGGCTGCAGGGGTGGATGCGCGAACGGCCGCGGGTGCAGCTGATCGGCGAGGTCACCGGCGTCGGTCGCAGTCGCGTCCAGGCCTACTTCGAGCTGCGCGACACGGATGGGGCGGTGCCCTGCGCGATCTGGCTCAACGATCTCGAGAAGGCTGGGCTGCCGGAGGGATCGCTGCGCGACGGGGCGGAAGTGGTGATCGGCGGCGGCCTCGACTACTACCCCGGTGGCGGTCAGGCCTCGCCCAACTTCTGCTTCCGGGCCACCCACGTGCGGCTGGCCGGCGAAGGCGACCTGCTGGCGCGCCTGGAGGCGCTGCGCAAGCAGCTCCGCGCCGAGGGACTGTTCGAGCTGCAGAAGCAGCTCTCGCGGCCGCGGCTGCCGCGCACGATCGGGGTCGTCACCGCCGAGTCGGGGGCGGCACGGCGCGACCTGCTCGCCGGCCTGGCGCGGCGCGGTTGGGCGGGGACGGTCGTCTGGGCGTTCGCGCCGGTGCAGGACCGCCACGCGGCGCCGGCGATCACGGCGGCGATCCAGGGCCTGGCGGCGCGGCCGGAGGTCGAGGCGATCGTCGTCACCCGCGGCGGCGGCAGCCTCGCCGACCTCTGGGCCTTCTGCGACGAGACGCTCTGCCGCACCGTGGCGATGCTGCGGGTGCCGGTGGTCAGCGCGATCGGCCACGAGCGCGACTCGACCCTGATCGACGACGTCGCCGCGGTCTGCTGCTCGACGCCGACCCACGCGGCGGAGGCGGCGGTGCCACTCGACTGCCTCGACGCCCGCCGTGACCTGCAGCGCGCAGCCGGCTCGCTGCGGCGGGCCGGCGAGCGGGCGGTCGGGGCCCGGGCCCGCCACCTCGCCGCGCTCGCCCGCGGGCCGGCGCGGGCGCTGCAGCGCGAGCGCGGCGGCCTCAACCAGAAGATCCGCGAGATCCGCGCTGCCTCCGAACGCGGGCTTGCCGAGCGGGCCCGCAGCCAGCGGCGAATCGCCGGCCTGGTTCTGGAGCGGGCGCGGCGCCGTGGGCTGGAGCGCGCCGCCAGTAGCCGCGAGGAGGCAGCCCGCCGGCAGGCATCGCTCGAGCGCGGGGCGGAGGCGGGGCTGCGCCGGCGTCGCGAGGCGCTCCGCAAAGCCGCCGTGGCCTTGCGGGCGCACGATCCCGAGCGGACGCTGGAGCGGGGGTACGCGCTGGCGGAGAGCCTCGATGGCGAGTCGGTCACCTCCGCCGTCGCGGCGACCGCCGCCGGGGACGTAAGACTGCGCTTCGCCGACGGCAAGGTGCGGGCGGCGATCGAGGCTGAGGAATGAGCGAGAAACCTGAGAGCTACGAGGTCGCCGTCGAGCGGCTGGAGGAGATCATCGACCGGCTCGACTCCGGCCACGCCGGCCTCCGCGAGACCCTCGACCTCTGCCGCGAGGGACGCGAGCTGGTCAACTACTGCGCCGCCGAGCTGGACGCGGTCGGCGAGGGATTGAAGGAGCTAAAGCTCGACGACCTCGCCGCCCGCCTCGACTCCTCCGTCGACCCCGCCGGGCCCTGAGCAGAGACCCCTGAGTGCCGGGCAGCCGCGGCACAGCGACCAGTCGCGGCGCTCGGGCGGGGCGACCGGGAACTCGCCGCCGGCGATGCGGGCGATCGTCTCCTCGAGGCGGGCGTGGCCGGCGACCATCTCGGCCGGGCCGACGACCCTGAGGACGGGCTCCTCGGGGCGCTCGAGGAAGACGTAGGCGACCTCGACCTCGGCGATGTCGCGGGCCTCGGCGACGGCGAGCGCGTAGATCGTCCTCTGCACCTCGTAGCCGCGGGCCCGTTCGGCCGGGTCGGAGCCGGCGAGGGCGTCGGTCTTGTAGTCGATCACCAGCGGTGGCTCACCCTCGCGCTCGACCAGCAGGTCGATCGAGCCGCGCAGGACAGTGCCGCCGATGCCGAGCAGGATCGGCGCCTCGGCCCGTACGCGGGCGCCGTCGGCGGCGATTTGTGCCCGCAGCCGCGAGCCGAGCCAGCCGCGGATCGGCACCAGCAGCGTCGCCAGCAGGTCCTCCGCCTCGGCGTCGAGGCCGGCCGCGGCGGCGTGCTGCCGCAGCAGATCCTCGGGCGGCTCCGTCCACCCCTGCGCCTGGCTCCACTCCAGCAGCGAATGCACCGCGGCGCCGCGCGCCGCCCGGATCTCCCGGCTCGAGGGCCGAGCCGCTGATGCGGTCGCTGTTTGTCTGGTTATTCCCGACAAAAGGCGACCGCGCGGGTCGTCGGCGTCGAGATCCTGGTCCTGCGGGTTGGAGGCGGCGTCGCCGAGGTCGAGGACGCGCTCCAGGTAGAAGCGGTACGGGCACTCCTCGTAGGCCGAGATCGCGGTGTAGGAGAGGGGGCGGCTGGGGACGACCGGGGGCCTGCGCTCGACCAGCGGCGGCGGGCCCTGGCCGAGCTTGCGCTCGCCGCCGCTCTCGCGGTGGCTGGCGCGCAGCTCCGCGGCCCGCTCCGGCGAGGGGAGGTTGACCCGGACCGGGATCTCGGCGGGGCCGAAGCTCGCCTCCAGGCCGGGACGCGGGGCCGGGGGCGGCACCGGGAGCACTGAGTCCTCCTCGCGATCGAGGCCGAAGGCGTCGGCGATGCGCTCGATCACCGGCGTGCCCGGCTTGGTCTCGCGCCCCGGCTCCGGCTTGACGACGCCGCTGAGCAGGAGGCGCTCGCGGGCGCGGGTGGCGGCGACGTGGAAGAGGCGCAGGCCCTCTTCGGCGTCGCGGCGCTTGGACTCCTCGTAGAGGTCGGCGTAGTCGTAGAGGTTGATCGAGCCAGCTCCGAGGCGGCGCCACTGCAGGCCGACCCGCGGCGGCTGCTCGTGGCCCAGGGTCAGCACCGGCGCGCGCGAGCCGGCCAGCAGGCTGCGCGAGAGGTCGGGGACGGCGACGACGCCGAACTCGAGGCCCTTGGCGTTGTGGACGGTCATGATCCGGACGCCGTCGTGGCCCTCGGCCGCGGTCGCGGCCTGGGCCTCGGCTTCGCCCTCGGCGCGGGCGGCGAGGAAGTCGAGCAGGCCGCGCAGGTCGCGTCCCTCGCGCGCCTCGAACTCGGCGGCCAGGCGCATCAGCTTGCGCACGTTGGCGAAGCGCGCCTCGCCGGCGGGGCGCAGCAGCACCGCCAGGTCGTAGCCGGTGTCGGTCACCGCCGCCTCGATCAGTGCCGCCAGGGCCAGTCGTGGCGCCCGCTCGCGCAGGGACTCCAGCGTTGCCACGAAGCCGCGCAGCAGCTCCAACTCCGCCGCCGGGATGTCGTCGAGTCGCTCCGCCGCGGCCAGCTCCCGCTCGGCGGCGCCGACGGCGTGCTCCAGCGCCGGCCAGATGTGACGCCGCTTGCCGGCCGCGGCCCGCAGCAGCCAGAGGGTGTCCGGGGCGGCGCCGCAGGCGGGCGAGGCGAGGGCGCCGAACAGTGCCTGGTCGTCGAGCGGGTTGGCGATCGTCGCCAGCAGGGCGCAGACGTCGGCGACCTGCTGCTGGGACCAGTAGCCGCGGCCGCCGACCACGTAGGGCCGCAGACCGGCCCGGGCCAGTGAGTCCTCGTAGGCGTCAAGGTGGGTGAAGGCGCGCAGCAGCACGACCATCTCGCCGCGGGCCACCCCTTCCGCGGCGAGCTCCCGCAGGCGGGCGGCGAGGAAGCGCGCCTCGGCCAGGCAGTTGAGCGGGGTGCGGCCGTCGATCGTCGGCTCGAGCTCGATGCCCTCCTCGTCCCAGCCGTCGCGGGCGGTCAGCAGCAGCTCCACGGCGGGGCCGCCGAGAGAGGCGGTCGCGTCGGTCGCGGCGCCGACCCGCAGCGGCCGGTAGCGCTCGCCGAGCAGGGCGGCGCCGAGCATGTTGACGGCGCCGATCACCTCCGGCCGCGAGCGGAAGTTGCCGCTCAGCTCCATCAGCTCGGCATCGGTGCGCTCCTCGATCCGCTGCCGCTGGGCGCGGAAGACCTCGAGGTCGGCGTGGCGGAAGCCGTAGATCGACTGCAGCTCGTCGCCGACCATGACCAGCTCGGTGCGGGGGCCGCGCAGCGCCTCGATCAGGCGCAGCTGCAGGCGGTTGGTGTCCTGGAACTCGTCGACCAGCAGGTGCTGGAAGCGGCCGCGGTAGGCCTCGCCGATGTCGGCGCGCTCCAGCAGCCGGGCGGCGAGGATCTGCAGGTCCTCGAAGTCGATTCCGGCGCGCCGCTGCTTGGCTGCCGCGAAGCGCCGCGAGTAGAGCTCGAGCAGCTCGGCGAGGTGCCGGTAGGCGGTGCCGCCCTCGCCGGCCTCGGCGCAGCGGGCCACCGCGAGGTCGATCGCCTCCCGGTAGGCGGCGACGGCCTGGGCGCGGCTGTCGGTGCGCAGGCCGCGCAGCTCCTCGAGCGGCGGCGGCTCCCCGGGGGCGTCGAGGCGGGCCAGGGCGCGCTCGATCGTCTCGCGCTTGGGGTCGCTCTCGCGCAGCTCCTCCAGTGCCGCCGCGGCGGCGGTGCGGCAGGCTTCGAGCGCCGCCGGCAGGTCGGTCGGCGGTGGCTCCGGCAGGCGTGGCTCGGCGAGGCCGCGGCTGTGCAGCTCGTCGTGGGCGGCGACGACTATTCCCCGCAAGCCCTCGACGTCGAAGCTGGCGACCGTGTCCTCCTTCTCGGCGTCGCCGTCGGCGAGGAACTCGGCGAGGGCCTGGTCGAAGGCCTCGCGGGCGATGCGCGAGGCCTCGGGGACGTCGAGGACGCGGAAGTCGGGGTCGATGCCGGCGGCGACCGGGTGGCCGGAGAGGAGCCGGTTGCAGAAGCCGTGGATGGTGGTGATCCAGGCGCCGCCGATCGTCGTCAGCAGCTCCCGGGCTCGCTCCGACCCCTCCTCTGCCCGGTGGGCCAGCTCGGCGCGGATCCGCTGCCGCAGCTCCGCCGCCGCCTTGTCGGTGAAGGTGAAGGCGAGCACCCCCTCCAAGGCCACTCCCTCCTCGCAGACGAGGCGGCAGTAGCGCTGCACCATCACGCCGGTCTTGCCGGTGCCGGCGCCGGCCTCGAGGAGGACGTCGCGCCCGCGGGCGACGATCGCCGCCTCCTGCTCGGGGGTCGGCCTCACTTCTCCTCGACCCCCTCGTCCTCCTCGCGCTGGAAGGCGCGGTCGCGGCGGCAGATCGGCGCGAAGGTGCAGAAGGTGGGGCAGGCGTCGTGCCCACGCAGGCCGCGGCGCGGGCCCGGGTCGCGACGGATCTCGCCACTGCGCATCCGCGCGACGATCTCGCTCGCCCGCCGGCGCGACTCGGCCAGCATCTCCTCCATCGCCCCGGCGTCGATCACGTCGCGGCTGTAGAGGCCGTAGTCGGCGAGGTCATCGGCCGCCTCGTCGAGGACAACGCCGCGCGGGCGCCGCACCGAGGTTCCGCGCAGCGGGTGGTAGAGCGCCCCGACCGGCGCCGCGCCCCAGTGCTGTTCGACCGCCAGCAGGTAGAGCGGCAGCTGCAGCTTCGCCTGCTCCTCGAACTTCTCCAGCGGCGTGACCCGGCCGGAGAGCTTGTAGTCGATGACGACGGCGCGGCCGTCGCGGTCGCGGTCGACACGGTCGATCGCCCCGTGCAGCCCCCAGCCGCCGAGGTCGAGCACCGGCCGCTCGCTGTCCTCCTGCTCGCCGAAGCCGGCCTCCAGCAGCCAGGGCTCGAAGCCGCCGTTCTCGCGATTCGCCTCCTCGGCGAGGAAGCGTTCGAGCAGGCGCTCGACGCGGCGGGCGAGCGCCCGCTCGGAGGGGTGGGGGCCGATTTCGCGCTCGGCGGTCAGCTCGGCGAGCAGCTCGCGGCCGCGCTCGATCCAGGCGGAGAGGGTCGTGGGACGGGGGAGGGAGGTGCCCCCGGGCCGCTCCTTGTAAAGGCGGTCGAGCGCCGCGTGCATGAGGCCGCCCTGGACAAGGCCGTCCGGCAGCGGGTCCAGCGGTTGGGGATCGAGCTCGTGACCGGCGAACCAGCGGTAGGAGCAGCCGTCGAACTGCTCCAGCGTGGTGCCGCCGTAGGCGGGCACCGCCGCCAGCGAGGCCAGCACCGTGGGGTTGGCCAGCGGCCCCGGCGCCCGGGCGGCCGCCTCGGCCCGCCGCGCCGTCGCCAGCTGGGCGCCGAGGCGCTCCGCCAGCGCCGGCTCGACCCCGGCGGCGGTGAGCAGCGAGTCCGCGTCGGCCCCGGGTCCATGACTGGCGAGCGCCCGGGCCAACTCGACCTCCGAGGGTGCCTCGGCCAGCGGTCGCACCACCTCGGCGAGATCGCGGGCGATCGTGATCGCCGCCTCGACCGGGTCGGGGGAGGCGCCGTCCGGTGCCGGCGCCAGCAGTCCCCGCACCTCGTCGAGCAGCGGCGAGCGCGATTCGGCGGCGCCGTCCTCGTTGCTGTCGCGGTAGGAGAGGAAGAGGCGCCGGCGGGGCAGCGAGAGGCAGGCCTGGAAGAGGTAGCGCTCCTCGGCCTCCGTGTCGCGGCGGGCCTCCAGCCCGAGCGTCTGGCGCTGCGCTTCGGAGAGGAAGGGATCGCCGCCGCGATCGCGGCGCGGGAACTCGCCGTCCTGCAGGGAGGCGACGAAGACGTGGTCGAAGCGCGCCGCGCGCAGCCGGTAGGGGTCGGCGATCCGGATCCGGCCCTCGACGGGACCGCTCCAGGCGCGGTAGTCGAGCGCGGCGACGATCGCCGCCAGCTCGCCTGGGGCGGGCGCCCGCCGTCCGAGCTCCGCCAGCTCGGCGAGGGTGGCGCCGATCGTCGCCGCGGCGCGCAGCTCGAACCGATCGCCGTGCCCGGGCACCGGCCCGTCGCCCTCGCCGCGCAGCGGCCGGGCCGCCATCGTCGCCGCCAACCGCCCGGCGGCGGCGGCAAGGGCGGCGTTGGAGCGCGCCGCCGCCTCCCGCAGCAGCCGCAGGTCGCGCAGCGGCTCGTGGTCGAGGCCGGCCCAGCGCTGCAGGGCCGTCTCCGCGTCGGCGACGCGCCGGCGCCGCAGGTCGAGCTCGAACCAGTCGACCGTCCGGCGCCACAGGCCCGATCCGGACCGCATGTAGCGAAGCAGTTCGGCGGCTCCGCCGGCGCCGAACTCGGCCTCGAGCAGGGCGACCAGGGCGCCGCCGACAGCGCTGCCGGAAACCGGTAGTTCTGCCTCCAGCGCCGTCGCGATCCCGTTCGCCTCCAGCGCCGCGGCGATCTCCGGGCCGCGGCGCCTGGGGTCGCGCAGGGCGACCGCGATCTCGGCCGGGTCGGTGCCGTCGCTGAGCAGGCGGGCGATCCGCTCGGCGATCGCCTCGGCCTCACCGCGGCTGCCCGCGGAGCGCAGCAGCACGAGGCTGCCGTCGGGTTGTTGCGACTCCGGTGTGGCCGCGCCGAAGCCGCGCGCGAGCTGGAAGAGCAGGGCGCTATCGGTGTTCTCGGGGTCGGCCTCGGTGCGGGTCTCGGTCGCGAACCCGATCCGCTCCCGCAGCGCCTCCAACAGTCGCTCGCGCGCTGCCAGGGCAGCGTTGCCAGGCTCGAACGGCAGCGCGATCGTCACCTCGGTCGCCGTTGCCAGCGCCTCGACGAGGTCGAGCTGGTTCGGGGTGAGGTCGTCGAGGCCGTAGATGAAGACGGGGCGCCCGTCCCACGTCGACGGCTCGCGGCGCAGCAACTCGATCGCTTCGCGGGCGACGCCATGCGAGTCGGTGCGACCAAGCTCGTCGCGGGCCTCGACGTAGCCGGCGTAGATGGAGGCGATGTCGCCCAGGTAGGCGGAGCCCTCGAGGGTCGCCGCGCTCGACTCGACCGTGGCCGGGGCGATGCCGGCGCCCTGCAGCTCGTCGAGCAGGCGCAGGAAGGAGTGGGCGAAGCCCGGGCGCGACGCCGAGCGCCGCAGCGGGCCAAGCCTCGACTGCCGGGCCTCGACCGCGAGGGCGATCGCGCGCAGCCGCTGGGCGGGGGAGAGCTCGGCACGTGGCGGATCGCCGGCGGCGCGGGCGGCGACATGGAAGAGGGCGCCGAAGGTCATCGTGTCGCCACCCAGCACGGCACCCCCTTCGCAGAGTTCCCGCTGGAAGGCGTAGACGTCGTCGAGGGTGGGGACGACGAGGATCGGGTCCCGCTCGGCGGCGCTGGCGAAGCGGCGGCGGACCAGCCCCGCCCGGCCCGAGTTCGGCGGCCCGTGAATCAGGTTCAGCGGCACCCTTCCCACCATATGGCGGGACCCGGCGTACTCCCCCGCAAACTGCGGCTGCAACACCCCGTTTTGCCGTCTTACTGCGCCTCTAGATTGCGATTCAGCCAATGTCCCTCTGCTTCGTGGATCCAGCCGATGCCGTACGCGCGATTGCCGACTCGATCGGCCGCGAGGCTCGTCGCCAGCTGCTCGGCGAGGCCGTCCGCGCCTGGGTCGACGAGATCCCCGACTCCGAGCTGGAGGTCCACTACGCGAAGGCGATCGCCGAGCTCGACGAGCACGACCTCTCGATGCTCGCCGCCTGGCACGGCTCGCTCGAGGTAGGCCACCCGGTGCCGAACCGCGACTTCCTGATGGGCGCCTTCGGCTCACTCGGCGAAAACCGCCGCGAGGCACTCAAGCTCGCCGCCGGCTTCCGCGGCGAGGAGGCCGTCGACGCCGGGGTCACCGAGGAGGACGCTCTCGAGCTCGTCCTCAGCCTGCTCTCACCGCCGCGCCTGATGCATCTCGCCGTCGAGGCGGTCGAGCTCTACGTCTGGGACCGCGCCGGTTCCGACAACTAGAGGCGGTCCGCGCCACTAGTCGGTGAGCGCCGTCTCGGCGAGCACCTCGCGCACCCAGCCAGCTTGCCGCAGTGGCATGGCCGGCTGAAAGAAATGCTGGATCGTGCCGCGGACCTGACGGCGGCTGACCTCTTCGATCGCGCCCGTCCCGACCAGCACGCGGAAGTGGTAGGCGACGGTCGTCAGCGAGAGGTCGAGGTCGTCCGCGGCCTCGACCGGGCTCAGCATGCCCTCCTCGCCGCGCTTGGCCAGCAGCCGCAGGATGCGCCGGCGAACGCCATGGTTGAGGGCGTGAAGAAGGGGAGCAGGCGTATCTCGACCGTTCTCGCCGCGGGCGCCCATCCGGGGATCCTTTCGCACCCAGCGCGCCCGTCGGCGACAACCGATCTACTGCACAAAAAATACTGATGAAAACTTCGCGTGGGTCCGGACAGCTCCCGGACCCACGCAAGCAGCGCTGAATTAGTTTCCCTTGCGCATGCTGGACTGGGGGAAAATGGCATCCGTAGCGACGATCTTCACGTGCCTCACCTCCTCTCCGACTGGGTAGCGGGGCACTTGAAGGATTACTCAAACTGGCTCTTTCATTCGAGGAATTGGACTGAACAACGATAAGCGCAGCCCTTTTCGAGTAAACTGGCGTTTTATGTTCACTTGGTGGATTGGGACGGAGGGCTGATGGGAGCCCCCCGTGCTAGGCGCGGGGCCAGGCCCGCGCTGGTCAGCCCACAGCTCGCTGCGGCCCTCGCTCATCCCACCCGCGCCCACGCCCTGACGATCCTTTCCCAGCGCCCCGCGAGCCCTCGTGAACTTGCCGAGGAATTGGATCTGCCCACTCGGCACGTCGCCTACCACGTCAAGCGGCTGGCGGAGCTGGGTTGCGTCGAATTGGCGCAGGCCAAACCGGCGGGCGGTGGCAGGGTGGTCGAACACATCTACCGCGCCACGCAGCGCTCCTACTTCGACGCCGACGGCTGGGACAGCCTCGACGACCGCGAGAAGCGCGGCGTGACCACGACGATCCTTCGCCTCGCCTCGGAGGACGTCAGCGAGGCGATGCTGACCGGCACGATCCACGAACCGGACGACAACCACATCAGCCGCACGGTGATGGCGGTCGACTGGGAGGGCTGGCGGGAACTCGTCGACCTGCTCGCTCGCACGGTGGAGGAGGTGTTCGACATCCAGGAGCGGATCGCCGAGCGCACCCTCGGCGCGGACGTCGAGATGCTTCTAGCCAAGATTCTGATCCTCCATTTCCGTGCCCCTGAGAGTGGGGCGGAGGCGGGCCCGGCGGAGTAGTCCCCGTTGTCGGCGGACTCAGGCGATCGCGGAGCGGATCTCCGTGATCGCCTGGTCGTTGTCGCGGAAGTGCACAGCCTTCATCCCGGCCCGTTCCGCGCCCGAGCAGTTGATCTCGACGTCGTCGACGAACAGGCAGGCCTCGGCGGGGAGGGAGAGCCTCTCGAGCACCATCTCGTAGATCCGCCCTTCGGGCTTGCGGACGCCGACGAAGCCGGAGTCGACGACGAACTCGAAGATCTCGTCGACCGGCAGCATCGAGCGCCAGAGCGGCTCCCACTCGCGGACGTTGTTGGTCAGCATCCCCATCCGGAAGCCACTCGCCTTCAGCTCACGCATCAGCTCGATCATCGGCTCGTTGGGGTCGAGCGCGTTGAAGTAGACCTCGCGGAATTCGTGCAGCTCCGGTCGGTGGCCGAGCAGGGGCTCGAGGCCGTCGCGCAGCATCTCGAGGAACTCGACCTCGGTGATCTCACCGCGCTCGAGCCGGAAGAGCGGGTTGTCGCCGTCGCGCTCGGCCAGCGCCGCCAGCGCCTTGCCGAGGTCCTCGGCCTCGATGCCGCTGTGGTCCTGGAAGGCGGCGAAGGACTGGATCAGCGGCGTCGTCAGGACGCCGCCGAAGTCGGAGACGATTGCCTTGATCTCAGCCATCGGCGCGCGCCACCTCGTAGGTGCCGAGGCCCTCGCGGCCCTCGACCGACCAGCGGAAGAAGGCGATCTCGGCGTCGAGCCCCTGGCGCTGCACGCGGCTGGAGCTGATCAGCGTGCCGCCCCCGCGCAGCGGCCGGTCCGAGTCCTCCTCGGGCCACAGCTCCAGGGTCGCCCGCCGCTGCACGCCGTCCTCGCCGTATTCGGTCGAGATCAGCGCCTCGTCGAATTGGACCGGCGCCGCGTCCGGGTCGCAGAGCACCGCCGCGACCACCTCCTCGCCATGCTCGCCGCGGTGGCCGGGCAGGCTCGCGGTCAGCGCCAGCAGGCCCCCGTCGCTGAAGACGATGCCAATCGACCGCCGCAGGATCTGCCCCGAGTCGCTCATCGGCTCGGCAGCCTATTGGCCCAGCGGCGGGTGCGGCGGGACTAGGGTCCGGGACGAATTTCGGGACAAAGTTCAAGCGGCCGTCAGGCCGGCCATCTCACTCATGCGGCGATGGGATGGCCGGTCGAGTCCCGTGCCTCGATATGTGCGCGAGGGGGAAACTGAACCGTGCCGTGATCACGACGACGGAGGCGCAGCAGAAACGCCGCCACGGCGAGGGACCAGCGCGCGGGGCCGTGAACCTCCTCGGGCCGGACGAGCAGCTCGTGCCCGTCGGCGTAGACGATCACAACGGGATCGCCATCGAACAAGGCTCGGGTCGCCATCTCGCCCTGGTCGGGATTGTCGGCCGAGATGAAATGCGTCCGGTTGGGATACCGCGCGGCCAACCCCTCGTCATCGATGCTGGCGAGAACCCGCTCGGTTGCAGGATCGGTCTTTGCGTCGCGGCTCATGATTCCCTCCATTGTCTCACGATCTCCAGAGCCTCCCGCTTGGCCTTTCCTATCGCGGCCGCCATCGCCACATTGGGGGAGTCGAAGTCGAGGATTGCTGCTGGCTGCTTCCCACCCGTCCTCGTGTGCTCGTGCTCATGGTGCTCGTCGACCGCATCGGCGTTGTCCCAAAGGCGCACAGTCGTCCAGTCGCCGTCCTCCAGGCTCTCCAGCGTGATCGCGTAGGTGGCGGGCGGAGGCGGCTCGCTCCGTCGGAACCGGATACGGATGCCAGGCTCCACGTCAACAAAGATTTCGCGCCCTGTCAGAACCACAGACAGAGAGTTTCAAAGACTCCGGCGGTTCTCCAGCAAAAGGCAGAAAGACCGTCCACATGCAGATCGTCAATTCCATCCCAATTGCACTAGAGCTCCCTCGATTCCACCCGGGCCGCGAGGCGGCACCTGTACGTCTGAAGCAGAATCACGAAACGGCTGTCGCTCCGTATACACAGGAACCAGCTGTGATCTTGATCGACTCCTTCCAATCCGACTTCGCCCCTGGGAGACCGTCATGGTGCCGAGATAACATTTTCTCTCTCCACCCGTCATGGCCCGAACAAGAATCTCTGGGTCAGGCAAATCTTGAAGTCGCTTTTTAGACGTCGCAGCAAATCGAGCGACTGAACCGCCACTAACCGTAACTGCCGAATCGAAAGCGGGATCTGCATCCTCTCGATCTGCACCGATAACCATCTCGATTTCTTGGTCCCCTCCATGGGACTTTAGAATTCGATCCTCGTCGGTAAATGAATACCCTGAAAGCTCAACGAAAAGCCGAGCGGCATTCGTAACCGTAACTGGAACCCCACCCCTGTTAGCCACAAAGCCCTTCACAACGATACGCTCATACTGGCGCAACTCTTCTTCTAGGCCCGCCTGAAGTGACTCTAATAGAGGACGACTTTCTTCCTCTATTGAAAGCAAATAGTTGGTAATCTCCTGGAGATCAGGAGTGTAGTTCGAGGCGAAAGATACGGCAGTCCTCAAGGCAAAAACCTGAGCATTCGCCTGCTGAGCCACACTAACATATCGCCAAGGGAACATTAGATTCCTAGGACCCGCCAGGGGAATAAAGACATCTCCCTCAAAATTTTGCACTATCGTGTGCTCCCAGTCATCATGCCTAAATTCCGTGCTCTTTGACTCAACGTTCGATCTCGACACTACGCCGTCGTATTGGGCTAGGCCTGAATGATTGAGAGCAGTGTCATCGGTCTCTGGCGGGTCGGTCTCCGGGGGAAGCGATAGCGGAGACGGACCGGCAGTGTGATAATGGAATCGTCCCCGAGCGTATCCAACGATAAGAGGGGGCCACAGGCGAAGAAACTCTCTGCCAAAGGTCGATTGAAACGCAGAGTAATCTGCGCGCTGTAGAAGGTCACTGAGAGATCTCGCCACATCGGTAATGGCAGGTAGTCCTTCAATAGATATCTCGGTTTGATCAAGTACTGCGTGAAGCCGTTCGACGTATTCCTTTTCGCTGACCCGCTCGTCATGCGTCGCCAATGACACCTCAGATGGAATGAACTCGCTGTCCCCACAGGCAGCAGCAAGGTCCAGATTCGGAACTGCTCCCGCGGTATGTGGCGTCATGTCTGGAGATCGCGCAAGTTCGTCCACGATTAGAATTGGTCGTGAACGCCGGATGTATTGAGATACGAGACCAGCCGTTATTGCGCCCAGGACGGCGGCAGCGATTGGAATTGCGATGGTCATCGTCAAGGTCCCCGGCCAGGTGCGTACACGCCTTAAATGTAACCCTGCGCCTCAGGCGGGCGAGGGCGATAAGAGTACGCTATTTTGGGCTGAAGTCAACTAAGTTATACGTCCTAGATAAATACTCGCAAACCTTAGTGTTTGTAGGATTGCTCTGCCGCAGTCAGTGGGTCGACCCGACAGCGCCTTCGTCCTGGCGAGCGTGACGGCCTTGTTCCTTACCTCAATTAATACAGGGGCGACGGGCCGCTGACCGCCACCACCGTTGCGAAGGGCCTTGGCGGCAGGCCGGCCGGTGCGGTGTCCAACTGTCTCTCTCATGGTGAAGGGCGATTCGCTGTCGCTCTGGGAAAGCGGCTAGAGGCTGCACGCGTTCTCCCTCGCCCGCGTATCTGCGTTTACGCAAACGCGGGGTTGCGGACGCAGTGGGTCTACCGCGCTATGCCGGGGCCATGAGTTCTTAGTTCATGGCTCCTTCAAGCGGTCCCGCGGCTGGTCGTTTGTGCGGACGGGTGGGGAGTCGCTCCTGTGGACGATCTGGGGTCGGTGGAAAGCTCGCGGAGGTGTCCACCCTCGCCGATGCCAGCACCGGTTGCCGTTCGGCGACTTGCTGACATCTCTAACGATGTCCAGAGCATGCAGGCTCGATGCTCAATGTGGCCGTTGGCTCGCACTCCCGCAACCGCGATCCCCTCGGCGCCGGGAGGCGGCGGTTCCTAGGACGGCAGACGGGGATCTAAATCAGGCCTGCTCACCGAACTCCTGCTCGACGCCGGCGAGGCGCGGCTTCTCGGAGTGTCGCGCAGTGGGTGTACGAACTGGTCCCAGTGCGAGGGGTGCCGCACATCCGGATGGAGATCGACCGACGGATTATGAGTCGGTCGGCATCTACTGTGAGATCGATTGGGAGGCCGGTGCCTGGAGGGTGTCGGCTGGTCGCAGGTGCGGCTGGCTACCATGGAGTGATGTCCGACGACCAAGCCACCACGGTTCTGACCGAAGACGACGTCATCGAGGCGCTCGAGGAGGTCATCGACCCCGAGCTTGGTCTCGACTTCGTTTCGCTCGGCCTCGTCTACGACGTCGAGATCGAGGGCTCCGAAGTCTTCGTCACCTTCACCCTGACGACCCCGGCCTGCCCGATCGGCCCCCAGGTGACCGAGCAGATGAAAGAGTTCGTCGGCGACCTCGCCGGCGTCACCGCGGTCCACCCGAAGATGGTCTTCGACCCCGCTTGGTCCCCGGAGATGATGACCGAGGACGCCAAGTTCGCGCTCGGCTTCTAGGCAGGGGTTGCGGGGTCATAGGGGGTCTCTGGGGTCAATTTGACCCCCATGTCATCCCCACGGGACGCCGCTTGCCGTCTCGACAAGGGGGCGGTCTGCATGCCAAGGAGGTCGCGAGACCGGAAACTCAACTCCGGGTGGTCGGCGCGATCTGCATCGCCATCGGGATTTGCCTATCCGCGCCCGCGAACCCGATCGGTTGAGGAGGTCTTCCGCTGATCAGCGCGGGTTGGGGGCATGGGGCACCCCGAGTTGCCGGCAGATTGCTCGCGCAAGGCCCGGGCCGATCTCGCGGCGGACATGGGTGCGGAGGTGGCGTTCGAGGTCGCGGCGCTTCACGCAGTGGCAGTGAAACGAAGGTGCTCGCGGCCTGCCTCGGCCGCCTCGCCGGTCAACTCCTCGTCGGGCGTCAGGACCGTCTGGAGGGCGTCGAGCACGTTCTCCCTGGCTTCCTCGCGGGTCCGCCCTTGGCTCATCGCGCCCGGAACCTCAAGAACCCGTGCGACGATCCAACCCTGCTCATCTGGGGCGTCGAAGGAGACGGTGAAGTCAACTGATGCAGAAGCCATCAAGGAGACGGTAGCCCGCTTGGCCCTGTATTTGCCCGATTTCATTGCCCTTAGGCCGCCCCACCGCCGTCCCCACTGAGGCCGAAAGACGCCGAGATGCAGGAATAAAGGCGAGATCGACGTCTGCGAAGTGGGGGCAAGGGGAGGACTCAGGAGTCGATGACGTTCTCGATCGCGGCGACGACGGTGTCGGGGGCCTTGCTGAGGATTTGCGTGTGCTTGTGGGGCGTCGTTGCGAATACCGACACGCGTTTGTTGCTCTCCTCGGCGTCCGTGACCGCCGCGCGCACGGTGCGCATCTCGTCCTCGGTGGCGCCGGAGTGGGCACCGGTGCCGATCACGAACGCGGTTGGGCAATCCAGCGCCGCGAAGTCGGGCCCGAGTTTGCCGTTGACGGCGTCCATCTCGATCACGACGTTGGCGGACTCGGCGGGAGACATCCGGGCTGAGCGGCCGAGCACGGCCAGGATGCGCATCATCCACCCGAGTCGACGGAATTCGCGGCGGACCTTCTGTTTTCCGGCCTCGTCGAACATGGTGATCGGGTAGGCGCCGTCGACGAGCACCAGGCCGCCAACCTCTCCGGGGTGCTGGGTGGCGTAGCGGACCGCGATCGTGGCGCCGTAGGACCAGCCGACGAGGATCGGACGGTCGATCCCGGTCGCGGCGATGACCCGGCCGATGTCGTCGACGGCCGCCTGCGCCGAGTAGTCGGCGGATCTGCCCGACTTGCCGCGCGCCCGCGCGTCGAACCGCACCGCGCGGTACTTGCCGTCGAGACGGTCGATGACGCGGCTCCAGCTCCGCACGGTGCCGAAGCCGCCGCTGAGGAAGAGGAGGGCCGGCAGGTCGCCCGGGTCGTCGACGGCGTGGAGCCGGGTGTCGGCGGCGGGAATCGTCAGCTGTGGTGACATCGCGCTCACCCCTAATTTGAGCAGGTCGAGCGCGCGGCCTATGAACGGATGGAGCCGGGCGGCCTTCCCAGTCGGGATCGGCCGCCCGGCTTAGTGGCTAGAGGCCCAGCCTGTAGAGGCGCGGCAGATCCCAGGCCGCGACCTGCCTGCCCACCGTCGCTCCGGCCTCATCCGAGAAGCGGTAGTGGACGCCCTCCCAGACACGGCCGTCGATCGTCTCCTGGGTGATCTGCGACCAGCGGGCGTAGGTGTGTACCGAGCCGGGCGCGGTCACGCTGGTGACGTCCACTGGCTGCGGCGCCCAGGGGCCCGTCAGCGCGGTCAGCACTCCCTCGGCGGCGCCGGCGTAGCCAGCATGCCCGCTCGGGTACTCGGGGTGGCGCGGAGTCGGCCAGAGGGGCGTCCAGGAGGGATCGGGGTCGACGCTGCCAGTCCTGATCGCGGTCACCGGGCGCCAGAACGTGTACACGTACTTGGCCTCGAAGATCGCGATCTGGGCGTCGGTGGTGACGACGTGGAAGGCCGCCACTGCCTGCGCGTCCCAGAGCAGCGAGTGGTGGGTGCTCTCCAGCACCGCCCGCAGGGCCTGCCCATAGAGGGCGTAGGAGTCCTGATAGATGAAGTTGGCGGTATCGGTTTGAGCTGGCGTGCGGACGCTGCTCGTGTCTTGTCCCACGGCACGGATCTCGGCCAGGGCGTCGAGGAACTCCGGCGAGTTCAGCGCCGGCGGTGGCCCGGGGCGAAACTGGTCGTTGCTCGCGAGCAGGAAGCTGCGCCCGTCTTTCTGACCGGCCCGCACGGCGGGCCCGAAGGTCGGCGGCGTCGGCTGCCAGATGCCCGGCCCGGGCGGGGGCGGCGTGTAGGGGATGTCGACGGAGGCGGTGTCGAGGCCGTCGCCGGCGCGCTGAGATAGGACCTGGCTCGCCTCGTACCGCCCGGCGACGATGCCGAGCTGCTTCTCCCAACCGTCCGGAACATCGGCCAGCGTCGAAGCGAGCGCCTCGTCGAGCTGCGCCTGTTGGCTCGGCACCTGGGCGACGAACGCGTCGTGCAGTGCCGTTGCGAACGCGGCGGCCTGGAAGCGCGACCCGATCCCGTCTCGCACCGCGCGGGCGGCGCCGAGCCAGGCGACGGCCCAGGTACGGCTCTGGGTGACCGGCTCCGGGAAGGCGGCCGCTGCGACAGTCTGTTTGCTCACGTCGAACCAGTCGAGCGCCAGCTCCTGGTCGCTGGGTGAGTGGTGGAACCAGCCAAAGCTCGGCTGATGCCCGGCGGGACGTTGGTCGTGCCGGTGGGCGGCGGCCGATCCGGTGGCCAGCAGCGAGGCTGCGAGCACGAGGCTCGAGAGCAGTGCCAGCAGGGCGCCTCTCCTGCCTGGCGCGGGGACGATTCCGGGGGGTTTCATCAGGGGTTCCTCCTCAACTCGTTAGCTGGGCGGGCCCGATCCAGCTGCCGTCGGGACGAGGCCGAGCGGGCATAGTACATAAAGTTGACCGACTTAGTCATAAATCACCCCCGCGAGCCGGCCTCACGGCGAACGGGTCGCATCGGTCAAGGTTGAGCCGCCAGGATCCGATTGTTGGGGAGTGGTTGCCGAACTGAGCGAGCGCGGGCGGAGGGCGGTCCTTTTCGGCGGTCTCCTCGCCCTCTGCCTCCTCGCCGCCTTTGTCGCGCACGTCGCGGTCGGGTTTGGCGGTCCTGGCACCGATGCGCTCTTCAACACCTGGATCTACAACGCCCTGATGCTGGCAAGCGCCGCCGCCTGTCTGCTGCGGGCCGCGCTGGTGCGCCGCGAGCGGGGGGCTTGGGCGCTGCTCGGCGTCGGCCTGCTGCTCTACACCGGCGGAGAAATCTATTACGCGGCGGTGCTCGCCGGGCAGGAATCGGTGCCGATCCCCTCTCCCGCCGACGGCGGCTACCTCGCCTTCTATCCACTCGCCTACGTGGCGCTGGTCGCCCTTCTGCGGGCCAGGATCGGCACCTTTCCGGCCGCCCGGTGGCTGGACGGCGCGATCGTCGGCTCCGCCGTCGCGGCGTTGGCGGCCGCGTTCGCGCTCGGGCCGATCGTCGATGCCTCCAACGAAGGCCAGACGCTCGCCGTCGCGACCAACCTTGCGTACCCGATCGCCGACCTGACCCTGTTGACGATGGTCGTGACCGCCGCCTCGTTCACCGGCTGGCGACCGGGACGTGGCTGGGCGGTCCTCGGTGCCGGCCTGCTGACGCTCGCCGTCTCGGACGGCGTCTATCTGCTGCAGGCCGCAAACGGGACCTACGTCGAAGGCACGATTCTCGATGCCGGCTGGCCGTGCGGCGTCCTGCTGGTGGCTTGCGCCGCCTGGGTCGCGCCGGGCACGAGGCAGCCAGTGCAATCGCGTGCGGTGCGGATCGTCGCGATCCCCGCCGCCGCGGCCTTGGTCGCGATCGGCATCCAGGCGGTCGAACGGTTCTCTTCGGCCCCGAGCGCGGCGGCTGTGATCTCCCTGCTCACCCTGATCGCCGTCGTCGTGCGGCTGGTCCTCTCGCTGCGCGAGAGCCAGGGGGAAGCCCGCTCGCGCACGCACGAGTCCCGTACCGACGAGTTGACCGGGCTGCCCAATCGCAGGGCGCTGATGCTGGACCTGGAGCGTGCGATCACCCGACCGGCGGCGGCCGGGTCCCTGCGGCTCCTGGCGATGTTCGACCTCGACGGCTTCAAGCTCTACAACGACACCTTCGGCCACCCAGCTGGAGATGCCCTGCTGGAGCGGCTCGGCGGCCGCCTGGAGCTCTTCGCGGCCGCAAAAGGCAGCGCCTACCGACTGGGTGGCGATGAGTTCTGCCTCCTGGCCGAGTGCACGGCGGCGGAGGTCGACGCGATCGTCGCCGGCGCCGGCGCCGCGCTCACCGAGCGCGGCGAAGGGTTCGCGATCGGGGCCTCGCAGGGCAACGTGCTGTTGCCGAGCGAGGCCGGCTCGGTCAGTGAGGCCTTGCAGCTCGCCGACCGGCGGATGTACGCGAACAAGGTCAGCGAGCGGACCTCGGCCGGCTCGCAGTCGCGCGACGTCTTGCTGACGGCGCTGCGCGAGCGCCAACCGGAATTGGCCGAGCAGGTCGTCGACGTCGCCGAGTTGGCGCAGGCGCTCGCCGACGAGCTGGGAATGGAGGCCGAGCAACGCGATGAGACCTACCGTGCCGCGCAGCTGCACGAGACGGGGAAGATGGCGATCCCCGACGCGATCCTCAACAAGCCAGGCCCGCTGGAGGACTCTGAGTGGGAGTTCGTCCGCCAGCACACCCTGATCGGCGAGCGGATCATCGCCTCGGCGGCGGCGCTGGTGCCGGTCGCGCGCCTGGTTCGCTCGAGTGGCGAGCGCTGGGACGGCAGTGGCTACCCAGACTCCTTGCGCGGCGAGCAGATCCCACTCGGCGCGCGGGTAGTCGCTGTGTGCGATGCCTACGCGGCGATGGTCTCAGAGCGCCCCTACAGCGTCGCGATGCGTCCCTTGAGAGCGCTCGAAGAGCTGCGCCGCAGCGCTGGCTCGCAGTTCGACCCCGAGGTTGTCGCGGCCTTCGAGCGGGTCGCGGAGCAGCGCGGCCTTCAATCGGCTAGAGACCCAGTCTGTAGAGGCGCGACAGATCCCAGGCCGTGAACTGCCTGCCCACCGTCGCTCCGGCCTCATCCGAGAAGCGGCAGTTGACGCCCTGATCGAGAGGTTGGCACCGCTGTGGAGCGCCTCCACCTCGAGGTCCATCTAGCGAATGGCTGGCTCAGGGGCGCTCAGGTTTTGCGCTCGAGATCGGCCACTTCCTCCGCCTTCTCGTCGGCCTGCTCCTGGGCGCGATCCAGCTGCTCCTTCTTCTCGCCCTTGCGCTCCTCGCGTTTTCCCTGGCGATGCAGGGAGGCGTCGCCGGTGACGTCCCCTGCCGCCTGCTTTGCCTTGCCCGTGATCTTGTCGATGATTCCCATCTAAGTAAGCCTTTCTCCTTGGGTGTCAGCCCAACTACCCCGGATCGATGCCGAGCGAACCGTATGGGCGGGAATCAAGGCTCCGTCCGGGTGGCCAGGCACGATTTGGTGGCTATGTGGCAAGCCGTTGTCGTCTGCTCGAGCTGTGCGGAGGAGTCCGAGGTCCTCGTCGATGACCTCGATGACCTCGAGCGTGAGGTCTGTCCCTGCGGTTACGGCTACGTACTCCTCTCCGTGGAGGGCTTCGAGCCGGTGCATGCCAAGCGCGGCGAGCTGATCGAGCTCCGCCCGGGCAAGAAGCTGAAGCTCGGCCTGAGCTGGACCTCAGGACTTCAGCACAACATTGACCGCGCCGTTTCCTTCTTTCAGCAGTACGCCACGATTCCTCCGCAGCTCGCCAAGGCGCCATCCTTGCCGAGCTCGCGGAGAAGCTCGGAGGCGCCGTCCATCACTTGCACTTCGTCGATCAGCTCCGCATAGGCCTCACCCTCGGCCTGGCGGATCGCCTCGCCGGCGGCCTCCTCGCCGGCTTCTCCGATCAGGGCCGCGACGAGTTGGTCGCCACCCATGCCGATGTGCCGGTGGATTTTCCAGAGCTGGATGGCGTAGCCGTAAGCGCGGAACGCCCGGTGTCAGGCGATCGCGTGCTGGTAGTTGGTGTCAACCAGGGTGCCGTCGATGTCGAGGACGACCGTAAAGTGCTGTCAGTACTGGCCGCGAAGTGGTGAGGGGTACCCGCCGCTTGAGTGGGGCTAGCGCCGGCTGAGGGCGATCGACGTCGTCCCTGGCATGGGGCGCCCCGGCGCTGGGTATGACGCCGGCATCAGGAGGCCCTGCGATTGGTGATCTGCACCGAAATTCTGGAGCATGAATTAAGAACGCGCACATGACAGTGTAAAAAGACGCCCTGCCCATAAATAGTACGTTCTGCCTTTGCAACGTTCGTCCCCCGGACTCTCCGTATGAGTGGTATGAGTGTTAAATTTGGGCTGAGTTGACCAACTGAAAGGGAGATCCGCAGGTGAGTTCCGCGGACGTTTCTGCCGGCTCCAACTCGACCTTCGAGCAGCTGTTGGAGGCGGCACCCGACGCTTTCGTCGGGGTCGATGAGTCCGGCCGCATCGTCCTCGTCAACAGTCAGACGGAGGCGTTGTTCGGGTATCTCCGTGACGAGCTTCTCGGGGAGCCGGTCGAGATGCTGGTCCCCGAGCGCTTCCGCGGCTCCCACCCCGGCCACCGAGCCGCCTACTTCGCCGAGCCGCGGACGCGGCCGATGGGAGTTGGCCTCGAGCTCTTCGGGCGGCGCCGGGACGGCAGCGAGTTCCCGGCCGAGATCTCACTCTCCTCGATTGAGACGGACAACGGGCGCCTCGCCACGGCGGCAATCCGCGACATCACCGACCGCGCTGAGGGCGAGCGGGAGAAGGCCCTGCAACGCCAGCTCGATCGAGCTCGGCGACTGGAGAGCGTCGGCCAACTGGCCGGTGGAATCGCCCACGACTTCAACAACATCCTCGGCGTCATCCTCAACTACGCCCAGTTCGTTGACGAGGAGCTCGATGCCGGCTCCCGCGCCAAACAGGACGTGGTCGAAATTCGGCGCGCCGCCGAACGCGCGGCGGCGCTGACCCGGCAGCTGCTGATCTTCAGCCGCCGCGAGGTTGCCAAGCCGGAAATCCTCTACTTGCGCGACGTGGTCTCCGACCTCGCCAACCTACTGCGCCGCGCGCTCGGCGAGCGGGTGGAGCTGACGACCAGGTTCGACGAGGAGAAGCTGGCGATCGAGATCGACCCGGGGCAGCTGGAGCAGGTGCTGGTCAACCTCGCCGTCAACGCCCGCGACGCGATGCCCGAGGGCGGCCGCCTCGTGGTCGAGGTCGAATCGGTCGAGCTGGACGAGGAATACGCGGACCTGCACCCCGACACCGAGGCGGGGCGCTACGCCCGGCTCAAGGTGAGCGACACCGGCGAGGGCATGGACGCGGAGACCCTGGAGCGGGTTTTTGAGCCCTTCTTCACCACCAAGGAGGACGGGACCGGCCTTGGACTGGCGACCGTCTACGGAATCGTCACCGGTGCCGGCGGGCGAGTGGACCTCTACTCGGAGCCCGGCGTCGGCACCACCGTCAAGGTCCACCTGCCGGCGGCGATGACCGAGCCGCGGCCGGCTTCGGCAGCTGACGAGAAGCCGCCACCCGGGAGTGGGGAGGTCGTCCTCGTCGTCGAGGACGAGCCCGACGTGCGCCGGATGGCGGAGCGGATCCTGCTCCGCGGCGGCTACGAGGTGATCAGCACTCCCAGCGGCAGCGAGGCGCTCGAGATCTGCGGCGGCGAGGACAGCGGCGTCGACCTTCTGCTCACCGACGTGGTGATGCCGGAGATGCTCGGCACCGACCTGGTCGAGCGGCTGAGAGTCGTGCGGCCGCAGCTGCCTGTCCTCTTCATGTCGGGGTACAGCCATGAGGTTCTCGCCCCCGAGGCGCTGGCCGACGCCCACGACAGCTCCTTCATCGAGAAGCCGTTCAATGCCGCCGCGCTCCTCCAAACCGTCCATGGTCTGCTCGACGATCGCCGATGACCACGACGCTGGCGCCCACGCGTGTCCTCGCCACCGATGACCGCTGCGAGATCCTGCGGTTGATCAAGCGCACGCTGGGCCGCTACTACGCCTGCGAGATGGCGGAAGACGTCTCTGTCGCCCGCGAAAAGCTGGCCCATGAGAGCTTCGACCTGGCGCTCTGCGACATCCAGATGCCGGGCGAGTCCGGCCTGGTCCTCGCCAGGGAGATCCTCGACGGCCCCGCCGACACCGCCGTCGTCCTCGTCACCGCCGAGGACGAGCTTGAGACCGTCGAGCGCGCCCTCGAGATGGGCGTGCACGGCTATCTGATCAAGCCCTTCTGGCCAGGCCAGCTGCTAGTCGCTGCGATGACGGCGCTGCGGCGGCGGCAGCTCGAAGTCGCCGCCCGCGCTCACAGTCAGGCTCTCGAGGACCGTCTGCAGATGCTGATGGACCGCGCCCCGGTGCCGATGTACATCAAGGACCGCGAACGTCGCTACATGCTCGCCAACCGGGTCGCGCACGAACTGGCCGGGCTCGAGCCCTACCGGCTGATCGGCCTTTCCGACTCGGACTTCATGTCTCCCGCGGCGGAGCTGCTGGTCGCCGAGACTGACCGCCTCGTGCTCGAGGAAGGAGGCACCTTCGAGAGCGAGGAGACCCTGCAGATCGGCGGCGAGGAGGTCACCTTCGACACCGTCAAGTTCCCCTTCGTCGACCACGACAGCCGAATTGTCGGGGTCGCCGGGATCTCCACCGACGTCACCGAACGCAAGCGGGCTGAGCGGCTCGGCAGCGAGCTGGCAGAGACCCAGCGGCTGGCGATCGAGGAGCTGCAGGCATCCCAGCAGGAGACCGTCGAGCGGCTGGCCAAGGCGATCGAGATGCACGATGCCGGCACTGGCCAGCACATCAACCGCATGGCCAGCGTCGCGGCGATGCTCGGCAGCGCCTATGGACTTGGGGCCGATCAGGTGCGGCTGCTGCGCTCGGCGGCGCCGATGCACGACGTTGGCAAGGTGGCGACGCCGGACGCGATCCTCCGCAAGGAGGGACCGCTCAGCGAGGCCGAGCGCCGCGAGATGCAACGCCACACCCTGGTCGGCTGCGAGATCCTCACCGGCTCCGAGAGCGAGCTGCTGCAGATGGCGGCGCGGGTCGCGCTCACCCACCACGAGCGCTGGGACGGCGGTGGCTATCCGCACGGCCTCGCTGGCGAGGCGATTCCGATCGAGAGCCGGATTGTCGCCGTCGCCGATGTCTTCGACGCGCTGCTCAGTCAGCGCAGCTACCGGCCGGCGATGAGCGCCGAGGAGGCGATGACGGTGATCCGCGGCGGCAGCGGCAGCCATTTCGACGCGGAGATCGTGGCCCTGCTGGAGGCCAACCTCGAGCGGGCGCTGGCCCTCCGCGGCTGAGCGTCGCGCCGATGCCGCGCGACGCGCTCGGCCTAGTCCGCACTGGGGCGCCGCCCCCGCCGCGCCCAGTAGGCGTGCTGGATCAGGCCGAGGCAGATGCCGGCGGCGCCGAGGACGATGAGGATCAGGCCGGGGGTGCGGAGGGAGACGTCGCCGAGCTCCAGGTCGGCGAGGAAGAGGACGGCCCCGAGGACGAGGACGAATATGGAGGCCGCGACGGTCATCGCTGACCGAAACGGGCGCCGCGGCGATTTGTCAGGGATCTCTTTCCGGCGGGGCCGGATCGGCTAGAGCGAGCGCAGGGTGATTTCGAGGCCCTCGGCGAGGCCTGTCTCGGCTCGCCAGCCGAGCTCGGCTTCGGCGCGGGAGGGGTCGATGGTGATGCGCTGGACCTCGCCGGTGCGGGGTGGGGCGAAGACGGGCTCGAAGGCGCCGCCGTCGAGCTCGGCGAGGCCGCGGATCAGGGCGAGGACGTCGGTCTCGATGCCGGTGCCGACGTTGACCGGCCCGCGGGCGGGGGAGTCGGCGGCGGCGATCATCGCGCTGACGACGTCGCCGACGAAGACGTAGTCGCGGGTCTGGCGGCCGTCGCCGTAGACGGTCGGCTGGCCGCCCTCGCGGAGGAGGCCGCAGAAGATCGCGATCACGCCGGCCTCGCCGAGCGGGTCCTGGCGGGGCCCGTAGACGTTGCCGAGGCGCAGGCAGACCGACGGGACTCCGTAGAGGCGCTCGTAGAGGGACATGTAGAGCTCGGCCGCCTGCTTGCTCTGCCCGTAGGGGGAGAGGGGCGCCACCGGCTCGGCCTCGCTGAGCGGCAGCTCGCGACCGTCGCCCTCGCCGTAGATGGCGCCGCCGGTCGAGGCGAAGACCAGCTTCGGCGTCTCGGCCCGGCGCACCGCCTCCAGCACGTTGGCGGTGCCGCCGACGTTGATCGAGGCGTCGAAGGCGGGGTCGGCGACCGACTTGCGCACGTCGATCTGGGCGGCGAGGTGGAAGAGCGCTTCCGGGGCGACCCGCTCGACCGTCCGTTCGAGGGCGTCGCGGTCGCGGACGTCGAGCTCGACCAGCTCGGCGCCCGCCGCCAGGGCGGCCTCGAGGTTGCGGCGGTGCCCGGTCGAGAGGTCGTCGACGATCGTCACCTCGTCGCCCCTCGCGAGCAGGGCGTCGACCAGGTTCGAGCCGATGAAGCCGGCGCCGCCGGTGACCAGGGAGTTCATCCGGCGGCGAGCCTAGAGCAACGCAAAGGGACTGCAAATCGCCCATTTGTCGATCAGCCGCCCGATTGGAACAGATGTCCAGTGCAAGGGAGGCCGCATCTAAGGTGCTTTCCCCGGCTGGCGAGCCGACTCCGTTCTGGACCCCCCAGACAGGAGCGACTGACGGTTCCCTCATGAAGACTCAAAGGCAGCGGTTCAGCATCAGCGGTCGGTCGATCCTGCTCGGGACCGAGAAGTTCCACGTGCGCGGGGTGACCTACGGGACCTTCCGGCCGCGCGAGGGGGAGGCCTTCCCCGCCCGCCCGCTGGTCCGCGAGGACTTCGCCGAGATGGCCGCCGCCGGCGTCAACGCGATCCGCACCTACGAGCGCCCGCCCGCGTGGCTGCTCGACGAGGCGGAGGCGAGCGGCCTGCACGTGCTGGCCGGGCTCGCCTGGGAGCAGCACCTGACCTTCCTCGACGACGCCGATCGGACCCGCGAGATCGTCCGGCGGCTGCGCGGCCAGGTCGCCGAGTGCGCCGCCCACCCGGCCCTGCTCGGCTACTCGATCGGCAACGAGATCCCGGCCGCGATCGTCCGCTGGCACGGCGGGCGCCGGGTCGAACGCTTCCTCGAGCGGCTCTTCTGCGCCGCCAAGGAGGCCGACCCCGACGGCCTCGTCACCTACGTCAACTACCCCTCGACCGAGTATCTCGAGCTGCCGTTCCTCGATCTCAGCGCCTTCAACGTCTACCTCGAGGACGAGCGCGTCTACGCCGACTACCTCGACCGCCTCCAGAACCTCGCCGGCGACCGGCCGCTGCTGCTGACCGAGGTCGGCATCGACAGCCGCCGCAACGGCGAGGAGGCGCAGGCCCGGGTGCTCGACTGGCAGCTGCGCCGCGGCTTCGCCACCGGCGCCGCCGGCGCCTTCGTCTTCGCCTGGACCGACGAGTGGCATCGCGGCGGCCACGACGTGCTCGACTGGGACTTCGGCCTGGTCGACCGCGAGCGGGCGCCGAAGCCGGCCCTGGAGGCGGTGCGCCGCGCCTACGCCGCCGCCCCCTTCGCCACCGACGGCGAGTGGCCGGCGGTCAGCGTCGTGGTCTGCACCCACGACGGCGCCGAGACGCTCGAGGAGTGCCTCGCCGGCGTCGAGGCGCTCGACTACCCCGACTTCGAGCTGATCGTCGTCCTCGACGGCTGCCGCGACGCCTCCGCCGAGATGGCCCGCGCCCACGGCGCGATCATGCGGGAGACCCAGCACCGCGGCCTCGGCCACGCCCGCAACGTCGGCATCGAGACCGCGCGGGGCGAGATCGTCGCCTTCCTCGACGACGACGCCTATCCGGACCGCGACTGGCTGCTCTACGTCGCCGACCTGATGCGCCGCGGCGACTACGCCGCGGTCGGCGGCCCGAACATCCCCCCTCAGGACGACGGCTTCGTCGCCGCCTGCGTGGCGGCGGCGCCCGGCGGGCCGATCCACGTCCTCGTCTCCGACCAGGAGGCCGAGCACGTGCCCGGCTGCAACATGGCCTTCCGCCGCGACGTCCTCGAGCAGATCGGCTGCTTCGACGAGCGCTTCCGCGTCGCCGGCGACGACGTCGACATCTGCTGGCGGCTGCAGAAGGCGGGCCACCGGCTCGGCTTCAGCGCCGGCGCCGTGGTGATGCACCGCCGCCGCGACTCGGTCCGCCGCTACCTGCGCCAGCAGTACGGCTACGGCAAGGCCGAGGCGATCCTCGAGCGCAAGTGGCCGAGCCGCTACAACCGGGTCGGCTCCTCGCGCTGGTCGGGCCGGATCTACGAGGCGCCGGCGAGCTCCTCGCGGCTGCGCCGCGCCCAGGTCCGCTACGGGACCTGGGGCAGCGGCCTCTTCCAGTCCGTCTACGACGCGCCGGGATCGCTGCCGGGCATCTTCGGCGCCCCCGAGGGGCTGCTGCTGCTCGCCGTGCTCGGCGTCGTCTCGGCCCTGGGCCTGGTCTGGGAGCCGTTGCTGGTGGCGGCGCCGCCCTTCCTCGCTGCATGCGCCTGGATTCTCATCGCCGCGGTGGCGAGCGGTTGGCGCGCCCATCCATCGCTGCCCGGACGCTCGCGCCTGGAGGCCCTGCGCCGGCGCGACCTGACGGCGCTGCTCTTCCTGCTGCAGCCGCTGGCGCGCCTGGCCGGGCGCCTGCGCAACGGCCTCTCGCCCTGGCGCCGCCGCGCCGCCGTCCGTCCCAGCCTGCCGCGCCCGCGCACAGTCGCGATCTGGAGCGAGCAGTGGGCCTCGCCGCAGGCCTGGGTCGTGCGCCTGCAGGACAGCCTCGCCGCCCGCGGCGGCTTCGTCCGCAGCGGCGGCCCCTTCGACCGCTGGGACCTCGATCTGCGCGCCGGCGCCCTGGGCGGCGTCAAGATCCGCACCGTGGTCGAGGAGCACGGCCACGGCCGCCAGCTCTTCCGGGTGCGGATGTGGCCGCGGGCGACCCTGGCGGGCCGCGCGGTCCTGGTCGTCCTGGCCCTGCTGGCGGCGGTCGCGATCTACCAGGGCCGGGTCGGCGTCCTCACCGCGATCGGGCTGCTGTTCGCCCTCGTCGTCGCGCTCGGCGTCGAGGGCACGGCGATCGCGACGCGGGTGGCGGTCGCCGCCGCCGGCGACCTCAGCGAACCGGCACCCGCCGAGCCCGAGCGGCGGGCCCGGCCGCAGGGACGGCTGCGCAGCCGCCTGCGGCGCCCCGCCGCGGATCACGCCGCCCGGGCACCGCTGGCGAGCCTCACGGCGAGGGAGCGGGAGGAGCAGCGATGAGCCCCGGGATGGGACCGGTGCGGATGCGCAGCCGGCTCGGCCGGGAGAAGCGGCTGCGCGAGAAGAACGGCGCCTGGGAGCTCTGGAAGGCGCTGCCGCGGGTCGGCCCGTACCTGCGCCCCTACCGCAAGCGGTTGATCCTGGTCGTCTGCCTGACCGTCGCCGCGGCGGTCTTCGGGCTCGCCGAGCCGTGGCCGCTGGCGGTGATCCTCAACGAGGTTTTGCACGAAACCGAACCGACCGGGGTCGTCCGCGCGATCTTCGGCTCCGACCCGACCACCTGGATCGTCCTGGTCAGCATGGTCTCCGCCCGCTTCCTGCTGATCGTGCTCGGCAACGCGGTCACCGTGCTCAACCACTACCTGGGCGCGAAGACCGAGCAGAACATGGTCCTCGACCTGCGCAGCGACCTCTTCGCCCACGCCCAGCGGCTCTCCTTCACCTTCCACGACCGTCGCCAGACCGGCGCGCTGATGAGCCAGATCAACCTCCAGGCCTCCGCCGTCGGGACGATCGTGATGGTCATCCCGCCGATCGCCGAGGCTCTTCTGACCTTGGTCGGGATGCTCGTCATCTCGCTGATCATCGACTGGCAGATCGCCCTGATCGCGCTGATCGTCCTGCCCTTCCTCTTCTACTCCTTCAACCTCTACGGGCGCCGCATCGTGCCGCGGCTGCAGCGGGTGCAGAAGCTCGAGTGGGACAGCCTCTCGATCGTCAACGAGGCGATGACGATGCTGCGGGTGATCGTCTCCTTCGGCCGCGAGGACCACGAACACCAGCGCTTCCGCGAACAGGGGCAGACCGCGGTCGACGAGCGGGTGAAGCTGACCGTCAGCCAGAGCCTCTACACGCTCGGCGTCCAGACCGCCTCGGCGCTCGGCATCTCGATCGTGATGGGCCTCGGCGCCTGGCACGTGATCGAGGGGCGGATCTCGGTCGGCGAGCTGATCGTCCTGATCACCTACATCACCTCGGTCTACCAGCCGCTCGAACAGATCAGCACGACCGTGGGGATGATCCACGAGCAGCTGGTCCAGTTCCATTCCTCGCTGCGGTTGCTGGACACCGAGCCGGTCGTCAAGGAGAAGCCGGAGGCGCTGGCGCTCGACCGGGCGCGTGGGCGCGTCACCGCCCGCGGGGTCTCCTTCGCCTACCCGGGCCGGCGGCGCACGATCGAGGACATCTCCTTCGACGCGATGCCCGGCGAACGGGTCGCGATCGTCGGCCGGACCGGCGCCGGCAAGAGCACCCTGATGAGCCTGCTGGTCCGCTTCTACGACCCGGATCGCGGCCGCATCGAGGTCGACGGCATCGACATCCGCGACCTCACCCTGCACTCGCTGCGCGAGCAGATCAGCATCGTCCTCCAGGAGCCGCTGCTGTTCTCGGGGACGATCCGCGAGAACATCGCCTACGGCAAGCTCGGCGCCGACGAGGAGGCGATTTACGCCGCCGCTGCGGCCGCCAACGCCGACGACTTCATCCGCTCGCTGCCGGACGGGTACGAGACCGAGCTCGGCGAGCGCGGCGCCCAGCTCTCGGGCGGCGAGCGGCAGCGCATCTGCGTCGCCCGCGCCTTCCTCAAGGACGCGCCGATCCTGATCCTCGACGAGCCGACCTCCTCGATCGACTCGAAGACCGAGTCGGTCGTGCTCGACTCGCTCGACACCCTGATGGAGGGGCGGACCTCCTTCGTGATCGCGCACCGGCTCTCGACGGTCCGCCACGCCGACCAGATCCTCGTCGTCGACGCCGGCCGGGTCGTCGAGCGCGGCACCCACGAGGAGCTGCTCGCCGCCGACGGTGCCTATCGCCAGCTGCACGACGCGCAGACGCGGGAGCGGCGGCGGCCCGTCCGCGACCAGCGCCGTCGCGAACCGGTCGGGGCGCTCACCTGGACCCAGGTGGGGGAGGGAGCATGAGCCGTCCCAAGGTCGTCGTGCTGGGGATGATGAGCAAGATGCCGGTGGCCGGCGTCGTCTGGCAGAACCTGCATTACCTGCTCGGCTTCGAGCGGCTCGGCTGCGACGCCTACTACGTCGAGACCCACGCCCGCACGCCGTCGATGCTGATGTCGCACCCCGACGACGACAGCTCCGCCCTGGCCGCCGAGTTCATCGCCGCGACGATGCGCCGCTTCGGGCTGGCCGACCGTTGGGCGTTCCGCGCCCTGCACGACGACGGCAGCTGCTTCGGGATGAGCGAGATGGAGCTGGAGCGGCTCTACGCCTCCGCCGACCTGATCCTCAACCTCCACGGCGGCACCCAGCCGCTGCCCGAGCTCGCCGCCGGCGGCCGGCTCGTCTACCTGGAGACCGACCCCGTGCAGCTGCAGCTGGAGCTCGCGCACGGCGTCCAGGAGACCTTCGACTTCCTCGAGCCGCACTCGGCCTTCTTCACCTTCGCGGAGAACTGGGGCCAGCCCGACTGCGGCCTGCCCCGCCAGGACCGCTTCGAGTTCCTGCCCACCCGCCAGCCGGTCGTGCTCGACCTCTGGCCGGACCGCTCGGCGCAGCCGGCCGACCCCTTCACGACGATCGGCAACTGGCGCCAGGAGTGGCGCGACGTCACCCACGCCGGCGAGCGGTACACCTGGAGCAAGCATCACGAGTTCCTCAAGCACCTCGACCTGCCGCGCCGCTCCGGCGCCGCCCTGGAGCTGGCGCTGAGCAGCTGCGAGGCGGCCGACCGGGAGCTGCTCAGCGAGCACGGCTGGCGGGTCCGCGACGGCCTGGAGATCTCCCGCGGGATCGACGACTACCGCGACTACGTCGGCTCCTCGCGCGGCGAGTTCACGGTCGCCAAGGACCAGAACGTGCGCCTGCGGACCGGCTGGTTCAGCGACCGCAGCGCCACCTACCTCGCCTCCGGGCGACCGGTGATCACCCAGGACACCGGCTTCGGCGTGGCGCTGCCGACCGGGGCCGGGCTGCTCGGCTTCGACTCGCCCGACGCCGCCCTGGCGGCGATCGAAGCCGTCGACGGCGACTACTCGATCCACGCCTGGGCGGCCCGCGAGCTGGCCCGCGAGCACTTCGACCACGCGGTCGTCCTGCGGCCGCTGCTCGAGCACCTGGGCATCCGCCCGGGAGCGCCGCGGCCGCGCCGTCCCGAGACGGTCTTCCCGCGCGACATGGTGCTGGAGCCGGTCTCCCGGCGGCCGACCCGGCTGCCGACCGAGACCGTCCAGGTCGCCGCCCGCCAGCCGGCCGCGGCTGCCTGGGACGGACCGCCGCGGCTCGGCCGCGGCAGCGCCAGCGTCGTCGTCGTCACCTACGACGGCCTGCCCTTCAACCGCCTCTGCCTGGAGACCGCGCTCGCCCACAGCGGCGACGCCGACCTGGAGCTGATCGTCGTCGACAACGGCTCCAGCGACGGCACCCCCCAGTACCTGACCCGGCTGGCCGCCGCCGACGCCCGCGTGCGGGTTCTCCTCAACGGACGCAACGCCGGCTTCGCCGCCGCCTGCAACCAGGGGCTGGGGCTGGCCGGCGGCGAGAACCTCGTCCTCCTCAACAACGACACGATGGTGCCGCCCGGCTGGCTGCCGCGCCTGATCGCCCACCTCCGCAACCCCGAGGTGGGCCTGGTCGGGCCGGTCACCAACCGGATCGGCAACGAGGCGGAGATCGAGACCGACTACCGCCGCTGGGGCGAATTCCTCGACTTCGCCGCCCGCCGCGCCCACGAGTTCGCCGGCGACTGGATCGAGCTGCGCTCGCCGGCGATGTTCTGCCTGGCCCTGCGGCGCGAGACCTTCCTGCGCCTGGGGCCGCTCGACGAGCGCTACGAGGTCGGCCTGCTCGAGGACGACGACTACGCCGACCGCGCCCGCGCCGCCGGCTACCAGCAGCGCTGCGTCGAGGACGTCGTCGTCCACCACTTCGGCGAGGCCTCCTTCGGCCACCTCGTCGCCGGCGGCGAGTACGGGCGGATCCTGCGCGCCAACCAGTCGCGCTACGCGGAGAAGTGGGGCCGCGACTGGCAGCCCTACGGGCGCCGCCCCAACCCCCGTTACGAGCGCGAGGCACAGCACCTCCGCGAGGCGGTGATCGCGACCGTGCCCGACGGCGCCACGGTGCTGGTGGTCAGCCGCGGCGACGAGGGGCTGCTCGACCTCGACGGCCGCCGCGCCCGCCACTTCCCGCAGGATCCCGAGGGCGGCTGGGCCGGCCACCACCCCGCCGACAGCGCCGAGGCGATCCGCCACCTCGAGCAGCTCCGCGACGGCGGTGCCCGCTACCTGGTGGTGCCGCCGACCTATCGCTGGTGGCTGCGCCACTACGACGCCTTCCGGGAGCACCTCGACTCCAACTACCGCTCGGTCCACTCCGACGAGCGCGGCGGCGACATCTACCTGCTGGAGAAAGAGGCGGTGGCGGCGTGACGCGAGCCTCGGTGATCGTCCCCGTCCACGGCTTCGCCGCCCTGACCCGGCGCTGCCTGGAGGCGCTGCTGCCGACCCTGCCGCCCGGCTGCGAGGCGATCGTCGTCGACGACGCCTCCCCGGACTCGACCGCGGAGCTGCTGCGCGGCTACGGCGAGCGGATCGGCGTCGTCTCGCTGGCCGAGAACGCCGGCTTCGCCGCCGCCTGCAACGCCGGCGCCGCGGCGGCAAGGGGGGAGCTGCTGGTCTTCCTCAACAACGACACCGAGCCGCGGCCCGGCTGGCTGCAGGCGCTGCTCGCCCACGCCGAGCGGCAGCCGCGGGCTGACGTGATCGGCGCCAAGCTCGTCTACCCGACCGGCGACGTCCAGCACGCCGGCGTCGTCTTCGGCCAGGACGGCTACCCGCACAACCTCTACGCCGGCCTGCCGGCGGACCGCCCCGAGGTCAACCGCTCGCGGCGCCTGCAGGCGGTCACCGGCGCCTGCATGCTGGTCCGTCGCGAGGCTTTCGAAGCGCTCGGCGGCTTCGACCGCGGCTACCTCAACTCGCTCGAGGACGTCGACCTCTGCCTGCGCGCGGGGCAGCGCGGGGGAGAGGTGCACTACTGCCACGAGGCGGAGGTCGTCCACCTCGAGTCGGCCTCGCGCGGCCGCGGCGACCGCTTCGAGCGCAGCCTCGCCCTCTACCGCGAGCGCTGGCGCGAATCGGTCCGCCGCGACGACCTCTCGGTCTACGTCGAGGACGGCCTGCTCGGGCTCGAGTACGCGGCCAGCTACCCGCTGCGGCTGACCGTCTCGCCCCAGCTGGGCATCGTCGACGACGGCCGCCGCGACGAGCTGGAGCCGCTGCTCGAGGCCTACGCGCGCCAGGTCTCCGACCTGCTGGCCGAGGTGATGCGCCTGACCGCGATCGCCGGCGGCGCCGGGAGCGGCGGCTGGCTCGAGGCGGCTGGGGGCAGCGCCAGCGGGGCGAGCGTCGACCATCGCGGCCTGCTTGCCGAGGCGAACCGGCTCGAGGAGGAGGCCCGTGAGCTGCAGCGCCGCTTCGTCGCGGGCCAGGGCGCCGCGCCGGCGCCGGGCGAGGCGCTCAGCGCGACCGACTCGCTGGGCTACCGCCGCCTGGTCGAGCGGGTCCGCGCCGCGGTCGAGGAGACCGTGCCCGGCGATGCGGCCGTGCTCGTCGTCAGTCGCGGCGACCGCGCCCTCGTCGACCTCGGCGGCCGCGCCGCCGCCCACTTCCCGCAGGACCGGCGCGGCGGCTACCTGGGTCACCACCCGCGCGACAGCGGCGAGGCGATCGCCCAGCTCGAGGAGCTGCGCGCGGCCGGCGCCGCCTACCTGGTCCTGCCGGCGACCGCCCTCTGGTGGCTGGAGCACTACGAGGGGTTCGCGGCCCACCTACGCGGCCGTTACGCGGCCAGCGAGGGCGACGCCTGCACGATCTTCCGGCTCGCCGAGGCGGCGGCGCCGGCGGCGCTCGGGGAGGTGGCGCGATGAGCGAAGGGCGGCGCCTCGGCGAGGTCGAGTACGCGGAGCTGATCGGCCGCGTGCAGGCGGCGGTGCTGGCCAACGTGCCGGCCGGCGCCTCGGTGCTGGTCGTCAGCAAGGGCGACGCGGCCCTGCTCGAGCTCCCCAACCTCGCCGCCGCCCACTTCCCGCAGGGCGAAGGCGGCGGCTACGCCGGGCACCACCCGCGCGACGGCGGCAGCATCATCGCCCAGCTCGAAGACCTGCGCCGCCGCGGCGCCGAGTACCTGGTGATCCCGGCCACGGCGCAGTGGTGGCTCGACTACTACGAGGGCCTGGCCGCGCATCTCGGCGGCCACGGCCGGCTCGTCGCCGAGGCGCCCGGCGTCTGCACGATCTTCAGCCTCGCCGCCGAGCAGCCACCGCCGCTGCTGCTGACGCCGCTCGGCCCGCCGCGGGCCTCGGCGGCGCAGCTGCGCGAGTTCCTGGCGCTGCTGCTGCCCGAGGAAGCGGCGCTGGTCGTCCTCGAAGCGGAGGAGGACGGCATTGCGGCGGCCTTGGCGCCGCTGCGGGCCAGCCCGATGCCGCTGGCCGGACACGACACGACCGGCGCCATCGTCGAGCTGCACGAGCGTGGCCGGGCCGGAGCCGAGTACGTCGTCGTGCCGCGCGGGACCGACCGCTGGCTGGCCGCCCACGCGGCGATCGAAGCGGTGCTGGACGAGGACATGAGGAAGGTCGCGGACCAGCGTCACCTGGGCCGCGTCTTCGCGATCGAGGACACGAAAGGAGACCGATGAGCGACCTGCGGGTGCTGTTCGTCGCCCATAACCATCCGACCCTCCACCCGGGCGGGGCCGAGGCCTACGCGCTGGAGCTCTACGAGGAGATGCGGGAGACGCCGGGGATCGAGCCGATGATGCTCGCCCGGATCGGCTCCAACGTCGCCCGCCGCCGCGTCTCCCACCCCGGCACCCCCTTCAGCTCGGTCAACGGCGACCCCGGGCAGCAGTTCGTCTTCACTGAGACCGAGCACTTCGACTTCTTCACCCTCACCTCGCGCGACAAGTCGCTCTACTCGCGGCACCTCACCGACTACCTGCTCGCCCACCGGCCCGACGTCGTCCACCTCCAGCACACCCATTTCATCGGCGTCGACCTGGTCAGCCAGATCCGCCGCGTCCTCCCCGACGCCGCGATCGTCTACACGCTGCACGAGTTCCTGCCGATCTGTCACCGCGACGGCCAGATGGTCCGCACCTCCGGCGACGAGCTCTGCGGCGAAGCCTCGCCGCGGCGCTGCAACGAATGCTTCCCCGAGCTCAGCCCGCAGGCCTTCTTCCTGCGCGAGCGCTTCGTCAAGGGCCACTTCGCCAACGTCGACCGCTTCCTCGCCCCCAGCGCCCAGCTGATGGAGAAGTACGTGACCTGGGGGATCGAGGAGGAGCGGATCGAAGTCGAGGAGTACGGCCGGCGGGCGCCCGAGCGGCGCGCCGGCAAACCCTCGCAGGTGCGGACGCCGACAAACATCGGCTTCTTCGGCCAGCTCAGCCGCTTCAAGGGCGCCGAGGTGATGCTCGACGCGATGGCGATGCTGGAGCCTGATGTAGACGCCCACCTCTGGCTGCACGGCGCCAACCTGGAGCTGCAGTCGCAGGAGTTCCAGGACGACTTCGCCGCCCGCACCCGCGACCTGCGCGGGCGGGTCAGCTTCCGTGGCTCCTACGAGCACAGCGAGCTGCCGCGGCTGATGGAAGACCTGCACTGGGTGCTGATCCCCTCGATCTGGTGGGAGAACTCGCCGCTGGTGATCCAGGAGGCGTTCTTCCACGGCCGCCCGATCATCTGCAGCGACATCGGCGGCATGGCGGAGAAAGTCAGCGACGGCGTCGACGGGATCCACTTCCGGGCCGGCGACGCCGTCAGCCTGGCCCGCACGATCGAACGGGCGACCAAGAACGCGCGGCTCTGGCAGAAGCTGCGCGACGGGGTCAGCGAGCCCTACGCGATGGACGCTCACGTGACCCGGTTGCTGGAGCTGTACGAGGAGACGATCGAGCAGAGGAAGGCGGTGACGGTCGATGCCTGAGGTGACGCGGCGCACGGTGCGCCTGACCACGGAGACGGACCTGGCGGTGGCGGCGGACGGCAGCGTCGAGCTGCTGACGCGCGAGCATGGCGACTTCGACACGGCCGGCGATGCCGCCGGCGAGGAGGAGCTGAAGGCACTGCTGCGGGACGAACTCGCCGGCCTCGAGGCCGAGCGCCGGGCCGAGCTGCTGGAAGGCCTGGCGATATCCGACCCGCACCGCGAGGCCGAGTCGGTCGCGCTCAGCACCCAGCTCTTCGGCCTCCGCGAGGTGCTGCGCGAGCGGCTGCCGGTCTGCGTGGTCGACGAGCGCCAGCCCGTCGGCCTCGCGGTCGAAGGGATCCTCGCGATCGACGAGCGCTCCTTCTGGATCAACGGCTGGGCTCACGACGAGGACGGCCAGGGCCAGCTCGCCGTGGTCTCGCCCGAGGGCTGTCGCATCGACCTCAGCGAGCGGGCCTTCCGCTTCGAACGCCCCGACGTGGTCGAGTTCTATGCCGGCCTCGGGGCCGGCGGCGGCCGCGAGCACGGCTTCACCGCCTTCTTCGAGCTGCCGGCGCCGAGCCGGCTCACCGCCGGCTGGCTGGTCGAGCTGCGCACCTCGAGCGGCGCCGCGGTCGAGGTCCAGTGCCCGCCGGCCAACACCGATCCGCAGACGATCCGGGGGACGATCCTCGGCGAGCTCGCCAACCACGGCGCCCTGTCGGGACCGCTGGCCGCCGAGCACGGCCGCCACGCCCTCAGCCGCCTGCAGGAGCGGATCGTCGGCGAAGCCGAGATCGACTCGGTCGACGTCTACGGCGAGCCGCCGGCCGACCCCGAGGTCTCGATCGTCGTCTCCCTCTACCGGCGCCTCGACTTCCTCGAGCACCAGCTGCTGCACTTCTCCACCGACCCCGACCTCGCCCGGGCCGAGTTCGTCTACGTGCTCGACTCGGTCGAGCAGCGCGAGGACCTGGCCCGGCGGGCGGCTGAACTGTTCGCCCTCTACGGCCTGCCCTTCACGGTCGTCAACCCGACCGCCGGCAGCGGCTATGCCGGCGCCAACCGCCTCGGGATCTCGGTCGCGCGCGGCGAGAAGCTGCTGCTGCTGAACTCGGACGTGATCCCCGACCGGCCCGGTTGGCTGGGGGAGATGTGCCGGTTCTACGACGAGAACGAGCGGATCGGGGCGCTGGGGCCGAAGCTGCTCTACGAGGACGACTCGCTGCAGCACGCCGGGCTCTATTACCACCGGCCGCCCGGCGGCAAGGTCTGGGAGAACGCCCACCGCTTCAAGGGGCTGCATCGCCACTTCCCGGCGGCCGAGGTAACTCAGCAGGTCCCGGCGCTGACCGCCGCCTGCGTGCTGATCGACCGCGAGCGCTACGAGGAGGCCGGTGGCCTGCCGCTGCACTACGTCCAGGGCGACTACGAGGACTCCGAGCTCTGCCTGCGGCTGGAAAGCGCCGGGTATGAGAACTGGTACCTGGCCAGTGCCGAGCTGTACCACCTCGAGGGCCAGTCCTACGTGGCCGAGGTCCGGCGCGGGCCCAGCGAATACAACATGTGGCTCCACACCGAGATCTGGGGCGAGCGGATCGCCGAGATCATGGAGAGCTTCGACCCCCACGCCGCGGCGGGCGTGGCCTGAGGAGGCTGGCGATGTCGGTTGTGACGATCGAAGCGGTCTTCGGCGAGTCCGATCCGGAGCTGGCCGGCGGCCTGCTCGGCCCGGACCCGGGCGAGGGCTCGACGACCTTCTCCTTCAACGTGCGCGGCTGGGCGGCGCCGCCGCCGGGGGCGGAGATCGCCGCCTTCCGGGTCCTCGACGGGGCCCGGATCAGCGCCGAGGTGCCGCCTGGCGCGCCGCCGCCGGGGCCCGATGGGGAGGTGGAGGGCGCGGTCGGCTTCGAGGTGCTGGTGCGGGCGATCGAGCTGGCGCCGCGCTTCTCGATCGACGTCGTCGCCGTCCTCGGCGACGGCAGCGTGCGGCCGCTGGCGACGGTGGCCGGCTCGCGGCAGCTGCTGGCGGTGCCGCGCGACCCGGGGATCGACCCGGCGATGATCACCACGATCGGCCGCAGCGGCTCCAAGTGGCTGGCGCGGCTGCTCAGCTGCCACCCCTCGATCCTCGCCTTCCAGCCGCTGGTCTTCGAGCCGCGGGTCGCCACCTACTGGCTGACCGTGCTGCGCGAGCTGACGGCGCCGAAGAGCTACCTGCGGGAGATCCACACCGAGCGCTGGGACCAGCCGCGCTGGTGGCTCGGCGACGGTGCGGTGGCGCTGCCGGCCCCGGTCGACCTCGGCATGGCCGACTGGCTCGGCAACGAGTCGGTGCGGCAGCTGGCGGCGGTCTGCCAGGAGCGGATCGAGGCCTTCTACCGCGAGGTCGCGCGCCGCAGCGGCGAACAGGAGGGGGTCAGGTACTTCGCCGAGAAGTTCCTGCTCGACCCGGTCCTGCTCGACCTCACCAGCGAAGTCTTCCCGCGCGCCCGCGAGCTGATCCTGGTCCGTGACTTCCGCGACCGGCTCAGCTCGGTCTTCGCCTGGAACGAGAAGCGCGGCGACCATGGCTTCGGCCACGACGCCGAGATGAGCAAGGCCGAGTACCTGGTCGAGCGCGTCCGGGTCGACGCCGAGGAACTGCTCGACCGCTGGCGACGCCGCGGCGACGCGGCGCTGCTGGTCCGCTACGAGGACCTGATCCTGGAGCCGGAGGCGACCCTGGCGCGGATCTTCGAGTACCTCGGGCTGCCGGCCGACGAGCCGGCCGTGGGCGACGTCCTCGCCCGGGCCAGCGAGCCCGACGAGCTGCTCGACAGCCACCGCACGGTCGAGGACCCGAGACGGACGATCGGCCGCTGGCGCAACGACCTGCCCGCCGAGCTCGCCGACGAATCGAACCAGCTGCTGGCGCCGCTGCTGGAGGGGTTCGGCTACGAGGCCTGATGGAGACGATCGTCGTCAGCGGATCGATCGCCCAGCGCCCGCGGCGCCCGGGCCACGCCTGGGCCTTTCTCTCCTACCTGCTGGGCTTCCAGGAACTCGGCTACGAGGTCCACTTCGTCGACCGCCTCGAGGGCAGCGGCGCCGCCGTGGCGGCCGGCTCCGCGCAGGCGCGCTGGCTGGCCGCGGCGATGTCGGTCGCCGGGCTGGAGAGCCGCTACACGCTGCTGCTCGACGGCGGCGAGTCGCTGGGGCTGCCGCGCCGCCAGCTCGCCGAGCGGCTGCGGGGAGCGCCGCTGCTGCTCAACGTCAACGGCTTCCTCACCGACCCCGACCTGCTCGCCGCTGCCCGGCGCCGCGTCTACCTCGACATCGACCCCGGCTTCGGGCAGATCTGGGCCGCCCAGGGTCTCGCCGACACCTTCGCCGGCCATGACGACTTCGTCACGGTCGGGACCAATCTCGGCGGCCCCGACTGCACGGTGCCGACGCTCGGCCGCGAGTGGATCGCGACCCTGCCGCCGCTGCCGCTGGGCCGCTGGCCGGTCGCCGCGGGCGGCCGCGGCTTCACCAGCGTCGGCAGCTGGCGCGGCCCCTTCGCGCCGCTCGAACACGAAGGCAGGAGGCTCGGCCTGCGGGCGCACGAGATGAGGCGCTTCGCCTCGCTTCCGAGCCGGGTCGGGGCACCATTTGAGCTGGCACTGGACATCGACCCGGCCGACGCCGCCGACGGCGAGGGCCTGCGGCGCGGTGGCTGGCAGCTGCGCGACCCGCAGCGGGAGCTCGGCGACTTCGACTCCTACGCCGCCTTCCTGCGCGGCTCGGCGGCGGAGATCGCGATCGCCAAGCAGCTCTACGTCGCCACCCGCGGCGGCTGGTTCAGCGACCGCAGCGCCGCCTACCTGGCCAGCGGCAAGCCGGTGATCGCCCAGGACACCGGCTTCGGCGCCGCCCTGCCGACCGGCGCCGGGCTGCTCAGCTTCAACGACCCCGACGGCGCCGTCGCCGCGGCCGAGCAGGTCCTCGCCCGCCCACGCCAGCACGCAGAGGCGGCGCGGCGCCTGGCCGAGGAGCACCTCGACGCGCGCCTCGTCCTTGGCCGTCTGCTCGAGCGACTGGAAGTCCGGTGAGCACGATCCCCCACAGCCCTCCCGTGGATGCCGACGGCCTCGAGATCGCCGAGGTGACCCGCGAGCTGGGCGAGCGGGTCCACGGCCATTTCAGCGCCCGCGATCGCGAGGGCGGGCGGCTGGAAATCTCCGGCTGGGCGTTCGGCACGGAGCTGGCCGCGACCGAGGTGGTCGTGATCGCCGACGGCTCCCTCGCCGGTCGCGCCGGGATCGCGATCGAGCGACCCGACGTCGCCGAGAAGTTTCCCGCCGCGGAGGCGGCGGCGAGCTCGGGCTTCCGGCTCGAGCTGCTCGCGGAAGGCAGCGGCCACAGCCTGCTCGAGATCTTCGCCGTGCTCGAGGACGAGAGCCGCGAGCCGCTCGGCCGGGTCCTCGTCCGCGGCGACGACGGCGGCGCCCGCAACGGCCAGCCGCGGAGCTGATTCGGGCGCCATGTCCGTCGCCCTGCTGGCCGGCCCGATCGCCAACAAGCCGCTCAACGGCGGCGAGGCCTGGGTGCGGCTCAACTGGCTGTTGGGGCTGCAGCGCCTCGGCTTCGACGTCTGCTTCGTCGAGCGGCTGACCGCCGCCGCCAGCGTCGATGACGCCGGCGCCCCATGCGCGCCCGCCGACTCGGTCAACCGCCGCCACCTCGAAGCGGCGATGGAGGAGCACGGCCTCGGCGGGCGCTGGGCACTGCTCGGCGAGGACGGCGAGAGCCTCGCCGGGCTCGGGACCGCGGAGGTCGAGTCGCTGGCCGGCGAGGCCGAGCTGCTCTTCAACCACAGCGGTCACCTCGAGGGGCCGTTGGGGGTGGCGCCGCGGCGCCGTGTTTACGTCGACCTCGACCCCGCCTTCACGCAGACCTGGAGCGCCGACCCGGCGCTCGCCTTCTCGGTCGCCGGCCACGACCACCATGTCAGCGTCGGGCTCAACGTCGGCCGGCCGGATTGCCCACTGCCGACGGGCGGCCTCGATTGGATCCCGACCCTGCCGCCGGTGGCGCTGGACCAGTGGCCGGTCGCGGCGGCGCCGGACGCGGGACTGTCGCGCTTCACGACGGTGGCGAGCTGGCGCAGCCCAAGTGGCCAGATCGCGGTCGCAGGGCACCCGGCCGGCGGCAAGCACCACGAGTTCCGCCGACTGCTGGAGCTGCCGGGGCGGGTCGGGGGGGCGCGCTTCGAGCTGGCGCTCGACATCCATCCCGCCGACGCGGCCGACCGGGAGGCGCTGCTCGGCGCCGGCTGGGAGCTGGTCCCACCTGACCGGGTGGCGGCGACGCCGGACGCCTTTGCCGACTACGTACGGGGCTCCGCTGCCGAGCTCTCCGCCGCCCAGGGCGCCTACGTCGCCTCCCGCTGCGGCTGGTTCAGCGACCGCACCGCCGCCTACCTGGCAAGCGGCCGGCCGGCGCTCGTCCAGGACACCGGGGTCGGGGACGCCCTGCCGGTGGGCACCGGCCTCCTCACCTTCTCCGACCTCGCCGGCGCCGAGGAGGGCGCCCGCCGCATCCTCGCCGAACCGGAGGGCCACGCCGCTGCGGCCCGCCAGCTGGCCTGCGACCACCTCGACTCCGACCTCGTCCTCGGCCGCCTGCTCGAACGGATCGGGGTGGTTTGACATGAAGATCCTGCTCAGCGGCATGGTCGCCGGCGATCCGCACCAGGGCGGCGCCACCTGGGCGGTGCTGCAGTACGTCGAGGGGCTCGAGCGCCTCGGCCACGAGGTGCTCCTGGTCGAGCCGGTCGAGCCGGCGGCGCTGGACCCGAGCAGTCCCGTCGCCGGGTACTTCCGCTCGCTGACGATGCTGGCCGGCCGCTGCGCCCTGCTCGGGCGCGGCGGCGAGTCGACGCTCGGACTCTCCTACGCCGAGGTCGCCGGCTTCGCCCGCGAAGCGGACCTGCTCCTCAACCTCTCCGGCCTGCTGCGCGACGAGCGCCTCCTCGAGGCGATCCCGGTGCGGGCCTTCGTCGACCTCGACCCCGGCTTCAACCAGGTCTGGGCCGAGGAGGGCTTCGACCTCGGCCTCGACC